>Ga0315277_10005354_pt1 | contig 16922 bp, 13 predicted proteins | sample YL17G05_15_MG_FD_203695 | JGI IMG/M metagenome (GOLD analysis project Ga0315277, IMG submission 203695) | Sediment microbial communities from Yellowstone Lake, YNP, Wyoming, USA - YL17G05_15 | ecosystem: Environmental > Aquatic > Freshwater > Lake > Sediment | place: USA: Wyoming | collected... | reverse complement strand
AAAACCTGGCCTGAAACTATTCCGGCCTCAAGTTAGACCACCAATGACACCAGCTACACCAATTAAACTAAGGACTTTACCGCCTCTGTCAAGAGTCAGGAGACAGAAGTCAGGAGACAGAAGTCAGAAGTCAGGAGACAGAAGTCAGGAGTCAGAAGACAGGAGACAGAAGTCAGGAGTCAGGAGTCAGAAGTCAGGAGACAGGAGACAGAAGTCAGGAGACAGGAGACAGGAGTCAGCCATTCATGACGCTATGCGTCACCCGGAAAATGATGAAAATAGAGGTCATCCGCAATTATTTTAGTCGCCAAGCATAAAATTTATTTTGCCTGATAGAAATTAATTTCAGGAATGGAGGGGATTTGACCGGCTTCGTAAGCCAGCCGGTAGAACAATTTCAAGCCTTGAAAGTGTTCTTCGGTAAGGTGGTAGGCAATATGCCCCCAGTAATCGATAAGACTCGCCCGGGTGAAGAAAGTTTTTTCACGGAGCACCCATTGAACAAGATCTTCATCCGGGTTCTGAATGTCCCGGTGCGCATTTTCCAGGGAGCGGGTGAAATCGGCTAGAATATTCTTTTTCTCTGAAGCTGCTTCGGTTCTAATGATCCAGAGGGCGAAGACAAAAGGCAGGCTTGTATGCTCCTCCCAGACAGAGCTCAGGTCCCAGGCCTGGACGTCTGTTGCCCGGTGACGGGCGGCGAGGGCACGGTCGCCGATCAAGACAACCGCGCCTGCATCCTCAAGAGCATCCTCAAGATCGGCGTTCCTGGTGATGAATTCATTGCTGAAACCAAAGAAATGTCCCAGGATAATCCGGCAGAGGACTGATGTGGTGGAACTTTCAGCGGTAAGAACAATTCTGGCCCCGTTCAGGTTTTCCAGGGGGAGGCGGCTGAAAAGGAGGATACTGGGCAGCTGATGTTTCGAGCCGAGACAGTAATGCGGCAAGACTAGATACCCGCCCTGGCCGTGGGCATACTCGATTGACGAGCTGAGACAAAGATCGATTTGACCCCGCCTCAAGCAGGTGTTCAACTCTGACGGTGTCCCCTGGCGGTATTCCACGCCCGGGACAGGATATTTTCGTTTCAGGTAATAAAAAACGTTACAACAATTGGTAAAAGGGATTTCTCCGACCCGTAAAATATTCTCGTTCACCTTTCAACTCAGTCCAGGGAATAGTTAGGCGCTTCCCTGGTGATACTTATATCGTGCGGATGGCTTTCCCTGGTTCCCTGGACCGTAGCCTGGATGAATTTCGTCTTTTGCGACAGTTCCTTGATGTTACAGGCTCCGCAGTAACCCATGCCCGAGCGCAGGCCGCCGGTCATCTGGTAGAGGGTATCGGCCACTTTGCCCTTGAACGGCACGCGGCCCTCGATTCCCTCGGGAACCATTTTGGAAGAATCCATTTCCTCCTGCTGATAACGATCACTTGATCCTTTTTTCATCGCCTCGATAGAACCCATTCCGCGGTAAATCTTGAAAGTGCGTCCCTGATAAAGCACTGTCTCTCCCGGACTTTCCTCAGTGCCGGCGAGCAGGCCGCCGATCATCACTGTCTGCGCTCCTGCGGCCAGGGCCTTGACAATGTCGCCCGAATAGCGGATACCGCCATCAGCGATAATCGGCAGTCCATGTTTCGAGGCTTCTTTGGCGCAGTCCATTATCGCGCTGAGCTGGGGTACGCCCACTCCGGCTATCACCCTCGTGGTGCAGATAGAACCGGGGCCGATACCCACCTTGACCGCATCAACTCCAAGCTCTGCCAGGTCGCGCACGGCATCGGCAGTGGCCACATTCCCGGCTACCAACTGTAAATCTCCCACTTTTTTGCGCAGGATCTTGACCATCCCCATCACTTTTTTACTATGCCCGTGGGCCGTGTCGATCACCAGCACATCCACCTCCCCCTGACGCAATCCCTGGGCACGATCCACAGTCTCCTCGCTGGTGCCCACGGCCGCGGCTACCAGGAGGCGGCCCTTGCTGTCTTTACTGGCATTCGGGAAAAGAGTGCGCTTAACCAGATCTTTCACTGTGACCAGAGCTTTGAGCCTGCCAGCGGCATCGACCAAGGGCAGTTTTTCAATCCGGTTCTGATGGAGGATTTTCTGGGCCTCGGCCAGGCTGATCCCAACCCTGGCTGAGATCAGTTTATCGCCGGTGGTCATAAGCTCGCACAGAGGGCGTTCCATGTCTGTTTCAAAAAGCATGTCCCGGTGGGTGACAATCCCGATCAATTTACCTTTCCGGTCGGCGATCGGAATTCCGGAAACATGCGAGCGACTCATAAGCTCGAGGGCATCTTTCAGGCGGGCGTCAGGGAGCATGGTCAACGGCTCGTCAATAATTGCGCTCTCGCTGCGCTTCACATGTCGTACCTGATCCACCTGGCTCTGAATGGACATGTTCTTGTGAATTACACCCAATCCCCCCTGGCGGGCCATGGCGATAGCCATTTCCGATTCGGTCACCGTGTCCATAGCCGCGCTGACCAGAGGTATATTGAGCATGATGGCCCGGGTAAAGGGGCTTGACAGATCTACATCCCGGGGAAGGACATCGCTCTTGCGTGGAACGATCATCACATCGTCAAAGGTCAGCCCCATTTTATCCAATATCTTTCCCATGGTGCACCACGCCTCAGTAATTTGTAGCTGTTCGGGCAATAATAGCCCACTCTGGAAAAATTAATTGGTTAAGTTTAATAAACACTCTGCATTTTGTCAAATCTGTTATCGTAGGGGCACGGCGCGCCGTGCCCCTACTAATCCTGACTGGTACTCGGTGGGCAAAAGGCGTTGAAGGCGGGCACCTGCGAAAATAAAAGAGCCGTTCAGCGGTGGGTTCCGGTGCGGCGGTCGGCATTTGTGTCCCATACCTTGCGGTCCGGGGATCGTGGAAGGCGGCCAGTGTCCACACGGTTTACATAAATAGCCAGCGCCCCTTCTGTCCCACCTAGCAAAAACAGGCGCTCACCGTCAGAAGCGGCATCAGTGGGCTCCACGGGGAGCGAAATCTCCTGATAGGTCATTGCCCGGTAACCATCCGCCACGATCAGGCGCCGGCTGTTCTTTGTCCCGCGCAAATAAAGCTCATCGCCGGACACATAGACAAATGACCCGCCGGTATTGATCTCATCCCGGCGGAACAGGGACTCGCGGTCGAAAATGGCGATCTTTTCCCGGGTGGCGATATAACCCTGATTGGAACCCGCAGGGAGATAAATATCATCGACTTCATCGTTGACCGGAATTACCGATCTTTGCCGTGAAGTGCCCCTGAGCAGAACATAAACATCCCGGGATGTGCCGATATAAGTGTAGTTTGTGTCCGGATCCTGGCGGATCACCCTGATCTCTCCGGGAGTGGAAAATATGTCCAGGAGCTGGTCACGGGAAACGATATTGACAATGCTGCCCCGCTGGCTGGCAAAACCGTCACTGGCCACATAGGGCATGCTGATCTTGAACGGCCGCACGGTGTAAGTGCGGGACAGGCCAATATTATCCGAAACAGAGAAGCGGTATAGCTCGGAGGGTGCCAAAGCCCAGGCCTCATTACCCACCGTAAAAAGCCCGCGGCATTGGGCAGGCAAGGGAATCATACCGCGGCGGAACCAGCTCTTGAGGTCCGCCCTGGTGATATAACGCTCCTGATCAGCCACCAGAAAGACATCGGGATCTTTTGTCGGCGCGAATAGTCTCACTCCCTGGGGCATTTCCAGGGTGTTGTGTATGGAAACCTTGGATGGCGGCGATCTCATGCCGGTGACTACGCTGTCATCGAAAAACACGAATTGCCGGTTCTCCGGGATATAGTCCATGGCTCCTCCAACCGGCACTATATCCTCGATAATATAATCATCCGGATTCAGGACCATTACGTTTCCGCGGAAGCAGTTGTTGACCACTATCCGCTGGTCGACATAAATCATACGGCCGAGAAGAACACCGACCAGGATAGATATGTCTTCTTCCAGGCTCCTGGCGTCGAGGATCGTGATCGAATTGGAAAGTCCATTAGCGACATAAACCTTTTCTTCCCTGATAACCAGGGGCCCGGGGCCCATTTCGAGCGTCACTCTGCGGGACGGGCCGCTTAAATCATCGTCAAGAACAAACAGGTCCCGCAAGCCACCGGTAATAAATACTTTTCCCCCGTAAACTGCCATGTCTCGCAGATCAGCCGGCAGATTAATCCTTTTCTGGCTTTCCGGTGCGGCAGCTTCCAGGCGGTAAACATCGCTTCCCGAGAGTGCATGGACAATTGCCCCGGAGGGATCTGAAACCACACATTTGACTGCCCCCCTGAGGCTCGAAATTCTCTCCAGGCCGGCCTGTTCTCCCTCCGGCAGGCTGAGCCTGTAAAGCGTGGAATAATCGCAGTCGCCGGAAACGAGATAAAGCAGGCTCGCCAGCTCAGGAGCGCAATAAGAAAGCAGCCTTCCCCCGATAGAAAAGCTCCCTCCCAGAGCATCGAGGCTTACCGGGTCGAAAATACGGATTGCCCCGCTGGAAGTGCTGATTAGAATAATTTTGCCTGAATTCGAATCGCCGGCGAGAAGATATGGCGGCAAGAGGCCGGTTTTCACTTTTAGCGGATCCTCTGTGCCGGACAGGTCGATCAAGATCAGGGAGTTGTCCTGTTCATCGGTCAGGTACAGACGGCGGGTATCATTGGAAAGAAACACGGCCCCGGGGTGGAATTTGAGGAAGAGCGTATCTTTTACTGCATAATTATTTAGACTATAAATCAGTATACCCAGGGCATCATTTTCGACCAGATAAAGCTCCTTTGCCTGAAGATTGAACTCCAGCGCTTTAAGTCCTCGCAGGCTGGGAATTACACCGGCCACATCCGGGTGCTCTATATCGATCACCGAGATATTGCTTGATCCTTTATTTATGGTAACGAGCCTGTTCTTGTCCAATTCAACCAGCTCGGCGATCAGGGTTCCATTGCCGCCAAGAGGTCCAAAGTTGAATAACGCTTCAAGTTCCATGTATCTCCTGACAGTATCATAGCGGAGGCCAGGTCCACCGGCTGTGCCGGGTATTGATTTCGGCGTATAAACCCGGGCATCCATATTTTGCCACCCGAGGACAGGATAAGTCCGCATAAGCCAGCGCATAATCTCCGGATCAAGCCGCTGGACAAGTTCCTCATACTCGGGCCGGAAATAGCCTCCTTCCTTTGCCTCCTCGCAGGCTAGCGGCCATTCGAATCGCTGGTACGGCACCCTGATCGCCGCCTGAAGGGGGGACAGGAACCCGACTGGAAAAATGCTGAAAAGGAATATAGCCGCAAAACCTGCCAGACCGGGCACTTTTTCGCTTATCACCTGACAACAATTTCCGGTGGAAGGACATTTCTTATTTTCAGGAAAGGCTACATCTGTTTTCTGAGCCATAATCGTTGATACTATTCTTGTCGAACAGGTTGGAAGTCAGTAAACACCACTTAAAGGGGCGGATTGAATTCGACCCTAAAAGGGTCATTAAATTCATTCTTAACTTGTTTGTTTCTACCTGAATTTTATCTAAATTATTGCCTTTTTGGCGCAATTGCTCGACTATCATATTATGCTCTATTGTTCCGGCTTCTCTTGGGGATATCTCGTAGGGGCGACGCGTGCGTCGCCCAAATCCTTTTTCTGTCTCACTTACCTCTCGGGCGAGGCACGCCTCGCCCCTACGCCAAAATTATAACATAAAAAGATTAATCCTTTTATGTTCTATAACTAATCTCTCACTTACTCGCTTAGCATAACTTGGACCATCAGCGTAGCTGATGATTTAAGGAATTAAAATTAAAATAAAAATCCCCGCAGGTAATAACATATAACGGGGAGTGTAAGAGGGGAATAAAAATGAAGAATAATAGAAGTTAACTGCTTCAGGAATAAAGAGGGTTTTAAGGTTTCTTTCACCATGCTGGCCAGGTCAGGCGCTTATTTGGCTGTCTTGCTGAGATCGAGCGTGTCCGGAATAGTTCTGCCGGCAAGAAGAGTTTCGACAAATTTTCCCTTTGCCGGAGCTTTTTCCAGAAGCTCTACGGCCTTGATGACCTGTTTATCATACTCGGAGAGGATTCGCTGGGCGGTGTTGCGGTCAAAACAGGCGTCGGCGATATAGTAATACATCCATTGGCGGATAAGAGAATCAGCCCCGTTGAATTCCGCCGGGGTCAGGTCAAAGCCGCCTTCCAGCATGAGCTTGCGGAGATCGGCAATCATCTGTGGAGTTATTTTAACTACCCGGTCTTCAAAGCCGGGAAGGTACTGCACAGAATCAATTGAATCCCTCCCTGCTTCCGGATGGGTATTTTTAAATTCCACGGCATAGCGGAACATCAGGTTGCGGAACTTGCCCACCTGTTTATAAATTTTATGTTCGGACCCGGTAAGCGAGTCAGGCTTCACAATCAGATCGGGGGTTATCCCGCCGCCGCCGTGAACAATCCGGCCGGAGTCAGTGGTAAAGACCTGCATGGTATCTTCCGGGGTAAGCAGGGGGTGATGACTCTCCCCCGCATTCTCATCTGAATGGATGCAGCGGCCGCTGGGAGTATAGTATTTCGCGGTGGTAAGCTTGAGAGCATAATCCTCGCGCAGATCGATCAAAGTCTGTACGGATCCCTTGCCGTAACTGGTAGTGCCCATGATTACCGACTTATCATGATCCTGCAGGGCGCCGGAAACGATTTCGCTGGCCGAGGCGCTGCCTCCCGAAATGAGCGTAATTATCGGCCCCTCGTTCCATAGCGGAGGGTTCTCGGCCCGGAAAACTTTATTGGCGGTGCGGATTCTTCCCCTTGTGGAAACGATAACCTGGCCGGGTTCAAGAAAGATATTGGCCACGTCAACAGCCCGGTTGAGCAGCCCTCCCGGATTGTCCCGCAGGTCAAAAATAAGTTTTTGCATTCCGTGAGCTTTCAGGTCGTCAATCGCCTCGACCAATTCCTCACCGCTCTTGTCGGAAAATACTCCCAGGCGCACATATCCAATTTGAGGCGTGAGCATGAACTTCCCTTGCACGCTCTCGATCTTGATAATCGCCCGGGTGATCGCAAAATGGATATCCTCATCCACTCCCATCCTGCGCACCCAGATATTGACCAGAGTCCCCGGCTTCCCTTTCAGACGCTTCACTGCTTCCTCAAGTTTCATCCCGTAAGTCGGCTCGTTCTCTATTTTAACGATCCGGTCCCCGGCCTGCAAACCTACCCGTGAGGCAGGCGTTCCAGGTATGGGGGAAAGAACGGTCAGGGTATCATCCCTGATTGATATCTCGATTCCTATACCGCCGAATTCCCCTTTAGTCTGTTCCATCAACCGGCTGTGATGCCTCTGATCCAGGAGCTGGCTATGGGGATCAAGGCTCTCCACCAACCCTTCGATCGCCTCCATGACCAGATCTTCCGGGGGGATTTGATCAACATAGTATTCAGAGACCACTCCAAGCACATCATTGAGCAACAGCAGATCTTTTGTCCCGCCTGATTTATTTTCAGGGTACTGCGAACTGAGCGTGCCGACCCCTAAGAGCATCAAAAAGATAACTATCACTTTAGCCAGTCTTTTCATCTCGATCTCTCTTTCAACGATTATATCCAAATCCCGCCCGGACAGACTGCGGAATAAAATCCTTATTCATAAAGGTTTTTAATTTAAACTTATGCTGACTGAAAAGTCAACAAGAATACTTTACGTTGTTGACATGGGTAGGAAAAAGTGAAACGGTCTGGACAGACCATTCATGAGGAGAAGGCAAAAGTTCATCTACCGGGGGGAAAAGATAAAACTTCTCTATCCAGCTATCAGGTGAGTTTTTTTCTTACTCTTATCCCTGGTGAAAATTTTATTCCTTTTCAGGCTTATCATCATGGCGCCGCCGGGCAGGTAAGCCTCGGATACCGGTTTTTCTATCCTGCGGATAGCCCTGGTTATTTCGGCGATTCTCCTGGATTCGGAGATGATATTATCGATTTTTTTCAAAATCTTAGGCTCGGAGCCGGTCAGATCTTTTAACAAGAGTTCCGCATTGCCGATAATGACCGTAAGCGGGTTGTTTATCTCGTGGTTTACGGTGACCGCCATTTCGCCGATAGCGGCGAGGCGTTCCTGTTCGAGAAGGGCTTTCTGGGCAACCTCGAGCTGGCTGTTTTTTTCTTCGAGCTGGCGGTTAGTCTCGGAGAGCTGTTTAAAATAGAGAGATCTTTCGATTATTACGCTAAGCTGTCCAGCGGCTATGGAGAGAACTCTCAGGTTGTGGCGGGTAAAGCTCCCGGCCAGGGTATGCCCGAAATTCATCACCCCGATCAGCCTTTCGCCGAGAAGCAGGGGAATAGAGAGGAAAGAGCGCACAGGAGCTTCATCGTTATTTTTTCCCCGGTGGAGCTCGCTTAGCAGAATCGGCCTTTTCTGCTTGGCCACCCAGGCGCTCAAACCATTCCCCATATCGAAACTGACCGGCTGGATCAGGTCAACAGCATGACCTTTACTGGCTACCAATTTGAGCTTTTTGGGCTGGTCATCATAGATGAACAGGGCGGCGAACTCGAAATCCACCAACTGTTCGAGAAGGCTTAAGACCGACTGATAAGTGTCTTCCGGTTCATTGCAGGAGTGGATAACCTGACTGATTTTGAAAAGGACCTCAAGTTCATCGCCTTTTTTCGGTTCGTTCTGTGTTTTGGCTGCATTAATCATACTTGGATTATCGGTAATACAGGGGAAAAGTTAAATTTTAAGTTCTCGAGCTCCTGACATAACTGTTTTAAGGTAAAGAGATTTCTTTTTTCTCTTTTCGTACAACCGGAAAATCATAAAGGGCCGGCCTGTGGATGTAGGATTACCGGCGCCTAACATCCATCGAGCAGGCCCGCTGTGAGTCAAAATATTTTAACTGGGATTTAACCAATATCCGCCCGAAAGATAGGCTCACCGCATGATCTTGACCAAACGGGAGCCGCAGATCGGGCAAAGGCCGGGTTTGTCAGCGATAATATGGACCTCATCCTGCCAGTAACAAATATATTTTACACCCAGCTTCTTATGTATCCCGAAAAGAAGGCTTTCAAATGTCTGGCGGGCGAGATCCTGCATGGCTTGGCGGGCAAGGGTTTCCCGCTGGCGGAAGTTCAGGTAATTGGAGGGATCCTCGGTTACCGGGTATATCTGAATTCCCCGGCCCAAGCTTTTCTTCCCGTGAATCTTTTCGGAGTATTGCAATGCGCCGGTTTTTCTCTCGATAACGGCCACATCCAGTTCGGCCCGGAAAGTGACCTTGTTGCGGTGAAAAAGCACCGGTATGGTGAACCCATCGTTCAGGTTCATGTTCAGGGCAATCATCTTCATAAAGACAACATAGTCGCAATCTGTCAGACGGCATATTCGGGCCAGTGCCTGCGAGTCATAGAGATCGGGCACGGAGACCCGGTTACGGGAGAAAACCACTCCCAGTTCCTCCTCGGTTTTCACGGTAAGGTAATCAGCCGAACGCAGATAGGAAATCAGTTCTGTTTGAAAATCTTTCAGTTGGAAAGGGTAGGAGGGTATCTCGCCGCGGACATTGAGCAGGCAGATACTGTTCAGGGGATAGACCAATTTTTCCGGAGAGAGAGGCGAGGCGCTTAATTTTTGTCCGGCTAAAGAAGAAAAAGCCAGGAGAGTCAGGATAATTGCTCCTGCAAAGCTCTTAATCCCGCAGAGATTACTCCTGATCCCTATTGGGGAGTGAAATTTCTCTGCCCGGGCCGGGTATTTCGCCCCATGGCACTCTGATCCGCCGAAAAAAGGAATAATTTTATCTTTTATTCTAAACATTGATCTGCAGCTCAAAATCCACCTCGCGGTCTATCTCTCCAGGCTTCTCTCCCCCGATCCCTTCATTCCTGGCCCCGAAAAGCCCGCGTGCCTGGCCGTATCTTGTTTTCACCGCTTCTTCATCACCGGCCTCTTCTTTCAATTCATCGACAGCGGAATTGCCGGCCAGCGCCCATTTGATCTCCTCGCGTGAGACGTTCATCTCCTGGGCGATATCGCTGATTGTCCAGTGCCTGCTTCTCAACTGACGGATAAGCCTGGTCTGAAGATCATCCTTCCCGCGGCTGAAATGACCTGATGCCGGGCTGGTCTGGAAACCGTTCCCATCTTTCTGAAGTTCTTCCTTGATCCTGCGCGCGATATCCGCGCCATAAACCCCTGAACCGCTGATAGGCTGAAATCGGAGTTCCATTATTTCCCCACCTCTGTGCAGCTTACCCTCGCTTCTCCCGGCAAACTCTTCAGAATATCCTTCCCCAAGAGGCACGGCATTCCTCTTGGCGGCGAGCTCCCGGGCGAGTACCTCTTCAAGCTGGCGTTTTTTCTGGCCGATATTTTCTGCCGCCTTTTCCTGGACTTCCGGTTCCGCATTCTTACCGGCTCTGCCGAAAGAGGCATACTTTTTCCCGGGAAGAACCGCTATCCGGCGGCCTTTCTTCCTTAAAAAGAATTTTTCTCCGGCTAAAGCTACCAGGAAAAGCAAACCTAAAACCGTAACCAGAAATTTCACCTGCCTGCGCAAAAGCCCTGCATCCCTCAGCGGGATTATTCTCGCTGCACCCATCCTCAAGGTTTTCAGAATTGATCCTTTGCCTGCAGGGAGACTTATCGCCTGGGATTCTGCCTTAACCTGGAGTTTCTCTGATTCCTGAGCATCAATCGCCGGAAGGATTTTTTCAGCAGCCGGAGTTTCCGATACTTCCTGTTTCACTTCCTGTTGTGCCGGAATATTCTCCGGCCGGCCCTCAAGATCTGCCGCCGCAGTAATTGGCGGCTGATTACTTTCCGCTGCCGTGGCCTCTCCCTTTATTGTTTCCGCGATCCCTTCCAGGCTCGGAGTGCTGCCGAGAGACTTTTCAAAATAGTCAGATGATTTCTGGTTCTTGCCCAGAGCTTTGTAAATAGCTCCCAGTTGGAAAAAGGCTTCCTTGTTTTTTCTATCCAGATTCACTGATTTTTCCAGATATGCCGCCGCCTGGTCGAGATATCCATCCTCTTTGGCTTTCATCCCTTTCTGGAAATAAACCTGTCCTGAATCGGCAACAGTGGGCAGCTCGGTTACCGGAGCCGCTGTTTTTACCGGAATATCCACTCTCTGAGGTGCCTGGGCACTGCCATCGGCCGATGCGGTTTCCAAGGCCCGGTAATCAATTTCCGGGAAATCGGCGGCCAGCTTTATTCTGTCTTTTTCTTCGGGCAGGTTTCCGACAAAGTTTTTCCAGCTTACTTTCAACGCCGGAACATCGCCTTTTTTATAATTTATCCAGCTCAGATAGAGCCTGGCGGCATTCCCGTATTCGGCACTCTGCTGGGCACGGGAGAGATTGATCAGCGATTTGTCCAGCTCATTCTGGCGGTAACGGATCAGGCCGGCGTGATAGTAACTGTCAGCCACCCTCTCTCCGGCGCGGATAGCGCTGCGGAATGCCATCAAAGCTGCGCTGCCGTTGCCCTCTTGAAGATATCTCAGCCCCCGCTGGTAATAACCGCCTCCGGGAATTGAATTCACGGAGGAGCCTGCGGGCTTACTGTTCCCGGAAAGCTCCACAACAAAACGCGGAGGATTTTTGATCTCGAAAGTCCTGACCTTGAACTGATGCCGGACTTTTATCCTGGCCACAGTGGCTTTTCCGCCGATAGGCAGGAAAGTGAGTGATTCCAGATGCGGGTTGGTTTCATAGAGAAATGACTGTCTTCCGAGCTTGTCCACCTTAGTGTCCTGGAACCGGACAAAGAGAAGCTGTTCGCGGGCATTTGTTTCAAGCTGCGTCATAACCGGGCTATCCAGGGAAAAAGCCACCCGAACATAGTCGCTCTCGCTGTATACCTGGACATCCGTGATCTCACTGGCTATGAGCGACTCAGCACCTGCGGACAGAGCTATTAGGGGGAATACAGCTAGAAAAATATTGATGAGTTTCATGGTCATCTTTCCGGTATGTGATTGTAAACCGGAGCTCCTGAGCATTGTGAAAGGGTAAAAAGCAAGCCGTGATTATCTTTTGTCAGCTAACAGGAAGCAATAGTCGTGCCAGGGGGGTAAAATGGCCTTTGCGCCTTACAACGAGCATTGGATGTGGTTTTTAAGCGGTTCTGACAGAGGTAATCAGGGCATATTAATAAATGATTCAGGAAAATTTTTCCTTATGGTAATTTTTCTCAAACAAGAAAATTTTTCAGCACTAGAAGTGTATTGAAAAATTCGCTGTATTTCGCTTTGTTTCAGTGGCGTAGGGGCACGGCATGCCGTGCCCCTACGAAAAAATATTAATTTAATAGCCACTTGCAGAATCAATACAGCCATTGCACTTTCTTTTCAGGAATAATTATTTATAAATCAACACGCTTCTATGAAGTGCTTTTTAATTTTCTTATTTGTCATCCTCAAATGAAAAGGGCCGCCTGAAAGGTTGAAGCAGCCCTATTGACTTTAAAATCAAACTTATCAGGCGGTCAAAACCGTGCCCTGGGTTCCGGCTTTAGGTTCTTCTTCCTCTTCCGAAACTACGGCCCTGCCGAGAATGATATTGATGAAGGTATCCGCTGTTTCCATTTCCTGGCGGATAGCCTCGAGATAGAAGGGCATATCCACACGGTTATTGCCGTTGAGCTGGAGCGGCAGTATATGGAGGACGCCGCGGTAGAAGGGAGGGATCAGGGGATCGCCGCCGGAACCGATACGGGCGGCGCGGGCCAGGATATCGCCGAAATGCACGAGAGCAGGCAGCTCCGGCCTTATCTTGGCGGTAAGCGGGACATGATGCAGCCGGATAGCCTCGACAAGGATGTCGGGCAGGTTCCAGCGCCTGGCGAGCCAGCCGCCGATCTCGGCATGATTGACCCCGAAAACAGTCTCCTCCGCCCGCACGAGCAGGATCTTCTCCCTGGTCACGGCTCTCAGGCATTCGGAGTAGTTTTCAGTCTGGTACTGACTCAGAATCACCTTACCGATATCATGGATCAGGCCGGCGACAAAGGCTTCGTTCTCGCTTGCCCGAAAGCCGTGCATGCGGGCCAGCATTCTCGTGGCTATGGCCACGCCTACAGCATGTTCCCAGAAACGGGTGTAATCGAGAAGTTCATCCCCTTTGAAAGCCTTGGCGAAACGGGAAATAACGGCCACAGAAAGTCCGAGGTTCTTGATTGTCTCAAAACCGAGCACCACGATGGCGAGGTTGATCGAGCAGATAGGATTGGGAAAACCATAATAAGCGGAATTGGCGAGCTTTAAAATCCGGGCGGTGAGCACCTGATCTGTCCTGACCAGCCTGCTCAGAGAACGTGCCGAACTTTTAGGATCATCAATCAGCTCGATCATCTTGGCTACTACGGTAGGCAGAGTCGGCAGATTGATAATAGTCTGGGTAATTCTTTTCAGCCGGTCTTTATCGATGCCGGGTACTTTTTTCATGGTAAATTAAGGATCCTGGAGCGAATAAATTGCCAGCCGGATGCACCCAATCTCAAGCCCGCAGGTCGATCCTTCGTCCCCGCAACGACTTTAATTTTTCCTCATCGCCTCCCTGCGATTCGTTGCCTGTCTCTCCAGCAGTCTGTATTCCGGATTCGGAATCGGATTTCGTTTCAGTCCCGGAGCGCTTCTTATTCTGTTCGCCGATATGTTCACCCTCATCCAGAGGTTCGACATTCTCGGTCAGATATTCTTCGAAGCTTACTTTCTCCTTCTCTTTCCCCGAGATTTTTTTGCCTCTGTCCACCGGCAGAAAATTCACGTTTCCAGCAATCGGCGCCACCACAGGCATCACCCCCTTTCCGACAGCTCGGGTTTCCCTCAGCCTGAATCAAGGCCGTGTTTCGGAAAAAAATATCCGAAAAAAGGCAATAGTGGTCCGCCTGATTATTGAGACTGCAATTTTAGTGCCGGAAAATCCAAAATCAGATTACCGGCAGCGGTTGTCCTCAGCCGGGATTTAAACTTTGGAACCTTTTCACAATTCTTTTTTCTGACAATAGAATTAAGGTTAAGGATTAATCTCCTTTCTGCGCACGGAGCTACAGGTTATAACGGAGTTTCCCGCGCATTCTCAGCATGGCCTCGGTATGAATCTGGCAGACCCGTGACTCGGAAATCTGCATTACCTCTCCGATCTCTTTCAGGGTCAGGCCTTCGTAGTAGTAAAGGGCCACCACAAGTTTTTCCCTCTCCGGCAAGGAATTGATCCCATCCACGAGAATATGCTTTACTTCCTTGCGTTCGAGCAGGGAAAGCGGCCCGTAATTATCGGTATCCTCAATCACGTCACCCAGGCTGATCGACTGGTCGTCTTCCTCATAGACAGTATCGTTGAGGGAAAGAAAAATTATCGGGCTCACCTCTTCGAGCAGGGCCTGATATTCGCTCAGATTGACTCCCAATTTTTCCGCCATCTCTTTCTCTGTAGCCGGCCGGCCGTATTCAAGCTCGAGCTGGTGAAACATTTTTTCGAGATCCCTGGCTTTTTTCCTTATGCTGCGCGGGACCCAGTCCAGGCTGCGCAAACCGTCGATAATCGACCCTTTGATCCGCAGGGCGGCGTAGGAAGTAAACCGGACCTGCTTTTCCGGTTTGTAGTTCTCGATGGCGTCGATAAGACCGAGTATGCCCAGGCTCTTCAGATCATCGAGATCAACCGACCGAGGCAGTGAAACGGCGAGACGCTCGGCAATGAAATGGATTAAAGAGAGGTTGGCGAGCAGAATCTTCTCTTTCAGCTTGGTATCTCCTGTCCTGTGGTAGTCAGCCACCATCTGCTCGATCTGTTTGTTTTTCCGCGCCCGCTCCTCGGTTTTGTCCATCGCCTCTCCTGCGGGGACCTTCTTCCTGCCGCCGGCTTTCGGTTTCTCCGGACTTCTATAGGCAGCGGTTATCGGATATTTCTGCAGCATAGGTTCCTTTTGGATAACAATTATCTATTCAGAAGCCAGTTGAAAAATTCGTTGTATTCCGCTCTGTTTCAGTGGCGTAAGGGCAGGGCATGCCGTGCCCCTACATAAAAATGTTATTTACCAGCTACTTGCAGAATTAATACTGCCCTTGCATTTTCTTTACAGGGATAATCATTAATAAATCAACACGCTTTTAGCTTTTGTCATTTTCCCGCTTTTTCCGCCATACTTTTCTCGACCGGCTCCTCCCCGGCCATAGCCGCCTCTTCCTCCGCCGGCCCAATCTTCGGCAATACTTTCTCTTCCAGCGAGGAAATAGTATTCAACAGGAACCAGCGCAGGAAGAAACCGATAAAACTAAAAACGACCATCAAAATAATTGAACGGAAAAGCGCGGTCATGAACGGTATGCCGCTGACCACACAAATGAGCAGCGTCAAGTAAGAAAGCAGAAAGGACAATTTTACGATATTGACTTGCATATTCCCGTTTTCTTGATCAATTCACAATTCAGAACACATTCTTTACCACCAGCCTGGCTATTTTTTCCGCATCGGCAGCTTCTAAGTCTTCGGGCACTTCCTGTCCGAAAGTGAGATAACTCAATGGCAGTCCGGCTTCCCGCGCCACGGAGACTATCGAACCGAAAGTGAGGCTCTCGTCGAACTTGGTGAGAAGAAGCCGGACATTAGGCCCCATCCGGAAACCCTTGATCGCCTGCAGCAGATCCTTGGCTTTGGTGGTCACGCTGAGCACCAGATGAATCTCATCCGGAGCGGCGGCCTCCAGTACAGAGGCCAGCTCCCCCCGCAGCCGCTCATTGAACTGGCTTCCTCCCGCGGTATCGAGCATAATCGCTTCCTTATCTTTATGCCTGGCCAGGGCTTTAGTCAAGTCGCGGGGGGAATGGACAATTTCCAGAGGGATGTCGGCTATTTCGGAAAAAGTACCCAGCTGCTGGGTGGCAGCGACCCGATAATTATCTGCTGTGATCATGGCCAGCCTGTTGTTACCGTAAAATTTCTTGTTTGTCGCCAGTTTAGCCAGGCAGGTGGTTTTCCCTACCCCGCTCGGCCCGACAAAAGCGATTACCAGCGGTTCTTTTTCCCGTATCGGCGTTGGCCCGACTACCTTGATCATCGAGGAGATCTCCCCGATCAGATAATCCTCGACTATATCCCTGTTCGAATACTGGTTTTCGCTGAAGCGGCCGTAGAGTTTCTGGATCAGCTCCAGAGCCAGCTTCTCTTCCAACTCGTTATCCACCAGTTTCTTGTATATTTCCTTGAGTATCGGGGGAAGAGCGGGCATTCTCTGATAGCGCATCTGTTCAGCCATCTCAGTCATTCCCCCTTTCAGCTCCCGCAATTCCTGCTTCAGCTGCCGGATAACCGTGGTGCTGGTTGCGGCATTTCTCTCCACAGGCTCGGCTAGTGGTGGCTCAATGCCTTCCAGAGTGCCTCTGACTACCCTGGAGAATTCTTCCGGCCGGGGATCTGCCACAGGGCCATTGTCACCGACAGTCACCGAAAGGCGGGAACCTGAGGGACGGATCATCGGGGCAGAAGGCTTACTCTTTTGAGGCAGGATGTTCTCCTCATTTGTCGCCGTAACCTCGAACATTTCCCGCCCGAGAAAATCAAGCAGCCCTCCCCGGCTGATTTTTCGCGAGCCCAGGATCACTGCGCCTGTTCCCAGGTCGCTTTTCATTTTTTCCAGGGCTTCGCGCATGGTGGAGGCGGTATACTTTTTCACTTTCATACTAAAGCTCCCTCGGTTTCAGCTTGGACTGTACCATAGGAAACTATCTCGGCAGTCTGCGGCAATTCGGCATAGGAGATCACCACCAGATTGGGGAAAACAGGCTCGACCATGCGTTTGAAATACTGACGGACTGTAGGCGAGCAGATAAGCAAAGGCTGCAGGCCTTCCGAACTCATCTTGTCGACTTGTCTTTTCAATGAAGAGGTGACTCTTTCCAC
>Ga0315277_10005353_pt1 | contig 16925 bp, 22 predicted proteins | sample YL17G05_15_MG_FD_203695 | JGI IMG/M metagenome (GOLD analysis project Ga0315277, IMG submission 203695) | Sediment microbial communities from Yellowstone Lake, YNP, Wyoming, USA - YL17G05_15 | ecosystem: Environmental > Aquatic > Freshwater > Lake > Sediment | place: USA: Wyoming | collected... | reverse complement strand
GACAAAAAAATAATATCTATTTTACAAGAGGACGGACGAACTCCCCTTTCTGAAATAGGCGAAAAAGTGGGCTTCTCTCACGTAGGTGTAAGAAGAAGACTAAGAAATCTCTGTGAAAATTCAGTCAAAGTGTCAGCAGGGCTTAACGCAGAGCAACTCGGCCTGCGTGTTGCCATCGTGAACGCAGAAGTTGAATCACCTCAACGGTTACGAGAACTCATCAATGTGTTTTCAAAATGCCCTAGAACAATATTTGTAACCACCACAACAGGAGCGTACAACGTCATGACAATCATGGTTGCAGAAGATGCTGACACCCTAAATGCAATCATTGAGGTCTGTTCCATACGAGCACAGAAAGGCATCAGGCGTTCAGAAGCAACAGTAGGAGAAGCTCCCATAGTGCCAAAGTATCTTCCAATCAAAATTGTTTCCAATAAAGAAATGGAAATTGCTCCTTGCGGAATTACATGCGGGAAATGCTTGCGCTACAAGAATCAAAAATGCCTTGGCTGCCCAGCGACCAAATACTATCGCGGTCCTCTTTAAACTTGTTGCCCTACGCTAAAGGTTGACTTTCACAAAATAGCCGCTGAAAACGCAATGAATAGCAATATTTGAATTGTTTGGTGTATTATTGGAAATCTATAGAAATAGACAGGTTAAATGTGTTCAATTTGCACGCGGCGCTGCTCTTGTTAGCTTTGGAGATGGTTTGGTTGCTGATGCTAGTGGAGCTACAGCGTAGCCGAATCGCTAATTGTTACAGTGGTTCAGGGTCAGGTCCAATCTGTATGTGCCCAGACCACCTAATCTTGGTTTCAAGGGGTTTACTTGACTATCAACACAGAGCATTGCGCATGTCCAGCAACTTTGTCACTAACACAGCCGAGCAGAAACCTTTCGGCTGGATTTAAACCTCTGCAGCCTAAAGCTATCAAGTCATAGTTTTCATTCTTGGCAACTTCAAGTATAGTTTTCGTAGGATCCCCGATTTCAACTCTCTTGTCAACTTTCAACTCTTTCACCTGCTTGGCTGCTTCGGAAACAATGAGCTGTCCTATGCTTTTGGCTGCATCAGCTTTTAAGTATGGATAAACCGTTTGGGCTACGTTAATCAGAGTGACTGAGGCTTTGTATTTTGGGGCCAGCTGAACTGCATATTCTAATGCCTTCTGTGCATGTTTTGAACCATCAACCGCCACCAATATTTTAGATATAGCTGTTCCTCTCTTGACTATAAGAACTGTGCATTCAGCATACCTCAATACTTTGTCGGCGACGCTACCTAATGTGAACTCTTCAATTTCGCCTGTTCCGCGATTGCCAATGACAATTATGTCAGATTTTTTCTCTCTAGCCACTTTCAATATTGTTTCAGCAGGGTTGGCAAACTCCACAAGCATGCTATCAAGCTGCGCATTTCCTCCGGCGAAGAGCCTTTTTGCTTCTTCTAAGGCTTGTTTTCCTCTTTGCAAGAACCAGCCTTCCATTTCCTTGCGAATAGAATCTGGAACTTGTTGAGCGAACTCCATTGGCAGATGCCTGATTGCATGAGGAACCACATGGAGCACGGTTACTCTTGAATTAAACTTGTTAGCGATATTAGCGGCAACCTCTTCGTTTTGAAAAGAGAAGCGAGAGCCGTCTGTGGGAACGAGCATGTTTTGAAAGCAAGATTTGTTTGTCAAGCCTGATCACTTCTTTTTAGCATGATTACCGCCTTTTAAAAACTCGTAGCAATAACTTAATTTGTTTCATATGCCTTCCTTGTTAAATAAGTTACAGAACAGAAACATATTTATATCTTTTGTTACAATTTGTAACTAAAGGCTCTCAATAATGAACGGCATCGACAAGAAAAATGTTAAATATTGTCGTAAACCTTTCCCAACTGTAGAACCCCATAAGGATAGATCAGTTCTTTTTAAAGCAAAAATTTTCAAAGCACTCTCTGATCCCTATAGACTCCAGATAGTCCAACTTCTGCGTGATGGCGAAAAATGTGTTTGTGAAACGGTTCCGCATGTTGGAATAATTCAGCCTGTGGTTTCCCGTCATTTAAAGATCCTAAAAGATTTCGGGATCGTAAAAGACAGAAAGGAAAGGAATAGAAGGTTCTACTCAATCGTAGATCGTAAAATACTTAACGTAATTGATGCAATAACTCCAGAACTACTTGAATCGCTTTCTAAACGCATGATTCAGCAAACAATCCCGGAGGAGCATCCATAAAATGTCTGAGGTAAAATCGTCCATTAAATCCACATGGTTTGGGATTCCACGAGAACAAATCGAGTGGCACCCCACAGTAGAGCCAGAACTTTGCATGGGCTGCGGTATTTGCGTGCTAGGCTGCGGGAGAGGAGTATACAAATTTGACTACGCACATAATGTGCCTATAGTTGCCTACCCTGTGAACTGTCTTGTGGGATGTACAACATGCGCGAATACGTGTCCTCAGCACGCAATAGGTTTTCCACCAGCATCATATCTGCATAAGATAATAAGAAAACACGCGACAATTCAACAAAGCAAAAGAGAATTAACGTCAAAAATTGAAACATATGAATATAAAATGGAAAAGGACAAATAAAAATGGAAAAATGCTGGGCAGTTTACTTCTGTCCTTCTTCACATGCTTCTAGTGGCTTTCATCACGCCTTTCGTGGTGGTCTGTGGTCTTTAGATTTCTTGCAGTGTTTTTCTTGATTGAAATAATTTGGCGCTTCATGCTCTGCGATTAATATGCAATATTACAAAAAAGCTATCTAACATTGATATCAAGGAAGAACTTGCTACTAGCTCATCTCTTGAACCTATTCTATGTTCTTTCTGTGATAGATCCATTCCTTAACCAAGTTCAAATTGTAAAATTCTCTAATGAGGCCATATTCCGCTAAATTGAACAGTCATGTTTTCTACGTTTTAGCTGTATTTTTGCCGCATTGGCTCATCTGTTAGTACATACTTGATTTTTTCTTTCCATTCTTTTGAGTCCCAAGTTCTTAGAGCCGTATGGGTTTTGTAATAGCTTTGCGGAATCGGATGAGTGCCAATGATGACGTCTACGCCGTATTTCTGCTTCACAAACTCTTTGAAATGATCTATGTAGGGACATGGAGGATAACCTACAACCATTCCTGTTGCGAAATGGACAACCTCAGCGCCATTTTTCTTCATCTCTTCTACGCAATATTCTACGTTTCCACCGGGGCAACCTCCGCAGGTTGTATATCCCACGAGCTCCAATTCCTGATCTTTGTAGATGCTGAAAGCCCCTTCTCGGTTTCTTAATGCTCTAAAACATTTACCCCCAGCGCAATTACGGTAACGATCACAGATAATTATACCTATTTTCCTCTTCTTTTGATTATACATGCAAATCACGTTTACCCTATAATTAATCATGTTATTTATCATTTTAGATTGCTACTGAAACCTAGTGAAGAATTGAAAGAGAATAAAACACGCTATTTCTTTATGATTTTGAGATTGTAGTTTACTGGGATACCTGCTCCTTCAAATAGTTGACCGACTGGACAATTGTCCCGCGTATGTTGCCAAACTCTGTTTATCTTATCTTCACTTTCATTCGTTGTTACCTTGATTTCGATGTCGGCTTTTGTAATCGTTTTAGCATCGTCAGGTTTCTCTGCTTTTACATTGACCTCCAAAGCGCTTACTGAGACGTGCATTTTCTTGCTCATAAGATAAAATATCTGTGAGATGCATCCTGCAAAACTCATGACGCCAAGTTCAAGGGCAGTAGGGCCTTTATCGGTGCCTAGTTCTGGAGGCAAATCAAGGCAGACAGAATGGAATCTTCCATTATCTACGGATATTCGAAACTCCTCGAGAAGTTTAGCGGTGGAATTAATAATTTTCGTCATCAAATCCTTCTCCATCAATTTTTCTTGTTTCTTGTGGCTTCTTCTATTTAAGAGATCCCTTTTTCTAAGATGGAAAACATTTTCTATATGTCACCTAATTGCTCGTGCTGTGCTTTGCTCGTTCGATCATCACGCAAACGCCATACACCACGTCAATACTGTTCTCTTCACAAAATTTGACTGCTTTTCCTGATTCCGAGCCTGGTTGCATCCAAACCTTCGTGATTCCAAGTCTTTTGCAAGTTTCAACTGTATGCTCTGTCACTTTCGGAGGAACCACGACATCAACGACATCGGGTTTTGCAGGCAGGTTTTCCAGATTTAGATAACACTTGTCGCCTAGAATTTCCTGTGCATTCGGATTTACGGCATACACTTTATACCCAGCATTTTTCAGATCTTTATACACTTGATAACCATATTTTCGAGGGTCACGGCTAGCTCCCACAACAGCAAAAACGTTTTTCTTGTTCAAAAACACCTTTATCGATTCCCCGTTCATTTCTATTCCCTCTCTCTTTTCCTTCCAAGCGTGAACTAAAGGTGCCGTGTTATCTTTTGTTCTAGCGTTTGCCTAGGCATTGCGCCGATGATCGTGTCTACAAGTTTTCCATTTTTGAATACTAGCAATGTGGGAATACTCACTATATCGTACTGCGCACTAACTTTCCGATTCTTATCAACATTAAGTTTCCCAAATAGTATTTTTCCAGCATAATCTCGCGACAATTCCTCTATAATAGGGGCAACCATACGACATGGTCCACACCAAGGCGCCCAACAATCAACCACTATAAGCGGATGATTCTGGATCATTTCCTTAAATGTTGCATCGGTCATTTCGACAGGTTTATTGGAGGCTGTTCCTCGTTTTTCGGGAGCCGCACTCTTCATCATTTTTTGCAATTTTGCTTGCTTAATTCTTTCTAATTCCTCATCTTCCTCGTTTTCCACTTAGATACCTCACGTTTCGTTCTTTAGAGATTTCAGCAACGCCATCCGCTTGACGTCGGTTTTCCGTCTGGAGACACGCAAGGCATGCCATCAGCTCTCTGGAAGTTTCTTCATGCAGAGATACCAGTCTTTGCACTCGTAACCTTCTTTAAGCCTCTCCTCTGCTTGCTCGGCTGTTGCTGGAGAAGGAATCACGACTGGATCCCCAAGCTTCCAGTTGGCAGGTGTGGCCACTTTGTGTTTGTCGGTTGTCTGTAAGGCATCTATCAGCCTCAAGATTTCATTCATGTTTCTGCCAGTGGTGAGTGGATAGTAAAGCATAGCTCTTATCTTACTTTCCGGATCAATCACAAAAACGCATCGAACGGTCTCAGTTTTGCTCTGCTCTGGATGTATCATTCCATACTTCTTAGCAACTTCTTTGTTCAAGTCAGCGATTATTGGGAATGGTATCTTAACACCCATCTTCTCCTCACAGTTTCTTATCCAAGCTATATGAGAAGAAACGCTGTCCACGCTCAAACCCAAGAGTTCAACATTTCTCTTCTTTAGCTCATCGTAGATCTTTGAGAAAGCAATAAACTCCGTTGTACAGACTGGTGTAAAGTCTGCTGGATGAGAAAACAAGACGAGCCAAGTGTCCTTGAAATCTGAAAGCCTCAACGTCCCTTGTGTGGTAACAGCTTCGAAGTCAGGAGCTTTTTGACCCAGTATAGGAAACTCCATCTCTTCTTTTTGAACTTCAGCCATTTCTTTCGCCTCTATTTTCCCAAAAGACTATAATCTGTATATTTAATAAAAAGATTTCCGTCATTCAGTTTGGTTTCTAAACTCATGTTCAATCTCTTTCCTAGGTTTTTGTTCTAGCTAGCGAATCACCTGCAGAAGCATAAAAGGCAATAGAGGTCTCTGATCATGTAGGAAACTGCTGCCACAAGAATTTTCATGACGAGTATTCCCAAGCCCAGAGCAGCAGGTTTATCACTGGAGTGCATTTTGCTTTTCTTTTTCGCAGTACTCCTTAAACTGCTCCATCCATCTTGCAACAAACTCAGGGCGTCCAGTAGTGGAAGCATTAGTGATAAAAGCGACAAATCTTGTGAATTGAAGTATCGTTTTTGGATGCAGCGAATGTTCAAGCAGATGGGCATCCTTTGAGGCTATATCCTCTGGAACCAAAACTAATTCGAGAAACTTTTCGAATGTGTGATACCTCTTCTTAACAGCTTCTGCAATATCCTTTCCTCGTGGAGTAAGCAAAACGCCACTGTACTTTTCATATACGACAAATCCCCTGTTATGCAGCTTCTTCACCATCTCTACAACCGTAGGTTGTTGAACGTTCAACTCCTTTGAGATGTCCTTCGTGCAAGCGTAGCCCTTTTGCTGAATAATTTCATATACTGCTCTCAAATAATCCTCGGCCCTTCCTGAGGCGCTTCCGCGCATTTTGTTTCCCCTAACAAATTTTAGGATAATCTAATAAAAAACGCTTTCCTATGAAAATGTCATCTTTCTGTTCTTCTTCAAGCTGTTTGTCTATAACACGCGAGTTTGCGCTAATGAAGAGATTGCAGGAATCTATGAGAAAAAACAAGGATTTCGCTGTGTTCTTGACCGAGATTCTTGTTGGCAAGCCTAAGTGGTTAATGGCCTATTAACTTGAGCACTATCAGCGTGATTCCGAGTAGCCACGTGCAGAAAATCTTTTAGCATGAGCAATCGCATAGTCACCTTGTTGTAGAGGAAGGATGGAATGCTGTATTACGACAAGGACAAACTTCTAGAAATTGGAACGAAAAATGAACAAGCTGAAATAGACTGCTTGAGAAAACTCATTCACATTCCAACATGCTACTACAAGAAACACGACCTGAAACCTATTATTACTCAGTTGACTAAGGAATTCAAAAAGAGAGGATACAAGGTTCAAACTTTTTCAACAGCTGGTGCACCAGTAGTTGTGGCTGATTTGGATCTAGGCATGAAAAAGACTCTATTGTTTTACAATCACTATGATGTTCAACCTGAAGAGCCTTTAAGTGAATGGAAGGCAGGGTGGGAAGGGCCTGGCTCAAAAACAGTTATAGGAAAGGAAGCCATGGCAAAGGTGGATTTTAGACTCGTGCCCAACCAAAAAGCGGAGAAAATTCAGAAGCTATTGAGACGGCACTTGGATAAGCACGGATTTTCTGATGTTGAAATGAAGCTGTTTGAAGGTTACGGATCTAGTAGAACGGCAATTGATCATCCTTTTATTCAGCTACTGGCAAATCTAGCCAAGGACTTCAGTGGTCAAGAGCCGATTCTTATTCCTTCCCATCAGGGGTCTGGACCTGCGTATCTATTTGGCACCCATACACCTTGGGCTATGAGCGACATCTTTGACCCTGAGACCAATATTCACGCGCCAAATGAGAGCATGAGACTCAGAGATTTTAGGCACATGACTGCGTTCATTGCGGCCGTTGCAATCGAGCTTGGTAGAAACTGACACGAGCGCGAAAATATGGTGCAAACTGGCAAGTTATAGTGTAAATTCCCACTTGCCACGGCAAGTGGAGATATCTCCCGCGCTCGTGAGCGAGCAAACAAAAGTTCCCCTCGCCTTCGGAGAGAGCTATTATTTCAGCGTATTCTATGTTGCTTTTATTGCTTTCACACATTACGAGAAAAGAAAAAAGAAGTCATTCTGTGGTCTTGCCGTCGAATTCCTCTGGTTTCGCTAACGCGTCCGCCTTCGTCTTGCGTACCGTACCATCCTGATGTTCCGGTGGCGAGTATATCGTGTACAGCTTCAGTTCTGTAGTCTTCGACGTATTGATGACGTTGTGTCTCGCACCAGCAGGTATTACAACTGCGTCTCCGTCAGTGACGTTTCGCTTGATGCCATCTATGGAGACTATTCCCTCACCTTTCTCGAACCTGAAGAACTGGTCGATCGTCTTATGCACCTCTTCGCCTATTTCCTCACCAGGTCTCAGGTTCATCAGCACAAGCTGGCTGTTCTTACCTGTATAAAGAACGCGTCGGAAATCACTATTGCTCAAAGTGTCCTTCTCGATATTCGCTTTGAAACCTTTCATACATAACACCTTACTTACGATTCGGTGGGCCTTTGTTTATAAGTTCATCGTCCTGAGAGACGAGGAAATATCATAATGAGCGCTTCGGATATTTCAATGAAACTCCGGCATTTGGCACACTTAGAGAATCATAAGAGAAAAGCAGTCTCAGAATTGATGGTATGCTCGGCGCACATGGCTGTTCCGAAATTGGTTAAAAATGGTATTTATTCCCCTTTTGGTCTTCGTATTTGTTCCTGATTTCCATTTGGAATCCAAGCTTCTATAAATGACCCGCGGGCGGGGAACAGAATTAAAACCATTTTTTACCATTTTAGGAACACGCATGCGCGCTATCTGTAGCTAGACCACTAAGTCCTTGTTCGTTGCTGATCACGGATGTGCGGAACACCTATCTGAGTAATCGCTTCTATAGTGATTCAAGATGAAAAAGTGAGACGATGCCCGTTGGTTAAGCCAAGAGTTGTTGAGACGACTGAAGGAATACAGGGAGAATTCACTGTCGAAGTGTATGACAAGATGATGAGAAACCTGAGGGACAGAGGCTGGATTGAAACAGACCTAATCCTGAAAACGGGAATAAATCATGGTCTATCTCTCGAGATAGGGCCCGGCCATATTCTCCGGCGTTCTTTTCAGCCATCTCTATCATGTCGGCACTAATCTCAAGAGCTCTGAGAGTCGTTCCTTCGGTCTTTTTGAGCCATTCGAGACCCAAGTATCCGGGGCCTCCAAAACCGCGTCAAGTACGTTGAAGGCGACGCGCAAAAAATGCCTTCTGAGGATAATACGTTTGATGGTGTTTTCACAAATGGGTCGCTGCATGAATGGTCTCAGCCTAGTAGGATATTCAACGAAGTGTATCGATGCTTGAAACCTGGAGGCAAATATCTAATCAGCGACATGCGGCGTGACATGAATCCCTTTGTGAAATGGTTCTTGAAACTGATGACTAAACCAAAGGAAATACGACCCGGCCTCATATCATCCATAAACGCTTCTTACACAGTCCAAGAGATCCAGTCAATATTGTCGAAGACTGACTTGAAATCATCCAAAGTTAAAAAGACAACCATGGGCTTCATAATAACCGGAGAAAAAACTTCAAGAACTAGCTAAGCGTGCTACGACTGAAGTACAACAAACACGCGTCACCGGGCATTCATGAACGTACTCTGACGCGAGATGGCGAAATGATTAAGAATCCGAGTAGTGAATTCAGCCAGAGGATGCGCATGACCAAAAGTGGGAGATATCTTTTCACTTCAGAATCTGTGGCAGAAGGTCATCCAGACAAAGTTGCGGACCAAATATCAGATGCTGTGCTAGACACTATTTTGCGTGAGGACCCTAAGGCAAGGGTGGATTGTGAGACATTGGTGATGCAAGGGAATGTGATTGTCACTGGCCAAATCACAACTAACTGCTACGTCGACGTACCTCACATCGTCAGAGACAAATTGAAGGAGATAGGGCTGAACAATGCCAGAGACGGATTGGACTGTGAGACTTGTGGTGTCTTGGTGTCGATAACCGAGCAATCCCCGGACATCGCAATGGGGGTCAATGAAACTGAGACTCACGAGCAGGGAGCCGGCGACCAGGGAATGATGTTCGGTTACGCAACAAATGAAACAAAGGAATTGATGCCTCTACCAATTATGCTGGCACACAGGCTTGTTCGAAGACTATCTGAATGCAGGAAGAACATGACGTTGCCCTACCTGAGGCCAGATGGCAAGTCGCAGGTCACTGTGGAATATGTCGATGGAAAACCAAGAAGGGTAGACACTGTTGTGATTGCCGCACAACACTCTGGGAACGTAGACAGGAAAAAGATGAGGGAGGACATAATAGCTCAGGTTATCAAGATAGTTATACCTTCGAGCATGTTGGACGAAAGAACGAAATACTACATCAACGAGACGGGACGGTTCGTAATCGGGGGAACTCTGTCAGACACAGGTTTGACAGGAAGAAAAATCATCGTTGACACATATGGAGGTTTCGGAAGTCACGGCGGAGGCTGCTTTTCTGGAAAAGACCCCTCGAAAGTCGATAGATCCGGCTCCTACATGGCACGGTATGTTGCAAAGAACGTTGTCGCTGCGGGCTTGGCAGACAAATGCGAAATTCAGATATCATATGCAATTGGCATAGCGCAACCGGTATCAATAATGGTGAACACCTTTGGCACTGGGAAAATGCCTGATGACGAAATCCGTGAATTGGTAGAGAAGCATTTTGACATGAGGCCCAAAGCCATCATTAATCATTTGGATTTGCTCAGGCCGATTTATGCAAAAACGGCCGTGTTTGGCCATTTTGGGCGAATTGATCCAGACTTCACGTGGGAAAGAACCGACAAGGAAGAGATACTCAGGAAGGAATTTAAGATGAAATCTCCTGTCACCTGAGGGCATTCACACGCGCGCGGAACAAGGAGAAAAGCAGTGGGTTAGGGGAGACATTTCCACTGCTGCTGATCCTGCAACCAACACTTTTGCGAGAACGTTGCATAGCTGTCAGCTTCGGAACTGACTGGTGTGAAAATAGTTCCTATTGTTCTAAGGGTTCATCTCGAGAAGCACACCTTCTTTTCGAAACCCAAGTTTCTCATATCGCGCGGCACCTAAAGCTATCGTGATTATGTCTTCACTAGTACTTGCGGCTCTTTCTTCTGTTGATTAGATGACAACACTCCCGCTCGATTGCGATCTGGATGAATACCTTGTTATTAAGGTCGGGACGGCGCCCTAGGTCCCCCTCAGGATTCCAACAATAGGAAATCTCTCAAGAGCTTCTGCACCGTGAGGAGCCTATTCCAAAGCCAACGTCAAATCCATACCAGCTTTGTGAAATGCCTGATGTTTTCCATTTTTCCAGAGAAAACGATCTTCTGCATCTCATGAATCTGCTCGGTCATAGAAACATCGAGAGCACGTTGGTTTACACTCAACTCATCAGGCTTTGAAAGCGATGAATATTACCCGGCAGTTGCCAAAACAGTGGATGAAGCAAGGAAGCTCCTCGAAGAAGGCTTCGAATACATATGCCAGAAAGACGATATAATGCTTTTCAGAAAGAGAAAATGAAACAAACTTCCCTAAAATGTGGTGCAAACTGTCAAATGTGTAATACGAATTCCCATTTGCACCATAAGTCCTTGGGATGCTTGTCTGGTGGACAAACCAAACAGTTCACTTCCACCTTTGGATTCAAAGTCTTCGCAAAATTCCTCAAATATCCAAACCGTACTTTTCTACACGGAAATTCGCGCAAACCTTTACTTAGACGAGCTTCCTGAGTCCTGCATCTACCAATGCTCAGAGTAGCCCGTTTGTCGCCAATTTCGACGGTTTTGAAAGGTTGATCTAACGCCCAACTTGATTTACGCAGAAGCTTCATGATCGTTGCCAAGTCTGGATTTTCCTCAACCTTAAACATTCGTTGCAGGCTCTTAGCTTCGATTGCAGCCATGCTCTCCCAAACACCAGCGTCAATTTCAGTTGCCGCCTCAGTCCCAATTTTCTTTTCTATGCCCAAGAAATACAGACCATCAACTCTCCAAATGTTGCGAATCTGCAAAAAGAAATAACCAAGCAGTTTTTCCATCGGCATTCCTGCCAGCGTCTTACGGTCTTCTTCACTTCCAGGGGGATATTCGCTCATGCTTTTTCACCGTTATAGAGATTAACACATGACGTTTTTCATATTTTAAACCTACTGCGGTATATGTCTATCCTTCAACGATCTAGCCCGCTATCTGAGAGAGTATGCGCGCGCTCTGAATCAGACATAGAAAGGCATGACTACGTGCAATGCAATGGCTGGGGAATTTCTTGAGTGATCGATATGGACAGAGACACTCTTACTGATGAGGGAATCTTATTTCAGGACAAAAAAGGATTGTGGATCTTGTAATGCATGGGCAGTTCTAGCGCGTGGGTTTCTCTAGTGACTTGCTGTTTCTTCCGCCTACGAATACTGTGGTTGCAACGGTAGTTGTCCACAGACCGTTTTTGTCTCCTGTTGCGGTTTGTGTAATGTTGGCGGTTTTGATTATCATTCCGCTGGTTTTAAAGAGCTGTTCTTTTTCTTGCCAAGCAATGTCAGGGTCGAACTGGATACCCATTGTGGTGGCAAGCATTGTCGCGGCCAGGTCTTCTGCGTAGTCTCCGGCTATGTCTTCAGATTGTCCGTAGGTGTGGTGTTCAGAGATATATCTGTAGTTGTCTTTGCCTGAGGGGATGGCTACTCCTATTGATGAGGCTACGAGTCTGTGAGGTTCATTTGTCGAGTTTCTGGCTATCACGACGAATGTTATCTCTCATGGTCTTATCAGTTTCAGACCGCGTTCTTTAGAGATTTTCTTGCAGCCGGGTGGAATGATGCTTGAGACGCTGACTATGTTGCAGTGCTGGATTCCTGCGTCTCTCAATGCCAATTCGAAGGATTGAAGTTGTTCCTTGTGTCTGCCGACGCCTTTAGTCAGGAAGAAATATTTGGGGATCATTTTCGCTTACACAACTATCTGTGTGTCTATTAGCTTTTTCGCGGCGCTAAGGACATATCACTTATTTTTGCTCTCAGCTCTACCAAAGTTCTCTCTTATCGCATCAGCAACTCTTGTGCCGGGTTTTACAGAAATTTCCTTTATACCATGATGTCTAAGCAAACCGGAAGCGCCTGGACCAAGCTCTGTTGCCATCACAAAATCCACTCTAAGATCTGCCAATGTTTTTGCTGCAACAGGCCCAGAACCATAGTCATATGATGCTGCGGGGTTGTCGATTACGCGTACTTTTCTAACTTGATCATCCTCGATGTCCACTATGGTGAAGGTTTTGGCTTTGCCGAAGACTTCTGAGACGGTGTCTTCTAAACTTGCATAGGCTTTTGTTGGAATAGCTATCTTCAATTTTCCCATACCTAATCAAATCCCTACACTTGGTTGAGGATCGAATACAAAAAGAAGGGGGATACTATGGCGGACCTTTGTTTATTCGGTGAATCATCGTGGCGGGTGCACCGCATTTGGGGCAACTGAGTGGTTTTGGAACTCCTTGCGGAATTTGTATTGTTTGTCCATAGTTGCTGCATTGAAAGAGTTTCAGTGGTAAACTCAAAATGACTCACTGTCCTGACTGCTTACCTTTTTCCTGTTCAAGTTTTGCTTTCAATTCTTTCATTTTGTTTTCTAGGTCGCTGATTTCTTGTTCTATGCTGGTCCTTTCCTCTTCTATTTCTTTCTTGTAGTCTTCCAGTGCTGCTAGTTCGTCTTCTGGCGATTGTTGTGATGGTGCTGCTGGATACGTGTGCGGAGGATATGCGTAAGCTGGCGGGTATGCGTAGGGATATACTGGTGGATAAGTCCAGCACCCTCTGCGAAAGCCTCTGCCTCGTCCTCTGCCCCAACCTCTACCGAAACCAAATCCTCTTCCAAATCCAGGCACGGGATTCATGAACCCTGGCACGGGATAACCAGCGCAATAGCCTGCTGCTCTTCCAGTTCTAGGTCCTAATCCCCATGGGCCGGTTCTGTCTCCTCTTGGCATTTTTCACTTCACCTCCATTTTTGTGCGTATGCACGCTTTTCTAATTATGTGTTTATGCACAGAAATATATAAAAGTTGCGCACATGATAATAAATCTCAGCAATAGAAAAGACGGAAAGTATCATGTGGCGACAAAGACATAGACATGGCAGAAGAGGAAGATTCCCGAAACCTATCACATTAGGAGTAATTTCCCCAGCAAGCAGTCTAAACCCAAACCCTGCTGGAAACTTGGAACCCATCGTGATAGATATAGCTGAATTGGAAGCCTTTAGACTCGTCGACCTAGAGGGATTATCACAAGAAGAGGCAGGACAGAGAATGGGGGTGTCAAGGGGCACAGTGTGGAGACTGGTGCAAAGCGCGAGAAAGAAAAGTGCACTAGCTTTGACCCAAGGAAGACCCATACAAATAACGTCATATTCTCCAGACACAAACACAGTTCCGCCCTAGCGCGCGTCTCATATCAAGTTTCACAAATCCAAGCGCCCGTAACGAAGGATCTGCTCGTCTGGATGTGTGATTGGGACAAAGAGCGTGACACTGTGTCATCCATTAGACATGAGGTGTAGAACAATTTGCACAATATAGCTCGGGGCCGTTGTACTCAAATCATGCTTGAAGTACCTTTCTACAGGCAGAGATTTGAGTTCACCTGCGGTGCAGCTTGTCTGATGATGGCTATGAAGTATTTTGATCCGAGCCTGAAGCTCACGAAAGATCTCGAGATCGACATCTGGCGTGAAGCAAACCTCGTAGAAGACTGGTCCACATGTGGTCGAGGACTGGCTTACTCTGCTGCGAAGAGAGGCTTTGGAGCGAGAATCGTGGCGAGTGTAGATGACATACCATTCAAGGAAAAAATTCTGAAAGTTTCCCCAACTGCCGACCCTGACGTTCTGGAGTTCTTCTTTCGAGATATGCAGAGAAGAGCCTTGGCATTGGACGTTAAAGAGGAACGAAGAGAGGTTACTATCAAAGAAATGCTTTCTGCCTTGGAAATGGGCGAGGTCCCAATAGTCTTGATCAATGCGAGGTTTCTGCATCGGGAAGATGCTCCCCACTGGGTCGTCGTGAGAGGCTACAACCGAAGAGAAGTTTTCATCCACGATCCACTGTGGAAGGCGCCTCAAAGAGGGGGAGTCGCGGCGCCGAGGTTCAAGGAAATGATCGGTTACGGTACAGGACAGGTGATGATAGCTCTGTCGGCCAAGCTGAGAAAACGTTGACGAGTGCGCTCAAGGGGTCAAATCATATGAAGGATAGATCCTCGGAGAATAACTCTGCTGAAGGCTCTCTACTTGATTTTGACATCACTAATAGGCATGCTTGTTGTCTTTTTCAGCAAAGCGCGGGCTACGGGAGTGACGAGGAATAGATAATGACCTTTCGACGTACAAGAGACGGCATCAAACAGTGGATAATCGGCAATTTCGCCGATCCAAAGACAGTAATTTCGGACAATTATACATAGAAGCACAAGATTCTGCATGAGCTAGGCAGCAAGCAATAAGACTTAAATGTATTATAATATTACAGTCTTCATTATAATATTGGATCGAAACGCAAAGGCGATAGGTATGTGCAAAGAAGAAGCCGAGTGCGATTTCAGAAATGATCTGAAAGGTTGTGCCTTGAGGCACATAGGCGAAGCACGGAAACTGATTTCCAAGGGCAAATTCGAAGAGGCTGACCTCAAACCAAGCTACGCTGCGAGACACCTGAGCGAAACACAGCCATGCCCAGCAATTCTTTCCTAAATGAAAACGAAATCGAGTATAAGCTTGAAAAGTGACCTAGAATGTGTGCCAACGGATGCCCTAGCTGCAATACGAAGGAAATCGGCAAATTTCAGAAGTATTTTAGAGCTCTACATTGCCCAACCAGATGGGTGATCATTCACCTCATCGGTGAAGGAACAAAAAGTACCAACGAGATTTTCGACGGACTTGAAAAAGCTAGAGAAGGTCTCTCAAGATCAGGGCTCTACTATCATCTCTCCGAACTTGAAGAAGCAGGCATTGTTGAATTGGCTGAGTATCGTGAGGTCGGTGGCGGTGCACCTGAAAAGGTGTGGAGACTGAAAACAAAGGAAATCCGAATTAACCTCCTAAAAGACTTGCCAGAGGCGACAGGTCACGAACACTGAAAACGCCATAGAAGTCTCAAACCTAACAAAACGTTATCGCGACATTCTCGCAGTAGACCATATAAACTTCGAGGTGAAGAAGGAAGAAGTCTTTGGCTTCTTAGGCCCCAATGGTGCTGGAAAGACAACCACTATACGCATGCTAACCGGAATCTCGATTCCTACCGAGGGAACAGTCACTATAATGGGTTACGACATTCAAAGCCAATCCGTTAAAGCAAAGGAGCAGATGGGGATTGTTCCAGACATAAGCAACGTCTACAATGAGCTTTCAGCTTGGGACAACCTCATCTTCACAGGAAAACTCTATGACATGCCCAAAGCGTATCGTGAGAAACGCGCAGAGGAACTGCTTAGGATGTTCGGTCTGCTTGAACGATGCAAGGAGAAGGTGCAGGGTTTTTCCAGAGGGATGAAAAGAAGAATCTGTATTGCTATGGCACTCATGAATCGATCGCAACTTCTCTTCCTCGATGAGCCTACCTCGGGGTTAGACGTCCAAAGTGTCCTAGTAATCCGCGATCTGATCCGTAGACTTAACCAGCAAGGTCTAACAGTTTTCCTGACAACGCATAACATCGAAGAAGCAAGCCAAATGTGCGACCATGTAGCGATCATCAATCACGGCAAAATAGCAGTCATCGATACCCCTGAAAGACTCAAGAGAACTGTAGAGAACCTACAGTCCGTGGAAGTTGCTTTCGAAACAGTATCTCCAAACATGCTAAAGGAATTGAAAGAATTCCCAAACGTCAGCAACGCAGTGAAGGAAGGGGACAAGTTCAGACTCATCACCAACGACCCAACAAGTGTTCTAACCTCAACTTGGAACTACGCCCAAAAAAACAACCTCAGACTCATAACAGTCAATACCCTAGGCCCGAGCCTTGAGGATGTATTCGTGAAACTGACCGGTATCAGGCCTGCAACAGAGGAAGAAAGAAACGATCGAATCAAAGCACAAGAAATGCCTCGGAGGATAGCAAAGCAATGAGCAACGCCCATTCAAGCCATTACGGTAGAGAGATACGAGTAGCCTGGGCAATCGCTGTCAAGGACATGCGTACATACTACACAAAACCACCATCTCTAATGTTTGGCATACTGTTTCCATTCAGTCTTTTTCTCTCGTTCAGCATCGGAAGAAACATGCCATTAGCAACACAGATTCCAATTCTCATCTCGCAGACACTCTTCTTCGCTTCCTCATCCATCGGACCTGTAGTAATACCCATGGAACGCGCCAACCAAACCTTCGACAGATTTTTAACCTCACCAGTCTCAC
>Ga0315277_10005351_pt1 | contig 16927 bp, 18 predicted proteins | sample YL17G05_15_MG_FD_203695 | JGI IMG/M metagenome (GOLD analysis project Ga0315277, IMG submission 203695) | Sediment microbial communities from Yellowstone Lake, YNP, Wyoming, USA - YL17G05_15 | ecosystem: Environmental > Aquatic > Freshwater > Lake > Sediment | place: USA: Wyoming | collected... | reverse complement strand
TATTTTTTGTGGAAAAACACCAGGAACATAGATTTTTTGCTTATTTTTCTGGCTGAAAACCAGAAAATATTGTGAAGTGCGAAATGTGCTCTAATCAAGAAAAGAACGATCAACTGCGAAAGTCAGGTTAGCTACTGCAGAAAACACCGCAAATAATATTGGACCAGAATTTGAAGTCGGTCTTTATCCTAGTATAGGATTCGGTTTAAGTTTTCATGGTTTTGAAATATCGGTAAAAAACATCGGTGATTCAACCGCTCATAATGTAACGCTTATCAATTTAAGTATCGATGGAAATGTATTGTATAATAATCGAGTTACAAAGTGGGAAAGGGATATTGAGCCAGGAACTACCTTATTAGGCTCTCCTAATAGTTTATTCATTGGTATGGGAAGATTCACTGCGACAATGACAGTTACTTGTGATGAAGGAATCATTGGTACAGGTAGTGGAAATGGTTTTATCTTTGGTCCTTTTATAATAGTACCATAAAACTAAATTTCACAACCTATCATTCCAAAACGAGAATTACACAGAACCATATTTTTGGTTTGCAAACCATTCTATGATTTAATTTTTACCTTAGATTTATAACCCTATTAAGTATTATTAGGTATCAATGGGTAATGCAAACATTGATGAGGAGTTAAAGAAAGAAATTGAGGCGTTATTGAAAGATGTTCAATATCGTGCGAAGTATCAGAATCTCAAAGGTTTCATTGATAATGCATGTCTTGAGCTATTAAATAAAATAAAGAAAAATAAATTGTAAAAATTATTATTATGATATTTGTTCTAATTTTTGTTATTTTAATTCACCTACATATCTTTATATAATCTAATGTAATATTTCATTATCATATGGTTAATATTGAATTGAATGGTTTTGATGAAAGCGGAATAATTGGAGGAAAACTCCGCTTTGTACAAATTGGAATGAGTTCTATTTGTGAATTAAGACCTTTTGTATATAACTTATTACATTTCGGTAGTCTAACTGCATCGAAATCGACAATAAGAGGACAATTGAATGAGAAAAAATTAGAATATTTTAGAGCTATCTTAGCAGATCAAAATATTGATGTAACCTGTTATGATATGCCAATAGATGTTCAATTAGAACTTATTCGTTATTTCACAATAGGTGAATTTTGTAAAATCGCTAATATAAGAGAACATAAATTAATAAATGCATATAATGAAGCGGATGAAACCGAAAGCAAAACATTGTTAAGAACAGCAATATATAAACTTAGAAAATATACTTACCCACATAAATATATTGAAAGTTATTTGAAATCTTTTGCCTATAGAATGATATTTGAAAACATTCAAGAAAAATCAAGGTTATATAAAAATAGTAAATCGAAAGATATTAAGTTAATGATTTTTGTCGATGGTGGTCACCCCTTTACTTTTTGGAAAGATGAATTTCTTAGTAAAAAAGAATCAACTGGCACATTTCAACATGATGCAATTTCAATTAATGGAGTATCAAATGGAGATGAATATTTTCCTCTTATTAATATTGCTGGAAATATTGCCACAATAATTAATTATGTTCCCCAAGCAATATATCCACACAATATTATCGAAATACCAAAAATTGAAGAGGAAATTAAAGGAGAATTTTACCAAAACTTTTCTACAATATACGATAAACCAAGTTTTTCTCAACGAATATTGTTTTTTGGTGATATAGATAGAGATTTGCAATATTCATTACCATTTTTAATCTACAGAGAAAATAATATAATTTACGAACCGTTTAGGATGAAAGGAACGATTAAAAGTTTTTACAAAGCTTTTAAAGGAGATAGCAGTAAAGATTTAGTTATTTATGGAAAACAAAGAAAAAATTCAGACGATGAATCAAAATATAAAGAATGTGAAGAATATGGATTAGATAAAGTCAATTGTGATAGTTACAAGGGAAAATTTAATGAATTGTTGAATGATGTATTCAACGAAGCAAAGTTTTCAAATTTAGATACTGTAAACATCCAAAAAATAGATAGTAGAATAAATAGAATAAAAGAAAGAGTTAATTTGAGCCAAAAATAGGTGATTTTGGGAGAGACACAAATATGACAGCTAACCATCATAGGAATGCCTTACTCCCTATAGTTAGCTATATATTCACAATTTCTATTTAAACATTATTCCAGAAATATATACTTTTATATACATTTTTTAGTATTGTCTAATTATTTATATACTTTTTTATGTAATATTCAATCACGTTTTATATTAATGTTAAGTATTTAAAAGTATTTAAAGGTATCTGATAATCCTTAAATACTCCTGTAACATATATTTTATTGGTAGAAACATATGAGCGAAAAGATAGATATTAAGAGTATGGTAAATGCTCGTAGAGCAAGAGGCATGTTATATCTAGAAAATGGTTTTGAACCCAAAGAGATAAACTTCAAGACATGGATAGTACCCTCTCAGACAGGGAACGGAACCTACACTGTCAACGTGTTTCAAAGGCATTGGAAATGCACATGTCCCGATTTCGAGTTAAGAGGCATTCCCTGTAAGCACATCAATGCGGTAATGATATGGAAGAATCTTAAAGAGAAATTCGAGCAATTACATCTGAAAGTGAAACAGAGAATCAGCATAAAAGATGTTGATGTTTGCGAATGCAAGTTCTGTCATTCAACAAACGTGATAAAATATGGCTTGCAGAACGGTAAGCAATACTACCAATGCAAAAACTGTAACCGTAGGTTTGTTAACAACGTGGACTTTGAGAATATGAAATACAACCCTAAGATAATCGCATTAACACTTGATCTCTATTTCAAAGGAGTGTCACTACGGAAAATATCACATCATCTCAAAGAGTTTTACGAGCTTGATATATCCTATAAATCAGTCTATAACTGGATTGAAAAATATGTTGGACTAATGAATGAATATGTAAACACGATTCAACCTGAGATCGGGGAGGTCTGGCATACGGATGAAATGATGGTGAACATAGGAGGTTCATGGGAGTACCTCTGGAATGTCATGGATGAAAAGACACGATTCCAACTTGCCAGTGTAGTATCAACAGAACGAAAGGTACGGGATGCTCGGATGGTTTTTCAACGTGCTAAGAATAACTGTGGTGGACGCAAACCAAAGTTCATTGTAACCGACGGGTTACCCGCTTATCGTCATGCTGTGAACAAGGAGTTCCCAACGAATACAAGTGAAACAGAACATCTCTGGAATGTCGGTATCCAGCATCACCCAAATAACAATCACGTAGAACGATTACACGGTACTATTCGTCAACGAGAGAAGGTTATGAGAGGGGTTAAAATAGAATCTACTCCTATCGTAGAAGGACACCGCTTATACTATAATTTCATTAAACCACATGAGGCACTCGATGGGAGAACACCAAGCGAGGAAGCAGGTATCACTATTGAGGGGAAAGACAAATGGCTTACATTGATGCACAAAGCCATACAATATAAAAAAGGTCAAAATACTGTATAGTATGATTAATATGATTGATGATAAAAAATTAGAAGAGTATAGAAATAAGGTATTACAAAGAGTGAATCATACAGACATACTAGTATCTAGCATTATCTCTAGTTATTATTTCAAAACAGGAGGTGTGTCTCTTGGTTTTCTTTCTACTGTTTTGTATCAAGAACCATTATCCTTTTCATCAAGAATTAATATGTTAAGAAATATTTTAAAAGAAATGGAACTAAAAAAGAAAGATGAAAAAGATCGGATAATTAAAATTAGAAAACAAATAGATAAATTAGATAAAATGGCAACAATTAGAAATATTTTTGCTCATTGTGAATTAAAAATAACGATAAAAGGAGAAGAAGAACATATTTTTAACCCAAAGGATTATCATAAATCCATAGATTTTGAAGAGGAATATCAAAAACTCATTAAATTAGATAAAGAAATTAATCCTATTTTATTTAATCTTTATGAGGAACTGGGTGGAAAATATTACAAAGAAAAACTAGGAGAATAAAATTGGATATACATTTTCTTAAATCATTAAAATTTTCTATTATTTTTCCTTCTTTTCTTACTTTGATATCTGGTTTTTTATTGATTATCGGATATTATTCAAATTTGATTTTATATTTTTTAGTTTTTTGTTTTGGATGGATTTTAGGATATTTAATTTTATATCTTAAACTATCCCTGATAAAAGGAGAATCCCAACAATTAAAAATATTAAACCCATAATTAGTAATCCAATTCCAAATTCATTTGGAACATTCATAATAAATTCTTCTATGCTTCCTTTTTCAGTCTGTACCTCTGAAGAAAAGCCTAATATTACGCCTCCGACAATCATTAAACCAATTCCTATTAACATTACCAATATTCCTATTCCAACATTTCCTCCGTTATCCATAATAATTTACCTCCGTAAACAAATCAATTTTATTACATTTAAGTTTTCCTAAGAAGAGTTACTAATGACCACAGTAAAATTCCCACAGAAGAGTTCCCACAGTAGTATTACACAGAACCTACAATAGGAACCTTTATATAGAAGTGTCTACATGCTGTTTTTGCTTTTAATGAAATTAAAAGGAGGTAAATATTATGATGGCTGGAGGACAGCAACCAATTATTATCCTTAAAGAAGGAACTAAGCGAGAAAAAGGAAAAGGCGCACAATTAAACAACATTATGGCAGCACGAGCAATCTCAGATGCAGTGAAATCAACACTTGGTCCAAAAGGAATGGACAAGATGCTGGTTGACTCTATGGGTGATGTCGTCATCACGAACGATGGAGCAACCATTCTTAAAGAAATCGATGTTGAGCACCCGGCAGCAAAGATGATCGTCGAAGTTGCTAAATCACAAGATGAAGAATGCGGTGATGGAACAACGTCAGCCGTGATTCTCACCGGTGAGTTGTTAAAATACGCCGGAGAACTTATCGAGCAGAACATCCACCCAACTGTTATCTGTGCGGGATACAAGCTCGCATCAACCAGAGCAATTGCTGAGCTAAACAAAATGGCGGTACCGATAAAACCAGGGGACAAGAAAACCCTGAAAAACATCGCGATGACCTCGATGGCTAGCAAAGGTGCGAGCGCATCAAAAGAACTCCTTGCGGACGTCGTCGTTGACGCGATTACCAGTATAGCAGAACACATCGGTGATAAAACCATCGTAGATATGGACAACATCCAGATCGAGAAGAAACACGGCGGCAGCATTCAGGACACCCGGATTATAAAAGGAATCATTCTTGACAAAGAACGCGTCCATGAAGGAATGCCACGGCACGTAAAAAATGCAAAAATAGCACTCGTGAACGCAGCCTTAGAAATCAAAAAAACAGAGGTTGATGCACGCATTCAAATCCAAGACCCTACCCAGTTGCAAGCATTCCTTGATGAAGAGGAATCCATGCTACGGAAAATGGTAGAAAAAGTCAAAAAAAGCGGGGCGAACGTTCTGATCTGTCAGAAAGGCATTGATGATCTTGCACAACACTTCCTCTCCAAAGAAGGTATTTACGCAGTCCGACGCGCGAAGAAAAGCGACATGGACAAACTTGCAAAAGCAACCGGCGCAACCGTTGTTGCAAACCTTGATGAGCTCTCAACAAAAGACCTCGGATTCGCGGGAAATGTCGAAGAGCTAAAGATCGCCGATGACAAGATGACGTTTGTCACGGACTGCAAGAATCCAAAGGCAGTCTCCATTCTAATACGCGGTAGCACCGAACATGTGGTCGACGAACTTGATCGTGGTATGCACGATGCGTTGTTTGTTGTGAAAGTCGCTATGGAAGACGGTAAAATGACAGCTGGTGGAGGCGCAGCAGCTACATGGATTTCTATGGCGTTGCGAGAATATGCTACCACCGTCGGTGGACGAGAGCAGATGGCGATCGAAGCCTACGCAAATGCAGTTGAAATCATTCCCAAGACCCTTGCTGAGAACGCAGGGTTAGACCCAATCGATATGATGCTTGAAGTACGCAGATCCCACAAGAAAGGCAGCAAGTACGCTGGTGTTGACGTGTTAAATGGAAAAGTCAGTGACATGTTGAAAATCAACGTCATTGAACCACTTCGCGTGAGCGTCCAAGAATTACAAACCTCAACTGAAGCAGCAAACATGATCCTCCGGATCGACGACATCATCGCCTCAAAAGGCGGCGGTGGTGGCGGAATGCCTCCTGGCGGTATGCCTGGTGGCGGAATGCCTGGTGGAATGCCTGGCGGCGGGATGGACGACTACTAATCCAACCCCTTTTTCTTTTTTTTTATTTTTTTGGTGATTATGTCAACAAAAAAACCAATTGACACCAAGAAAAGTACACAAGAAACAGCACATCATACTATAAAAAAATTAGAAGAAGAAAACACGCAACTCCATCAAGAGCTCATTGATAAAAAAGACAAATATCTACGAGCGCTCGCTGATTTTCAAAACTATCAGAAACGCATGGAAAAAGAGTTACAAGCTCAAAAAGAAGATATCCAGAAAAAATACCTACTCGAACTCCTCGACTTAACTGAACTCTTAAAAAAAGCATATGAAGATCCTAACCCAAAATCAGGATTAAAACTTATACTAGAAAACCTTGAAAAATTCTTTGAAAAAGAAGGAATAACCTACATTGACTGTAAAGGAAAACCTTTCAACTATCAGCTTCATAACGCAGTCTCAACTATAGAACAATCTGAATGCGCTGATGGAACAATCCTTGATGAAATAAAAAAAGGGTATCTTGTAGGAGAAAAACTCCTCCGACCAGCCCGTGTTATTGTCGCAAAAAAGAAATCATAATAAAAAATCACCTTGGAGGTGTATGATATGAGTAAGATAATAGGAATTGATCTCGGAACCACAAATTCCGAGGCAGCATATATCGAAGCAGGAAAACCAGTCGTCATAAAGAGTGTAGAAGGGCAACCATATTTTCCTTCAGTTGTCGCGTTTACAAAAACTGGGGAAATGCTGGTTGGTGAAGCAGCGAAACGACAAGCAGTCACCAATACCGAAGGAACTGTCCAAAGAATAAAACGAAAGATGGGGACAAAAGAGAAAGTCAATCTACGTGGGAAAACGTATACGCCGCAGCAGATATCTGCGTTTATCCTTCAGAAGATCAAGAAAGACGCAGAGGATTTTCTTGGTGAAAAGATAACCGATGCAGTGATTACGGTTCCTGCCTACTTCAATGATGATCAACGACAGGCAACCAAGGATGCTGGTGCGATTGCGGGATTCAATGTGAAACGAATCATTAATGAACCGACCGCTGCCGCTCTCGCCTACGGGTTAGATAAGGAGGGCGATCAGAAAATCGCAGTATATGATTTTGGTGGGGGAACCCTTGATGTCACAATCATGGAAGTTGGAGGTGGCGTCTTCGAAGTCTTATCCACTAGTGGTGATACGCAACTCGGTGGGTCTGACATGGATAAAGCACTAGTCGATTACATCGCTGAAGAATTCAAGAAACGACATGGTGTTGATCTCCGTAAAGAACCGAAAACATTACAACGAGTTTTAGAGGCAGCAGAAACAGCAAAAATAGAATTATCTTCGACGCTTCAAACCGATATCAATCTCCCCTACATCTATGTCGTTACCGGAGAACCAAAACATCTTGAACTGAAACTGACTCGAACCAAACTTGAAGAAATTATCTCTCCGATTGTCCAGCGTACCGAAAAACCTTGTCATCAAGCATTAGAAGATGCGAAACTGAAACCAGAAGATATTGATCACGTCGTGCTTGTTGGCGGTGTCACCCGCATGCAGATGGTACAGAAGAAAGTCGAGGAGATTTTCAAACAGAAACCGAAACGAGAGGTCGACCCGATGGAATGTGTCGCGGTCGGTGCCGCGATTCAAGCTGGTGTGCTCTCTGGTGCAATCGAAAAAGATATCGTACTGCTTGATGTCACCCCATTGACCTTAAGTATTGAAACCCTTGGCGGTGTCGCAACTCCATTGATTGATCGAAACACGACTGTACCTACAAGAAAAAGCAAAGTGTTTTCCACCGCAGCTGACAACCAAACCAGCGTCGAAATCAACGTGTTACAAGGAGAACGACCTATGGCCGCAGACAATAAGAGCCTTGGACGTTTCCATCTTGACGGCATCCTTCCTGCACCACGGGGGCTCCCACAAATTGAAGTTTCCTTTGATATCGATGTCAACGGTATTATAAACGTTTCTGCAAAAGACCTTGGGACTGGTAAAGAACAGTCTATTCATATTACTGGATCGACGAAACTTTCTGACTCTGAAATCGAACGAATGAGGCGAGAAGCAAAAGAACATGAGGAAGAAGACAAGAAACGTAAAGAAAAAATCGAAATACGAAACACTGCAGACTCACTCGTGCATAGTACTGAAAAAGCACTGGAAGAATTAAAAGATAAGTTCTCGATCGAAGATAAAGAGAGTATCGAAAAAGCATTGAAGGAACTTCGAGAAGCACTCACCGGTGATGATACCGATAAAATAAAGGAGAAAACAGATTCTCTCACTCAAGCATTCCAAAAAGCATCGACCGCGATCTATCAACAGGCAGCACAACACTATCAACAACAACAGCCAGGACAAGATGCAACACAAGGAGATGCGTGGCAAGGACACCCCTCAGATGATGATGATTCTACCATCAACGCTGATTATAAGGTTAAAGGAGAAAAGAAGAATAAGAAAGACGAAGACACTGAATAATAACTCCTTTATTTTTCTTTCATCACAAATTTCTGTACTCAGCAGTCGACTCAATATTACTCATGAAATCGATATCGAGGATATTGTTGCGGCACAGCAAGAGTCTATCGTACTATAAATAGGATATAAAATCAAACAGTGTATGGCGTACTAATTCAAACGATCTCGAATTGACTCGAAGCCTAAACATTTTTATCGTACCATTTCATATACATTAACTGTGAAAATCAAACCGAGAAACAATATTTTAAATGATATTATTCGAGATGCAAAAAAATATCCAAAGGGATGGAACGCAACATTTGGATATGATACAAGTTTATTCTCGTATGACTGTTACATTTTTCATCCAAGAATCGGAATATATTTGTTAAAAGAATACAACAAGAATCCGTTCGAAGTAAAAGGTATGGGGTCAAAACTCGCAAGACACATCGATGAAGATATCGAAGAACAGATAACGAAAAAATCAGGAGACTTCGGCATCATTCAAGGAGATATTCAGAAAATCCTTCGGAACATCAACAAGGGAATACCTCCACAACAAATCCTTACCAGTGCGATAAACGGTGGAGACCTCGGTTTAACAATACCGGTCCAAGGACATGCATCTACTTCCAAAGACACGTTTCATAGTATTAAAAGCACGTTCTACTCTCATCAGAAAAAACTTGAAACCTGTTTTGAAAAAATGGTTTCTGAAGATGGACTGTACAAGTCATACGAATAACGTTATTTCAGGTAATCATCCATTTTTTCCGCAGATGTTTTTCGTTTCTCCTGTAGATCAACAAGTAGCTTTTCCATTTGTTCTTCCGCGCGTTTCTTACACTGACCGCACATCAACTCCCCTTTCTTGCAAGAATCGTAGATTTTTTTCAGATCGTTATCATCCTCGATCAGATGATATAAAAACAACTCATAAATCATGCATTCATCAGGTCTTCCGCCGAATTTCTTCTGCTCCTGAAGGGTTACTGCTCCGCCGGTTTTCGCGTTCATGATCTTCTTTTTTGCTTCCTCCGGTGTATCTGTCAGAAAGATTGCACTTTCTGGTTTGGATGATGACATCTTCTCTCCCGTCAAACCGGTAATAAAACGATGATACGTTGAAGACGGCTGTAAGAATCCATATCCGCCAAGCGATGGTTCAATGTGGGCTAGGGCTTCGTCGATACGAGGAATATCAACTTCTTCTGCGGTGTTAATATAAATTGCTTTATACTCTGTGATACGTTTTAAATCAAGAAACTGCAATGTTCTGAGGATTTTTTCAGCGGTATCTAAAAGTTCTTTAATGTGCGTATCAATCTTGACAAATACGCCGATTTTATTATCTTTTGTCACCGTCACGTTATAGAGACGATGTGCTTGAGCAATATCTCGGCTGAGTCTGATATGCGGGTCTTGATCAACTCCAACGGGTACAAGAGTTGGTCGTACGCCACCAAACTTTTCAAGTTGAACGTGCAGGATATCCCCTGTTTGAACCAAGGGTGAAAAGATATGTGCCATATTTGTTGATCCTTCGAAACCGTATGTTGCAACCATCTGAGACCAGTTTACCTTTTTTCCAAGGAGAAAGACCAGGTCCTTCACATCCTGATGTTTTGATTGGAAGTAGATATGACATCGCTCTGGTTTCAAACCAAGTGCGATATAATTAGCGATGTATTCATTCACGGCCAGCTCTTTAGTCTCTTCTAAGGTGAAACCACGGGTTGCATATGCTTCAATGTCAGCAACTGTGATAAAAATATCTGCACCTAGACTCTGATAGTACATAACTTCGTCAATTACCATTTTATGGCCTAAGTGCATTCGTCCGGATGGCATTAGTCCTGTTAAAATCGCCCATGGTTTCTTTTTCTGGATCGCTTCGTGGATTCTCTCAAATCCTCGATGGCCGAACACCACACCTCGTCGTAACAATCGATGAGGATGTGGTAAGTCCTTCCAAAAGTCATCAGAAAATTCCTGAATTCCAAATTCATCACGCAATCGTGTGTAATCCTGATAGGTTGTTGAGCTCCATGGATCTATCTTCATAGGTGTTCTATCTCCAAATCAGGTATCATTACAAAAACTTACCGTTATGAACGGAGAAAAAAACAGGAGAATGAGAAAATAATTATTTTATAAGGTTTACGAAAAAAGAAATACTTTATATCGTACGGCGTCTATTACTCAGTTAAGGGATAAAAAATTGGAGTATTTTTCATGAACATGCATTGTTCACTCTGCGGCACAGATCTTCTACCAGCTGACGAAGAAGGCATCTGTCATTTATGCAAGATGTCAATTATTTTTAATGAGGATACGTTCCCTGATGTCGATGACTGCGCTTCGTAGAACCCTTTTTTTTTTTTTAAGATGAAAGACCAATCGACACCATAATCGATATAAGATATGATGCAATCGCTTTTTGTTATCTATGAATCCTGAGTTACAGCAAATTCTGAAACGACAGCATTACGCGATTATTGGGAAACATACTGGGGTAAAACTCTGCCATTGGATGAAACAAAGTCTCCTCTTCGGAAGAGAATGTTATAAACAAACTTTTTATGGTATTAATTCGCATCGATGTCTACAAATGACTCCAGCGGTAACGCATTGTACACAGATGTGTTTGTTCTGCTGGCGGTTTCAAAATTTCACGGAAAAAGAGTTACATGATATCGACGATCCTGACTATATTCTGGAACAGGCGATTGAGGCACAAAAAAAACTCATCACCGGGTTTAAAGGAGATCCCCGGTGTGACCAGAAAAAATGGAAGGAGGCAAATGAACCAAACATGTTGGCTTGCTCTCTATCTGGGGAACCAACACTGTACCCAAAGCTTGGAGAATTTTTTGAAATATGTCACCGGAAAGGTATTACCACGTTTCTGGTTACCAATGGAACTATCCCTGCAGCTTTAAAAGAGTTAGACCCCTTGCCAAAGCAACTGTATGTCTCTGTTGTGGCACCAACTGAGGAGCTATACAAGAAAATCTGTGCTCCTCTTGTTCCTGATGGATGGGAAAAGATTCAGCAAACACTCGCGCTTCTCCCGTCTCTTGATACGCGAACCGTGATTCGCCATACCCTCGTCCATGGTTGGAATATGGATGAGAAATACGTTGGAGCATATGCGAAACTTGATGCTCAGGCGTCACCTACATTTATCGAACCAAAAGGGTATGTTTTTGTTGGTTCATCACGAAACCGGCTTCATTTCTCTAATATGCCGACATATGATCAGATTAAAAACTTTGGGCAGAAACTCGCGGAATTACTCGGATACGAGCAGGTTATGGAAAAAGCAGAGTCTCTTGTTATGTTGCTTTCTTCTCAACAAAAAAACAGAAAAATAAAATAAAAAAGGGAAAAGGATAACGGTGTTAGAATTTTCCTTTTAACTTCCGACGTTCGACTTGTACGCCATTTGGAGAGACGACCATAAGGTTGTTTCCGATACCTGCGACATCGCCACCGACATCATCTGTAATCCGTTTTAACTCATTGGTGACTCTCTTGAGAAGTACTTCTTGGTCAGAAATGGGAGTAAAATCAAGGATTAACACATTTCCGCCATAGACATAATCTGTAAAATTTTTTAAATCTTCATACCGTTGAATCTCACCGATGGCAACATGCATTCGTGCACTAGATTTACCTCCAATCTGCGCATCTGTATATTTCTCAAGATCGATATATCCATCTGGTGTTCCTGTTTTTTTCTCACCAAAAATTTTACTTGTTATTCCACTTGTTATTCCCATACTGACACATCCTTCCTAATTTTTGCTCGTACTCTAAAATATATTTCTCTTTATAAACATTTGTAAATTGCAATAATTACCGATTCTACGTTCGATTTTTATGATATTATCTCTTTAATCGTTATCAAAGGAATTATATTAAACATTCAGTACGCCAGTAAAGAAAAAAAGAAGGTTACATCGCATAAGACGGAATCCAATCATCTATCTAGTAATAAACACCGAGATTATCTTAAGGATATATTTCCATACCTTTTTTTATCCCATTACTATTCCGTAATCAAGAAAATCGGAGTGATGTATATGCTTTATTACCTTCATGGTTACCAGTCAAGCCCTACTGGAGAAAAAGCAACAATATTCAAAAAAACATTAGGGGCGATACCTATAGCATACTGTGATGATTCTCCAGAGCATCTTGTTATTTCACAATGTCTCAACCGTATTTCTGAGGCATTAAAGAACGATTATGAAGTAGTTCTTATCGGTTCTTCTCTAGGGGGATTGCTTGCTGCATCCACCGCTTTGACCCACCCGACGGTTACACAACTCATTCTGCTTAACCCTGCGATTATTCCACCGGAGACTGATCTCCATACCATAAAGGGAATGCCTTTGAGGATCCTTGAAGAAATGAAAGATCCACGACTGTTTGAACAAAAGATCCCTGTACCTATTACCATCCTGCGAGGAATACAAGACGACCTTGTACCTGATGAATGGATTTTGAGTTTTGCAAAAGCACAGCAAGCAACGATACAGTTATACAACGATGACCATAGGTTCTCGAAAAACCTACAGAATCTGCCGATGATAATCTCAGAGTTGTTATAAAAATAAGCTATTATTTCACGAATGTGTGAGCATCCATAACCGGTCACCGACGTAATGGAGTGTTTTTACTGCTTTGCCTGGTTTTTTCGTTTTCATCTCCTCCCCGGTCATCAACGCAACTCCAACTGCTAATAGTTTCCGATGTTTCTCATCACAGATCCAGACAAGATCATCTTTCTGTATCTTCGGATCTGCATCGGTGATGCCGGGTGCCATGACATCTGCTCCTTTCGTAACAAAACCAACTGCGCCCATATCAACGACTACGAAATTAGTGTTTGGTTGATACTTTGTTAATCCATGCAGAGTAAAAACAACCTTGTTATTAAGCATCATAAAATCAATACTATCATCTACGAGTAAGACCGTGAATTCCTCCACTGTTCCGATATCGACAGCGGCTTTTTCGGTAAAAAACTCACCATGAAACTTGGTACTTAAATCATTGATGAGTTCTCTTACCTCCCGTTCTTTCAGACGATGTCGATTCTTTATCTTCACAGTCATGTAGAAGCTATTCCAACTATTGTTTTAATAGTTATCCTGAAGAAAAAAGCCCAAACAGTTATAAATGATATCTCTATTTCGTCTTTCCAGGGTAACAGCTATGGTAACAGATATGGAAAAACCATTAAAACTCCTACATGCCTGTCTGAACAAAAGAGTCCTTGTTGAGCTTCGAAGCGGTGTTGAATATCATGGGATCCTTGATGGTTATGATGTTCCACATATGAACCTTGTCTTAAAAAATGCAGATGAGGTTGTCCGTACTGAGAAAAAAAATGAGAATAAAAAATATATTGTCAGAGGAGACAATATCATTTATATATCACCGTAGAATACGGGGTATCTACTATGACAAAAGGAACAACGTGCAGAGCTGGTGGAAAAACCGTCCACATCGCATGTCGACGCTGTGGTAGGCATTCCTTCCATGCGCAGAAAAGACGATGTGCGTTCTGTGGTTTTGGGGAAACCAGCAAGATGCGACATTACAACTGGGTACGGGAAAAGAAATAACCAGCTTACATCTTTTTTTCTTCTATTGTATTTTCCACTGATTTTTTATATTTCTCAACTGACCAGCGACCCTTTTTACCCCAGAGTGAATTATAGATGCGGATTTCGATATATAAAAACATAGCAAGGATGATGAGAGTTATTACTATATTTAAAGGATAAGAGAGCATTCGAAAAATCTCTAGTGGAATAAGCGTATCGATGAGGAGAATCACAACAAGAAAAAGACTTTTCAAGGCTTCCTGATACAGTGGTCTTACTAAACTATTCTGGATGTTTTCCTTTTTTTTTCTTAACAGATAATTTACCAGATTTTCTGTTTTTTCTACTTGAACATCAAGTCGACTTTTTCTCGATGGCATTCAAAACAGCCCCTCAAATGATACCAATATAATAAAACTATGCAGGAAACACTTAATAAAGATAACAAGCGACAAAATGATCTTTATGATACTCTTTGAGCTCTGGCTCTGATTCTGAACATTTTGGCATGGCTTGGGGACATCGAGGATGGAACCGACATCCGGATGGTGGTGAGATGAGACTGGGGACTTCCCCTTTCAAGTGAATATGTTTTCTTTTTATCCTAGGGTCGGGAATAGGAATTGCCGAAAGCAATGCCTTTGTATAGGGATGGAGCTGCTCCAAGAAGAGATCCTTGGTGGGGGCGTATTCCACGATTTTACCGGCGTACATCACTGCGACACGATCACTAATATATTTTATTACACTGAGATCATGGGTGATAAACAAATAGGTTAGTTGGAATTTTTCTTGAAGGTCTTTAAAAAGATTGAGGATTTGAGCTTGTACAGAGACATCAAGTGCTGAGGTTGGCTCATCAAGTACAATGAAATCAGGGTTTAACGCAAGTGCTCGTGCGACACCAATGCGTTGTTTCTGCCCGCCACTGAACTCATGGGGGTATCGATACATATGTTGTTCATCAAGCCCAACGGTATTTAATAATTCAAGCACCTTCGCGTTTAATGCTTCTCCTTTGAATCTCTGGTTAATTTTCAATGGCTCCCCGATAATTGTCTTGACGGTCATCCGAGGATTTAATGACGAGGAGGGGTCCTGGAATACTATCTGCATATGAGGTCGTAACTTACGAAGTTCTGATTTGTTGATCTTAGTGAGATCAGATCCCATAAACACTAAGGTACCAGCAGTCGGTGGTGTCAGATGAATCAGGACACGGCCCAGGGTTGTTTTTCCGCATCCAGATTCGCCGACAAGACCGAATGTCTCCCCTTTTCGAATTTCAATATCAACATTGTCGACTGCTTTGATGTTTTCTTTTGTGGTGGAGAATATCCCTCCCTTCATCGGAAAATATTTCTTCAGATTAGTCGCGTTGACAATAGTCTCTTCCATCTTCCTCCTTCGAAGCAATAGAATATTTCACAGTTTTATAGTGATGACATGCCACCTGGTGGTCTTTTTCTACCTCTCTGAGTGGCGGATCGCATTCTATACAGACTTTGGTGCGGTATCTGCATCGTGGATGGAATCGACACCCTGTTGGTGGCTCAATAAGATTGGGAACACACCCAGGGATAATATCTAATCGTCTTCGTTCTTCTGTTGTCTTTGGTATCGCCCTCATAAGACCCCTTGTGTAAGGATGATCAGGGTTATCAAAGATTTTATCTGTTGTCCCTATCTCGACGATATATCCTGCATACATGACTCCAACTCGATTGCACATCTCTGCGATAATACCAAGATTATGGGTTATCAACCAGATTGCGGTTCCTACACGTTGTTGTAACTCTTTCATCAAATCAAGAATCTGTGCCTGGACTGTGACATCTAACGCAGTTGTTGGTTCATCTGCAATCAATAAATCAGGGTTGCATGCCAGCATCATTGCGATCATCACTCGTTGTCGCATCCCTCCACTGAGTTCATGAGGATATTGTTTTGCTACCTTTTTTGGATCAGAGATTTTCACTAAATCTAGTGCATTTATTGCTTTTTCGAATGCTTTTATTTGTATAGCCTTTTTTGTTTTCCGTTTTTTCCATATATTATACCAGGGGATTTTCTGGTCTTTTTCTGGTAACAGCTCATGTAATAAAATGACTTCTGCTATTTGATCTCCGACGGTGTATACAGGGTTTAATGCACTCATCGGCTCTTGAAAAATCATAGAGATTTTATTCCCGCGTATATGCTGCATTTCTTGCTCTGTTTTTTTTAGAAGATCTTCTCCTTTGAAAAAGATGGTTCCTTTCAGGATCTTTCCTGGTGGTTGAGGGATGAGCCTCATCACTGAGAGTGCAGTAACGCTTTTGCCACAACCCGTTTCACCAATCAACCCAAAAGTTTCTCCTTTCCAAATTTGGAAACTAGTTTCTTCTAATGCTTTGACAACCCCTTGATAAGTGTAGAAGTAGGTTTTTAGATCTGTTATCTTAAGTAACGGTTCATTTTCTATGAAATCACCTTCGTAATTTTGGATCTGTCACATCTCTTAGACCATCACCAAGTAGGTTAAACCCGAGGACAACAAGCAGTATTGCAAGGCCTGGGAAGGTAACATACCACCAGGCATGGAACATATGGATTCTAC
>Ga0315277_10005350_pt1 | contig 16928 bp, 13 predicted proteins | sample YL17G05_15_MG_FD_203695 | JGI IMG/M metagenome (GOLD analysis project Ga0315277, IMG submission 203695) | Sediment microbial communities from Yellowstone Lake, YNP, Wyoming, USA - YL17G05_15 | ecosystem: Environmental > Aquatic > Freshwater > Lake > Sediment | place: USA: Wyoming | collected... | reverse complement strand
CGCGGCCAAGAAGGAGACCGTCGAAAAAGAATTGTCCCAGAGGGAATCCCAAGTCGCCGAAAGGGAAGCCGAATCTGATTCTCTCCGGGAGAAAGTCGCCCGGATCCCTCAGGACCTGGACGCGGCCGCGGCCAAAGCCTGGAAAGAAGCCGGAGAAAACTATCGGGTTCAACTGAAAAACCGGGAGGAGATTCTATCCCGGGAGGCCGAGGGCGAACGAAACGTCCTCAATACCCGAATCGCCCTTTTGGAGAAAGAAACGGCGGAACAGAACGCGAAAATCAGAGAACTTTCCGAGAAGTTGGATTTGGCTTATCAGAAAGTCCAGGACGTCGCCCTGAAAGCGATCGAAGGGGCTTCCCAGTCCAAGTCCTATGTGGACCTTCAGCGCATCTTCAGCGACAAAACCCCGAAATCCGGTCCGGATAAGGACAAATGATTCTCGATCTGTCGGCCTTGAACAAGGCGGTCGGGGCTTGATCGAAGACGCCGGGGCGCGCCTTTTCCGAGTTTCTTCAATCGCCGCTTGACAAGTGTCACGTGATAGTTTACATGTAGGATGTGATCAAGACGTTCGCGGACGCAGCGACCCGGGAACTGTACGCGGCCGGACGGTCCAAGCGGCTTCCGCCCGATATCGTTCGGCGAGCCGTCAGAAAGCTGGAATATATCGACCACGCCGCCCGTCTTGATGATTTGAAGGTTCCTCCCGGCAACCGGCTGCATTCGCTCGAAAGCAATCGGGCGGGCTTCCACGCCATTTCGATCAACGACCAATGGCGTATCTGTTTTCGATTCGCAAAAGGCGACGCTTACGAAGTTGAGATAACGGACTATCATTAAGAGGACAATGATGAGCATACCAAACACCGGCAACCGACGGATACGTCCGACACACCCGGGTGAAATGCTGCGCGAGGATTTTTTGCCCGATTATGGATTGACCGTCATGGCTCTGGCTCGGGCGCTCGGCGTATCGCGTCAGACGATGAACGAGATCCTGCGGGAGCGCCGCGCGGTGAGCCCGGAAATGGCTCTTCGCCTCGCGCGCGTCTTCGGCAATTCGCCCGAATTCTGGCTGAACGCCCAGCGGGCGATAGATCTATGGGACGCCGGCCGCTCCCTCGGCCAAAAGATCCGGCAAATCAAACCCCTGCCTGCGGCATAGGGTCTGAGGGATAAGAATTCTCCGTCTCCTGCCTCTCACCCTCACGGCCCCAGCGATACCCGACCTTGCCCTCCGGTTCCCTGAACGAAAGCTTCTCCAATGACAACACTGCCCTGTTCGAGTACTTCCCCACCCGCTCGGCCTCCAGCTTCGTCTTGGCCCGCACTCGGCTGTGAACCGAAAATCCCGAATGCCGCCAGGACAGCAACGGCTCCGCCCAGGACGGACTCCCTCATCCACTCCTCCCTCACAGAAACGTAATTACAGAATGGGTATTCTTAGTCAGCCGCCGGCTCCGCTTCCTCGTTTTCATGGCGGTGACTTGCCCTCGGTATCCTGAAAATATTTACAGAAATCGAAATTCATGCCGGCTGACGCTTACCCCCTCGACCACTTGCCTTGCTTTTTGTTGCTAGAAGATCGCCATGGCGATTACTGGCCAATTCAAAGCCCGACTCGTCTTTGCCTTTTTCAACATTGACTCGAATTCACTTCGGGTGATATCTTCTTTTCGCTCCGCCTTAGCTGGCTAGCATCTGATCATTTGGAATTGATCGTCTGGAAAACTGCTATGGATTGAGCTCCTAAGTTTTTAATTGCCTTGAGGGTTTACGCAATGGATCAACAATGGATCTGGGTTAAAGCAAATAAGCCTCCGAAGAATGCAGTTAGTAAGGCCGTTAAAGAAGGGATCCTGATCCAAGCTCAGACTTTCTTGGATACGCATTACAAATCCCAGATCTTGCCCCCACCTAAGAATCCTAAATGGAATTATGTCGTCGATTGTTTTGTGAAGTGGCGCGGCTTTTATCTCTATTTCATAGCTAAATATGCTTGCCCTTTCCCGAATGCCATATCGTCAGAATTCAATGCTGCATTTGCCAGGCTTGGTTGTTTCAGTCGGGATCGCTTCGATCTTTGGGCGCGCCGACATAATGACCAGTGGATCAATATCGAAACTGATCTATCTCTCGATGAGTGTTTCAATTCCATGAAAGAGAATCCATGGTTCGAGCTCTGATCATCATTTGCGGCGGCTTATGACCGTTTTTTCCCAGAGGACCCATATGCAAAAACTCGCGCCCTGCGAAAAATGCGGAAAGCTGATAGCGCCTTACGAATCAGTAAGCCTTGGCTCAATCGAAGAGGGCCATCAACGCCTGTGCATGGCTTGCACGAACACAGAAATAGCTAAACGCAATGGCGTGAATTTCAAGCATCCAGAATATCAGCCAATGACGCTCACGGATAGCGAAGGCGTTGAGCACGAGTTTCATTTCAATACTCGATTCCTCGGCGACAGGGTCGCGATCTCTGCCTTAGAAATCAAGAATGGTGAGCACCGTGGCTACGAATTCGAAGTTCTTGGTGACAATCCCGAAGAGGACACCCTTGAACTCTTCCGCCGTTTGTTTGATAGGATGCAGCGATCTCTATCGCAACGGCACCTGGATGTCGACGAGTATGGCCTTCGTATCGCAAAACCAGACATTGTCCGAGCGAGGATTTCGTACGATCAAGAGAATCCTGATAACGGGCCGCTTTTAGTGATTGATGGAAAGGAAGTTGTCTGGGATGATTTTGGCCGCATGCTGAAGACTTTCGAAGGTTTTCAGTTTAAGCTGGAGATATTCGATATCAGCGACGAGCGATAACGGCATACGCCCGGAGGAAAACTCTCGCTCGACGCACCGAATCATCTTCACCTGAACCCCCTGCGGGGAGGGGTGGCCGGCCCCTCCCCATGACTCCTGCCTCTACCTCCGGTACCGGATGGCGATGCCGACGATGTGGCGGTCGGTGACCCGCCGCGGCCCTCGCCAATAGCTATAATAGGCGCGTTCACGGAAATACCGGTCCGCGACGATCACCAGGGCGTCGGCGCCCATCTCGGCGGCTTTTTCCCGGAGCATCCCTTCGACGTACAAGCGGTCCATCATCGGACGGGGCCGGATCCAGACTTCTCCAAGGCGGATATGTTCGCGACGCGGCTCGCTTCTCAGGAGCTCGACACGGCCGGGATCCGTGCGCATGAACCTCGGCACATCGGGATAGAGCCGGGATCCGTAGGGACGGAAGCAGGCCACGGCTCCCAGCGCGAGAACGGCCAGGCAGGCGATCGGCAGTCCCTTTGCTTTCATCGCTTTTCTCCTCAATGCTCTGTCATCGAGCCCTTCCACGTATCGATTTTGCAAGAACTATACCAGAAGATGATCATTCGGCCTGGAATGCAGATAACTTATTTATAATAAATGAGATAAAGACTTATGAAGAACCTTTAAGCGAGGGCGCCGATCCGGGCTTGTCGCAGATGCGGAGCGACGAGTGTCCCTTGCCGAGGACACGATCATCAGGAAAACGCGTTTGGGCTACTTCCAGCCTTTGACGATCTCGCCGAAGCACTCCAGGCCGCTCGAGATCACGGCGCCGTACCCGTGTCCGGGGTTCGTCCAGGCACCCGAGAGGTACAGGTTCTTGATCGGGGTGGTATGGCCCAGACGCCGGGGAGTGGAATTGTCGACGGTCTGGTCCCAGCCGTAGATCGCCCCGCGATGATTCCCGGTGTACCGGACGTTCGTCAAGGGGGTTCCGATCTCCATGACTTCGATGGCTTTGGACAAGCCGGGCAGCACGGCTTTTTCCACTTTGTCGATCAGGATCCGGCCCATCCGTTCTTTTTCCGCCCGGTAGGCAGTTTTCTCGCCCCGGAAATAGTCCGCTTCGAACTTCTTCCAGGGCTTGTACCCCTGGAGAGAGATGATCCCGATCGTGTTCTTTCCGGCGGGAGAGTATTCCTTGTAGAGATTGTCGTAAAGCGTAAGGCCGAACCCTCCGTGTTCGACGTCGGCTTCGAGGTAGCCTCGATAGGCCGCCTCTGGGTCGTACCCCGGCTCAAAGAAGATTTCCGTGTCCTTGACGCCCGTCTCCCGCACCAGGTCCTTCTTCAAACCGAGAAAGACCTGGAAGGCTGACAGGCTGACGCTGAACTTGTCCAACCTCGCCAGATAGTCTTTGAGGAGGTCCGGTTCGTTCAGCAGGACGCGGAACGTCCGGAAGGCGTCGCCGTTGGAAATGACGACCTTGCCCGCGTATTCCGTCCCGTCCTCCGTTCTCACCCCGGTCGCCGCGCCGCCCTGGCAGAGGATCTTGCCGACCCTCGCGCCGAGCTTCACTTGGCCGCCCCGGTCCCGGATGAATTTGACGAAGGCGTCGCTGATCCTCTGCGACTTGCCGACCGGATAATATCCGCCTTGAGAGAGATAGCCGTACGTCGGAATCGCGTAATAGAAGCTGGATAGCCTGGACGGCGGCAAACCGTAGTAGCCCCAGAGGGAGGAGATGATCGCCTTCAGCCTGGGATCCTTGATCCGCGTCTCCATGAGAGCGCCCCAGGTCTTGCCGAAGCTTTTGAACACGAGGGGATAGGTCTTCGGAAATGCGCTCATGTCGGCCGGCGCCTGGGCTTGAGAAAGCCTGTTCACCTCTTCGGCGAGGCCCTTCATGTCCTCGAATAGCCCGGCGATCCCTTCCTTCTCAGCCGGGAACCGGTCCGTCAGGAGCTTGATGTAGCCGGGGACGTCCCTGGACGGGACGCGGAGATCGTCCTCCGGAAAGATCGACCGGTACAGCGTCCGATGCGGGACGAATTGGACATCTTCGATCTCGGGAAAACCCGGGATCAGGTTGAATTGCCCGTTCCTCTCCCCGATCGTCGTCGAGTGAAGGGACACGTCGAAGACGAACCCGCCCGGTCGTTTGAATGTCGTCGCATACCCCCCCGGAGCCGTGTGTTGTTCCAGGACAAGGGCTTTGAAGCCTTGGCGGGCGAACGCGGCGGCGGCGCTCAAGCCGCCCAGCCCGGAGCCGATCACGATCGCATCCCAAACCGGATCGGCCGCCGACGCGGCCGTTTTTCGGGGAAAGGCATCCCAATCCAGCGACAACATGGGGATCCCGGCCAGGATGGTTTTGACGAAATCCCGCCTGATCATGGTCGTCATGGTGACCCTCCGTTTGCTCGGAATTTTATCAGCCCGCGTCCGGAAAGGCAAACGGCCCCCGCTGATTTCCCGGCTCCGGAGGCCGTTTTTGACTTTGACCGCGCAATTTTATCTAATGGCCCCATGCGGATCGCCGGGCTCCACTGGCTCGACTTCTCCATCATCGTCATTTATCTCCTGGCCATGCTCGGGATGGGCCGCTGGGCCCAGCGCCGCAACAAAAACGCCGGCGATTTCTACCTGGCCGGCCGGAAGCTCGGCAAGTTCACCCAGTTCTTCCTCAACTTCGGGGCCTCGACGAACGCCGACCAGGCCGTGGCCCTTTCCCGCGAGATCTACCGCCAGGGCATCGGCGGAATGTGGATCCAGTACCTCGTCCTCTTCCTCACGCCCTTCTACTGGTTTACGACCGCGTTCCTGCGCCGCTGCCGCCTGGTGACGCTCGGCGATTTCTTCACCGAGCGGTTCCGGAGCAAGTTCCTCGGCGGCGCCTTCGCCGTTTTCACCCTGGTCATGGCCTTCGTGGGCGGGGGCGTGAGCTACATGGTCGCCGGTAAGACGACCCAGGCCCTGACGCCCAAGCCCGAGGCCCAGTACACCGCCGCGGAACGCGAGAGCGTGGTCCTGTTCCGGGAGTATCAGGACCTCAGGAAGATCCTCCCGGGAGGGATGACGGCCGAACAGAAAGCCCGCTACGAGACGCTCAACGACCGGAACAAGAAAGGCGAGCTCAAATCCTTCATCTCCTACACGAACCCGCTCGTTGTCTACCTCATTTTCGCGGGGGTGGTCAGCGCCTACACCGTCATGGGCGGGTTCATCGCCGCGGCCATCACGGACATCGTCCAGGGTTTTTTCATCGTCATTTTCTCCCTGATGCTCATTCCTCTCGGGCTCGCCCGCGTCGGCGGATTCGCCGGCCTCCACGCCCGGGTCCCGGATTTCATGTTCAACCTCTTCGGCTCGGTCACGACCTCGGAGTACGCCTGGTACACCATCCTGGCCATGATCCTGGCCAACCTCGTCTCGATCATCGCCTCCGCCCCGGGGATGCAGACGGCCGGCTCGGCCCGCAACGAGAATTCGGCCCGCTTCGGGATGATCGGGGGGATGTTCCTCAAGCGCGTCCTGATGATCTTCTGGGCCCTGGCCGGATTGCTCGCCGTCGCCCTTTTCGGCGGCCAGCTTCACGATCCGGACCTCATCTGGGGCCTGATGACCCGGGAGCTCCTCTTCCCCAGCGCGGTCGGCCTGATGCTCGTCGGCATCCTGGCCGCGAACATGTCCACCCTGAGCGCCGGCGCCGTCTCCTACGGCGCGCTTTTCATCCACAACCTCTACCGGCCGATCCGGACGCGGAAGAGCGAGGAGCATTACCTGACCGTCGGGAAGGTCGTCGTGGCCCTGACCCTTGTCGGGGGCGTGGTCACGGCCCTCTTCGTCAACAATCTCCTTTACCTCTTCCAGTACTTCATCTCCCTGCCCGCGATCTTCGGGGCCTCGATCTGGCTCGGCTGGCTCTGGCGGCGGGTTACGAAATGGGCGGTCATCGTCCAGGTGATCGCCTGTTTCCTGATCTACGCCGTCGTCCCCAATGTTTTCCCCTCCTGGACCTGGGCCAGGACGAATCCCGCGCTTCTCCGCGAAACGGCGCCCCGGACCATCATGATCTCGACCGCGGCCCTCGAGGAGGACGTCGCCGCCGGACGGGCCGGGCGCGTCGGCCAGAAGATCACGAAGCCCCACGTGACCGAATCGACGGCCGTCTTCTTCGAGAAGGTCGCCCGGATCGACCCGGACGATCCCCGCTCGCCCAAGACCGGGCTCGGCCGGTTCAACGCCGAGATCTGGGTCCTGAGCTGGGCGGGGATCGATTTCACCCGTTGGACCAAGGCCCAGCTCATGGCCGCGCGGTTCGGCTTCGACGCCCTCTTTCCCTTCCTCCTCCTTTTCCTGATCAGCGCCTTCACCCGTCCGGCGCCCCGGGACGGCCTCGACCGGTTCTTCGGACGCCTCCACACGCCGGTCCAGGCCACGCCCGAAGAAGACGCCCGGGCGGTCCGCGACGCCGGCGAGCATCCCGAAAAGTTCCACGGCCGCAAGCTCTGGCCGAATTCGTCTTGGGAGATCATGAAGCCCGGCCGCCAGGACATCATCGGCTTCGGCGGGACCTGGGTTCTCGTCGGGGTCGTCATTCTCCTGCTCTGGCTCATGGTCACGATCCGCTGAGCCATGACGAACATCACCGACCTCACCCTCGCCGAGCTCAAGATCGTGATCGAGGGCCTGGGCGAACCCGAGTTCCGGGCCAAGCAGATCTTCGATTGGATCTACAAGAAGGGCGCGGCTTCGTTCGACCGGATGACGAACCTGCCCCCGGCTTTCCGGGAAAAGCTGGCCGCCGTCTTTTCGATCGAGAGGTTCGAGCTCCTCGACCTCCGCCGCTCGAAGGACGGGACCGAGAAATACCTCTTCCGCCTCTGGGACGGGCTCGGGATCGAAACCGTCGTCATTCCTTCCCGGGACCGGACGACGATCTGCCTCTCCACCCAGGCCGGATGCAAGTTCGCTTGCGCTTTCTGCGCCAGCGGCCGGATGGGATTCCTCCGCAACCTCACGGCCGGGGAGATCGTCGGGCAGGTCCTGTTTCTCCGGGACCATCTCGAAGTCGCGCCGACGAACCTCGTCTTCATGGGGATGGGCGAGCCGCTCGACAACTACGACAACGTGGCCCGGTCGATCATGATCCTCAACTCGCCCGATGGGCTGGGCATCGCCGCCCGCCGGATGACGGTCTCGACGGCGGGCGTCGTCCCGGGGATCGAGCGGTTCAAGGAGCTGGGCCTCCAGGTCAACCTGTCGATCTCGCTCCACGCCGTGACGGACGCGAAGCGCGGCGCGCTCATGCCCATCAACCGGAAATATCCGCTGGAGAAGCTGCTCGCCGCGGCGCAGGATTACATCCGGGGCGGCGGCCGGAAGATCACCCTCGAGTATGTCCTGATCAAGGGGGTCAATGATTCGCCTGAGGACGCGGCCGGCTTGGCCCGGATCGCCGCCCGCCTGCGGGCCAAGATCAACCTGATCGTCTTCAGCCCCATCCCCGGCGTCAAGCTCGAGCCCCCCGGGCCCGACCGGGTCCAAGCCTTTCTGCGCGTCCTTGAGGAAAAAAAGGTTCCGGCCACGCTGCGGCAATCCAAGGGGCGGGAGATCCAGGCAGCCTGCGGGCAGCTGGCCGGCCGGGCGGCCGGACGAACGTAGGCCTATCTCTTGACGAGGCAGGCGAGCGTTTCGATATGCGGCGTCTGGGGGAAAAAGTCATATCCGCGGATCGAAAACACCCGGTAGCCGTCGAGGAGCCTGCGGAGGTCCCGGACGAGTGTCGCCGGATTGCAGGACAGATACGCCAGCGCGGCGGCCGGATGAGCGGACAGCGACCGGACGACCGCCGGTTCGAGTCCCTTCCGCGGCGGATCCACGACGGCCAGATCGACTCCCTTCTCGAGGATGAGGTCGGTCCACTCCTCGCTCCGTCCCTCGTGGATCCGGAAATTTCCGATCTTGTTCGCTTCGAGGTTGGCTTTGAGAAAGGCGATGTTCTCCGGCCCGGACTCGACCCCAGCGACCTCCCGGAAGCGGTCGGCCAGGGCGATGCCGAACGTGCCGATGCCGCAATAGAGATCGGCCAGCCGGCCGGTCCCCGCGATCGCGGCGAACCCGCGGATCTCGTCCTGGACCTTTTCGAGCATGACCGGATTGACCTGGAAGAATGAGGCCGCCCCGATCCGGAACGTCCGGCCGCCGATCGTCTCCTCGATGTGCTCGCGGCCCCATTCCACGGACGTCTGGACGCCGCGCCCGGCCGGCCGGGACGCGACGATTCCCTTGAGGTTGAAACGCGGCGGGAGCCCGGTGAGGAACGGATCGACGTCCCCGGGCCGGGCCGGACTCTTCCGGTGAAAGCAAAGAAGCCGCTCGCCGGTCGCCCGGCTTTCCCGGGCTTCGACCTCGACGATCGTCCGGATCCCGGCGGACTCGATGATCGCCCGGCACGCCTCCAGCAGCCCGCTCATCCCCGCCGAAACGAGATGGCAGGTTCCGGTCTCGACGAAGGAGGTCTCGGAGCCGGGCGCTCGATACGCCAGCGCGGCCGTCCGGCCCGTCCAGACGACTCGGAAGCGGACCCGGTTCCGGTAATGCCAGGGCTCCGGGGCGGCGGCGAAGGAGATCTTCCCCGGTTCGATCCCTGCCGTCTCCGCGAGCATCTCCCGGAGCTGGGCGGATTTCAGTGAGACTTGTTCGATATAGGGAAGGACTTGATAAGCGCCGCAGGCGCGGAAGTGGCCGCAGCGCGGCTCGATCCGGAGCGGGCTGGGCTCGACGATGCGTACGGTCCGGGCTTCGATGTGGCTTTTCGCGTCCTTGACCACGACGGCTTCGACGATCTCTCCCGGAAGGCCTTCGTCGGAAAAAACGGTTCGGCCTTCCCAATGGGCCAGCCGTTCGCCCGGATACACGATCTTCTCGATCGTGAGTCGAAGGACGGACGGGATCATGTCAGGATCCGGCCGCGGAGATCGACCGGCCGGCCCGGCCGCCAGTCCAGGCCGATCTCGGAGGGAAGGGCGTTCCGCTCGTAACAGAGCCTGAGCTCCTCGTCCAGGCCGACGACCCAGGTCCGTTCGAGTCCGGTCTCATCCGCCCGACGGATGCGGCCGGGAGGGAAGCTCAGGATCTCGGGAGCCGATTCCTGGAGCCCTTCGACGCAGAGCGTTTGGCCCGCCGCCGCCTCGAGACCGCAGACCGGGCCTTCGGGGCGCCCCACGAGCTCGAGGCAATCCCACAATTTCTTCATCGGGGCCGCGTCGGGATTCCCGTAGTCGCGTTCCGACCCGTCGGAAAAGCGGCCGAGGATCGGACTGTCGCGTCCGGCGACCGTGACCGAGCCGCGCTCGAACTCGTAAAGGATGACCGGACCCGAATCCGTCCGGGAGGCGTGGCTCGCCCAGAAAAGGACCTCGGCGCCCTCCGACGTTCGGCAACGGAGGGCCGCCGTGTCGAAATTCTCGATGTCGTTGGCCCGGCGAAGCTCGCCTTGGACCAGTACGGGCATGGCGCTCGTTGCGACGGCGCTGCCCAGGACGTAGAAGATATTGTGGAGGTCGTGGGCCATGCCGTTGTTGACCGGGCTGTCCAGCAAGAGAGCCCCCGTCAAGGCGCGCTTTCGGCCGGCCCAGTCATTCCGCCGGTAGTAGGCGTGATCGCGGGGCCAGAAATAGAGGCACTTGAGCCTGATCGCCCGGCCGTAACGGCCCTGGAGGATGTCGGCCTTGAGGCTTTGGACGGCCTCACTGAACGACCACTGATAACCGATGGCTACCCATCGTCCCGCTTCGTTCCGGGCCAGGATCATCCGTAGGAGGTCCTGCGACGAGGCCGCGGCCGGTTTTTCGCATAAAACGTCGCTTCCGTGCGCCAGGGCGGCGCAGGTTTGGTCGGCGTGGAAGTGATGGGGCGAGGAGATGATGGCGAAATCGGCTTCGTCCTGGGCGTAGAACATCTCGAGGTCCGGGACCACGGGGACGCGGAGGCCGGCGAGCTCAGCGAGATAGGGACAACGTTCCGGGGACGGATCGACGGCTCCGGCGATTCTAAATCGTCCCTCGGCGGCATGATCGAGGAGCTCCTTGAGGAAAACCGCGCCCATCCCGCCGATCCCGGAGAGGACGATGGATACGGGACGGCCGGAGCTCGTTTCGGGCATGTCAGGCCGGGTCTTCGAGGAGGTCGACGTTCAGGAACGACCGCGTTTTCTTGATGTAGCGGAGGGTCTTGATCTCGAACGCGCCGAGCGACACTTCGATCCTGGCTTTGAGGGCCGGCAGCGCCAGCTCAGTCGTCCGGGGCGTCCCCGTCGGCTCGAAGAGGCGGATGATGAGGTCTTTCGATCGTTCCGCCTGCTTGAGGGCCATGACCTCGACTGCGTCATCGGAGAGGACGATGAACGGCTTGGCCTTTTTTCCCGTCCCGGGCGGGAAATAGGGGAGGACCATGGGCGCTTCGTTCTTCGCCAGCGCTTCGCGGTCGATCGAGGCCAGCCTCTCGGTGGAGCCTCCGCCGTTGATCCAGAAGCGGAAGACCCGTTCGCCCTGGTCGATCCGGGGGACGAAGCGGTCCTGTGCCATCGGGACGGACGCGCCCGCCGGGTCCGCGGCATGGGCGGGCGAGCGCAGGAGAGACAAGCGCAGCTCGCCGCCGGCGAAATCCGATCCGTAGGTCCCGTCGTTGATGATCGTGAGAGCGGCGTTCTCCGACTCGCTCACGACGGCCAGCCATTTCTGGGAGACGGCTTCGTCCCCGTTCGCCGGGAGCTCGCCGGCGCCGCAGGCGGACTGGCCGAGGAATTTTGCCCCGGGGAAAGGAACGGGGAGGGCAAGCTTGAGCATCCGGTCTTTTTCGTTCCACAGAACGCGGACCTCGAGCTCGATCTCGGTCCCGCGCCTGGGAAGCTTGAGGCGCTGAACAAGCTGGGAGTGACCGTAGGAAAACAGGCTTTCGACGATCGTCCGGACGGACCCGTCCTCGATCACCCGGACCGAGGGGAGCACGGACGCCGAAACACCCGACAACCACGTCCCCGCTTCCGGGTCCATGAGCTCGAACGCTCCGACGACGTCGCGGAAACCGCGGACGTTCATGCCCCACGGATCGGCGTTGTCGCAGATGACGAGCGGCCGCGCCGTCCCGGGCTTCAGGAACTCGACGCCCCGGACGCGGTACTGGTCGATGAGCCCCGTAGCGGCGTTGACACGGACCTCGAGATCTTTCGTCTTGAAGCGGATATCCCCTCCCGTTTCCCGCGGCTCGCTCGCGGGCCGGGCCTCGACCCTCTCCAGCCGGCAGGTGAACCGATTCATCCGCCCGGGTTCGAGCTCGGCCTCGAAGACGACCTTTTTCCGCCATTCCAAGCTCAAATGACTCAGCTCGTGTTCCGGCTGGGAGGGGAGCGGCTTGTTCTTCTTGAAGACGCGGGGCAGGAGGAATCCGCCCGAAAAATTCGGCTCGTGGTCCTCGAATTCGCACTCGATCGGTCCACGAACGGGAAAGGGGTGCGGATTGTGGACCAGAATGGGGATCTCGCCGTCGCCCGCCGGGGGCTCGCCCGCGGCCAGGGCGAAGAACGCCTTGGTTTTGACGCGGGAGAGGATCTCCAGTCCGTGTCCGATCAGCCGGAGCGCCCCTTCCTCGCACGGGCCGATCGACGAGCCGGGAAGGATGTCGTGGAACTCGGAAAAAGCCAGGTCCCGGACGGCTTCGGCGAGCTCAGCCGCCGGGTATTTCATCAATCCCTGAAAAGCGGCGGATGAGGCCATCTTTTCGGCCGAGTATAGCTCGCTCTCCAGGCGTCGATGGCCCTGCTTGACGCGGGCCATGGTCGTGTAGCAGCCCGGCGCCCAGGGATTGAGGTCCCTGCCGAACCGGGGAAGGGCGTCTTTTTCCGGAGCCAGATCCGCGAAGTAGGCCTCGGCGGTCGAATGCCGGACCTGGAATCCGGTCTCGCTTTCGATGATCGCCTTCAGGTCCTCGAGGTCCTTGCGCGACGCGCCGCCGCCGTGGTCCCCGATCCCCCAAAGGAGGAGGCTCAGCGGCCGTTCGGCATGCGCGGCCATCCAGGCTTCGACCTTGGCCCGGGCCCCGCCGCCCGCCGAATTGTAATGGGCCTCGGCCCGCGCGGCCATGACCTCCGAGCCATCATAGCCCGTCCAGACGAAGGCGTCGGCGGGAAGGGGGGTGTTCTTGGGGTCCGGCCGGCAGAACAGATAAGACGTGAAGCCGCTCCGGGCCAGGATCTGGACGAGGCCGCGGGTGTGGCCGAAGGGATCGAGATTGGCCGCGGTCTTGACGTCCACCCCGAACCGGTCGCGGAAATAGAGCTTCCCGAGCAGGATCTGGCGGATGAACGACTCGCCGCTCGGCATGTTGCAGTCGGGCTGGAGGAACCAGCCGCCGAGGATGTTCCATTTTTTCGCCCAGATCAGGGCGCGGATGCGCTCGAAGAGCTCGGGCTCGTAGGCTTCGACCCATTGATAAAGAAGGGCTTCGTTGTGGCAAAAGACGAAGCCGTCGAAGGATTCGCAGAATCCCGCAGCGGTCCGGAACGTGGACAAGGCTTCGCCCGCGCCTTCCGGCCATTCCCATAGCCAGACGGGATCGAGATGGGCGTTGCAGACGAGGTGGATCCGCTTCACAACAGCTTGATCTTATAGAAGATCGTCACGAGCGTGTAAATGGCCACGACGAGGAGGATCACGGACATGACCACGAAGATGCGGCGGAAGGTCCGGGGGGAGAATTGGTGGTGCCTCGTCGCGACGTACCGGGTCACGATGAGATACCAGAGCGCTCCGCCCGTCCCGCAGCTGATGGCGAAGATCCAGGGAGAGGCGCCGCTCTCCATGACCCAATAATGGCTCGTGACGAGCCCGGCCACGCCCAGCCAGAAGAAATAGAGGGACGGATTGGAAACGTACAGGATCACGACTCCGACGATCGTCTTGGCCGAGAAGCGGGTCGGGATCTTGAGCTCTACGGCCTGATCATCCTTATAGGTCCTCGATTGTTTGGCCAGCCGGAAGGCCAGGATGAGGAGGACGAACGCGGCCAGCGCTTTCATGACCGTGAGATATTTGTTCAGGCTGACGGTGATCTGGGCCACGCCGATGATGGCGATCAGGCAATACGTCGTGTCCAGGACCGCGGTCGTGATGCCGGCCATCAGGCCATGGAAGAAATCCCGCTTCATCGTCTGGGAAATGACGTAGACGTTGACCGGTCCGAGCGGGATCGCGGCGATAAAGCCGATGAGAAGACCGATGAGAACGACCATTTTGGTTAGTCATATCAAAATCGGCGCGCTCCTGTCAACGAACGCTCCGGATTCGCTCCGGGATTGCCCCTCGCTCACGGTCGGGACCCCCCGCGGGTCCCGCCCCGCTTAATCTGCGGGGACCCCACCCCCTGATGTTCGCTCCGGGGCAATCCCTCCGCTTGGAGAGTTTTTCGGAATTGCCCATCGCATCGAGCCGCCTTCAAGATCTTTTCCGAGTCTCAGCCAATAACCAGCCCAATCCACGTCGGAAGCGGGGCCCGCCGATCTTGCGGGGAAAAGGCAAATTGACAGTGACAATATTTGTTGTTATCTTCAAACTCGAGCGCAGAGGAAGGAAAAATGCAGGAAATTCTTTTTCGCCGCAATGGTGGGCTAAGGGAATATTTTGAGCGGATAAAACTTAAGGCGATAAAAGAAATCGAGGCGGTTGATACTAATTCCCTCCTGAATTTCAATGAGGAAGATCTAATACGGAACGTAGTTGAGAAATTTTCTCTCGATCCTCCGATACTCGATCCTGATAATAAGACGATTTCTGCACCTTCGGATGTCGATATCGATATAAGTTGGGACCGGGCGAGAGCCTTTTTCGACGGAAATAGCATAAGGGGGACGGAGGTAACGGTCTCTGTCCCATTCGGTGGAGACGGAACCTTGTTCCATTTCGCTCCAAGTACGTACAACTATAGTCCCCCGAGAGGCGAGGTCGTTGGTCAGAAGATGGTACTCAAATTTCAGCAAAGTGAGCACGACGCCGAAGGATTAAGCAAGGATATATCACGAAGAATAATCGATATTCAAAAATATCTTGGTTGGGTAAAAAACAATATCGACGGATTTGAGAGGGAGTTCGAAGCATTCGTGCGTGAGTTTATCAGGCAACGTAAGCGGAAGAAGCTTAAAGATCTCGAATTAGTCGCGAAGCTCGGCATTCCTGTAGCGGGACGCGATGACACGCCCCGGACTTACGCAATTCCCCAGATTAAAAGAAAGCCCAAGATTGCGAACCCCGCTTCTACCGGAAAGCCATTTATTCCAGAACCCGCCCTCGAAATGGCGGAATATGAGAATATCCTTTCCATCGTCCGTAATATGGCGGCGGTATTTGAGCGGAACCCAAGCAGTTTTGCGGGCTTGAAAGAGGAAGATTTACGAAATCACTTTCTCGTCCAATTGAACGGTCAATATGAAGGATGCGCTACCGGAGAGACGTTCAATTATCAGGGCAAGACAGACATTTTGATTAGGCACGAAGGCAGGAACGCCTTCATCGCAGAGTGTAAATTCTGGAAAGGCGAAAAAGGATTATCCAAAACGATCGACCAAATTCTCGGCTATACTAGCTGGCACGATACCAAAACTGCGATCTTTCTTTTTAACCGAAACAAATATTTCAGTTCGATCCTTGGGAAGATACCCGATGCCGTTAAGGCGCATCCGTGTTTTAAGCGAGATGAAGGGAAAAAAAGCGAGACCGAGTATCGTTTCATCTTACATCAACCCGATGATCCGGACCGGGAGCTGATCCTTTCATTTTTAATATTCAATATTCCCACTGTCGAGAAAAATGCGACAGGCTAAATTCCTACCCTTTTCCCCTGAGGCTTAAACGCGGATGACATCCAAGCAGCGGATGGCGGCGGCGATGCGGCTCGGGCGGCCCGACCGGACGCCCGTAATGTGCCAGATGAGCATCGGTCATATACTCCTCCAGACCGGCATCCCGCCGGTTGAGCTCTGGCTGTGCCGGGAACGGTTCGAAGAGGGACTTCTCACCCTGCGGCGGAAATACGCTTTCGACGGGATCCTGGTCAGCCTGCACGGCCATTCACCCGAATGGGAACGGACGATCATGAAGCGCCTTCCCGACGGGGAGGGCGAGACCGTGACCTGGGTGGACGGCCGGCGGACGCGTTTCCTCCCCAATGATCTGCCGATGCCTCTTCTCACCGAACCTCCGCGGTTTCCCTTGATCTCGGGGTTCGATCCCGGCATCATTCCGGACCGGCCGGACTTTATTCCGGTTTCGCAGGGCCTGCGCTTCCCCATCGATCCCGGACATCCTTACGACGTCCTCAAATCCGTTCTCGCCCGGGCCGGAGGAGAATTCTCCGTTCATGGGGAGGTCACTTCCCCATTCGACTACTTCCTCGACCTTTTCGGGTTCGCCGGCGGCTTCCTCGCCTTGGTCGAGGAGCCGGAGCGGTCCGAAGACATCCTCGGGAGATTCGCCGGCGGCGTCGCTCGGATCGCCCGCGATCAGGCCGCGCTCGGCGTCGACGCCCTCAAGATCTCCTCTCCATACGCCGGGGCCGGATTTATCTCTCCGGGACACTACCGCCGGTTCGTCCTGCCCTTCGAGAAGGAGATCGTCGAGGCCGTCCGGCCCTTCGGCGTCCCGGTCTACACCCACACGTGCGGCGCGATCGGGGACAGGCTCGAGATGATGGCTCAGGCCGGGGGTGCCGGCCTGGAGTGCCTCGATCCTCCCCCCCTCGGGAACGTCGAGCTCGAGACTGCCGTTTCGCGGGTCGGCGACCGGCTGTTCATCAAGGGCAATATCGACCCTGTAGGAACGATGCTCCTCGGATCCTCCGGGGGCGTCGCCGCCGACGTCCGGCGGCGGCTTGAGGCGGGACGGAGCGCGCGGGGATTCATCTTGAGCACGGCCTGTTCGATCGCTCCGCGGACCCCCCCAGCCCACGTCGAGATGCTCGTCCCCCTGGCGGAAGCGGCCGGCTAGTGTCCCGTCTCATAAGTCCCTTACGGAAGATCTCCTCAGAGATGGGACACTTCCAGGGGGGAGTCAAGCTCCCCCCTCGGCGCTTCGCTGACCCCCTGAGGGGGAATCAATCCATTCCCCCTCAAA
>Ga0315277_10005349_pt1 | contig 16930 bp, 18 predicted proteins | sample YL17G05_15_MG_FD_203695 | JGI IMG/M metagenome (GOLD analysis project Ga0315277, IMG submission 203695) | Sediment microbial communities from Yellowstone Lake, YNP, Wyoming, USA - YL17G05_15 | ecosystem: Environmental > Aquatic > Freshwater > Lake > Sediment | place: USA: Wyoming | collected... | reverse complement strand
GACCGGGCCGTGGACGTTCAGATCGTGGGCCTGAGGCGCAAGCTCGGCTCGTGCGGCAGACTCATTCAAACGGTCCGTGGGGTCGGCTATCGCCTTGAAGACTGAAGTGACCGTTGTGTCAGACCGGCTCTGTTAAAGAAGACGACCACTCTGGGAATTGCCTCCGCCTCCTTGCGTCGGCGACATTACGCTCGCCGACGGCCGCAACTGCCTGCCGCATCAATAACACACCCTGGATCGCTTTGGGTGCTGCGATTACCTCGTTGATGTCGCGATGGGCATTGGCACACTTTTAACGCAATTTTAACGCAAGGCTGATTTGGGCCTAACAATGTGAAAGTACTCATAGTGCACCTGTTCGTGAAGGGCTCCTCACAACAGGTGTGGGGACGCCCAGTTTATCACTGGTCTTTTGAAAGGCAATACGATGAGAGACAAAGGTCTAAGACGGAGTCTGGTCTTATCCACGGCGTGCCTGCTGGCAGCGTGGGGACCTCGCCTCGCCCGAGCCCAGGAGGATGTGAACCAGCTCAAGGCGGAGTTGGAGGCTCAGAGACAAAGACAAACGGAGCTGGAGAACAAGATCAATCAGTTGGAGACCCGGCAGAAGCTCAAAGAAAAGGCGATGAGCGAGAAGCTCGACCAGGTCGCGGCCCAGAAGCCGCCGGCCGCCGAGGCGAAGAAGGACGAGTCAGCGATTCCCGACATTCTCAAGTGGGCGTCGAAGCTGACTTGGTCCGGCGATTTCCGCTACCGCTACGAGGGCATCGACGATGACAACGCAACGGAAGTCCGTCACCGCAATCGCATTCGGGCCCGGCTGGGACTCGATGCCAAGGTCAGCGACGAGTGGAGCCTGGGGTTTCGCCTGGCCACCTCCGAAGGTGTGTCGGGAGGCGATCCGGTCTCGACGAACCAGACCCTGGATGGCAGCTTCTCCAAGAAGCCGTTCTGGCTGGACCTGGCGTACTTCAACTACCATCCGGCCTGGATCGAGGGCTTCAGCGCCATTGCCGGCAAGATGCCCAATCCATTCTACGCAGTCGGCAAGAACCAGTTGATCTGGGACAGCGATTTGACCCCCGAGGGCGGCGCGATGACCTATGCTCACCCATTCGATGACAAGACCAGCCTGAACCTGTCGGCCGGCGGGTTCTGGGTCAATGAGGAAACCACGGGCGGCGACACGTCACTGTGGGGCCTTCAGGCGTACCTGAAGCACCAGATCGACAAGCCCACGTACGTGCTCATCGGCGCGAGCTGGTACGACTACGGCAACATCGAAGGTGAGGAAGGCCTGGCCAGCGAGTGGAAAGGCACGAATGACTTCTTCGGCAACACGGCAGCGCCGGGGAATGTCTATGCCAGCGACTACAACCTGCTCGAGCTGTTCGCGGAGTTCGGCACGGAGATCGGCAAGCTGCCTGTGGCGGTCTATGGCGACTGGGTCAAGAACACCGCCGCCAGCACGGACGAGGATACCGGCTGGCTAATCGGCGGCAGCCTCAACAAGGCCAAGGAGCCCGGCTCCTGGCAATTCGATTACGACTACAGGAAGATCGATCTCGATGCCGTCGTCGGGCAGTTCAACGATTCGGACTTCGTCGGCGGGGGCACCGGCGGCAAAGGCCACCGCTTCAGCTTCGCCTACCAACTCACGAAGAATGTGGTGCCGGGCCTGACGTACTATCTCAGCCGGTACGATGGACGCAAAGACAATGCTGATTACAACCGGCTGCAGGCCGACATCGTGGTCAAGTTCTGAACACCGAGGTTTTCCGCTGCAATTAACGGGATTCAAACACGATGCTAACATGAAACTGACAAACGTACCGTATAAGAAGTGGAGAAGCGCTTCTACGAAAGGAGAAGTGACCATGAAGAAAGCAATTGTAGGCACGATCCTGATAGCCCTGACGGCGCGCAATGTGGCATTGGCCGATCCCCTCAGCATTACCGGCGCCGGGGCGACGTTCCCCTACCCGATTTATTCCAAGTGGTTCGACACCTATCACAAGCTCCACACGGATATCCAGATCAACTATCAGTCGATCGGTTCGGGCGGCGGCATCCGGCAGGTTACCGAGGGCACTGTGGATTTCGGCGCCACCGACGGCCCGATGGACGATGAGGCCCTGAAGGGCTTCAGCGACAAGCGAGGCTGCAACGTCCTGCACTTCCCGACCGTCCTGGGCGGCGTCGTGCCCATCTATAACATCCCCGGCGTCAAGGGCGAGATCAAATTCACTCCGGAGGCCCTGGTGGGCATCTACCTGGGAACCATCACCAAGTGGAACGATCCGGTCATCGCCAAGGACAACGCCGACCTGAAGCTGCCGGCAAATGACATCGTGGTCGTCCATCGCTCCGACGGCAGCGGCACCACGTACATCTGGGTCGATTTCCTGTCCAAGGTCAGCAAGGACTGGAAGGAAACGGTCGGCGTGGGGACCTCCGTGAAGTGGCCCGTGGGCCTGGGCGGCAAGGGCAACGAAGGCGTTTCCGGCCTGGTGAAGCAGACGCCCAATTCGATCGGTTATGTTGAGCTGATCTATGCCCTGCAAACCAAGATATCTTACGGCTCGGTCAAGAACGCGGCGGGCAAGTTCGTCAAGGCGAACCTGAAGTCAGTCACGGCCGCGGCGGCCGGAGCAGCCAAGAACATGCCCGAGGATTTCCGCGTCTCCATCACCAATCCGCTCGGTGAGGATGCTTATCCCATCGCCAGCTTCACCTGGCTGCTGGTGCCCGACCAGATCAAGGATGAGGCCAAGCGGAAGGCCATTGTGGGCTTCCTACAATGGATGCTGGACAAAGGCCAGAAGATGACCGAGGCCCTCCATTACGCCCCGCTGCCCAAGGAAGTCGTCGAGAAAGAAAAGAAGGCGATTGAGAAGATCCACGGATGAGCGTCAACGCGTCGCTTCAGAGTTCCGGATTCACGCACGAGCTGGGTGCGCATAATAGGCGCACTCGGCTCGTGACTCGTTTGGCGATGCTGCTGGACCCCCTGTTCTTCCTCCTGACGCTGGCCTGCGCCGCCAGCATCGTGGCGATCACGGTCCTGCTGGTCCATCAGCTCTACGTGCATTCCGTGGAATCCCGCAACGCGCTGGGCTGGAATTTCCTGATCGGCCAGAACTGGGACCCCGTCGCGGGCGATTTCGGCGCGCTGCCATTCATCTTCGGGACGATCGTGACGTCCATTATCGCACTTCTGATTGCTGCGCCGCTGGGGATCGCCACGGCGGTCTTCCTGGCAGAGATGGCGCCGCCGCGGCTTTCACGGCTCATGGCCTTCCTGATCGACCTCCTGGCGGCCGTGCCCAGCGTGATCTACGGCCTCTTGGGCATCTTCCTGCTGGCCCCGTTTTTGACCAAGGTCGTCGTGCCACCCCTGCAGAAGGCGCTGGGCTTCCTGCCGATCTTCAGCGGCCCGTTTTACGGCGTGAGCCTGTTCACCGCCTGCATCGTGCTGGCCGTCATGGTGGTTCCGTTCATCGTCTCCATCTCGCGGGAGGTGCTCCTGTCGGTCCCGCGGGACCAGCGGGAGGCCTCCTTCGCCCTGGCCGCCACCCACTGGGAGACCGTCTGGCGGGTCGTCCTGCCCCAGGCTCGGCGCGGCATCTACGCCTCGGTGTTCCTGGCGTTGGCTCGTGCATTGGGCGAGACGATGGCCGTAACGATGGTCATCGGCAACACCCCGCAGATCGCCAAGTCGCTCTTTGCGCCGGGCTATACCATCGCGGCCGTGGTGGCCAACGAGTTCACCGAGGCGACCGGCGACCTATATCTCAGCGCGCTGATCGAATTGGGCCTGGTCCTATTCGTCGTCACGATCGTCATCAACGGCCTGTCACGGCTGTTGATCCACGCCACGACGGGAGGGCACGACCACCATGGCTAGACTGGCCCTGCGCAAATCCGTCAACGCCGTCATGTTCAGCCTGACCTTCCTCTGCACGGTCGCCTGTCTCGGCGTCTTGTTCTTCATCCTGGGCTATTTGTTCTGGAACGGCGGGCGCGACCTGAACTGGAATTTCTTCACCAAGCTTCCCGCTCCCGTCGGCGAGAGCGGCGGCGGCATGGCCAACGCGATCGTCGGCAGCGGCAAGCTGCTGCTGATCGCCTCCGCCATCGGCCTGCCCATCGGCATACTCGGCGGGATCTACCTGGCGGAGTACCGCGGCAAGACCTTTCCCTTCATCGTGCGGTACGCGACGGACCTGCTCAACGGCGTGCCGTCGATCATCATCGGCATCTTCGCGTACACCCTCATCGTGCTGAAGGTCAAGCACTTCTCCGCGTGGGCCGGCGGTTTCGCGCTGGGCATTATGATGATCCCCATCGCCCTGCGAAGCACGGAGGAGTTTCTCCGCCAAGTCCCATCGAGCCTGCGCGAGGCGTCGCTGGCGCTGGGGGCGACGCAGTGGCAGATGATCCTGACGGCCGTGGTGCCGGCCGCCCTGCGCGGCATCGTCGCGGGTATCATGCTCGACCTGGCCCGCGTCGCGGGTGAGACCGCCCCGTTGCTGTTCACCAGCTTCGGCAATCGCTTCTGGAGCGAGGGATTCGACAAGCCGACCGCCTCGTTGCCGGTGATGATCTTCACCTATGCGATCGGTCCCTACGAGGACTGGCACCGCCAAGCGTGGGCGGCCGCGTTCGTTCTTTTGGCGATGGTGTTCTTTTTCAATCTTGCCGCCCGCGGGGTGATGTCCTGGCGGCGGGCGCAGACCTGATGGACGAGGCACGGGCGATGTTCGAGAATGGAAAGGTCATATGCAGATCACGGTCCCACACAGAATGAGCCAGAAATCGCAAATCCAGACCGTGATTCCGACAAGCCGCAAGCGGCAGATGGACACCAGAGCCACCAATGGTACGCGAGAGCGTGCCATCATCCGCTCACAGAACTTCAGCCTGTACTACGGCTCGAAGGTGGGCGTCAAGAATATCACGATGGATATCTACCCGAACAGCGTCACGGCGATCATCGGGCCCAGCGGCTGCGGCAAGAGCACCTTCCTGCGGAGCATCAACCGGATGAACGACCTGATCCCTCACGTTCACCACGAAGGCAGGCTGGAGGTGGCCGGGCAGGATGTCTATGACAAGCGGACGAACCTGGTCAATCTGCGTCAGGAAGTCGGGATGGTCTTTCAAAAGCCCAATCCTTTCCCCAAGAGCATCTTTGATAATGTCGCCTACGCCCCGAGCCTGCAAGGGATCAGAAACAAAGGCGAATTGCAGCACATCGTGGAGCAGAGCCTGCGGGCCGCGGCGCTGTGGGACGAGGTCAAAGACGACCTGAGGAAATCAGCCCTGGCACTATCCGGCGGACAGCAGCAGCGGCTGTGCATCGCGCGGGCCTTGGCCACCAAGCCGCGAGTGCTTCTGATGGATGAGCCGTGCTCGGCACTCGATCCCATCGCCACCGGCCGCATCGAGGACCTCATGGGCCAGCTCGAAAGCAGCTACACGATCGTGATCGTCACGCACAATATGCAGCAGGCGGCCCGGGTCAGTGACAGGGCGGCGTTCTTCTGCTTGGGCGCGCTCATCGAATACGACCTGACTTCAAAAATATTCAGCAACCCGAGCAAAAAGGAGACGGAAGACTATGTCACAGGCCGATTTGGCTAACCCGATGACACATGCCAATGAGCCGCGAATCTGGAAGATTCGGGCAATCAAGAACTACCCGGAAGCTCACAACCATATTCTGGTTGGCAAGGTTCTGGAGATCACCGAGTCCTATGTGCGGCTGCACTGCCGGACCTATCATTTCGGCCCGGTGCTCAATGGCCCCGAGGATGTTCTCGTCGGCGCCGTCACGGTCCGCGTCATCCCGTGGAGCCGCATCGAGATCATCAACGAACTGCCGCCGACCTTCGACTACGTCAAGAGCACCGTGATTTCCGATAGGCCGGGAGAGGTCCTCTTCCGGGACCGGCAGTACATGTGCCCCATCGGACGTGGCTCCGAGCCGAGTTACTAAGCGAACTGCGTCGAAATGGACGCGACAGAGGGGGACTAGCGTTCTATTCGAGAACGCAAGATTAACTCCTTCCTAACATTGTCCTAACACAATCCTGACAATTGCGCGTTATGAAGGTGGCTGGATTGTCTTCCTTTGGCCGGTTCAAGATCACATGGGTTGTCAGGAGCTTACAATGGACGTGACAGGCATGGCTTCCGGCCCACTGGTGTTTGCCCAGTGGTTGCGCGAGCATTCCGTAAAGGTCCATGAGGCGGTTGAGTTGATCCAGCCGCTCGTTGATGCCCTGTTGGCCCAGGATCGCGGGAAGGTGGCGAAGCTGCACGGTCAGATGTTGAGAACCGTAGGCGAGGCGAACCCGATCAAGCTCACACTCTACGGCCAGATCAAGGATGTGCACTTCCGCTCGGCAGGAAACTATGCCTTCAGTGAGTATATCCGCAGCCTGGGTAAGGTGGCCGAGGCGGCGGGCGAGTTCGCTGATCTCTTGATGGTGCGGGAGATCGCAATCCCTCTCGAGTTGCACGCGGCGTTTCAGGCTCTTGTTGCCCATGTTGTCGCCACCAGCGAGTTGACAGTGAATCTGGCGAAGGAACTCTCCTCGTCGGAGGATGCCGTTTCAATCCACCCGCCGATTCAGGACCCGGCCGGAGGGCTTGCGAGCATCACCGAGGGCAACTGCCAGGTCAAGCAGCTTGGAACAGAATTTGCGCGGCATCTATACAGCCACAAGCAACGCCTCGATCCAGTGATTATCCTGTTGTTGGACAGATACGCTGCGGCCCTGAGAGAGATGGCAAATGCCGCCGAATGCGCCGTCGAACACCTGCGTTTGATGGCAGAGTAGAGAGATATTGCCTATTCTGGTGCGATCATAATAGAATCCTGACAAAGAACGAATAATTCCCTGGGCTGCATATCGTACGTAGATGCCCTATGCTACGATACGTTGCTCCTCAAGGCGGTCTTGAAGAGCAAGGAAGGTGTTGAGTGTTCATGAGCATGTGCTGCGTCCGGCAGGCGCGGTGCCTGAGGTTTCCGATCGTGGGATTGAGAAGTCAAGCCATCTTAGCCTCTGTCTTGGGCGTCTTTCTCGGAGGTTGCGGGGAGAGTATCGACCCGAATGAGCCGCAGGGATTCATCCAGGCCAAAGGGTCCGACACCATGGTCAATGCCGTGCAGATGGTGGCCGAAGTGTTCATGAAGGACTATCCCCACGTCTTCGTCGCCGTCACGGGCGGCGGCAGCGGCGTCGGAATCGCCTCGCTCATCAACAAGACCTGCGACGTGGCCACCGCCTCACGTGAGATGAAAGCCAAAGAGATCGAGATCGCGAATCAGCACGGCGTCTATCCCAGGGAATTCACCGTCGCCTATGACGGCGTCGCGGTCATCGTCAATAAGAATAATCCCGTGAACAGGCTGACGATCGACGACCTGCACAAGATCTTCACGGGAGAGGCCACGAACTGGAAACAGTTCGGCGGAAAAGACCTCCACATCGTGACGCTCTCTCGCGAAGTCAGCTCCGGGACCCACATGTACTTCAAGGAGGAAGTGATTCATCTCGGCAAGAAGGACAACAAGGACGAGTTCTCCAAGGAGACGCTGCTATTGACCTCGTCGCAGGCGATTGTCGAGGAGGCGGCCGGCAACGAGGAGGCCATCGGGTATCTGGGCATGGGCTATCTGTCCGACCGGACCAAGGCGCTGCAGATCGCCAGGGACAAGGAGTTCTACCCCCCCACCGTCGAGAACGTGCTCAAGAAGACTTATCCGCTTTCGCGCGGCCTCTACGCCTACACCGACGGCGAGCCCGAGGGCATCGTCAAGACGTTCATCGATTTCACGCTGAGCCCGGCGGGCCAGAAACAGTTCACCGACGCAGGTTTTGTGCCGGTGCAAACCTCGCCGCCGGAGGTGACCCCACAGAGCAGCCCAGGAGGGACCGTTGCCCGCTGAAACGAACGAATCGACGGTCCGAGCGTACGTAAAGCCGCAAGCCCTCGAATTGGGGTTCTATGCATCTATGAAACGATTGTGGCGCAGAATCAGCGAGCCGATCATCGAATTGTGCATCAGGTTGAGCGGCCTGGTCGTCGTCATTTTCGTCTTTCTCATTTTCCTGTTTCTGCTGCGCGATTCGCTGTCGCTGTTTCGCCACTACCCCTTGGGCCAGTTTCTTTTCGGCAGAAAGTGGCTGCCGATCTCCGAGCCGCCGCAGTTTGGGGTCATCCCCCTGCTGCTCGGGTCCGTGCTGGTGACGTTCTGGGCGCTCGTCATCTGCGTGCCGCTGGGCGTCGGCTCGGCCATGTTCATCGCGGAGGTCGCCCCCAAGGCCCTGAAGAACGTGCTCAAGTCCTTCATCGAGATTCTCGCCGCGATCCCGAGCGTGGTGCTGGGGTTCCTCGGCATCATCTGGCTGGGCCCGGTGCTCAGAGACACGTTCCACCTGTCCACGGGGATGTGCGGCCTGACGGGCAGCCTGCTGCTGGCGTTCATGGCCCTGCCAACGATCATCAGCATTTCGGAGGACGCTCTGACGGGCGTGCCAAGGAGCTATCGCGAGGCCGCATTTGGCCTGGGCGCCACACAATGGCAGACGCTCTGGCGGGTGATCCTGCCCTCGGCCTCCTCCGGCATCGTGGCCGCCGTCATGCTCGGCATCGGACGTGTCGTCGGCGAGACGATGGTCGTCCTGATGGTCACGGGAAACGCACCGGTGATCCCCACGTCGATCCTGCAACCCGTGCGGACCCTCACCGCCACGATCGCCGGCGAAATGGGCGAGACCGTCGGCGGCTCAGAGCACTACTATGCCCTGTTCGCCGTCGGGCTCGTCCTGTTCGCCATCACGTTCACCGTCAATTTCATCGCCGATCTGTTTCTGCGAAGGGCCAGAAGATGAGCGGAGCCAGGATTCGCCAGAACATCGCGTTCTCCGTCCTGGGCGCTGTGACGCTGCTGATCGTCATACCGATCCTGCTGGTCATCGTGTACATCGCGATCAACGGCGCAGGGGCGATCTCGTGGGGATTCCTCACGGAGGAGCCTCGCAGCGGCATGAAGGCCGGCGGCATCTTTCCAGCCATCGTCGGCACAATCCTGCTGGTCATCGGCACGATGCTGTTTTCGCTGCCGCTGGGGGTGCTCTCGGCGATCTACCTTGTGGAATATGCGAGTGACAACCTGTTTACGCGGATGATCAAGCTGTCGGTGGTGAACCTGTCGGGGATTCCGTCGATCGTATACGGCCTGTTCGGCTTCACGGCGTTCGTCCTGCTCCTGCACTTCGGCACCTCGATCCTCGCCGGCTCGCTGACGCTGGGCATCATGAGCCTGCCCGTCATCATCACCGCCTCGAAGGAGGCGCTGGAATCCGTGCCCTTCAGCTATCGCGAGATCAGCCTGTCGCTGGGCGCCAGCAAATGGCAGACGGTGCGCTATTGCGTGCTGCCATACGCGATTCCGGGCATCCTGACCGGCACGGTCCTGAGCCTCAGCCGGGCGGCGGGCGAAACAGCCCCGATCCTCTTCACCGTCGCTGCATTCTACCTGCCCCGCCTGCCGCGAGGCGCCTTCGACCAGGTGATGGCCCTGCCCTACCACCTGTACGTGATCTCGACCCAGGTGCCGAATATCCCGCTCTCGCTGAGTTTCGCCACCGCGCTGGTCCTGATCGCCCTGGTCTTCCTGATGAACCTCGTCAGCATCATCCTGCGTGCGCACTACCGGAAAAAGAGGCTATGGTAAACGAACCGGTCATCCAAACCTTCGGCCTGAACTGCTACTTCGGCTCGGTGCAAGCGCTGCAGAACGTCAATATCCAGATCGCCCAGAACGAGATCCTCGGGATCATCGGACCGGCCAACAGCGGAAAGACGACCTTCCTGCGGGCGCTGAACCGGCTCAACTACCTCCATCGCAATTACTCCCAGACCGGCGAGATTCTTCTCGATGGCCGGGACATCCGCAAGATCAGCGACAATCTCCTGCGAAAGAAGATCGGCGTCATTTTCGCCCTGCCCCAGGTGCTGCCCATCAGCATTTTCGACAACGTGGCCTACGGCCCGAAGGTGCACGGCACAACGAACAAAGGGGTTGTCAGCCGGATCGTGGAGGAGGCACTGAAAAGGGCGTATCTATGGGAGGAGGTCAAGGACCGCCTGCAGGAGCCGGCGGTGCGGCTCTCCGGCGGCCAGCAGCAGCGGCTGTGCATCGCCAGAACTCTGGCCGTCGAGCCCCAGGTCATTCTGTACGATGAGCCCTGCTCCGGCCTCGACCCCATCTCTACCGCCAAGGTCGAGGACGCCATGCAGCAGTTGAAGGCCGACTACACGCAGATCCTCGTGACGAACAACACCAAGCAGGCGTCCCGCGTCAGCGAGCGATGCGCGTTCTTCCTGATGGGCGAGCTGGTCGAGATCGGTCCGACCCATGACCTGTTCACCAACCCGAAGGATACGCGCACCGACGACTACATCACCGGCAGGTTTGGATGATATGGAACTCGAAACGAAAATCGCGACCGAGAACCTGAACCTGTACTACGGGGACTTTCACGCACTGACCGACGTGAACATCAAGATCCCTGCGCGGAATGTCACGGCGATCATCGGCCCCTCCGGCTGCGGCAAGTCCACCCTGCTTCGCTGCTTCAACCGGATGAACGACCTGGTCGAAAACGCCCGGGTCGAAGGCCGGATTCTCATCGACTCCGAGAATATCCTCGCGCCCGAGACGGACCTGATCGCCCTGCGGCGCAAGGTGGGCATGGTCTTTCAAAGGCCCAATGTCTTCTCCCTGTCCATCTACAACAATCTGAAGTTCGGTCTGCGCATCCACAACATGCTCAGCCGCAGAGACGAGATCATGCAGACCATCCGCGAGGGCCTGGAGCACGTCGGGCTCTGGGACGATCTCAAGGACAAGCTCAAGAAGAACGCCCACACCCTGACCCTGGAGCAGCAGCAGCGGCTGTGCATCGCACGCGTGCTGATCCTCAGGCCCGATATTATCCTGCTGGACGAGCCCTGTTCCGCCCTCGACCCGATCTCCACGCTGCGGATCGAGGAGCTGCTCCGCGTGCTGCGCCAGGACTACGCCCTCGTCATCGTCACGCACAATATGCAGCAGGCGGCGAGAGTCTCCGACCACACGGGCTTCATGTACCTCGGCCGGCTCATCGAGTTTGCCGACACCGACAGAATTTTCACGAACCCCAGGGAGCAACTGACCGAAGATTATATTAAGGGATCATTCGGATAATTGATTATTGATAATGGATGATGGATGATTGAAGAAGAGTCCGCTCCTTCCGCCGATCATCAATTATCAATCATCCATAATCAATGGAGCTGGTCATGACACGAGAAGGTTTCCATCAACGGATCAGGGAGCTCGAACAGGACATCATGCAGATGGGCGAGATGGTGATCTCCGCGATCAACCGCTCCGTCGAGGCATTGAAGAATCTGGACGCCAACGAGGCCAGGCGGGTCGTCGCCAACGACGCCCAGGTCAACAAGAAGCGCTGGCAGCTTGAGGACAAATGCGTCGATCTGATCGCAAGGCAGCAGCCGGTGGCGTCGGACCTGCGGGAGATCATCGCGGTCCTGAGCATCGTGCGCGACCTCGAGCGGATCGGCGACTACGCTGAAGGGATCGGCAAGATCGTCCTCATGCACGGCGACCAGCCGCTGGTCAAGCCGCTGGTCTACGTCCCCCAGATGGCGGAGAAGGCCGTCAGCATGCTCCGGCGAAGCATCGAGGCCTTCGTCAATCGCGACGCCGGCGCCGCACGCGCCATCTGCGCCGAGGATGATGAGGTCGATGCGCTCTACGACCAGGCCTATCACGACCTGCTCCAGCGGATGATCGAGAACCCCTCCGTCATCACGCGGGCCACGTACCTGATCTGGGCCGCACATAACGTCGAGCGAATCGCCGACCGCGCCACGAACATCTGCGAAAGCGTCGTGTACTTAGTCACCGGCACCCCCGGTGAGCTGGAAGTCTCACGCTACTGACGCGATTTACGGGACCAGGTCCGGCTCCCATTTCTCGGCGTGCGGCGCCGGCAGGCCTTCGAGCAGGGCCGCAAAGGTCAGCAGCGTCGTGCGGGCATCGGCGACGGGGTAGTAGAACGCGTCCCAGTTCTCGCTGTCCTCGCCGTCGTGGTTGGGGATGACGTAGTCGAATCGCCACGCCTGCTGAAGCTCGCCATAGGCCCCCGCCGCACGCACTTCGATATTCTCCAGGTCCTTGAGCGACAGCAGTCCCTTGTGCCTGGCGGTGCGCCGCAGGAGCTTGCGGCGCATCATGTCCGTCAGCAACTGCGGCAAAGGCACCGCTCGCCTTGGCGCACGGCATTCGATGACCTCTTCCCGCGACAGCGGGGAAATGAAGATGCTCAGAGAATCCGCGCCCCGCTTGGCGACGAAGTCGAGCAGCCCCGAGCCAATGAAGGGATTGCCCTCGAAGAAGACATCGCCCGCCGCCAGTTTGTCCTCCAGCTCGCGGCCGTCGAGCACCTGCAGGTCGCCGCGGACCTCGAACACGGTGAAGCCCTCCTTGCCCCGCAGTCCCTCGATGTACTCTCGCGTCCGGAAGCGGTAATCGACGCCGTCCACCTCGCCCGGCCGAGGCCCGCGGCTGTCGTACAGCACGATCTTTGTCATCCGCCCCGCCAAATCCGGACGGAGTTTCCGCAGCGCCGCCAGCAGCGGCCCCTTCCCCACGCACGACGGCCCCGAAAGAATCACCAATTGTCCCATACACGTGGTATTAGATCAACTCAATCCCACGATCAAGGAAAAACAAGGACGGCAGCAGAAAAGAGGGAAATGGGTGATGAAGGAATCGAACCTTCAACCGCCGCATTAAGAGTGCGATGCTCTACCAATTGAGCTAATCACCCAGGCAGCGTAGCGGCTGAGCCGCCGACATGGCCGACTACAAGGCCACGCCGCTGCAACGACAGAATCCTACTGCACGCAGCATGGAATTGCAAGAGGTTTATACGCATTCTGATGGATTCTTGTGCAGCGGCCCGCGGCATAGACTGGATGATCTTCCAGACCGTTGTGCTTGCGATGCGGGGTTTTTTGCCGGTCCTTTGGTTACGGCCGGGCGGGTCGTCAGGGCAGCGCGATCGTGTAATCGCGCCGGGCGTCGAGGGTGCGCCTGCCTTTGGTGCATGAGGTTTCGATGCGAATTGTGGCCCGGTCGGCCTGCACCTGCACGATCATAACGGTCAATTTGGCGCTGGGTGCACCGAACGAGGCAGTGCTGAGCTCTACGGGCTCTGCGGTAGTTGCGGCGCCGCCGGCGGCGATCTTTGCCTGCGCCCAGGCCAGGCCGCTGGCGACCAGGTTGCGCTCGACCGCCTGCAGGTAGGCGGCGTCCGCACGGGACAGCAGCGACGTGGCGCCGTCGGTCAGCACGTACATGACCATGCCCATCATGGCCAGGGCCACGATGACAAACGTCAGGAGGAAGCCTTTGCGATTTGCATTTCTCATCGGACCTCGCGCCCCTTTCCCAGACCGTCAATGAAGAAGACCTGTGAGTTGGCGAGCCGGCTGCGGAGCAGACTGCCGAACCACTGCTGGAGGTGCGAATGGATTTCGACGGCATAGGCCCTGCCGTCCCGGACCCAGGGCTGCCATGTAATCACGGCATCGTGCATCCGCCAGACGCGCTCGTTGGGATCGGAGGTCCCCTGCCCTTTGAGGACGGTTCGGACGGCCCGGCCTTCTTCGAACCGGTAGCAAACCACGGCGTCGGGCTGCTCGATCAGCACGGTCCGCTCATCGACGTGCCTGTCGCCGAATTGCCCGGGCAGGCCGGTCGCCCGATCCACGTCCCGGCGGATCTGCCGGAGCATATCCAGCATCGTCGCATTCTGCTGCACGAGGCGGGTCTCGCGCGGAATGTCGCGGATGAAGACCGCGAACACGCTGCTGACTACCACCATCACGAGCGGCACGACGGCGGCGACCATAAGGATCTCCATGAGGGTAAACGCTTTTCGCATCACGGCTGCCCTCCTTTCGCGATGGCGGGCTGCGGCCGGACGTACCTCGCCAGGCGGACGGTGACCTGGCGAGAGGCAGCAGCGACCTGGACGAGCTCCAGGCTATCCCAGGGCGTGTCCGCCGGCTTCCGCTCCACGGAGACGTTCACTTCGGGCCAGAGGCGTGTCAACTCCTGCGGCTCGATGACGATCCCGGCGGCCGTGACGCTTTCGAGCTGGGCCAGCGCTGCGGCCGTGCATCGTTGGCACGCCCATTGATACTGGTTGAATTTCGAGAACCCGTTCGCGGAGACGGCCAATCCGGCGACAATCAGGCCGAGCAACACCGTCGCTGTTATCATCTCCGCCATGAAGAAACCCTTGTTTCTCATATTACATTACCTTATGGGTACACATTGGCTATATTCTGCGACAGCGCCGCCACGATGCAGGAGAAAACCGCGAACACGACGAACCCGACGGCGATGCCGAGCATGATGATTCCCACCGGCCACAGGATGAACCGGGCGAGATTCACGCGATAGCTGTAGTTGGACCGGTAGTGGGCTTCGAGCATTTCGAGCACGGCGGGCGTGTTGCCGGTATCGGCGCCGCCCTCGAACGCCCAGGCCAGCGCGTGGCCCAGTCCGCAACGGCGGGCCGAGCCGCCGATCGCCTCGCCCCGCTCGACACACTCGAGCCAGCAGGCCAGGCGACGATGGAAGTACAGGTTCACGTCGAGCTGCAATGTGCTTCGGATCGCCTCGTTGACCGGGCAGCCGGCATTGAGCGATATCCGCAGCAGGCCGACGACCTGGGCCAGGGCGCGGTTCCTCTCGAACCAGTGCAGGATCGGCAGATGCCATTTGAGAAGGTCGCCGAATTGCGAGAGCATGTAGGGATTCTCGAGCCGCCGCCTGCGCCACGCGCCATAGACGCAGAGGCCCGAAATGCTCATAGCTCCGCCCAGGAACAGCAGCAGCGGAACATCAGTGCCGGCGATAAAAGGCTCGGTGATTTGCAGCAGGATGCGAGTGGCCATCGGCAGTTCACCTTCCACCATCTCCGCCATCATGGACTTGAACTGAGGCAGGACGAACCTGGCGAGTCCCGTGGCAAACAGAAAGAGGATGATGAGCATGACAACGGGATAGGCCGGATGGACCGGCCGCAGCGCAGAGCGGTCCATCGCGCGGAGTTTCACGTCCGCCTCGATGGCCTGGACAGCGGCGGGAAGCTGGTCGATCCGCTCACCTGCCGCGAGGACGGCCAAGGCCCGCGACGGGCACTGCGGATACCCCCGGCTGACCGCCTCGCTGAGCGAGTATCCCTTCACCATCCAGGTTTTGATCCTTCGCAGAACATGAGCCGTGGCATCGTAGCGACCGGTGGCGGCGCAATCCAGGGCCATCGGCAACGGCAGGTTCTGCCGCATGCTCGCACCAAGCGTCGAGAAGACGTTGATGGCAACCGCCCGGCGGGATGCGAGGCCGTAACTGACGGACGATATGGTGATCGCCCCCATTCCCAGGATGAACAGCACCGGCAGAATCGCGCCGGCCCCAAGCTTGTGGAAACCCAGCAAAACGACAGCCAGCAACAACAGGAGTGTGAACCAGATCAGCAGCAGCGAGGCCGCCCAGTGGAACCACTCCCTGGAGTCGGCACCGCGCGTGGAGGCAGCCACGGCGGCCATCGCGACAACGAACAGCACCGGGGCCAGGAGGAGGTTGTCCGGATAGAATGATCTCGCGGCAACGTAGGCAAAGGCCACGACCGCAAACGGCACCGTGATGAAAGCGGCCGCCGGCCTCTTGTACCCGAGGATGATGTAGACGAACATGAGGGCAAAGCCCACCATTGTCAATCCGGACATACCGAACCTCGTCACGCGTCGTGCACCATGCCTGGCACGACACGGCTCTGGGTCCCTGTCAGCTTGCGCTGGAGAGACTCGTCATCACCTGGATGATCGGCAGGAACACGCCGAGAATGGCCATGGCCAGCACGCCGCCGATCGCCAGAATCATCATAGGCAGCAAAAATGTCTGCAGCCGGGACTGTCCCGCGCGGGCCTGGTCGGCGTACATCTCGCCCAGACTGTAGAGATTATCCTGCAATTCATTTCTCTGCGCGCCGAGCTGGACGGAGTAGAGGAACAGCCGCGGCAATATCCGCGTGCTGCCGCCGGCCTCGAGGATGTTCGCGCCCCGCTCGACCTGCTGAGCCACCAATCCGCTCTCAAGGGTCAGCATTTCGCTGCCGGAGCTGACGGCCCCGAGCCGCAGCGCCTCCGGGATGTCACAGCCGGCGCCGACGAGCAAGGCCATGGCCTCTGCCATCCGGCTCAGGATGCTGCTGTGATACAATCGGCCGAAGACCGGCACGCGGAGGAACAGACCTTCCTTGAATCTCCTGCCGACGGGCGAGGAGGAGAGCGTCACGAACACGACGACCACGATCCCGATGAGAACGCCGACGCCGATCCAGAAGGGAATGATGTTGCGGGCCAGACCGAGGACGGTGGTGGTGATCGGATTCAGTTGGCCTTGCACCATCTCTTCGAGGATGGCGCCGAACTGCGGGATCACGAACCGGAACACGCCTGTGATGATGATCGCCCCGAGGACGAGAATGACGGCGGGATAACTGGTGGCCTCGAAGACGATGCGGCGGGTCTGGCCGGCCAGCTCCAGGTGCCGGTTGAGGCTCGTGAGCATCTCACTGAGCCGGCCGGTCTCGACCCCGGCCTTGAGGATGCGCCCGTAGAGCGGCGGGAAGTGTTTTTCCCGCTTGGCAAACGCCTCCTCGATGGGCACGCCCGCCTCCAGGTCGGCCGCGATGTCCTCGATGAGCCGCCGCATTGACTTCGAGGAGATGTCCCGGGCGAGCTCTCGAAGTCCACGCTCCAG
>Ga0315277_10005348_pt1 | contig 16937 bp, 18 predicted proteins | sample YL17G05_15_MG_FD_203695 | JGI IMG/M metagenome (GOLD analysis project Ga0315277, IMG submission 203695) | Sediment microbial communities from Yellowstone Lake, YNP, Wyoming, USA - YL17G05_15 | ecosystem: Environmental > Aquatic > Freshwater > Lake > Sediment | place: USA: Wyoming | collected... | reverse complement strand
CGGAGGATAAATATCTTTTTCGTGTTCATATCAAAATTATCTCAGGATAAATTATGCTCAGCGTCAAGATACTAAGTTATAAAAAGCCTCAACGATATATCGTACGACAAACAATAATTGCCGCTCGTAATGAAATTCGTAAAACTTATCCAGACTTTGATATTACAATTTCAGAAGTCAAAACACTCGAAGAGATAGAAAAATATACTCTCGTGCTCATATGTCCCAGTCTTGTGATCAATGAAAAGTTGTTCTGCACTGGATGGTTCCCCAAAAAAGAAGAGATTATCGAGTGGTTCAAGCAATATATTAATGGAAATAATGAATGGTGAGCCAAAAAATCCTATCTAGAGACTATAGAACTTATCATTTTGATTCAGTACACGATGGCTTGCGGAGTTAAGGATGTATCTTGAATTCATCAGGCTTACCAAAATACTGCCATGCCTTGCGGAACCGGGCAAGATTATCGTCATCGGTGATCCGTCGCGCAAGCTAGACGAGGTGTTGCCATACCTGGCAACGTTACCCAACGTGATCTCTTATAACCCGGAAGCCTGCACATTGACCTTAAGGCGCCAACCTGGTTTCATCTCGCTTTATTCTAACAAGGCTTACATCACCAAGGTGAAGGACACTGAAGAGGGTTTGGAATTGTTCAAAGCGTTGGTGGAAGCAATCAACGCCACCTGGGATCATCGGGAGGAGCTGGTAGCCATGACAGCTCGAAAACACGCTCCGCGCCCATTGGATATATGGACATTACTTCCGCGAACCAATTGTAAACAATGTGGCGAGGCAACCTGTATGGCATTTGGGTGTAAATTACTCTTACAGGAACGGGAACTGGGGGAATGCATCCCATTGCAGGCGGATGCTGCCTTTGCAGAACGTCGAGCGACCTTAGAAGCAATGCTTTGAGTTTTTGGATGTTGCAAAATATCAGTGATGATCACACCCGATTGTATAAGACTAGATTGACCGTAAGCTGGTCAATTCATCGCTCTGAGAAATCGTCGTTGCGGACCTCGTTGAAATTATTGTGAGCAGACGCATATGTAGCGCAACATTTCCCGCACAGCAAAAGTCACCTCGAATTCATGACAAGAGCCACCTTGACAAGACAGAGTTTGCGCTAATATAATTCAATATTCGTTGAAATAATTTCCTTGAGTGCCACAAGGTTCGATATTATTCTGACTCTAATCAATATGGAATTCATTCATTTGCCCTCCACCCAAGTTGAGATTTCTACTTTCCCGGTGCTACGTTCAGACTATCATCGAAATGGAATTGCTAGAATCTCAACCCATGCGGGTATCACTCCCATTACAAACGTCAGCGCGAGCGAGGCATCCACATTTGCAATGGGGGTAGGCGCCCGATTACCTGAGTATGAAGAAATTATTGAATTCTTGGATGTGTTGACACGCGGTGGAAGAAATTTTCCGTACCTGTCCTCCTCTACAATAGAATGGTTGAATTGTTCACCAGTCTGGGACACAGAGAGCCAGAAAAAGAATTGTATAACTTCAATAGACACCGCTTCGATGAGACTTATCTTAAGGGGCTCTATCCAGGATCGACGATATCCTTTTGTCACTTTTCGGATCGTGAGACCGCGATGAAAACTTTAGGAGGGAGGATTCTATGGAAATGGAAGCCTGTTATGATTCGCCTGAGAATTGAGTGGTTATAAAAAGTCGAAGTGCCTGAGGCAACCACGAACTACGGGCAGCCCAACAAGCAGGAAATTCGATTTCCACCCTCTGTGATCATCTTAAACTGAGCCTTCTGGAGGGCGCCGGCTGTGTTTAGTCGAAATCGATGAATACCAGTTGCCGTAGACCTCCTGTATCCTCCAGTCTGCGGACGGGATGGTTGTGTGAACAGAGAGCCCGAATTAAACCATTCACGGAAGTTCGTGCTAGAACTGCTCCTGTCGGCCTACTTTGACCTAAAAGATTAGGCAATATCAGCGATGATTCACTCTAGCCGGTAAAGCTTTGATTAATTTACACCCTGGCAACCCATCACCCGAAAAAATCACTGAGGCACTCCTCGCCGAAATTATTATAGGCAAGAGCGAAGTCGGAGCAATACATTCTCACGAAGCAAAAGTCACCTCGAATTCATGACAAGAACCACTTGACAGGACAGAGTTTTTCGCAATATAATTCAATGTAGATTGAACTAATCTCTTGGAGTATCACGACGTTCGATAATTCGCGCCTAGGCCGCCGCTATTTCATGAAAGTATTTTTTGCCAAAATCATTCAACGGAGGTTGAACTATCTTGCAGAATAAAGAGATGGTCGAGACGCCCGGTGAGGGCTGAACATAAACAGCGGAAATATATTCAGGGAAAAAGCGAGGAGATATGTGGTCGTCAGTTCAGGAGTATCATCGTCCAAAATCCATCCAAAGCGCGCTTAGGTTAATTGGAAGAGTCCAACCTCACACCGTTCTTTTAGCTGGAGGGACCTGGCTGGTTGCCATGCATGATCCTTCCATCCAAGCGGTGGTAGATTTGCGCGACTTAGACCTGGTTTTCATCAAGAACAACTCCCAGCGCTTGCGGCTAGGGGCTATGACAACAATCCAGACGCTGGTAGAGCATCCGCTCGTTCAGAAAGTTGGAGGGGGTTTGTTGGCCAAAGCCTCGCAACACAGTGCGCAGCTTTCTACTCGAAATGTCGCCACGCTGGGTGGAACCCTGGCTGTAGGGGATTCCACTTCTGAAGTACTGTTGGCGTTGCTGGCGCTGGATGCCCAGGTTGTGATCCATTCCCCTATCTGGCGTGAAACCGCATTGGATGCTTTGCTTTCCGACCATCCAGCACACCTATCGCCTCAGGTATTAATCAAAGAGGTTTATATTCCAACGCTGCCAGCTGAAAGCGGCGGAGCTCTGGCTGAAGTCAGACCTACCCCACGCGATCATCCAATCGTGAACGCGGCCGCATTGGTAGTTCGAAAAGGCCGGGTGTGCCGAATAGCACGCATTGCGTTAGGTGGCATTGCACCCCACCCCATCCGCTTGCGGGAGATTGAAGCGATGTTTTTCTACCAGCCATTCGATACCAATTTATTGTCTGATGCTGCTGAGGCGGTTTCAGATACGATGAATTATCCAGACGACTCTCGTGCCAGCGCAGCGTATCGCCGCGCAATGGTTGCCATAATGGTCACGCGCGCCCTTCAAGAGGCTTGGGAAATGGCGATAAAGGAGTAAAAAATGGAGATCTGTTTATCGATTAATCGTGAAGAACGCCTCTTGGAAATTCAGCCTGGTGAGACTTTGTTCGAAGTATTACGCCATCTTGGGTACCTGGGCGTCAAGCACGGATGCGAGGATGGTTCGTGCGGCGTCTGCGCCGTGTTGTTGGACGGACAGGTTATCCATTCGTGCATTTCGCTGGCAGTCCAGGCGGAAGGGCACGCTATCACCACCATCGAGGGCATCGGAACGTACGATCACCCGCATCCGCTGCAGACCGCCTTTGTCGCGGCAGGCGCGGTGCAATGCGGCTACTGCACCCCGGCCATGATCCTGGCTGCAAAGGCTTTGCTGGATAAGAATCCGCACCCGGGCGAGGCGGAAGTACGTGAAGCTCTGAGCAGCGTCCTGTGCCGTTGTACGGGCTACCTGAAGCCGGTGGAGGCTGTCCTGCGTGTTGCGCAAGGAGGTGACTAATGTCCCGCCCTTATAACGATCCCGACCAGATGTTGAAGATGAGCGAGCACCCCGAGGGGCTGTCTCCCGATGAAATGCGTGTGGTCGGCAAACGTGTGCCCCGCCTAGACGCCATGAAACTGGCTTTGGGTAAACCAGCCTACACCGACGACTTCATGCCACCCAGCGTTTTGCATGGCAAGATTCTACACAGCCCACACGCTCACGCCCTCATTAAGCGGATTGACACCTCGAAAGCGCGTGCCCTACCCGGTGTGCACGCTGTGTTGACCTGGCAGGACATTAAACCTGTGCGCTTCACCACCGCCGGGCAATCGCATCCACTGCCCTCGCCGTTGGATACACTCATCCTGGATTCCAAAGTGCGCTTCGTCGGCGACCGTGTGGCCGCTGTGGCGGCGGATACACCAGAAATCGCTGAACAAGCCCTGGCGCTGATCAAAGTCGAGTACGAAGTATTGCCCGTCATCGTCGAAATCGAAGATGCGCTCAAGCTGGACGCGCCAGTCATTCACGACGAGCAAGACTGTTCTGGTTTCGAAGGAGTGTTCCTCCCGCAAAAGAACATCGCTGCCCATTTTGTCGCTGAAGCAGGTAGTATGGCAAGTGGGTATGCCGAAGCTGATTGCATCTTTGAAGGCGAGTACCGCGTCCCGCAGGTGCAGCATGTGGCGCTTGAACCGCACGTTTGCATCACCTGGCTGGACGAGGACAACCGACTGGTGATCCGCTCCTCCACCCAGGTGCCTTTCCATGTGCGGCGCATCCTAGCGCCCGTGTTGGGCTTACCCGATAAACGCATTCGCGTCATCAAGCCGCGCATCGGCGGTGGCTTCGGCGGTAAACAGGAGATCCTTCTGGAGGATATCTGCGCAACCCTGACATTGGTCACGGGCAAAGCGGTGCGCATGGAATACACCCGCGCAGAGGAATTCAGCGCCGCCCGCAGCCGTCACCCGCAGATCCTGCGCTTCAAGACCGGCGTGCGCCGCGATGGGACGATCAGCGCCATGACCCTCAGCCTGCTGGCGACCACCGGTGCCTACGGCTCACATGCCCTGACCGTGCAAGGCAACACCGGCTCCAAGGCGCTAGCGTTGTACCGCTGCCCCAACCTGCGTTTCGAGATGGATGTAGTCTACACCAACCGCCCGCCAGCTGGCGCCATGCGCGGTTATGGTGTGCCACAGGGTCTGTTCGCTCTTGAAGTGCACATGGACGAGATCGCCACCGAGCTGGGTCTTGACCCGATTGAATTCCGGCGAAGGAACTGGGTGCAGATCGGGGATGTATTTGCTCTGGCCGAGGCGCTCGGCGAGGGGCGCAAGGGCTTCCCGAATCCGCTGCGGTCCACCGGTCTGGCTGAGTGCGTCGAACGCGGCGCGCAGATGATCGGTTGGGAGCGCCGGCGCGATCCCGAATGGCGCAACGTGCCCAGCAAGCCGTACCTGCGGCGTGGCCTGGGCATGGCAGTGTTGATTCACGGCAGCGGCATCCCCGGCATTGATATGGGCGGTGCCTATCTCAAGATGAACGACGATGGCTCGTTCAATCTGATGTTTGGCGCAACCGATTTAGGTACTGGAGCCGACACGGTTCTGGCTCAAATCGCTTCAGAGGTGCTGGGTTGTGCAGTGGAGGACATCATAGTCTATGCTGCCGACACCGACCTGACCCCGTTCGACAAGGGCGCGTATGCCTCTTCCACCACGTTTGTCTCCGGCGGAGCAGTCAAAAAAGCCGCCGAAAAGGTAGCCGCAATGATCAAAAATGTTGCCGGCCGTATGCTAGAAACGCCCCCGGATAAATTACAGTTGGAAGACGGCTGTGTGTTTACCCCCGACCGCGAAGGCGTCACCTTGCGTGAGGTAGCCCTGGAATCCTTGCACCTGGTAGACCAGCACCAAATCCAGGCCGCCGAGTCGCACATGTCGCTGATGTATGCACCGCCTTTCGCCGCCCAGTTCGCCGAGGTGGAAGTGGATACACAGACCGGCGAGGTGCGCGTGAAGCGGCTGGTTTTCGGCATCGACTGCGGCCAGCCGATCAACCCGGATGGCGTGGAAGGTCAGATTGACGGCGGGATGAGTATGTCGCTCGGTTACGGACTAAGCGAGGAAATGCTTTTTACTGCAGACGGTCATCTGCTGAACGGCAACCTGCGCGACTACCATGTCTTCCGCGCCGATGAGATGCCAAGAATTGAGCGTTTCATTGTCCAGGGACGTGACCCATCTGGTCCATTCGGGGCTAAAGCTGCTGCTGAGATCCCCACCGATGGCGTAGCCCCAGCACTGGTCAACGCCATATACGATGCAATCGGCGTGCGCCTGCGCCTGATTCCTGCCACACCGGAGCGGGTCTGGCGCGCCATCCAGAAAGAGAGCCGATGAGTAATAATGAAAAACATACAGTAGGCGATCACCAAGTTTGTTGGAGGAACTTCCCATCTGTTGAAAAACATACTGGAAGTATAATGCCACATTTTTACTTAAATCCCAAAAAAGGAGAATGATCATGTTCAAAACAATCGTTTTAGCAACGGATTTATCATCGGCTTCGAATGCCCTGGTGGATTGCGTCATTGGAATAAAAACGCTCGGCGTGAAAAAGGTTTTCCTTACCTACGCAATGGGAATTAGGCATCTGGATGATATCAAATACATCATTGGGCCAAAAGTGGAACCCTTCCTGCTCGAGCAGAAAAAGAAACTGACCGTCCAGGGTCTTGATGTGGACATCGAACTGGCGCCAGGCATACCGGCAGAGGAGATCCGACGGGTTGCAGAAGAAAAGGATGCCTCGCTGATTGTGATCGGTTCTCATGGCGAAAGCATGGCGGAGCATACTCTGTTTAGATTCGGTCGCACTGTCTCCGAGGTGCTGCACAGTTTTACACGACCTCTTCTACTGGTAAGAACACGGATCGTGAAAAAAGGATTGGAAACCTGCGTTGAGGCTTCATGTTCGAGCTACCTGGAAAATATTTTATACTCCACCGACTTTTCCGATACCGCGCAGCGAGCTTTCGATTATGTAGAAAGAATGGTTGAAAACGGATGCAAAAAAGTAACCATTATACATGTGCAGGATAAAACAAAAATTGATCAGCATCTTTCTCATAAACTCGAGGAGTTCAACAAAATCGATACGGAAAGAATCGAAATGCTCAAAGAACGGCTTGAGAAAAAGGGCGCCAGCAGCGTCCAGATGAAAATTCCCTATGGGAACCCAACGACGGAAATTTTGAACGAGGTTGCAACCGGGAACTATTCGCTGATAGTCATGGGCAGCCAGGGCAGAGGCTATATCCACGAAATATTCCTCGGTAGTGTGAGCCACAATATTGCCATGTACGCCGGGGCATCCGTGCTATTGATACCGGCAATTCGATAAATACCTACCGGGTTCGATGATGGGAAGCAAGTTTTCCACCACCCGCCTCCAGTCTGGATGATGGAACCTATTTTGCATGAAGGAGGACTAAATGAATAACGTACAAACATATTCACCGGATCGGGCTGGTGAACTGACATTAGGCCTGCTACACGAGTTGTTCAGCCGTGAGGCTACCCGGAATGTAGGTGTTCGCTTGTGGGATGGGAGGCGCTGGCCGGATGAACAACCACGCCCGGCAACCCTCGTGCTCAACTATCCCGGTTCTTTACGCAGCATGTTCTTGCCGGGCACAGAGGTGGGTCTTGGTGAAGCATACATATATAATGACTTCGATGTCGAAGGAGATCTAGAGGCCGTCTTTAGTCTGGCTGACGGATTGGCTGAGGATGTGAACGGAGTTCTAGCTAAGTTGCGCGCGGCGCGGGATTTGCTGAAACTTCCGACTGGGACAAGGCACGAGCCTGGGCGGCGTGGCCCGGCACAGCTCAAAGGGAAAGACCATTCGATTGAGCGCGACCGCCAGGCAGTGGCCTATCATTACGATGTCTCCAACGATTTCTACGCACTATGGCTCGATAAGCGCATGGTATATTCGTGCGCCTATTTCGAGAAACCAGATGACGATATCGATCATGCCCAGAGGCATAAGCTAGACTACATATGCCGTAAGTTACGATTGCGTCCGGGGCAACGTTTGTTGGATATTGGCTGCGGTTGGGGTGGATTGGCGATCTTTGCTGCCCAACATTATGGCGTAGATGCAACGGGTATCACGCTCAGCCAACCTCAAGCCGACCTTGCCAATACTCGGATTGCATTAACTGGACTGGCGGACCGGTGTCGGGTGTTAGTGCGTGATTACCGGGAAGTGGATGATGGAGGTAGTTATGACGCTCTGGTAAGTGTGGGCATGTTTGAACATGTTGGTGCTAAGCTCTTAGCAGACTACTTCTCTCAGGCATGGAAGCTTTTGAAACCTGGTGGCGTCTTCCTCAATCACGGAATTGCTAACCGTGCCCTGGAAAAACCCCAGAAAGGCCGATCTTTCTCAGATACTTACGTTTTCCCCGATGGTGAACTGACGCCCATCAACGCGTCCCTGCGGACGGCTGAGGAGGCTGGTTTTGAGGTCCGTGACGTGGAAAGCCTGCGCGAGCACTATGCCATGACACTGCGCCACTGGGTGCGCCGCCTGGAAGCGCACCACGACCAAGCCTTGCAGCACGTAGACGAACCAACTTACCGGGTTTGGCGTTTATTTATGTCCGGCTCAGCCTACGGTTTCAAAGTCGGGCGACTGAACGTCTACCAGGCGTTGTTGCTCAAGCCTGCTGAGGAAGGCGGGAGTAATTTGCCCCTGACACGGTCGGACTGGTATGTAGGCAAATAGAGTTCAAAATGGTAAAAAAGCTTGCTTTCGTTTTGGGTGGTGGAGGCGCGCGCGGCGCGTTGCAAGTAGGCGCATTGCATGCCCTGCTCGAAGCCGGGATTCAACCAGACCTCCTGGTGGGCACATCCATTGGTGCAGTCAATGCTGTTTTCCTGGCGATGCATGGTTTCACCCCCAAGGCACTGGATGATTTGAACACCGCATGGTTTGCTGCCGCCAAAGCAGACCTGTTTCCCGCCAGCACAACCTGGTTGGCTATGCGGGTATTTTTCAATCGGCTCCACGCTCGACCTTATCAACGCCTGAAAGGATTTTTCGTCTCCCAAGGTGTTTCGCCCGATCAGCACTTCAGCGATTTACCTCATTTTCCCGTGGTTCTGGTCAGCTCAGACCTGAACAATCATCGACCCGTGTACTATGGGGGCAACCCGCACGACTCGGTGTTGGAGGGATTACTGGCTTCCACCGCCCTGCCACCCTGGGTGCATCCGATCGAAACGGGTGGCCGTTTTCTTATAGATGGTGGCGCGATCAGCAACCTGCCAATTGAGCCAGCCATTGCTCACGGAGCAACCGAGGTGATTGCCTTGGAGCTCACCAACACGGATGATATTGATCTGAACGCGCATGGCTTTGTATCCTTCTTAACCAAATATCTTAATACCATTGAAGCGCGTCAAATCTCTCTGGAACTGGAACTGGCGCGCGCAAAAGACGTCAAAGTCCAAGTTGTTACGTTAAAAACAGAGATGTCCATTCCAACCTGGGATTTTAGCCACACGGATGAATTGATTAAATGTGGCTATCGCATAACAAGTCAGGAAATTGCCCGCTGGAAACATCTACGGAAAAGATGGTGGACAGGCATGATTTTCCATTCTGACAGAACACACCTGATGGACAATTCGTAAAAAGGAAGATTGATGTGGTTGAGCACATGAAAAAAGCAAAATTCAACGTGATTGGGAAACCCACCGCCCGCATAGACGCGCAGGGCAAAGTCACTGGGCAAGCACTCTTCCCCGGCGATCTCTACATGCCCGGGATGCTCCACATGAAAATCCTCTTTGCTGAGCGACCTCATGCCCGAATTTTACGGCTGGATACTTTAATGACTGAAGCCTACCCTGGAGTGGTAGCTGTGTTCACGGCCAGGGATGTGCCGGTGAACGAATACGGCTTGCAAAAGCCCGACCAGCCTGTACTATGTGGTCTTGGCTCAAACAAAGCTGGCGCGGATATTGTCCGCTTTGTCGGGGACCAGATCGCGTTAATTGTTGCCGAAACCGAAGACGTTGCTGCCAAGGCGCGAGACTTGATCGAGGTCGAGTTCGAGGACATGCCGGTCGTTACAGACCCGGTAGTAGCTATGCAGCCTGATGCGCTGCTCATCCACCCGGAACTGGGCAACAGCAATGTCTGCGTGCGTTACAAGATCCGCAAGGGTGATGTGGCAGATGGCTTTGTCCAAGCGGATGTCACTGTTGAATCCGAATATCGCTTACCATTCCAGGAACACGCCTATTTGCAGCCCGAAGCAGGACTGGCCTACATAGATGAGGAAGGCCGCGTGACGGTGCAATGCGGTGGGCAATGGCCGCACACCGACCGGGCGCAGATCGCCCATGCCCTGGGTTTGGCCGATGAACAGGTGCGGGTGATCTACCCAGTCATCGGTGGCGCGTTCGGCGGGCGCGAGGATATGTCGGTGCAGATCGTGCTGGCACTAGCGGCGTGGAAACTCAAGCGGCCGGTGAAGATTGTTTGGAGCCGCCGCGAATCCATCATCGGACATTGTAAACGCCATCCCGTCGTCATGCGGGCGAAGTGGGGCGCCACGCGCCAAGGCAAATTGACCGCCGCCGAGATGGAGATCATCGCGGACGCGGGGGCATATCTCTACACCAGCAATAAGGTGATGGGCAATACGACGGTCGTTTGCACGGGCCCTTATTTCATACCGCATGTCAAAGTGGACACCTACGCGGTGTATACCAACAACATCCCCACCGGTGCCTTCCGCGGCTTCGGCGCGCCACAAGGCAACTTCATTGCTGAGGCGCAGATGAACAAACTGGCGGATGCTCTCGGCATAGACCCGGTCGAGTTCCGTCTGCTAAACGCGTTGAAAGAGGGCGACACTCTCGGTGTAGGCACTGCCCCGCCGGGGCCGATCAGCCTCCCGCAGGTGATCGAGACAGCTGCGCAAAAATCCGGTTGGGTCTCAGACCCTAGACCGCATACCACACAACGGGATCGAGCATCCTTGATCCGGGGGCGCGGCTTTGCTGCCGGCTTTAAGAACGTCGGCTTCAGTTTTGGTTATCAGGAAAACTGCTGGGCAAAGGTGGAACTTCACGGCGAGTCCAAGATTGAGCGAGTGGTTGCCTGGCATGCCGGGGCAGAAGTGGGGCAGGGTGCGCATACCGTCATGACGCAGATGGTCGCCGAGGCACTCGGTGTGCCATTGGGAAAGGTGACTCTATTTGCTTCGGATACGGCCACGATGGGCAACTCGGGCAGCGTCTCGGCCTCACGCATGACCTTCATGGCCGGCAACGCTATCCGCGGTGCTGCGCAGGCAGCGTTGGAGAAGTGGCATGCTGAGGAGCGCCCAGCGGTGGGCGAATACAAGTACCTGGCTCCGCAGACCACGCCCTTCACCAAAGAGACCGGTCAATCCATGCCCAACTTTGCCTACGCTTACGCTGCTCAGGCGGTGGAAGTCGAAGTGGATACCGAGACCGGGAGCGTGCGCCTGACGCGGGTCGTTTCCGCCGATGATGTCGGACAGGCCATCAATCCGCAACTGGTGGAGGGACAAATTGAAGGCGCGGTTGTCCAGGCACAGGGTTATGCTCTGATGGAAAATTTCCAGATGAAAGACGGCATTGTGCTGACCGATCAGTTGAGTACCTACCTCGTCCCAACCGTGCTGGATGTCCCTGATGTGGTGGAGCCAGTGATTGTCGAAGTGCCTGACCCGCGTGGCCCTTGGGGGGCGCGCGGCGTTGGCGAGCCACCCTTCCTACCGCTAGCCCCAGCGGTGTTAGCCGCCATCCATGATGCTACTGGCATTTGGATGGACGAAATTCCTGTCACGCCTGAGCGCATGTGGCAGGCACTGCATAATGGAGGAAAAGGTCATGACTGAAGTGTTGGATTGGATCTTAAAGCGGAGAAGCATCCGCACTTATACCGATTCGTCAGTAAGCAATGATCAAGTTGAGATGATCCTACGGGCAGCCATGGCAGCACCTTCCGCAAACGACATACGACCCTGGGCTTTTGTGGTCGTACGTGATGTGAAGCGGCGGGAAGCGTTGTCAAAAATCCACCCATGGAGTTCTATGTGTGCCAATGCTCCTTTGGTCATCACTGTGATCGGCGATCCGGAAGCTTCTCAACACTGGGTGGAAGATTGCAGCGCAGCGACAGAGAATCTGCTCCTGACAGTGGCTGCTCTTGAACTTGGGGCAGTCTGGGTAGCAATTTACCCTCAGCCTGATAGTGAAGCCAGTGTTCGCCGTATTCTAGATATCCCAAAGCAATTAAGGGTGCTCTGCCTGGTACCGATCGGTAAGCCAGCTGAAGTGAAACCACCACGCACTCGTTACGAGGAAAGCAAGGTTCATGATGAAACTTTCGGAAACCGGGCAAAGACCGGATAGTCAAAAGAATATTGTAGATATAACGCCAGAAGAATTTATAACTGTTCTACAAAAACAACTTGCCAAAAGCAGGCAAGCATTGGCTGAGACAGGCTACAATGAAGCACCAGTACGTTCGCGTATAGTGCAATTAGCCCGTCGCTATGGTGGCCCTGCGTTAGATGTTGGAACAGGTGCTTGTGCGTGCATGGCAGTGGCTCTCGCCCGTCGCGGGTTGAAGGTCACAGCAGTAGACCATGATTCCAGTGCGGTGCGTATCGCTCAGGAACGAGCTGCGGGAAAATTGTCTGAAACCCTAGAAGTACGCTATGCACATGGCTCCCATTTACCCTTCTCAGATAAATCATATCGGGTAGTGCTGGGGTTCGATATGCTCTGTCATGCCTCCAATCCCGCCGCGGTTGTTGGAGAGATGTTTCGCGTAAGTAATGGCGTGGTCGTGATCTCAGAATTAAATAGTGCTGGCCGGCGGGTCACCCAACATCACGACGAAGGCTTTGACACCAGATTGCCTGACATGTTAGCGGTACACTGCCAGAACTGTCAGCGGTTCGATGATTCTCATCATGTAACTTACGTTTGTGAGGAGGTTTAAAAAGCGATGAGGGTTGTAGTAATCACTATAAGTGATAAGGGCTTCCGTGGTGAACGGTCTGATGAAAGTGGCCCGCTGCTAAAGCGATTGGTAACCGAGATGGGCGCGGAAGTGATAGCGACACATATCCTGCCTGATGAGCCTGAGCAAATCGCGGCCCTGCTTGCTGAACTAGCCGACAGCGGAGAAGTCGACTTGATCGTTACTACCGGCGGCACTGGTCCCTCACCGCGCGATCAGACTCCCGAAGCCACACAGTGCGTCATCGAAAGGGAAATGCCCGGTCTGGCTGAACTCTTGCGTTGGGAGGGCTATCAACACACGCCATTTGCGGTTCTTTCACGAGGCGTTTCAGGAATTCGCGGCCAGACGCTTATTGTCAATTTACCAGGTAGCCCAAAGGCAGTGCAGGAGGGAATGGGTGTTCTTACCCCACTCCTACCGTCTGCTATTGCATTAATCAAGGATGAAGCGCCAATGGATGGTCTTTGCACCCCACAATGACTGCTTATCTCGATTATTCATCCCTTTCCAAAGCCCTACTCTGCCTGGTGGAATCGGGCAAGATCATCGTCATCGGCAAGCCTGATTGCTTGCTGGATGAATGCCGGCCGCTTGTGCCAAGGTCCGGTCTTCTACTCCTGCAGGGCGACTCTGGAAGCGATGATGTAATACCGGCCTTGGCTATAATCGATTTCATCAAAAATGTGACATTGATGAACAACCCATCTGACGGAGTAAGCCATTGATGATAAGTGCACAATTAAGTTCCATGGAAAAAGAAGCCATTGAGAATGCCCGGCACAAGGCGGAAGAGTTGTACCGGACCGGTCAGTTCTTGTGTTCAGAAGCTGTTTTTTGGGTAGCGAACGAATACCTTGGGCATTCAGTGCCTGATGAGATGGTCAGATTGGCCTCTGGCTTCCCGGTGGGAATGGGATTCGCCGGCTGCGCGTGCGGAGCCCTGACTGGTGGTGTGATGGCCTTGGGGCTCAAATATGGGCGATCTTCCCCTGCTGTTGAAACCCCCGGAATGTTTGCAGCTTCAAAAGAGCTGCACGATCGTTTCAGAGCACGCCGTAAGATTGCCTGCTGCCGGGTGCTTACTCGTAAGTTTACGCTCGGTGCTCCCGAACATATCGAGCAATGCACCACCATTACCGGTGAAGTCGCTGCCGATGTCATTGAGATCTTAGCTCGTAACGATTTTCCACCACAAAGATAGGGTAGCCATGGATAAAAATACTGTGCTTCTATTCACTCGTAATGGTCTGGGGCATGCACCACAAGATTTGCAGCAGCAACTGACGATTAAATTTCTGAGCCTGGTAATGGAATCCGGAGAACTTCCCGCGAAGATCCTCTTTTATACGGATGGGGTCAAGCTGGTTTGCCATGGATCACCGGTGGTTGAGCTGTTGCGTTCCTTTGAAGCTCAAGGCGTCGAGCTGGTTTTGTGCAAAACCTGCCTGGATTACTTTCAGCTAACCGACATGGTGGAAGCAGGAATCGTTGGTGGTATGCCGGATATTATCGAAGCAATGCAAAAGGCGGGCAAGGTGATCAGTTTATAAAATGACCATCAATTTTTTAAGTAAGGCGAGGATGTTTAATACATATTATCAAACCTGTTTATTGAAAGGAAGGTAAATTACAATGGAGACTCAATCGCAGAACCTCAGAACGATAGCTGATCACAGTCAATACACCCAAAAAGTTTGCCAGCCTCAATGCGAAATATTTAAAAACCATCCGAGATATAGCGAACTCATATACACCGTTGCTTCACTTGGTGAATTAGATCAAATGGTGCGAGATACAGTTGTGAAATACCTGGACCGCAGGGAAGATATTTGTCAAATTGTCGTATCGCCACGCCGCTCAACCAATGATCCATCAGGGGTTAGTGTTGCCGGGAATGCGAGTCAGCAATGGAACTATGATTGGGTATTGGTACTAACCAGGGAGAATCTAGTATTATTTGATTCGGCTCACCCCTATGATCGCCCAATGGTTCGGAAAGCCCCCATCGAAAACCTCTTATCCATCGAGTGGGCAAGTATATTATTACAATCCTGGGTGGATTGGTCATGGGTAGACGGGCAAAAAGTTGAACATGCCCGCATCAACTTCAATACCAGCGGTGCAAAGCCCATTGAAGAAACGCTTGGATTCATTCACAAAGCGGGTATTTCCGATTTTAGAATATCTCACCAACGGCTATCTGAGCAGAGCCCGATAATAAATTCAATACCCTATAAATTTGTCGATCACCTCCCATTATTGCTAACTCCGCAAGAAAAGATCCTGGCAGCGGTGAATTATCCTTTTCAACCCGCGGTATGGAAATCCTGGCATGGCCTGTTTCGGAAACAAGAAAGAAAGGCAACACCGTCTATAGCGTTAATCCTGACAGAGAGTCACTTCGTAATGATTTACGAAGATGCACATGATTTAGGCTTGCGATTGGGAACAATTATCCAAACGATAAAACGAAAGAATATTATTAAGCTCTTGATTGAAAACATTCTTGATGGACCTCAACTTATCCTGCTGGTCGGTGATAAAAATGCAGAGGAAAGGATAATAATCCCGGCACCTGAAGAATGTTTCGAGGAATTGATTGAGAGATTCCGTTTGTATTTTCGCTGATGATAAACTTATTTTACCGAAAAGGGGTCAAACGATCATTTCAGAATTTAAGTCATTCAAGGAGAATCCGATGGTTCCGTTATGCGAAATCGCGTTAGAAAAGGCTTTGGCCGTTCTTTCCAGTGAGTGCAGCCCGATTGGGCTGATGGCCTCACCGGAGGGTTATCCACATGTGTGGGCACGTGACAGCGTCATCACCGCACTCGGGGCGCTGCATTCACCTGGGCACGAGAACTGCCTGCAGGTTTCGCTGCATACCCTGGCCGGGCAGCAATCTGAACTGGGGGCAATCCCTAATAACGTCAGCGTTGCTACCGGCCGGTTGGATCACACCAACGCCGGGTCGGTGGATTCAAACCTGTGGTTCATCCTCGGCCATCTCTTTCAATATCGCACCGACGAGAATCTGGATTTCCTGCACATCCAGTGGCCAGCACTGGAGAAAGCTCTGCTTTGGCTGCGCTACCAGGATTCCAACGGCTGTGGCCTGCTTGAAGTACACGAGGCTGCTGATTGGGCCGACCTGCTCGCCAATCGCTTTAATATCTTGTACGACAACGTGCTGTGGTACGCTGCCCTGCGCGCCATGTCTGAAATGTCCCGCGCTCAGGGGATGGACGGCAAACACTACGACAACATAGCCGACGATGTGCGTCATAAAATTCGCATTGTGCTATGGGTCGGAGTGGAGAACCAAGCAGAATGGGGGCCGGATTGTCCCGGTCACACCGAGTGGAAGCATACCCTCAGCCAGGTGGACCCGGTGCTTGTCAAACGACCGTTCTTTCTGCCCTACGTGGCCTTCCGTGATTTTGGGGATTACTGCGACGTGTTCGGTAACCTGATAGCGATCCTGTTTGGCGTTGCCAACCCGGCGCAGGAAAAGCGCATCCTCGATTACATGCACCAGGTGGGTATTGCCGAGCCCTATCCGGTGCGGGTGCTGAATCCGATCATCCATCCTGGTAATAAAGACTGGCGGGAATACTATCGCAACAACAACCTGAACCTACCGGAACAATATCATAATGGCGGCATCTGGCCATTTGTGGGTGGGTTCTACGTAGCCGCGCTGGTCAAAGCTGGGCGCATGGACGAAGCCCGCCGCCAGTTAGAGAAATTGGCCGAGGTCAACCACCTGGGAGTGGATGAAGAATGGGAATTCAACGAGTGGTGTCATGGGCGGACCGGCCAACCGATGGGTTACCCTCACCAAGCTTGGTCAGCAGGCATGTATGTCTTCGCCTATCGCTGTGTACAAGAAGGACGCGTGTCCATCCTGTCCACTGGAAAGGAGAGCTAGCATGAGCCAGGCTATTCTTGCTCTGTCTGCAGCTGTCACGAACAAACAGGCTGCCATAATGGCAACTGTTGTAGAAATCAAAGGCGCTTCCCCCGCCAAAGTGGGCGCACAGATTGTCTTGCTGGAGGACGGAACCAACGCCGGGACGGTGGGCGGCGGTAAGCTGGAAGCAGCGATTCTGAAAGATGCCCAAACCGCTCTGGTGAATGGTCTGCCCAAACTGACCCATT
>Ga0315277_10005347_pt1 | contig 16941 bp, 16 predicted proteins | sample YL17G05_15_MG_FD_203695 | JGI IMG/M metagenome (GOLD analysis project Ga0315277, IMG submission 203695) | Sediment microbial communities from Yellowstone Lake, YNP, Wyoming, USA - YL17G05_15 | ecosystem: Environmental > Aquatic > Freshwater > Lake > Sediment | place: USA: Wyoming | collected... | reverse complement strand
TTACCCTTAGCCGCTATAGGCCAAAACCGTATCCCGGAAGACTGACCTTCCTGGTGAGCGAGGGAATGAGCTTCCGCAGCATCCATTGGATGGATCTGGCCATGCAGGGGATGGAGGTCCATACGGTCCCCGGAGACCACGTAACGCGTCTGACAGTTTACGGAAAAGTCACAGCCGAGCGGCTGACCGACTGCCTGCACAGGGCCCAGGATTACCGGTCCGCCGATCTCGAGACGGCCGATTCGGCGGCGCAGAGCGCCCAGATCCTGGAACCGCAATAGCCAAAGGGGCGCCCCCTTACTCTGCCTGGAATGGAAGCCGGATGAGCAACCCCTCGTGGCGCGAATACCCAGCCGCCGGCCACCTGTTCCTCAAGCGGGACGAAGCGCACGTCTGGCGTGTCTCCCTGGTCACGGAGGATACGGCTGTGTCTTCTCTCCGCGGCGTGCTCTCTCCCGATGAATGCGAGAAAGCCGATCGGTTCCATTTCCGGAAAGACCGCGATGCCTTCACCATCACCAGGGCCGTTCTGCGCCTTCTGCTCGGCCAGGCGACACAGCGGGACCCGCTTGAAATCCGATTTGAACACGGTCCCCAGGGCAAGCCGATGCTTCCGGCGGGCTTCAAGCCCGATGTCCGCTTCAACGTTTCGCATTCCAACCACATCGCCCTCATTGCAATTGTGTTGGAGAAGGAGGTGGGCGTGGACGTCGAGTTCATCCGATCCCTCCGCGGGGACAAGGACATTCCGGAGCGATTTTTCTCCCCGCGCGAAGTGGCCGCGCTGCGCGCCCTTCCCGAGGGCCGCCAGGAAGAAGCCTTCTTCGCATGCTGGACCCGCAAGGAAGCTTACATCAAAGCGAGGGGAGGAGGGCTGTCCATCCCCCTCGATCAGTTCGACGTCTCCCTCGCGCCGGACGCACCCGCGGCGCTTCTGGAGGTGCGCGGCGACCCGCGGGAAGCCCGCCGCTGGGGAATGTGCGAACTGAAACCGGGCGAAGGCTACGCCGCGGCGATTGTGTGTGAAGGCAGAGATTGGGAACTACAATGCTGGGAGTGGCGACAAGGATGGAATTCATTCTGAGCATCTCTTGAAGCCCATCTTCCTTGACATGATGCGCAGCTCGACCTATCATCATTGAGGTGAAACGCTGAGCAATCTGCGAGAAATGACGATGACCGATATTGATCCAACTCAAGTCGAAGCGGACGCGCTCTTAGCCATGAAAAAAGTCCGCGTAACGGACACGCAATATGATTACCCCAGTATGGGCGGTTCCATTCACATCCCCCTGAAATCTGAGGACCGGCGCGAGGAGTTCTTTCTGGATGTCGCGCGGGGAAGATTCGATTTTCGGAAGGGCACACTGCAAAACCGTGCCCGCCAAATCATCATCTTGGCCCGGCTCGATTATGGGGGGCCAGCGCATCCTAATCCTGACGGCGAGGAAATTCCATGCCCGCATTTGCATCTATATAAAGAAGGCTATGGCGATAAATGGGCATTTCCCATTCCACAGGACAAGTTTCCCAACATCGGAGATCAATGGGAGACACTATCCGATTTCATGAAGTATATCAATGTTATCAAACAGCCGGCAATCATCAGGGAGTTATTCACATGATTGACGAGATCAGAGAACTCATTGAGAAATATGTCCAGTGGCTGAAGGATAAAACCCTTCTGCGGGAGATCGGTGGCGATTGGGTGGAGATAACCACGCCCAATGTGGACAGACATAATGACTATTTGCAGATATACGCGAAAAAACGAAACGGAGGATTTATCCTTTCAGACGGCGGTTACATCCTCGACGATCTCTCGAGTTCCGGCTGCAAACTGGATTCGCCCAAACGGAAAAACCTGCTAAAGATGACTCTTGCGGGATTCGGTGTTCAACAGAACGAAGAAGACGCGCTTCAGATCGCCGCAACGGGAGACAACTTTGCGCTCAAGAAGCACAATCTTCTTCAGGCGATGCTGGCGGTCAATGACCTCTTCTTCCTCGCGTCGCCATCCGTGGCCAGTTTGTTTTACGAAGACGTGGTTTCATGGTTAGACTTGATGGAAATCCGGCACACGCCCAAAGTCAAGTTCACAGGCCGAAGCGGATATGACCACATGTTCGACTTTGTAATCCCAAAATCAAAAGCGGCACCCGAGCGTATCGTCGAGACAATCAACCGTCCACACCGAGACACGGCCGAGGCTTTTGCCTTCAAATGGATTGACACCCGTGAAGCAAGGACATCCGATTCAAAGGCATACGCTTTTCTGAACGATCAATTCCAACTTGTTCCTCAAGGTGTTATAGACGCTTTGCAGAATTATGAGACGACACCGGTCTTGTGGTCAAACAGGGATAAGTTCAGGGATCTCTTGGCGGCATAGAATAAGAGAGAACAGGTAATCCACTATCAAGAAACTCATGACCTCCGGCGCGCTGGGTCTGCGGAGGCGCGAGAAACCCTTTGACACTGCCCTTCGCGAGGTGCTAAAAACCCTACTGTCTGCCGTGTGCGGCTTCCCAAAGCCGTCAGCCTGTGCCAGGGAGAAACGGATGGAAATAGAGAAAACCCCGTTGGAGGGACTCCTGGTCCTCAAGCCCAAGGTGTTCGAGGACACCCGCGGTTTCTTCTTCGAGTCCTACAATGCGGCCGAGTTCGCGCGGGCGGGCATTCATATCCAGTGGGTGCAGGACAACCATGCCTTGTCGGTCCGCGATACCCTTCGCGGCCTGCATTTTCAGAGGGGACCCGGACAGCCCAAACTCGTGCGTTGCACCCTGGGCGTGATCTGGGACGTGGCCGTGGACATACGGCCCGACTCTCCCACCCTTGGACAATGGCACGGAATGGATCTCTCCGCTGAGAACAAACTGATGCTCCTGATACCCGGAGGGTTCGCCCACGGCTACGCTGTCCTGAGCGACAAAGCCGAAGTGCAGTACAAATGCGGCACCCTGTATGATCCCAAGTTGGAGGATCAGATCCAATGGAACAACCCGGACCTCGCCGTGCGATGGCCCGTCGTGTCTCCCATTCTTTCCCAACGGGATCTTAGCGCCCAATCCTTCAAGGAGTACTTGAAGTCTGTCGGCAAACAATGATGGATGCCCCCACGTGAGCGATCCGGCTGCGCCAGGAACACAGCCCGCGATCTGAGAGGATACAAGAGATGAGGATACACCGGATTCAGGCGATTCTTGTTACAGGCGGGGCCGGTTTCATCGGCTCCAATTTCATCCGGTTTCTGCTCAAGGAGCGGCCCGGAGTGCGGCTGGTCAATCTGGATGTGCTGTCATACGCCGGGAATCTGGAGAGTACGGACGATTTTACGTCCGATGCCCGCTACACCTTTGTGCGTGGGGACATTTGCAGCCGCGAGGTCGTACTGAGAATCCTCGAAGACTACCGGATCGACACCATCGTCAACTTCGCCGCGGAATCGCACGTGGACCGGAGCATCCTCTCCGGCGCCGAGTTCGTCCGCACCAATGTGCTGGGCACCCAGAGCCTGCTCGAAGCCGCCCTGCACACCCGGACGGCCCGCTTCGTCCAGGTATCCACCGACGAGGTGTACGGGTCTCTGGGAGACACCGGGAAGTTCACCGAGGAGAGTCCGCTGGCGCCCAACAGCCCCTATTCGGCCTCCAAGACGGGGGCGGACCTCCTGTGCCGCGCGTACTATCACACGTTCGGCCTGCCCGTCGTGGTCACGCGGTGTTCCAACAACTACGGCCCCTATCAGTTCCCGGAGAAACTGATCCCGCTCATGATCATCAAGGCCAGCAAGAACGAGCAGCTGCCCGTGTATGGCGACGGCCTCCACGTGCGCGACTGGATCCACGTGCAGGACCATTGCTCCGGCGTGCTCGCGGCGGCGGAGCGAGGCGTCGCGGGCCAAGTCTACAATTTCGGCGGGTCCAATGAGTGTCCCAACATCTGGATCGTCCGGCAGATCCTGAAGGAACTGGGCAAGCCGGAGAGTCTGATCCAATTCGTGAAGGATCGGCCGGGGCACGACCGGCGCTACGCGATTGACTGCGCCAAGGCCCGGCGCGAGCTCGAATGGGCGCCTGTTGTTCCCTTTGAACAGGGCCTCCGCGAGACCATCCAGTGGTACCTGGCCAATACGCCGTGGTGGCTGAACGTGATGACGGGGGAATACCAGCAATACTACGAAAGGAACTACGCCGACAAAATCCGGCGGTCCGAAAAAGAAGGGGGAGGGTTATCATGAATCGAAGCATCGCCGTCGTTGGCCTGGGATACGTGGGCCTTCCGCTCGCCGTCGCTTTTGGCAAGCGCGGGAAGATCGTCGGGTTCGACATCAGTGAGCGGCGGATCGAGGAACTGCGGCGGCACTGGGACCGCACCAACGAAGTCGCCACCGAGGATCTGAAGCAGGCGAAGGTGGACTACACGAGCGACCCGGCCAAGCTGAAGGCGGCGGACTTCATCATCGTGGCGGTGCCGACCCCCATCAACAAGGCCAAGCGCCCGGACCTGGAGCCGGTGGAATCCTCAAGCCGCACGGTCGGACAAAACCTCTCCCGCGGGGCCATCGTGGTCTATGAGTCCACGGTTTATCCCGGCGTGACCGAGGACATCTGCGTTCCCATTCTGGAGAAGGAATCCGGCCTTGTGTGCGGCAAGGACTTCTTCGTGGGCTATTCCCCCGAGAGAATCAACCCGGGCGACAAGGTCCACACGCTGGAGAAGATCACGAAGGTGGTCTCCGGCCAGACGCCCGAAGTTCTGCAAATCGTGGCCGAGGTGTACGCGTCGGTGGTAGGCGCGGGCGTCTACAGAGCCGCGAACATCAGGACCGCCGAGGCGGCCAAGGTGATCGAGAACACCCAGCGCGACCTCAACATCGCGCTGGTGAACGAGCTCTCGGTCATTTTCCATCTCATGGGCATAGACACGCTGAGCGTGCTGGAGGCCGCGGGCACCAAGTGGAATTTCCTTCCTTTCCGGCCCGGACTCGTCGGCGGGCACTGCATCGGCGTGGACCCCTATTATCTCACCCACAAGGCCGAGGAACTGGGATATGTGCCCCAGGTGATCCTGGCCGGGCGGCGCATCAACGACGGGATGGGGAAATACATCGTGGAAAGCCTGGTCAAGCTGCTCATCCAGAACAACGTCAACCCCAACGGCGCGCGCGTGGGCGTCCTGGGACTCACCTTCAAGGAAGACGTTCCCGATCTGCGCAACTCCAAGGTGCTTGACATCGTCCACGAACTCCACGACTACAGGGCCAAGGTGTGGATCCACGACCCGGTGGCCGATCCGGAAGAGGTCAATCACGAGGCCAAGGATTTCACGCTGTCGAAGAAAGAGAAACTGAAGGATCTGGACGTGGTGATCGTGGCCGTGGCGCATGCGGAATTCCGCAAACTCGGTGTTGACTGGATCAGGGGAATCATTCGGCCCCGCGGTATCGTCGTGGACGTGAAGGGCATTTTCTCCCCCGCCGACTTCCAGGACGGGTTCACCTATTGGCGGCTCTGAGAGATTCCGTTGGCGGCTCTGAGAGATTCATGCGGTATCAGAGGTCCACGTGCAACGAATCCGCCCCACCCCGTTGGTTTGGTCGTTTCCCGGAGATCCCACGTTCATAGGCTGGATGACTGCGATCGGTTATCTGATTGCCGCTGCCTTGTGCACCGCATCCGCGCTCCGCGCCCGCGGTCCTCTGCCTGGGGAGCGTTTCTCGCCGTCCCGCCTTTTCTGGTGGGCAACCGCCTTCCTCGTGCTCCTGCTCGGCGTCAACAAGCAGATGGATCTCCAAACTCTCTTCACCTGGGCGCTGCGCAGGATGGCTCGCGCCGAGGGATGGTACGAGCTCAGGCGTCCCCTCCAGAAATGCTTTGTCGCAGGGCTGGCCTTGGCGGGCGCTGGATTCTACGGCGTTCTTCTTTTCCTGTTGCGCCGCCGCTGGAAGCGGTATCTCCTCGCTTTGGCCGGCTTCGCGCTGCTGGGGTGCTACGTCCTCCTGCGTGTCGGGACTTTCTACCATGTCCAGAGGGCCGCATCCGAAGAAGGGGCCGTGCCTTGGCTCAAATGGGTGCTGGAACTCGGCGGCATCCTCTGCATCGGTGTTTCCGCCGCGCTGCAGACCCGCCGGTCCTCCCCGCCGCCGAAGAGGTAGAGCGCGCCGTCCACACTCCTCCGGCAGGCGTTTTCTCTGGCATCATCACAACCAATTCTGGTATTATGTGAGTGGAGGGACAATCCTGGGAAGAAGAGGAGAAATGCGAAAATGAAGACCTTCCTGCTTATCCTGCTGGTGATTGCGCTGGGCATCGGCTATTACATGTATCAAAAGGGCGGTCCCGCTCCGACCACAAGCGCGCCAAGCGAACCGCCCGGCAAGGCGAAGCTGCGGCAGCTGGCCGAGAGCCAGGGAGTTCGCCTCTCGCAGTTCCTGGATGAAGGCGGCGGGAACTACACGATCAGTATCGAGTCTTCGACGGACAAGAAAACGGCCGGAGAGGACTTCATCGCGAAAGCCATCGAGCAGCGGCTGATCCAACCAGACCCCCAGCAGATCAAGAAGGGCGTGAACGCGGATGCCGTGCGGGGAAGCGTGAACTGGTGGCAGTACCACCTGGTCATTATCACCCCGTAGGGGGCCGGGAAGCGTCCGGCAATCCTGAAGCGGGGGTTTCAGCCACTGCCGGCGCATTCCCGTGTCCAGGATGATTTCCATTGTTCTACGTCCGGACGCGGCGGTGGATGATCTGCGGCGCGGTCAGTATCTCAACCAATCATTCTCGGCTCCGGCGCGCTGGGGAAGAAGCATCCGGTAGAGGCCGCTCGGGGTGGAACTCCCCTCGACGAATCGGAAGTATGCATAGACGATCCGATCGCCGTAAGTGAGAACGTGTTCGCACCAGCGGTAATCCGCTTTCGGGATGCCCGGCATCCATTCCTCCCAGGTGTTGCCCCTGTCCCAGGAACGGAAGAAGCCGTAGTAGGGAAGGGGCGGTTCGTAGTAAGTATCGCGGGCGGAACAGGCACCGACTGAACCGTCCGGGAGACTACGGATCGTACCCAACCATTGCTCCGAAAAAAAAGGGAGCTCCGTCCAGGTCTGGCCGCCGTCCGTCGAGCGGAGCCCAAGGAAGGAGGTCCAGAGAAAGAGCGTTCCATCGGGGGTGGCGGTAATGCCATGCCATCGCATTTCATGATCGCCTTTGTAGATCGTCTCCCACGTGAGGCCACCGTCGGTGGATCGAAAGGCGTAGGTGCCAACCGCGTAGAGAGTTCCCTTGGAGTCCACACTCAACACGTAAATCGCATCACCGAGATTTGGCCGCGTGGTGCGGACCTCCCCATTCATGCTGATTCTTTCCAGACCCGCAGCAAACCTGTACACGTAGCCGTCGGGCGAGGAAACCATGCACTCAGAATAGGGGATGCTCGTGGGAAGAGCCACAGTGGTCAGAAGGTCGCCGTTGGAGGAAAACCGGGACAAGACCCATCCCGGGGCATACACCCAGGCGCAGTTTTGCGAGTCCACGACGAGAAGAGTAGGAGGGTCCCACCGAGGAGGCGGAATGATCTCCTCCGTCACTGTCCTCCACGTCGTCCCGCCGTTTGCGGAATGTACCAGGGACGCGGTGGCCTCGGGATATCCGATGATTGCCCAAAGGTCCCCCTGAGGCCCCACCTCAATTGCCGCCAGAGATTCGTATGGCGCCATGAGGCCGGTCGGCTTCCAGATCCCGACGTCCTTCTCCTTCCCCCCTGCGAAGACGAGCGAACAGGCCATGAGAGTGAGCATCACGACGTGGGTCATGTTGCGGGGTTGAAAGCCTGTGGGCATTGCACGCATCCTTTCCTCATCCTCACTCTTTCATTATGGGCTAGATTGGCGGACAGAATCAAGAATAGACTCCGCGGAGGCGCGGTATCCCCGCGCCTCCGCGGTCGCATTACAAGGGTGCCCGTTGTTTTCGTGAGGGCACTAACCGCTCACGTCCCTTGGCTGTCCCGGTCCGGGTCGTTGCCCATGAAGATCCGGCCTTTCACTTTCAGGTTCCCGTTCAGGTCAATGTAGGCGGTCACCACCGAGGAACTCTTCCGGAACACCAGGGGCGAGCCGGACGGCGGGCTGAGACTCGACTGCTTTTCCGCCCATGTGCCTTTCAGGTATAGGGTCCCGACGCTTGTGAGGCGCGCAATGACCAGGGGCGTTGGGCTCGTGTTGTCCCGCAGGACCCACGCGTCTGTTGTAGAAGGGGTCAACTGCCCGCTCGTCGCCGAACCTATCACCTTGTCCTCCACCACGAGATGGCCATCCTCGTGGTAAAATGACCCCTTGTGGAGGCTGGAGGAACCGTTGAACAGCACGCGCGGACCCGTTGCGAGATCAAGGCTCTTTTCCGAGTTCAGCCAGTCGTGGCCGCGGGCGGTCAGTACTTCAGCCAGGCCTTATCGGCTCCGGCGCGCCGGGGAAGAAGCATCTGATAGAGGCCGCTTTGGCTCTCTTTGCCGGCAACGAACCGGAAATATGCGTACACGATCCGGTCTCCGTGGGTGGCCAGCACACCTCCGTATTCGATATCCTCCTTCGCGATGCCCGGCACCCATTCCTCCCAAGTGTTTCCCTTGTCCCAGGATCGAAAGAGCCCGTAGGGATGGGGGAATGGGTTCCAGGGAGCGCGCCAGACTCCGCCGGCGAGAGAACCATCGGGAAGGCCATGGAGTCCTCCCTGTCTGCCCTCATACAGAACAGGGAGGCTTATCCAGGTTTTGCCGTCATCCGTCGAGCGGAAGATTCTCCTCTCGTCCAAGATGTATATGGTTCCATCGGATTCCAGGCACATCAATTCCAGCGGGTCGGAAATCTCTCCGTCGTAGAGCTTTTCCCAGGTCAGGCCGCCGTCTTTGGAGCGATAGAGGCGCCCGCCGATGGCAAAGAGAGTGCCGTCCGAGTCCACCGTAAAATCATCCACCATGATCCCGCCCAGAACCGGCCACGTGGTTCGCATTTCCCCGTCCATGCTGATTCGGGTCAGGCCAATGCCCAAGCCTATCTTGTACACGTAGCCGTCTGGAGAAGCAACCAGCAGTGTCGGATAACCCGGGGGAGGGGACTGGGAGAGGCCGGTCGTGGTCAGGATATCGCCGTTGGGGGAAAAGCGCGACAGGCCCCAGGCGGAGGTGTATGCCCAGGCGCAATTCTCCCGATCCACGACCAGAACGTCACAGTAATAGGTATCTTGAGTGATAAGTTGGAGGGTGATCGTGGTCCAGGTCGCGCCTCCGTCTGCGGAACGGACAAGAGGTCTCTTCCCTTCGGACGTTCGAGGAAGCACCGCCCAGATATCCCCTTGGGGGCCAACCGCGATTGCCCGCGCCTGGAGCGTTACCCCAATGAGGGTGGTCGGTTTCCAGATCCCGACATCCTTTTCTTTGGCAGGCGCCGACGCACAGGCCGCAAGGATGATCATCCCCATCATCCATCCGGAACGCAGCTGAAAATGCCATGCTCTATTCATCATCCTTCGAGCCTCCGCTTCCATGATTATCGCGAGGGTGCATGAGAAAGCGCAACGAAATTACACGGCGAAATTACGCGGCGGCGGGGCGGGAAACCCCGCGCCGCCGCTTACTGAGCCGTTCATGTCCCTTGGCTGTCCCGGTCCGGGTCGTTGCCCATGAAGATCCGGCCCTTCACCTTCAGGTTCCCGCTGAGATCAATATAGGCGGTCACCGCCCCGGAACTGTTCCGGAAGACCAGGGGAGAGCCGGACGGTGGGCTGAGACTCGACTGCTTCTCGTACCAGGTCCCTTTCAGGTACAGGGTCCCGGCGCTTGTGAGGCGCGCAATGACCAGGGGCGTGGGGGTCGTGTTGTCGCGCAAGACCCACACGTCCGACGTGGAAGGAGTCAACTGCCCGCTCGTCGCCGAGCCTATCACCTTGTCCTCCACCACGAGATGGCCATCCTCGTGGTAAAATGACCCCTTGTGGAGGCTGGAGGAACCGTTGAACAGCACGCGCAGCCCCGCTCTCACGGGTACGACGACCAGAGGGTTCGCGAGGTGGCTTCGCTCTGGATGCGGATAAGGGCCGACTGCCCGGCGGGCTGTCCGGCAAGTCTCCCAACAACCACGTATCCGCCATCACGGGTAACGCAACCCAAAACGGGCGAGACCGGCGAGAAGCCAGACCTGAATTTCTTTTGCCACTTCAGAGATCCGTTTTTCGCGATTTTCAGCAACCAGACAGCGTAGTCATGCGGTGGTGTAATCTGGCCGATGGAGCCTGCCACAAGAAACTCGCCGTCTGGGGCCGGGTAAACCGCTTGGCCGCCGGGAAGCGAACCGATGCCTGCGCTCGATCCCGGTTCTCCAAGATCGAGATCCCACTGGTGGTTTCCAATGTTATCCACGCCAACCAACCAAATCCTTCCGATATAATCCCTTACCGTTATGCCCGCCACCAGGTATCCGCCGTCGTTCTTCCTCACGACTTGAATGCCCGCATTGCGGGCGTTCTGTCCTTCTTGAAAAGACTTTTCCCACAGCGTTACTCCATTTGGGTCCGTGCGAAGCAACATCATTGTCGAAAGGGTATTCGAAGTTTTCTCGCCGGTCATGATGTATCCGCCGCCATGCGCTTGCGCGATGCTGTGGAGTTTCCCCCCTTCGCCGCCCCAGTGGCGGAAAGGCTTGGAATCGAGCATCTTGCCCGTGGCATCTAAACGTATCAAGACGTAGTTGCCATCGCCGTCCTTGTACTGTCCCCCCAAGACGACATATCCGCCCACTTCGAGAGGAATCATGTCAAAACCTTGGAATTCCTCCTCAGGGTCCCCTATGACGATTTCCGAAAGCAGCTTTCCGCTGGGATCGGCCCTCCCTGTAATAATGTGGTATGGACCTCTTATCGGCCACCCAGGACCTGTCCATCTCAGGCCCGTGTTGCCCATATAGAAAGAATTCCCGCCCGGTGCTTCCTTGACCGTCCTTATCTCTGACCAGGGCACCCAATAATCAACCTTCTCCTCGGTGGGGAGAACGCGTGCGGTCCATGTGACATGCCCCAACTTGTCGGTCTTCACCAGAATGCCGCACTCTGCGGGAGTGTATTTGTACAGAAGCGTCATGCTGGTTACGCTGCCGCCCAGCAGAAAGCCTCCGTCACTTGTCTCGATGATCGAATGGAAAGTCGCGCTGGTGATGTTCAGGTCCGCCGTCCACGCAACCTCCAGCGGCGTGGCAAAGGACGCGGCGGAGAAGCCCGCGAAGAAAAAAGAAACAGCGCAGAATCGCAATATGATTTTGGGGGTGATGTTTATCATGGTTAGATTCCTTTCAGGTTTTTGTGGTCAAATCTGTGGTACTTTTTCCCATCAGTTCCTGATGTTCGCCGTGTTTGTGACCCAGAGTCTGTTGATGTAGCAATAACGCCCCGCATCCCCCGGTAAGGTGGTGAACGTGACTTCCGAGTTCCCGGCAAGATCCCACCCGATCCACTTCCATATTGGTTCTTTTGCATGCATGGCAGTACAGGCCTCTTGGATGAACCCAGCTTGATATGGGGGGTTAGAGGGCAAACACAATGGAGGTTGGCCATTGACTAGACAAATCATCTTCCCGCCATCCAACTGGAAGCAGTATTCCGCAATAATCTCCGTGGGGCGGGTGGTGGTTCCGCTGAAACTTATGGTCAATGTCTTTGCCGCTCCTCCCTCTTGCTGCACCGCTACTTTCCATCCTCGCAGCGAGTAATTCTCCTCTCCAAAAGCCGAGTTGAATTTGCGAGCGGGAATACTATTCTCCACCGTCCATCCACCGAGGGTGACGGCGACGTCAGTGGGCAGATTGTTTGGGCTGATCTCGACCATGTTCTGGAAGGCGTCTCCCCGGTCCGCCATCAAGCGGGCTGGCAGTTCCCCCGCTGGGGGGTCGTTCGGAGGATAGTATATGGGGGGGCTCTGAGTGTCGTCCCACTTGGCCTTGTCCAGGAGGGAGCCGACAAGATCGGCAAGCTTTCCGTGTCCTGTGTTATTGGGGTGCGTCCAATCGAAACTTTCTGGCACATAAGTGTACGGAAGCGTGGGCGGGATCGGCTCCGTGTAGTTGTAGTAGCTTCTCAACTTCGGGTCTATCGTCCCATTGAGCGCCTGGGCCCAGTATTCGTCGCGGAAACTGACCACGGGGACCTGGTACCTTTGCGCGAGAGCGAGATGACGATCCTGAAACGTGCACCACGTGGGCTGAAGGCCGTATGGCACACCCCCGCTGGTGAGGTAGTAGGGCGGCTCGCTGGTGTTCCCGTTCAGGGTGCTGTACACGAGGGAAAGGAGAATCACACCGGGCCGGGGACGCATGTTTAGTATCTGCCGCAACGGACCCTCCATCGAACGTTGGGACTTCCGGTAATCCCGGTTGGGGTCGCCATTGTCATCATCCGGCCCGAAGCTGGCATAGTCGTTGGCCGAGCAGTCAATGATGACGAGATCCGGTACCGTCCCGTTCCCCGCTTCGCCGGGGTTCACCTTCATAATATCATACAACCGGCACGCTGCCGAGTCCGAACCGAATCCCGCCCGCCCCGCGTTTAGGATCACGGGAGTTGCCGTGGAGTTTATGTACTGAAGATCTCTGAGTTTTGACACAACGCGAGTGGCATACCAAGAGCTTGGCAATAGAGGGTCACCACTTCCCGGCGAGTTCTTCCCCTGTGTGATTGACCCTCCCAGAACGGCGACCCTTGGCTGATCTTTCGTTTTCATCCTGTTGAGTGCCCGGCGCAGGTCGTGCAGCGCCGCATCATTGGACAGGAACAACTGCCCGCCCGGGAAAACGGCGGGATCTTGCCGGTTCTCACAGAGCAGCCCATCCAGCCGGAGATTGCCGCTGGAATCCACGATGCCGCATATAGCATTCCGCCCATCGTTGGTGGGAGAAAGCTTGAGGGGGTAGTTTCCGGCGGCAATGGGGTGGGTTCCGAACAAGAGTGCGCCTTTCTGGAAGAAGACTCCCCCGTTGGGGAAGACGAGCGAACCTGCATCTTGTTCGACGCGTACCAAACAGGTCGAACCATCCATCAGAAGCGTCTTCTGCGAGCCTCCTGTTGGTATGGACGATTGGTTTTGTTTGAGTTCGCCCTTCAGAATCAGGTGGCCCGGGGCGCTTAGGCAGGCAACCGGATTCCCGCTGCTGTCCTTCCAGACCGTGCCGGTAGGAGTGATACAGAAGAGTTGGCCCGGTAGCGTCCAGACGAAGATGCTTCCCAGCGCGGCGAGAAGGAGCCGTCCAGGAAGTAAGGATCGGCCCGGTTTTGAGAAAGTTGTGCCAAGAGCAATAGTCATCATGGCGCGTCTCCTTTCGTGCTTCGTGCAAGATCAGACGCGCCTTACCGCGCGGCGGGTTTGGAGTTGGCCGGGGTTGCCGCCGAAGCCGAGGCGGACAGAATGCCGCCTAAAGGCGGAACTACGAGCTTTTGGCCGCCAGAAGGCGGAGCTACGAACCTGACTTGGAGGGCGGCGAGTTGATTCGCGGTGCGCAGCACCGCTAGCTTCTCGGCGGCATCGGCGCTCGCCAGGCCGACCCAGCGGTAGAGTTTGCCCGTACCTTCGTCAAAGCGCACGCCGGCCTTGAGGCGCTCGACCGTCTTACCCGTGGGGACTTGCTCGGTCACGCTTTCCTCGACGGTGTAAGGCTCGATCTGGCGCGAGGCGATGTTCAGGCGGTACTTCGTGACGGCCCTAACCGAGGTCACGGGATTCGTCTCAGGGACGGTCTCGATGGCATCGGCGAGGGCGATCTCGACCCAGGGGTCCACGCCGAGCTGGCGCAGAACGGACTCGGTGAGCTGCATGACCACGGCGGTGTTCTCGGAGCCGGGCTTCAGGTCCTCGACGCGGATCGCGCCGGCGGCGAGTTGTTGCACTTCTTTGGCCAGATCGGCGCGGGCGCTCTCCACGGCGGCCAGCCGGGTGTCAAAGCCGCCACCATTCGTTTCGAGCTGGAGTATGCGCCGCTTGGCTTCCTTGAGCGCGGCGGTGTTGTTGGCCACAACGTCCGAGATGATAACGGACTTGTGGTCGGTGGTGAACTCGTCCGGGACTTCCTCGGCGATGAATCCGCGGTGGACTTTACCCGACCCCTCGTCCACCCATTCCACGTACTCCGTCGCGCCCAACTCGTCGGGCTGAAGGACCTGCTGAATCGCTCTTCCACCGACGACGCGGGTCACGGTAGAGGTCGCCTCGTCGTAGGATTTCGCGATCCGCCCGTCAGGCATAAGCCAGCGCTTCTCGCACTTCTTGTATTCGAAATCCACGACGTTCAGCCCATCCAGAAGATCCCACGCGCCGGTTCTTTGTCCGCGCGCAAGGCCCGGGGCGAGGGAGTACTGCCCCGTGGCGGGAACAGGCGTGATATTCCGTTTGGTGCTCCTGGCGCAAGGACGGTCCACGATAGAGTCCCCAGAGATTTCCCCCAAGGCATAGATATTGCCGTGAACGTAGAGTTTGTTCGCGCCCGGGTCTGTACTTCCTATTCCCACGTTCCCGTCGCTCTTGATGGTGAGCCATGCCTCAGGGGCATAGGTAGTGGCAGGGGGGGTTATTGTGCCCGTGTTGGGGCAGGTATCTATATGGAATCTCGTCGGCATATATCCATTGTTCGGTGTTCCATCCACCATGGCTCGGTATACGCAGCCATACAGCCATGCCGCCGTTCCTCCGTTTGTGCGGCCAGATCCGACAAAGGAGTTCTTCCCCAGGCAATCCCAGTCCAGAACAAGCCCGTGAGCATCAATGGATGTTCCACGGGACTTGTACTGAAGGAGGGCCGGAGGATCAGCGTTGTTAGTGAATCTCGCATTCCAGATATAGGTATTGGCATTGTTCTTGACGGCGAGGGTCCCCTGCACTTCCAGATTCTCGGCTTGGGCGTTCCGGTAAGCCAAACCGGGCAGAACGGACAAAAGACATGCGACTGTTGAAGCAACGATCAAGCGTTTCATTGTTCCATCCCCCTTTCGATGTGGTTGCTGCGATTTCCACAAGGGCGTTATAGCGCGCCCCCGTTGTCTCCCAACAAGTCTTTGTTTCCAAGCGGCATTGCGATTCCTCCGCACAACAAACCACTAGTTAACGGTCATTATAGCGGGGGGGGGGGGCAATGTCAAGAGAAAAATACAAAAAAAGTATGAAAGACGAGCGGCTTGCGAAATGCGTCTCAAGGTTTCCAGGATGTCCATCTTTGTCCGTCCGTGTCAATTTCTGGCCAGGGCAAACTCCCCGGAAGAGGCGATTTCGCAAGACCCTGATGAAAGACAGGAGAAAGAATGCAGGAAAAAGGACGGCGAAAAACCGTAGGAGAGAACCCCCAGGCCTCCACCCTGGGCCCGTGTCCCTCAGACGGGCATCACGGGGGAGAAAAGGACACGGATTCAGGGCAAGGGGGCCAAAGCCAATTGTGGAACACCAAAACCTCCGCCGCGGCATGCGGGCGCGCGGCGGCAATGGATTCTCTACGAGTAGTTTCCGCGGGCCAATGCGAACGGGATGCGCGGGATAACCTGAAGATCCGGGATAACCTGAATATCCCGGACAGACCTCATCCCAGGCACATCAGAACTTCTTCGGGCGAGGTGATGCCCAGCGCGACCTTGCCTGAGGCGTCGCTCGCGAGGTCGGGTATCCCGCCCGCGGCCAGCAAGGCGCGGATGCGCGATTCCGGCGCGCGGGCCAGCACCAGGTCGCGCAACCCCTCGTCCATCTCCAGCATCTCGAACACTCCCGTGCGGCCGCGGTACCCTATCCCCTCGCACTCCGCGCATCCCACGGGTTCCCACCAACGTTCCAGTTTGTCCAGCGGCGCGGGCGGCGCTTCGCAGGGCGGACGGGAGCGTTCAGCGCGGCATTTCGGACACAGCTGCCGGACCAGGCGCTGGGCAATCACGCCCATCACCGCCGACGCGACCAGGTAGGGCTCCACCCCCATGTTGAGCAGCCGCGCAAACACCCCGCTGGCCCGGCCGCTGTGGATCGTGTTGATCACGAGATGCCCGGTGAGCGCGGCCTGAATCGCAATCTGGGCGGTGGTGGCGTCGCGGATTTCGCCGATCATCAGAACGTCCGGGTCCTGCCGCAGCAGCGTGCGCAGCCCTTGCTCGAAGGTCATGCCCTGGTCGGCGCGCACCTGGGTCTGGCTCACCACGCCCAAGTCGGCCTCGATGGGGTCTTCGAGCGTGGCGATGTTGGCCGATTCGCCCCGCAGCCGCCAGATCGCCTTCAGCATCGCGTAAATCGTCGTGGTTTTGCCGCTCGAACTCGGCCCGGTGAGCACCACGGCGCCCTGGCTGCGGCGCAAGAGGCGCTCGACCCGCGCGCGCACGGCGTCGTTCATCCCGAGGTCTTGCAGTTCCATCTCGGCTTGGCGGCGCTCCGGCAGCCGCACCACCACCTTTTCCCCGTGCAGCGTGGGGAGGAATGCGACGCGGCACTGGATGGGCCGCCCCTCCCACTCCATCTCGAAGCGGCCGTCCTGCGGCGTGAAGGTTTGGTAGATCACGAGCTGGGCCATCACCTTGAGGCGGGTGAGGAACAAATCGCGGAACGCGCGGTCGAGCCGGGCCGCCACGTGGAGCCGCCCGTCGAGCCGGAACTTGACCAGTACGTCATCGCGCTTGCACTCGAGATGAAGGTCGCTGGCGCGCCGCCGCAACGCCTCGCGCAGCAGCAGCTCCACCGCCTCGACCACGCGGTTGTCGCCGGGCGCCAGAACTCCGAGCAATGGATGAATCTGTTGCTGGAGGGGAGTAAGGGCCTCCGGGCTGGACACGCGGACAAGAGGGGCCTCGGTCTTGCGCTGAGAGTCTTTTTTCATAATCCCTTTGCCTCAGCCCCCGGCACCCGGTTTTCGGTTTTCAGTTCTCGGTTTTCGGTTTTCAGTTCTCG
>Ga0315277_10005344_pt1 | contig 16945 bp, 25 predicted proteins | sample YL17G05_15_MG_FD_203695 | JGI IMG/M metagenome (GOLD analysis project Ga0315277, IMG submission 203695) | Sediment microbial communities from Yellowstone Lake, YNP, Wyoming, USA - YL17G05_15 | ecosystem: Environmental > Aquatic > Freshwater > Lake > Sediment | place: USA: Wyoming | collected... | reverse complement strand
GAATGAAACGTTTAAGTACAGCAACGACGATTAAGAAATAGAAGTGCTTTTCATAGGTAGGAACTAATTAATAAAAACCCATTAAAATAAAAAGATTTTCTATGAAAAGTTATAATCACATTCAACATATTTTTTAGATATCTCAAAGATAATATAGATATATTCTACTTTTTTAGTATTTTTTCTATCCATCCAAAAATTCAATCATATGAGTTTATAAAGATATGTTTTTAAAATAACAATAGTTACAAAACTGTAAGGTGGAGAGACAAGACATGAAACGTAGAATAGTAGCAGGAAGTATAATAATTATTATTTTATCATTAATAGCTTTGTCCATTAGTGTTTGGGTATTTCATAATAATAGTATATATTTACAAACAGGACAACCAACAAGTCCCAGATTAATAGAGCAGTTTGGATTTGGATTATTCATGTTAATTTTTGGAATTATAATGATTATAATAGGCTTTACTTTATTGATTGGTGGTTTTGTTGCTAAATCAAAAAGTAAAGTTGGTATAATTGAAAAAAGTATAGACGATGAAGCATTAAAGGCTCTAAAACTAAGATATGCCAAAGGTGAAATTACTAAAGAACAATATGAACAGATGAGAAAAGAATTAAAATATTAATATTACACATGAGTTACAATCGTTGTGAATACCCAATTAATCTCTTTCTTTTTCTCCTGTTCGTCAACATATAGTAAAACGAAGATGGGTCACTAGTTTTTGAAATATTATTTCTTCTAATTTATCTTTAAACCTGGTTAGGTCTAAAGAATTGTTATGTTTGTGCAATCATGATTCTACGAATGATATCAGCGATTTCTTTTGCTGCATGCTGGCACTCTTTACTTAGAGATAGTGAAACCTTTCGTAGTTTTGGTTGAATCCCAAGAAACGCTACCTTCGCATCACACCTACGCTGAAACTCAGCAGCAACTTCGATTACAGGGATCGCATGGGTCGTAAATAGACCTCCCTCAATCTCGTTAGATGATATAATTTGCCATACACCGGGTTTCTTATGAAGTTCAGCAGCATCAACGATTAATACATGAGATGGATGTTCAGCACAGGCTGGTGAGATAAATGCCTCAGGGGTCATATGTCCCTCAAATACTTGCAGCCGATTCGCCGTATGCTGTTTGAGAAGTCGGACAACTTGTAATCCAACAGCATCATCAGCACGAAGTTCATTACCCATCCCGATAACCACGACAGATTTCGCGTCTTTCAAAAAAGAAGTAAGTTTATTTAACAATCGCTTCGCCTTTTTTGTAATGCGCAAGCTCAAATTCACTAGTCATCTCTATGGCATCTTTGGGGCAGGAGTCTACACATTGTGCGCAGAACGTACAAAAGTCCAAATCGAACACCGGTCTTTTCTTGCTATCTATCTCATGCATCGTGCATGCTCCAGATGGACAATCACGAGCGCATAGACTACAACTGATGCAGCGATCAAGATGAAACTTCATTTTTCCACGCAACGTTTCTGGTTGGGTGAGTCGTTCCTTTGGATAGAGGACTGTCACTGGTTTTCGAAAGATGAAACCAACGATCTTGGGCAGCATCTTCCCGGGGACTTTCATTTCAGATGCCCCCAAGAAATCGCACCATTATTGCGATAAAAATCTGAACTAATGTAAGAGGAATAAGCCATTTGTACGCAAAGCTAATCATCTGGTCAGTTCTGATACGAGCAACCGCTGATTTCATAAGAATAAGAAGGAATATCACAAACAGTGTCTTCAAAAGAAAGAAAAGAGCTCCGCAGATCCAAGACAAATAGATTGGCTCTATTTCGATCAACGGCATTGGCCCACCAAGGAATACTACAGCAATGAGACCTGCTCCTACCACCATTTCTGCATCACGGGCAAGACGGAACAATGCAAGCCGTCTCCCCGAGTATTCGACAAGCGGTCCTGCGACGATCTCAGTTTCCGCTTCCGGGATATCGAACGGCAGACGCTCAAGTTTCCCCTGCAAAGAGATAAGGGCGATAACAAATCCAAGTAGTGATATGATGAGTACTACAGGATGTGCTACTTCGAAATCGATGATATCAGCCATCTTCCAAGAACCACTTATCAATGCAGGTGTCAAGAGCGATAAAAAGAACGGAATCTCATACGAAAACAACAATGAAGCAACCCGCATCCCTCCTTTCTGACCAAAGACATTCCCTGAGTACCATCCACCAAGGAACAAAGCAAGGGTTGGGATAGTAAGCAGATAGAGAACTACAATAAGATCACCATTAAAGCTATGCAAACCAAAGGATGCCACAATCGGGAGAAATAGGAAAGCAGCAAAAATCGCTGCAAGCCCAACAAGGGGTGCTGTAGTGAACATGAAATGCTCTGCGTTTTCAGGGACAACATCTTCTTTTGCAGCAAGTTTCACCAGATCAGCAAATGGTTGCAGAAATGGCGGTCCAACCCGTCGTTGGATACGAGCATAAATCTTCCTATCGAGATACTCGGTAAAGAGGCTGAACGAAAAGAGAAATACAAACCCAGGGAATATGAGTAAATAGACAAGGGCAAGAATGGTGTTCATGTCTTCCACCCCTGCTCAGCATACCATTTAATCCCGTACGATCGTAAACGATCCCCGTCAATAATCTCACCCGGTTTATCTCTGCCGTGTTTTAAGAGTAGGACACGATCCATACAGCCCATACAAGGATCAATCGCTGCAACAACAATCGGAACATCAGCGAGATACGCGCCCTTTAACATCTCCGCGACTGCTGGAAGGTTCGCTAGCGTAGGTGTTCTAACTTTATACCGTTCAGGTTTCTCTGTGCCATTTGAGCGCAGATAATGAAAGTCTTCCCCACGCGGTGCTTCCGTATGACTAATAGATTCTCCTTCTGGTATCTTTCGGGGTACCTTTACGACGATTTCTCCAGGGATAAGGTGTTCCATGAGGTAACGAATAATTTTGATGCTTTCAAAGATTTCAAGGATACGAACAACCACTCTTCCGAGCACGTCACAGGTGTCGGTTGTTATCACATCAAACGGGGCTTCAGTATAAGAGGCATAAGGATCATCCCGTCTGATGTCGACGGTTATCCCTGAGGCACGTACGGTTGGTCCAACCGCAGAATATTTCAATGCATCTTTTGGTTTTAGAATTCCTACGTTCTCAGCTCGTGCAAGAATCGTTTTTTCATTAATTGCAACTTCTTTGTAATACACTGCTCTTTTCTCGAGATAATCCATCCCTTCAATTACTTTTTTTCGATGTTCTTCACTAACATCCCTGCGGACGCCACCAATCGTATTCATCGCATAGTTCACGCGGTTTCCAGAGATCATTTCTAACAGATCTTGGACTAATTCTCGGTCCTGCCACGTGTACATAAATAATGTATCGAACCCGATCTCATGACCTGCAACACCAAGCCAGAGAAAATGGCTATGGAGCCGCTCAAGCTCTAAAAATAACGTACGAATAAATTCCGCTCGTTTTGGGATTTGGATACCAAGAACCTCTTCGACATTCTGAGTGAAATTCACCACATGTGCATACGAGCAGATACCACAGATTCGTTCAACAAGATACAGGTTTTGTGTATATGTTCTGCTTTCCATGAGTTTTTCAATGCCTCGATGGGTATACCCAATGCGAATATCAACATCGATAACACGTTCTCCATCAAGAGTGATCGTGAAATTCTCTGGTTCCTTCAGCGCTGGATGTTGAGGACCAATCGGAAGTTTTACCCTGCTCATTATTCCTCACTCTCCTGCGGAGGTTCCCAGTCTTTTCGCAAAGGATAACCGCCTACCCAATCATCAGGGAGTACGAGCCGGCGGAGGTCGGGATGTCCTTTTGGTACGATACCTAGAATATCATTCAATTCCCGTTCATAGAGCACGGCACCTGGAAATATATTGACAATCGTATCGATTGTTGGGTCATCCTTTGGACATGTGGTGCGAACCGTGATTACAACTCCTTTTAATAAGAAATGATAGAGGAGCTCAAGCTCATTACCTGTGTCTCTAGCGGTAATCGTTGATAGATGTTGGATGTTCAGCTCATTTGAAAGAATATTTACGGTTTTAATCAAATTACTCCTGGGTACGGGAATGAAAATACGTCTGTCTCTTTTCACTTGTACAGGTAGGCCTTGAAGGACTTCTAAAATGAGTTCTTCTGTGGTTGTCATGGTTTTCCTCCTTTGTTAATGAATGCTAGAAGTTTGATAAGGCCGTCAGCAATCGCATCTGGTCGTGGTGGACAACCTGGGATATAAGCATTTACGGGAATGACGGTATCGATACCTCCTTCTACTGCGTACGCCCCATGGTAGATACCACCTGAACAGCCACATTGTCCGACCACAACGACGAACTTGGGCTCAGGCATCTGATCATAGACTCGTTTCAATCGTTCTTTCATTTGTTTTGTTACAGGGCCAGTGCACACAAGAACGTCAGCATGTCGCGGTGATCCTTTGAGCAAGACACCAAATCGTTCGGCATCCAACCGAGGGATTAACGCAGCGAGAATCTCAATGTCACAACCATTGCAAGATCCACAGTTCATATGTAGAATCCAGGGTGATTTCACTCGTGCCCATTTCACAAGTCCTTTAATCATGGTCTCGACCTCCGACAAAAAGAGCAAATGCAGTTAACGCCATCACACCGATGAGAAGACATCCGAGCAACGCTGCGTGTCCGAGAGGTGCTGTCGCGATCAATAACACACCCACATGAAGAACCGTAAAAAAGAATGCGACATGGAAGAAATTATATGACTGCTGGAGTTTTCCTCCAGGGTAGTCTTCTCCGCACGCGTAGCTTTTTAATTTATACTTTGTTTTTGTTCGTTTCGGTCCTAAGGTACCTGCAAAGAGGTATAGAAGATAGATGATTAGAAGTGTGATAAGAAACGTCGCAACCGGGGAGAACAATAATTCAATCATGGATTATACGCCTCCGAGGCTAGCTAAAATATCAACCGCGGGTTTTACTGCCTTTAATCCCAGTTCTGGCCAGACGCCTAGGATGATTGTTAACCCAGCAAGAACGCAGATGGCAAGCAGCATTGTTACTGATGGGTCATGTGCTTTTGAAATCACCTTCCGGTTGGCTGGGAGATACATTGTTTTAATGATTGGGAGATAATACCCAAGGGAAAGGAGTGCGTTGAGAAGTGCGATTACTGCGACTGCAATCCCCCAGAGACCGATAACACCGTACGTGAGAATCCCTCCGCTGAACACCATCCATTCGCTCATGAAACCGCTGAGCGGTGGGACACCAGCAAGTGCCAGAAGGGATAGTGCGAAAGCAAACCCTGTGATTTTCATAGAAAGCCCAATGCCTTCCATCTCATCGAGATATCGTGTCCCAAGTTGATGGATGATGGCACCTGCGCATAAAAAGGCAAGTCCCTTCATGAATGCATGGGTCATGATATGGAATAGTCCCCCTTCAAATCCCACCCGAATCCCATATGCAAGACCGACGCCGATTCCTAGGATGATGTATCCCATCTGAGCTACACTGGAGTACGCAAGGATTCGTTTCAGATCAGATTGTTTATGCCAAAGCTGTGAGAACGCCATGAGGTTTCCAACACTCATCGTAAGAAGTGCTATGATTATGAGCAGTTCACCAACTGCAAGACCAGTGCCGGTGAAGACTAACAGGCTGCGTAGCATGGTGAAGAATCCCGCACCGATCACGATACCGGAAAGCATTGCGCTGATGCCTGAAGGTGCAGCTGAATGTGCATCAGGTAACCAGGTATGCAGCGGGACAATCGCTGCTTTGACCCCAAACCCGATGATTAGGAAAAGAAGAGCGGCTTGAAGAATCGGTGTGGTAGTAAGCATACCAACAAGGTAACTGAACGTTAATGTCCCTGTCTGAAAATACACAAGGGAGATGCCGAAGAACGCAAATGCCGACCCAACCGCACCCATCACGATGTATTTCATCCCTGCTTCTATCGCCATCCATTCATGTCTACGGAATACTACAAGAGCATACGAGGGGATTGACATTAACTCAAAGAACAGAAATAGGATAAGGAAATCGGTAGCAAGACCGATACCGACGATTCCTGCGACCATAAGAAGAAGAAGTGTGTAGTAATATTCCTGTCCCTTGTCATGTTCCATGTAGATGACTGAATATAGACAGACGATAGTACCGAGAACGAGTGCGATTAAGGCGAGAAATACCGATAATGCATCCATACGTAGGAGTGTGTCTCCAATATAAAAGCTAATCGAACCATTATCCCAGATATATACTGCAAGAACTATCTGAAGGATCAACGCGATACAAAAGAATACAAACGCTGTCGCTGCAGCAAGATATTTTTTCTGATAAAGATTTTCAGCTCGTCCCATTGCATATGAAAGGAATGATCCACTAAAGAGAAAGACTAATGGGAGAAACGGGTTGAACATGTTATATTCCTCCGATAAAAAAGAGGATGATGATGAGTAAAAGAAAACCGAGGGCGATTCCTGCGATATTATAGTTTAGATCACCTGTATGAGTATTTCTAAATCCCAAAGTAAACCTACGGAGACATTGGATGATCCACCCGTAGAATCTATCAAATCCGTATCCTTGCCGTGCGACTATCACGGTCCGATCCCCAATTATGTTTGCTGCATATCGTTTCCGTATCATGAACAGACCAACACCCATAAGAAATGCGATAAGGGAAATCCAGACAACCGGTGTTTGGAACGTCTCAGTGATAAAGGAGTATAATGTAAATCCGTGCTCAGATAAATCAAAAGATGTATAGGCTCGGCTCAGGAACCCGATTCCCATCCAGGACACGACCGTGCCAATCGCGAGAAGGACCAAGGGAGCTGCCATTTGCCAAGGCGCCTCATGTGCGGTGGTGGTCCGTCTACTCTCACCCCAGAAAACAAGATTGATCATTCGAATCGTATATGCTGCGGTAAGCACAGCTGTGATGACCATGACGAGCAGTGGGAGATAATTTCCTGTCTCCCAAGCGGTGGCAAGAATCATATCCTTGCTCCAGAACCCACTCAATGGAATCAATCCAGCAAGGGAAAGGCCACCAACAAGCATGGTGAGGTAGCTTAGTTTCATTTCTTTTTTCAGACCACCCATCTGGTACATGTTTCGTGTCCCGATCGCGTGGATCACTGCTCCAGCTCCAAGGAAGAGCAATGCTTTGAAGATCGCATGGCTCATCAGATGGAATGTAGCTGCTGTGAATCCAGAAAGAAGACCCAATCCAAAAATCATGTACCCAAGTTGACTTACTGTCGAATATGCTAATACCCTCTTGAGATCATGTTCCACAAGAGCCATAGTTGCTGCAAGGAACGCAGTGATACCACCGACTAACATGAGTGCTGTCATCCATCCAGGAACCTCTGAAAAAATGGGAAGGGAGCGAGCGAGGAGATACACCCCTGCATTGACCATGGTTGCAGCATGAATCAGAGCGCTAATAGTCGTTGGTGCCTCCATTGCGTCCGGAAGCCAGACGTGTAATGGTACTTGTGCTGATTTCCCCATCGCTCCAAGCAAGAAACAGAATCCAGCGATGGTAAGAGTCTCTGTCGGTATAAGAGAAACATTCTGGATCAGATATTGGATGCTGAGTGATTGCCAGAAATCAATCCCAAGAGCGGTCATCGCCCCAGAGGAAAGCACGAAAATACCAATGAGAAATCCGATATCACCAACACGTGTTGTGACCAATGCTTTAATACCGGCTTTTACTGCCTTTGGGTCCTTTGTGTAAAAACCAATTAATGCATACGAACATAAGCCAACTGCTTCCCAAAAAAAGTATAGGACCAGGAGGTTATCCACGAACACCAATCCGATCATCGAGCCAATAAAAAGCAGTACGAGTGCATAATATCGTGTTAGTCCTTCTTGTCCCGCCATGTACTTAACAGAATAAAGTAAAACTAGAGAACCAATACCACCTGCGATTGCTGCCATCATCACAGCTAAGGGATCAATATAAACTGAGAACACCAACCCAATAGAAGGTGCCCAGTCGAATGTATATATAAGTCCTTCAGTTCTACCAATCCATAAGTCTGGAAGAAGGAGCAGCACTGTTCCAGCAGTGAAAAAACCAATAAGAACCGCAAAAGCGGTTCGTATCGATTTCCCTGCGTAAGCAACAACAGGTACCAGAGCGGTACCGATAAAAGGAAAGATGAGAGCAAGCCATACAAGAAGTTCACTGTCAAACAGCATTAGTTACCCCCAGAGACGCTTTAATGCCTCAAAATCAAGGCTTCCCGTATGTTTGTACACATTCACAGCCATGGACAACAGCACTGCTGCGACAATCGCATCGATAACGATGATGAGGACCACTGCGACTTGTGCAGTCGACCCACCCGCAGCAAGGAAACTAAGCGAGCCACCTTTCACCATAATGCTGATGCCAATCGCACTTTTGATGATGCTTTTTTTTGTAAGTATACAGTACAGTCCAAGGAAGAGAATTGCAACAGCGAAGATAAGGTAGAGTTCTATTCCCATCGCCAGCCACCTCCGAGTAACACCAAAATACCTACACCCCCAGCGAAGAGAACAAACGAGACAATCACCATGGTAGCTCCCCATGTTCCCCAGAGCGCTTCGCTAAAAGACTCAGACGAGGTTATGGGAGGAGAAACTCCTTCAAATGCTTGATAGAAAACAACCACAAATCCAAACAATAAAAGAATCGCAACACCATACGTAAGACCTTGTTTTACGTTCATTTCGTTCCCTCCTTGTCAATCATACCTATTGCTGAGAGTAGTAATATCGTCACCAATCCTGCCGCGACGCTAAGCTCAAATACTGCTGCATAGGGTGCATCGAGAACATAAAAAACCATTGCGAGAAGTGCACTGCCGATCCCCAATGCAATAGTTGCCCTTACCAGTTCTTTTAACTCGATTGCGACAATAAGAAAGACGGTTGTTGAGATGAGGAGAAGTAAGCTTATTAGACTATTTGTATCAATGAGCATTATCATAATCTCCTTTTATTTCTGTTGGGTTTTTCGAGGGTACATCTGTTCATATTAAATAAAGATATTGAACTGTACAAAGCACTTTATTTTGGCGAGATTGGTTTACGCATAATTCTTTGGAGGAGGTTTTTTCCCCAATTTTTTTTCATTGTCAAACTCGTTCAAAATGATGATTTTTTCCCAACCTTGATTTTAAGTCTTTCGCACAAGATATTAAAGTAACAGAGAATTATTTGACATGAGGCTAAGAAATGAAGTTCTATACTCCCCATTCCAAAACACTCATAGCAACTGGATACACTGGATATATTTGTGAAGATACCCTTAGAGGTAAGACATACTACGAGTTTGATGAATCCCATATAGTGAAAGAAAATATCAGAATAAAAGGTGATGCCCTTCCGAAAATAAATACTCATTATATTTGGTGGATTAGTAATGACATAGAAGAGATTAAGATTTATCAACAAATAAAGACAGTTGGTTATTCGGATTATAAACCTGGAAAATGGTATATTTCAACTAAGGATTTGATAAAAGAAGGATAAGGAATCCAATTAGTAAAGAACCAAAAAAAAATATATTCAGAAAATGCTATGAAAACAGAGGAAACAGCTAATATGACTACTAAGAAAAAACGTAAGTATTGATTTTTTTAGTTGTTGGATTAATGATATTTTCTTGTATTGTTATTGGTTTATATTTTTTATCTCTGAATCTTACTCCAATTATTCAATTTGAAAAAGAAGGAGCATGGCTCAAAGTCATATCAGTTGACCGTGAAGTAAATTGAAAAGATATGAACATTACAATTTCAGCAGGCAATTATTTCATATATACAATTTTCTTCATCATCTCAGATGTCTATGATATACAGTTATGAAAACGGCAAAGCCTATCCAGAAAATTGGCAATCTATTACACCAGGAAATTTTCTTCATTTTTTATTATTTAATGGTAATATCACTGTACAATTGAAGTGGATACCAACAAATAAAATAATTGGAGAATGGAATTTTCCATAATATTGATAGGTTAACTTGATACGATGTTATTTGAAGAAGGAAGGAAAGATATGAAAAAATAGTTAGTAATCATAGGAATCGTTACTCTGCTTGTTACTATTGGGTTGAGTATCTGCGAAAGATATTAAAAAATAATTTTTAATATTCAACAATAAAAAAATAAATAAAAAAAAATGAGAGAAAAGTCGATTACTCTTCTTTTCCGATATCCCAAATAGCTTTTATCGCAAGGATACCGACCGCTGGGGCTATGAATATTGCAAGGCTCTGTGATATGCCTTTAAATAACGATCCGATCCATGGGTCTATGCTGAAACCCTGGAAGACTGAATACATTACAAGTAATGCGATACCTGCCATGAGAAACGCTGGAACTTCGGATTTAGTAATTGTTCCCTTTCCCAACATAGCTAATATTCCAACAATAGCACCAATTATCGCTAATAACCAAGCGATCCATCCGCCTATATCTGTTGTAAACACTTGTTGTGTTGGGGTTTGTTCAATAGTGTAGGCTTGCCAAAGACCGACTAATAGTGCTATTAGTGCTCCTATGATAAATGCCCATATTGCTACTTTACCCATCATATCTTTTGCCATATTTCATACTCTCCTCAATTATTTCCTTCAATTATTTTATTAGCAAGTAGAAACAACGAGCTTATATTTAATAACTTCGTTTTTTTCAACAGAAGAGAATCAGGAGAAATAATTCTACCGTTTATTCAGTAAGCCATTCTTCATCAATACGACGATAGTTTGCAATCTCATTTGGAGTAAACCAGAGGTTAATTTCAAACAAAGCGGTTTCTTTTCCATCGGATGCATGGATAATATTTCTGCCGATGAACTGTCCGTAATCACCTCGGATAGTCCCCATCGCTGCTTTCTGTGGATCCGTTGTACCTGTCATTCCACGGACCATCTCAATGACATTTACACCTTCAAGGACCATCGCAACGACAGGAGAAGAGGTAATATATTTCACGGTTGGCTCAAAGAATGGTTTTCCTTTATGGATTGCGTAATGTTTCTCTGCGAGCTTCCTATCCACAGTGACAAGTTTCATCGCAACTATCTTGATACCTTTTTTTTCAAATCGGTTAATGATTTCTCCGATAAATCCTCGCTGAACTGCATCAGGTTTAATCATAGCAAACGTTTGTTCTTTCTGCATTACTCGTTCACCTTTTTTTTATTATAGAAGGATACGTTCCTTGTTTATAGAATTAACGTATCTGTAACTACCGAAATGACATAATAGATTTTAATGTAGTATGAATAATTACCTAATGTTCGAAGGTATACCAGATGGTGTCCCGGATTTTGAAAATATCAGGAGAAAAAAGGACCTGGTACAGTTGTTAATACACTCATATAAGACATCAATGTGGTATCACATTGGATATTCAGTCAGTCATAGAATACGAGAAAATAAGCAAGGAGACGTCGAAGAATATCGACGATCCCGCAAAGATAAAAGCCATGCTTGAAGTGCTGATAAAAAGGATTGAACAGTTTGAGAAAGAGAAATACGAGGGAAAATAAATGTTTGGAAAAAAATTAAGACTTAAATGGGGAGTCATGAGTTGGGAAGAAAAAGGGAGTCTGGTTTTTCAAAATTTGAGGAGAGGAGGAAAGGATTTAAATGTAAATTTTTTTCTTGAAGACCAGACCCCCATAGAAATATATGATGAACTAGTAGATAAACATTACTCTATATGAGAAAAATGTTTTAATTAGCAAAAATGGTCGTATTTATATGTAACATTCGTCTTATAATCAATGAAATGTATGTGTAGATAAAAGAATTCACAAAAATATAAGAATTATCATAGAAGAGGGAGAGTCATAGGGTGAGAGGAAATGCTAAGCGAAAGAGTTAGTACCTTCTGGAGAAAGTCCTACTTTTTTTGACTCCCCAATATATTCTTGTTCTTTCATCTGTATAAATATCTTTGGTTGCGTTGAGGTAGAAAAACCATGGGAAATTTTATTAATTATCGACAAATGCACATAAGAAGTATAGATAATTATTAATAGACACGGTGGTTTATTTTTATTGTAGGAAAGGAGGAAAGGTATTCTAATTCATATGATTCCTCTAATTTTTTCCTTTCTCCTTCCTCCTAAAAAATAGGAAATAGAGGAAAGGTGGAGTCTTTCATATTGCCTCCGCATTTCCCTTTCCTCTCAAATCATAAAACATCAAGTGATTATTTATTCATCAGGATTAGGGTATTGTCTACCAAAGTCATATTGTTGTTTGTGCGCTGTATAAACAATCTTTACTTTAGGATCATCAAATTCTTTTTTACAGTCTTGACATTTATATTGTGGTTACTTTCTTTGTTTAATAGAAATATTTTTATTTTTAGTATTGGACAAACTTCAATAAAATCCTGAATCGTCTGAAGAAATCTATTATGATGTTGTTCAACAATTTCATTTTTTTCTTTTTTCAAAATTTAATCTCCGATTTTGATATTCTTTTTATCATTATAAAAAAACCAGTATGGGAGATTTTCAGTAACCGAAACCTGTTCACGAAAACATATTATTTTTGAGAATTTTTTAAAATAAGAAATGGGGAGTTCTATTTCTGGAGGGACGGTTCATAGGAAAAGGTGGAATTTTTATCTAGATTTCTTTATCTCACCTGTTTCTGACTCCCCAGTATAATCTAATATTTTATATCGCATAAGAAGGTTTGGTTGCAATTTTTATTCAAAATTAAAAAGTATGGAGAAAAAGAGATGTTTTGTTGAATCTAAGGATGTGTTTTTAGATGGTATAGTTTTTTAAGGAAGAGTTGTTACGATACTTAAGGTAGTGTCAAAGGTTATGGAAGATAATTTAGAACAAACAAAGGAAAAAATACAAGCGCAAAAAGAAGAAATCAAACAGATAGAAGCAGGGATAAAAACTAAAATCTTAGGAGTAGTGCTCCTTTTTTTTACAGCCTTTTGGACATATATTGGATTTTATAGTTTTTTAACATTCGATTTTGACATAACAAGTTTTCAATTACCTTTATTTGTGTTTTCTTATATTGTGATAATAGCATTACTAATAATTAATAAAAGGGGATTATATCATAAATTAGTTGTGTCATGCGGCATTATTCTTTTAGCGTTTTATGTATCTATGTTAGTAATATTTTACCTATTTTAATAATGGGAATAAAACCTATGAAAAAACTACTCCTAATCATAGGAATCGTTGCCCTGCTTGTATGTGTTGGATTAAGTGGATGCAATCAAGTTAGTAATACGCTGAATCCTGAAAAAGGTAAGTTTATAGGAACATGGAAGGTAGAAAAACTTAATAATTCTACCATAAGTGGAGAAGTCTATACTTTTTTCTCTGATGGGACAGTACGAATTTCTGCAGCGAGTGGTACATGGGAGTTAAAAGACGGAAAGTTAGTTTTGGAGTTCGAGATGCATCAATCTATGTATTCATACAGTTTTTCAAATAATGACAGAACTCTTATATGGATTATGGATAACAAATATACCGTTGAATTAGAAAAACAAGCTGAGATATGCTGATGCCAGGATACAACTCAAGTTTTAACAAGATAATTAGAAATGAAATTGTTGATTGAAGGACTGTTAGGAGTCAACTATTTTTTGCCTCTATTTGTAGAAATAAAACTTCCTTTTGCCCTCTTTGTGGTGGCAAATATAAACTTCCAAGCGATCAGCGGCATTTTTGTAAACGATGCGGCAAGTGATTACGTCATATTACCGACGAAGAAATATAGATTGATAAGAGTAGCTCCAGAGTGATCCTCAAGATATCAAAAATTTGTGACAATTCATGACATCTTGTCTCTGGAGCCAATTCTTTTCAATAGGGAAATCCTTCATAAACATTTGCTGTGAGATGACAAAATGGAGGAAAAGGCTCCGAGAAGATGAAAAATCAATAAGGGTGGAAAGTTTTAATACAGATATAAGCCTACCCCGGAGCCTGCTTTTTCGAATTAGATATTGGTTCATAAACATTTTGTAATGAAAGCTAGTTAATGTATTTACTTAAAATATATTATTATACTATTTTTGTATTGTATTAATTGTAAATAGTAGTTTATTTGTTTTATAAAAACTTAAAATATGTTTATTTTGTTAATAATAAATGTATTCTTCATCATAGAGCGTCCGTATGGCATTACTCAACTGTTCTAGTAAGACTAGCACGACATAAGTCATATTGTATTTTAAGAAAATATTAAAATATAAGAAAGGAAGAGAAAAAAGAATAAAGTCTTAACGTTTACATCCCAAAGGATTTCCCGAAAAGATACAACGTAAGACTAGCGATGTTAATAATGGTGTGAGCAAAAATCGTTGTATAAAGATTTTTTGTTTTTAAGATTATAATGGAAAATAGTATTCCAAGTGCAACCGCAATGAATGCAGTGTACATATAAGTATAGCTCAAATGGGAAAGGCCAAAGAGAACGGAAGTTAATATCACAGCAATGGTTGGGCCGCTAATCCCTGTGATTTTTTCTAAAAGAAATCCTCTGAAGAAAACCTCTTCACAGAAAGGCTGAATTGTGACGAGGAGATACAGTGAAGGGGTCGAAAAAAGTTGTTGGAGATCAGGGATGTTGCTAACGTTATCAGGATTTGTTTTTGTCAGAAAAAGGTAGATGAGACCAATAGTTATTGTAAGGGCAAACGCAAGAATGATGGTAATAAACCCCCAAAGTATCGCTTGGTCTAATCCTTCGCGTTTTAGATTCAATCGAGCAAACATCTCCTTTAAAGAAATCTTGTTTACTAGTTTGTACCAAAGGATCGGAACAAAGATAAAACCAATGAATACAAAAAATAATTGGAAAAGGAGTAAAGTAATCTCAAGAGTAAGCTTTTGGAAATGTGTCATAGATTGAGTGTAGATTACTGGCATTTGTGATGATGAAAAAAGAGTAATCAGTGGATAGCCTACAAATAGAAGAAAGGATGCTAGTATGGCAATAAATGCAAAAAGATGAGTTGGTTTCTTAACATTAAAATCCATCGATTGATGAAAACAGATGCAAGTACATAAATATAATTGTATTATGCGCTCGCGACTGTTTATCTTTTTTCAGTTGTGATTTTCTCGTATATTTTTTCCAAAATCATATAGCTGAATTTATAACCAACAAGAAACATGCATTCTTCTAACATACTTAAATTCTTAATAAGTTGTTCTTGTGAGGGATTCTGATAAAAGTATTTGTTGCTGATCCATTGTGTAAAGTTAAAATGCTGTTGCACGCAGAAATCTTCGATTGACATTTCTTTTACTTTTTCTTGGAAGTCTGGTGATAGTACTTGTAAGATATCATTAATGACATCATCTAATGTCGGATATCCAAATTTTTCATATCTTAAACCTCCACATTAAGGTTTTATTGCAACTCTTTCTTTAAAAATATATCCTCAAAATTTCCCGGGGGACATTGAATTTATGCTTGGTTTTGTCCCTCTAATGAATTCAATCACGCATATAATGTCGTAATATGATTGGTACAAATATCGTGGTGAGAAGACTCATAAGGATTAAAGATACATAGAGATTTTGGGTAATTACCCCTAAATTAAGTCCTATGAGTGCGACAATCATTGCCACTTCTCCCCGTGGAACCATCCCCATTCCAACGGTTAAGGAAACTTTATGGGTCATCCGACCTAATCGAGCCCCTATATAACAACCAATAATTTTTGTGAGAAATGCAACAAAGATCAAAGCGATTAAAAACCAAAAAATCTGTAAAGTCAGAGTATGAAAATCTGCTAGAACACCAAGTGATACGAAAAAAATTGAGGCAAATATTATCTGCAGATATTCTGCTCCTTCTTTGAAATTTTTCCCACTTTTTATGACCACACCTGATAACGCAACTCCTGCAAGAAATGCACCAACGATTGCAGATAATCCTATAAGTTCCGCAATCATCGCATAGAAAAAAGCAATCATCATCGCAAAAATAAAAACCGTTTCAGGAAATCTCATTCCAAGTTTCGTTGTATGAAATTTTTCGATCAGTTTTGAAAGATACACATAACCGATGTAAGCACCCAATACCATAAAAACTACTGCTTCTATGAGAATGATAATAATAGGAACAAGTGATATGGAATCATTTACAACTTGCATAGAAAAAGAAAGAACAAGCAAGCCTAATATATCATCAATGACTGCAGCACCAATAATAGCTTTTGCTGCCTCAGTTTGCAATTTGCCCATTTCCCGTAGAACATTTGCAGTAATCGCCACACTTGTTGCGGTCAGAGCAGTACCAACAAAGACGGAGCTGACAAAATTAAAACCAAAAAAATCTGCAAGAAAAAACCCACTAATCCAAGGAACAATTACCCCAATTAGGGCAATCACGCCGTATTTGACATTGAACACATCCTTTATTTTGAATTCAAGACCGACAACAAACAATAACACCACTGCACCTATTTGTGCAAAACTCTGTACAGATTCTGTGTAGGTAATTAAACCAAGTAAACTTGGACCTATTGTTATCCCTACAAGTATCTCCCATACGATAGCAGACTGATTTATTTTAGAGGCAATAAGATACCCTGCTAATGCTACAAAGAGGAGTAAACTGAGCTGAAATTCTATAGATGTAACAATCCCCTCAAACATACTAACGATATATCCATAACCATATGAAATATTTTGTCATTAATAAATCAACAGGATACTCCGGGAGGTCATAACAATGCAATATTTATATAAGCAGATATTACGGTTCTTAGATTAGATGTTCGATAAATATTTTTAAATACGATTTGTTGTTTCACCGTGTTAGTTGGGCTTGTAGGGTAGCTTGGTCCATCCTTTTAGCTTTGGGAGCTAGAGACTCCGATTCAA
>Ga0315277_10005343_pt1 | contig 16945 bp, 13 predicted proteins | sample YL17G05_15_MG_FD_203695 | JGI IMG/M metagenome (GOLD analysis project Ga0315277, IMG submission 203695) | Sediment microbial communities from Yellowstone Lake, YNP, Wyoming, USA - YL17G05_15 | ecosystem: Environmental > Aquatic > Freshwater > Lake > Sediment | place: USA: Wyoming | collected... | reverse complement strand
AACATCCACATCGGTTCTCCTTGCGCGACGCTTTAGAATCGGGGGGGACGCCTACCTCGTTTCCTGGCCAGGGAGTCAAGCCCCCGGAATTGAAGCGACTGGTCCCAAATTTTCAATCTACTTTCTGCCCTCCGCCTCCGTTTCCGGCGCGAGAATTACCGGACAGTCGCTCATGGCCCGTTGCGCCACTCAGAAGCGGATGGAAAGTTTGTAGTTCCCACTTCAGTGGGCCAGAGAAAGAACAAACCCACTAAAGTGGGAACGACGAACTTTTCGTCGCTTTCTGCGTGGCTCAAGACGCAATGAGGGCTCTTACTTCTGCTCCTTGGCCGAGTCGGCCAAGCGACGCAGCAGTTGGCGCATCTGTTCGGCCACCCGCTTGTCCCACGACAGACTCCCGAACCGGCCACGATGATACAGGTCCACAATGAGGCCGAGAGCCATCGGACTCAGCGAACGCGATCGAGCCAAGGCCTCCAGGAACTCGCTGGGGGTTTGCGCAGGCTGGCGCTCCTTGACTTTTCCCCGCAACGCGGACACCGCGGAGCAGTAGAAACTGAGAAAAGGGTCGTTGCGCGCATGGCGTGCGGCGCCTGGCGCAAAGTTGTCTCGCCAGCGACGTCGCGCCTGCAAGTAAAACGCCGCGGCCACGAGGTTGAGGCCAATCAGCCCCGCCAGCAGCGCAACGATCTGGGGACGCGTGATGTTTTCGCGAACGCGCGGGAGCAGACGATCCAGAAACATCGGATCGGGACGCGATCCGGTGACCCAGCGATCAATGGGTCCCCACAGATAACTCATCCAACGCGCTTCGGCCTCGCCGTCATACCAGACGATGAGTTGATTCCACCGGCCCGTAATGGTGCCGAACCACTCCATGATTTTTTTGAACGAGAAGCGCCCGCTATAGACCTCGAGCGGCGGCGGCGGGGTCGGATCGAACGTCGCCCATCCGCGCTGCGGCGACCAGACTTCCACCCACGCGTGGGCGTCCTGATTGCGAAAGATCAGCGAGTTGGGCGAGTCGCCCGGAATGCCGCCATGATAGCCAATGGCCAGACGCGATGGGATTTGCAGATTGCGGCAAAGAACCACCATGGCCGAGGCGAATACCTCGCAGTTGCCCTGCGGGTGATCGAACAGGAACCGCTGGATGGGATTGGGACCGCTGACCGGACCGTTGAGCGATTCGATGTTGAGCGTGTAGCTGTAGCGACTGCGCAGGTGTTGCTCGACGGCCTTGGCGCGTTCGAGATTGTCCGCGCAGCCATAGGTGATTTCGGCCGCCTTCTGGAACGTCTCGAGGCTTGTCAAAGTCTCGGGCAGCTTCAGAGCCTCGGACAGGACAAACTCGTCTTCCGGTCCGGGCGGCGTTTTCCGGCGGGCGTTCGGCCCCCACGACAGCGCCCGATAGCGTTTGAGCGAGGTGAGCCGACCGACCAGAGCGATCTGAGGTTCGTATGGACCCATCTCCACTTGATCCAAGGCAGCCAAACCCGACAAAGCCACGAGCGCCTGGCCGGGCGCATTCAGGAATTCAACGACGTGGGGAATGAGCAACGGTCGGTCGGCGACCTCGACGCGCTGGAGCCAATAGACGCCATCGGCATCGGACTTGCCCAGACGCAGCGACGGCTGAACCGAAGACCATTCGAGATTGGAGAATCGTTCGAGACTGGCAGAGCGCATATAAATCGTTTCGAGCGGAGGGACTTTGGCCGGAAAAGTCACCTTGAGGACTGGCCGAGGGTCGGACTTGATCGCCGATAGATGGCGTAGATTGACGCCGACCGCCAAACCACTCATCGCAGGACTGTAACCGCGGATTGCCGCGGGGCCTGCAAAATGGGAAGGCGAAAACACACGGTCGCGCGGGAGAACATAGAACAGAGCCGCGCCCAAAAAGAAAACCGCAACGGCCTGACATACCCACAGTCGTTTCGACGTTCCCGGAGCGCGCGCGTTGAAATCCTCGACCGCCACTTGATAGCCGACGGAAGCGCTGATTGCCGCTGCGATTGGACCGGCGGCCTTCGCCCGAGGCAAATAGTAACGGCACAAATTCATCGTCAGAAGAAAACCCACCAGGACCGCAACAAAAGGAACCAGCACGACCAGGAAGAAAACCGACTCCGTCGAGGATCCACTGACGATGATCATCAGCATGGCAAGGAAGGCCATCTGCAAGTAGTCTCGATACTCCTTGCTGTTATACGCTCTGTAAGCTTGGAGAAAGCAGATCAACACCACCAATGTTTCGCGCCGGAACGGACGGTCGCCCCAATACCAATCGAGCAGCGAAAGGAGAATGAACGCAGCAGTGACCAGGCGCCAGGCGGTGCGATAGGCCACCGACCTTTGGGTGGAGGGACTCAGGAACCGGCTGGGCGCCAGAAGAAGGCAAAAGGCCAGAACCAGTCGGGGCGGAACCTCGGGCACCAACAAGAGTCCCGCCGCGCCGATCCAAACGAGCAGGTAAGAAAGACTATCCAACCGGCGTGATCCCCGAAACGGCTGGCTGATTGCCTCCGCCATGGTCCGCCTCGCAGCCCGTCAACGGCTGACGGTGATGATATCGCCGCCTGAAATCAACCCATTGGTGGGATCGTAGGTTAGACGAGTCAGAAGCGTATCAATCTTCTCGGCAGAAAGCGGCAGTGTGGCTGCTTTGTCGTCGGACACGCCTATGGTTAGCCCTCCGCCCTGGCCGCGGACAAGCCCCATAGCCGACAGCAGGTCGCTGTGGCGATCGGGACCGCGACTGATCAGCAGCCAACGATAATCTCCACCGGGCGATCCGACATAGGCATACTCTTCGCTCTCCTGATTGCTGAACGGATCGGCGGGAATCCGAACCATATAAGCAACCGGACCATACAGCGAATGCAACCCGGTCTCCGTGTTGGGGGAGGCGCTGTAGTCTGTTTCGTAGTTCTGCAAGGCACGCGCGAGGACCCGCTGTTCCTCTTTGACGCGGGAAATGCGCGTGGACACGATCAAATACTGGGCGGAATAGATGAAAAAAGCCGTCAGGATGGCCGCAACGACCAGAACCACCAGCAATTCAAACAATGCCACACCCGCCGCTTCGGCGTGAGGTCGGCTTTTCATGTTGGGTGTGTCTATGCCCGCCCGCAACATACGTCACTCCCCACGGCAGCAATACACTTCGCTACCCCTCTCCCCATTTCAAAACCTAAGATGGTTGCTTTCGTCCCTTCTGTCAACCTAAAATGTGTTTTGCACGTCTTTCCGACTAGGATGATTTTTTTGTCGGCGGAGTGGAGACAGGCCGTATCCTCTCTCGACCCGGTCGTTGTCCGAACCAAGATTCTCTTGATTGCAGGCGTCCGCCGTCTCATGATGAGATCGAACTTGCGCTGTGAGCGATTTGAGACTAAGGGCGGCAATTCATAAATACGGCGACATGAATCATGGTTAAAAGGAGACTTTTGACAGGATAACAGGATGGACGGGATGAAGGCGGGCGTGAGGCAGGTATCCTGTTAATCACAGCCTGAACGAAGCGTTCGAAATGGAATTCAAAGAGCTGACTGAGAAGATCATTGGTTGTGTCTATCGCGTGTGCAACAAGATGGATTACTGAAGTCCGTGAGGCGGGTCATTGTGGCTCACGAGATTCAGTTGGCGAATTATCTGGCTGCCACCGGCAAGCCGGCGGGCCTGGTTCTGAATTTTGGCGGGCGGAAGGTGGAAGTGAAACGAAAGGTGCGGGAGTGGGTCGGGGGATAAACAGGATTTCAGGAATCCCGTCCATCCTGTTATCCTGTCAAAGACAATACGTCACCGAACTGATGAATCAGAGGACTGAGGCAAGGCGGGCACAATGGCTGTTCCGATGATCTTCGCCCTGACGCCGGTTCTCGGCTGGAGTTGGCCGGCATTGACGCCGATTCTCGTGGCGACCGCCGGCAGTCTCGGCTATGGCCTGATCACAACGGGTATGAAAGGCAAGCGCGGCCTGACGAAACTCGACCAGCGATTGCTCGAACGCCGGATGGTCGAGCTGAAGCTCGACGAGTTCGTCAAAGATGTTGTTGCCGAGCAGGTGGGCTACGACGAGGAATTGCATTTTCAGAAAGAAGATATTCTAGTAACGTTTGGCCACGATGCGCGCGGCCGGTTCTTTATTCGGGTCACCGGCCCGAAACACCGATCGGCAGCCGATCTGAAGATGGCGGGCGAAGAGTTCGCGCGCTCGATCATTCAGCAGTTCGTTTACAATCGTCTGGCGACCGAACTCGACCGTCGCGGGGTTCAGGTCGTCGAGGAAACCGTGGACGAAGAAGGCAACATGGTCCTGCAGACGCGCCGATGGTGATTTCGAAACGATGAACGATGAACGCGGAATGATGAATGCTGAAAGCTGAGGGCTGAAGGCTGAAAGATGGGACGCTTCTCAAAGCTGGAAACAGGAAAAACTGAAGCGGAGAAAGCTGCCGAGCCCCGGGCGGGTTTGCCCGTCGAGCAACTCGTCGAAGCCGAAACCTACGATTATTCGTACTACGTCGAAGAGGCCGACAAGCAGTATTTCACGGGCCGCTATGACAAGGCGCTTCGCCTCTATTCGCGTGCCCTTCAGGTGGACAACAGCCAGGTCTATCCGTGGGTTGGCCAGGTCTTGTCGCTGCTGGCCATGGATCAGGTCAAGGAAGCCGACCTGTGGGTGACGCGGGCGATTGAGCTGTTTCCCGAGGACGCAACGCTCCTTTCGTTGCGGGCACTGGTCTATGCGCATAGGGGAATGATGAATCGTGCAATTGGGGCGTCGGACTATGCCCTCAGTCGCGGCGGCACGCCCTATGGCTGGGTGGCGCGTGGTGAGATTCTTTTGCGGGCGAAGAACAAGAATGCGCCTTTCTGTTTTGACAAAGCGCTCGAAATCGCAGGACCGACCAATTGGAAAATCGCCATGCAGATCGGCTTGGTCTATTTTCGCCGGCGGATGTATTCGTCGGCGCTGAATTATTTTCGGCGCGCGTGCGCCGTAAATATGGGGAATTTTCACCTGTGGTTTTACCTGGGCCGATGTTACGACCGTCTCTCATTCAAGAACGAGGCGATCGAAGCGTTCAATCGGGCGCTGGAAATCAATCCCGATTGTCGCGAGGCCGAGAGGGCGTTGAGCGCGGCCAAGAGTTCGAACATCGTGACGCGCCTGTTTCGTCGGTTGTTCTTCTCGGCCAAATAGTCTGCGATTGATTTACATCACTTTTTTGCTGCTGACTCGCAGCGCGAGCAACTGCCACGTGAATGAGAAATCACCGCAGAATCCGACTCCACTCGAAGCGCTGCCGATCCGCGCCAAATGGCTCGAACCGTCGGCGTTGGTGGTCATCTTGGTTTTGGCCGTGGCGTTGCGTTTCTGGGGTATCAAGTTCGGCTTCCCCGAACATGTCCGGCCCGACGAACAGTACTTTGTCAACGCGACGCAACGATTCGACCGGCTGAACACGCTCGATCCCGATTTCTTTCTCTATCCCGCTTTCTATATGTATGTAAACCTGGCCGTTTGGCGGGGCTATACGTTGTATCAGTTCTTTCGGGGCAACTATCAGGTATCCAATGTGACCCCTCGCCAGCCACCCGGCTATGGTTTGGAACTGATTCGCGCCCGGTTGCCGGACATGGAGTTCCTGCTGGGCCGGTGTGCGACGGCGCTCTTCGGTGTGGCGACGGTATTGATTGTCTATGCGATGACGCGGCGGTTCTATGGCCGTAAGGCCGCGGTGGCGGCAGCCTTCTTGCTGGCCATCAATGGTCTTCACACGCTCAATTCGCATTTCTACAAGAGCGACGTGGCGACGACTTTCTTCACGATGGCCGCGCTCGGCTGCATGGCCTGCTTTGTTCAATGTCGTGGCACCCGATGGAACGTGGGAGCGGCAGTCTGCTCGGGCCTGGCTGCTTCGACCAATTATTACGGTGGCTTTCTACTGGCGCCGCTCCTGGCGAGCCAATTCATGGCCCGCTATGAAAATAGAACAACAGAGGCAAGGAAAGAGAATAGCGGCGAAACCCATGGATCGTGGCCTGCGAGGCTATGCGTGGCCGCATGGGTGACCGCCCGCGCAGTTTTGAAGGGCTTGGCGAGTTGGGAAACGTATGCCATGCCGGCGATTGCGCTGGCTGTTTTCGCCGGCACTTCGCCCTATTGTTTCATTCGTTGGACGGCGTTTCTGGACGCTTTTCACCGCATGCTTTTTTCGGACCGCCAATCGCTTTACGACACATTGGTACGCATAATCAATTTCGACGACTTCGGATTTCGAAAATCGCCGCTGCAATACAGTCTTCTGTTTTGCTTTCGTTACTCAATGGGACTGGTGCTGTTCGTAGTGTCGGCTGGTGGATTGATCTTTCTTGCCTCGCGGCGCCAAGCGGTGGGCTGGTTGCTGTTGCTTTTCTTCATGGTTCATTTTGTCATGACGGCCTCCGGCAAGGCTGTTTTCATGCGCTACTATCTCTCGCTTGTTCCCGTTCCGACAATCGCAGTCGGGGTATTGCTGTCGTGGAGGATTCAGAAGCAGTGGCCCGATCGCGCCGGAAAGCAGAATGTTTGGCTGGCGGTAGTGCTCGTCCTTTGCGGAGCCGGCAGCTTCTTGACGAGTGTGCAACAGGATCGTCTTCTGGCGCGCAAAGACACGCGCGTTGAGGCGCGGGAGTGGCTGGCCAGGAATCTTCCTCCAAACGCGACTGTCGGCACGCCGGTTGATTGGTGGGGTAATTACTATCCTTATGGCAAGCCAACCTTGCCGGGAGGGCGTGGCTATATCCCTGTCGCGCCCGACCGGGTGCGTGCAGGCGGTATCCGGTATCTCGTAGTGGACGATTCGTTGCTCCGGCTCTACTCGCCAATGGAACGGTCCGGTTGGTCGTCGTGGCTTGCTGCCAACACAAATCTGCTCAAAGAGATTTCGCCTTACGATCGCCCGGACAGCGAGAGTAGAGCGCGCTACGACCAGCTCGATGCTTTCTACGTGCCCGTCGCGGGCTTCAAAGGCATTGCGCGACCGGGGCCGCGCATTCGCATCTACGAAGTGCGCTCCACGCCTTAAGGTTTGGAGTACAGCCTTCAGGCCGAGAAAACACACGCGGAAGCGTGGACTCCGAACCGAAACCTAATACAACGTCCAACTGGTTGCCGCGGTGTGCGAGTAAACAAAAACAGCGGTCACGGACTTATTGGCATCCATGAGCACCGATGTGGGATTAGCCGAGCCGGCAGCTGCGCCCGCCCAGTGGTCGAATCGGTAGTCCACCGCCGGAATGGCCTGCAGTTGCACCGTCTCTCTGTAGAAATAAGCTGAATGGTTGGGGTTCTTCGTCACCGTTCCGCCGGTCGTCGGCGAGATTTGGACACTCAAAGTATAGAGCGGTATAGACTTGGAAGCCTCGTTCATCCCGCCGTAGGCGCCGACGTTGAGCCGGTTGCCGTTGGGTTCAGGCTCGAGTGAATAGAGGGCATGGGTGGACGCCGGGTCGCCCGCGTCAATTGCCGGACTGTGGACGGTGTCAATCACCCAGTCGCCGGCGCCGCCATTCGCTCTCGGATCCCACCGGCCCGCTTCGGATTTGGGGTGAAAATCGGGATTCGCCGTGAAGGTGGTCGCCGGATTGGCAAAAAGCGGATCGGCCTTGAAAATGTGCGACCCGATCCTCACGCGCGGGTCGCCATTGTGAAGCGTCTCGGTCGAAGAAACGATGCAATAGTCAATATCAATGAACGATTTGTATCGGCCACCGCTGTCATCGCCGATCACCAATGTCTGCCCTCGGGTGCCCCACATGATGCAGTTGCGCACGGTGGGCTGGCCCACTTGGTGATCCGCGGCCTCGCCATACTCATAGGCCGAAACATCATTGAGGCAATTGTAGAAAGTGCAGTTGGTGATATACGGGGTGGTCTTGCCTTTGCTGATGATCCCATTGATGCAATTAATGAAGATATTGTTGCGGACCACGCGAACGCCGCCGGCGTCGTTCATGGTCACTCCCCCACATCGGGTGTCCCAGGTCGGCGCGGTTCCGAGGTAGTCATAGAAGATACAGTTCTCAACGATGCCGTCTGAGTTGTCGAAATCGCAACCATCGTCGAGATTCGACCCCAGGAAAATGCAGTCGTGCACCCACACGCCCAACCCTGTGCCCTCGACGTCGCTGGCGTCATAGCGGCCTTCCCGGTAGGCAAAAATGCACGAGTCTTCTTCGATATGCGACCAATAGCCGGTGACTCCCTGCTCGCCGCCCGTGTTGGGTCTCTCGTCGCCACCCACGCTGAAATAGCAGCGGCGCAAGGTCGCCGAGCTTGGGTTGCCCTGTTCCCCAATGTAGCAACAGTCGCCGAGAAAATAATAAAAGGCGCAATCTTGCAGCAGGAAGTGTGAACCCCGTGTGGAAATAACGCCATGACCTTCCTGTGTTGCAGCGGTTCCATTGCCATACCAGAATTGGCAATACAGAAATCGGCTGTTGCGGGTGGTGCCGGCGAGGCGGATCTTGCCCCAGCGCCCTGAGCCGCTTCGATGGCCGATGCGCGTGAACATGATCGGCTGCGTGCTGGTCCCCTCGGCGAGAATGCGCGCGTGGACAGTTCCAGAACCTTCCACGCGGAGATAGGCGTTGGCCGGCAGTTGGACAGTTGTCCCTGCATCAATTCGCAGAGTTGCCCCATTGGCAACGGCGACCGACTCGGTCGCCACATGATTGCCCGACCAAGTGGTGTCGGCCGTGATGGTGTAGCAGAAACCCACGCGACACACACACACGAGCAGAAGGAAAACACAGCCATATCTCATGCAATTCATCGCACTACCCCCGACACAAGACATATTCCTTTTTGTTTATCAGTCCCTTTTGGCGCACTGTCAATATGCAAAATGCCTCAAGCCTTTGAGGGGGCTGCAAAAAGCGTCCGCACAAAAGTAACGCAACCTCCGAAAAATCATATTGAAATCATCTTGGGCCTGCTTTATAGACAAAAAAGTTCCAAAAGGTAGCACAACCAGAACAACGAGACGGTCACCACGCGATGCAAAAGATCAGATCCGTTTTAAGGCGTTGGTTCCGCGGATGGCGCCGCCGGGGCAAGTCCCTGAGAATCGAGGAGCGCGCGGTGCATCACCAACGCCTCACCGTAATGCTTGTCCCGACCGCTGCGTGGGGAAAACCTCTCCAGTTCCAGACCACCAAACGCACCATCCTAACGCTGATGGCCGTTGGCGCCATCTCATTCGTTCTGGTGATCGTGGGTTCGGTCTATCTGGCGCTTTCGGCGATTTGGAAAGAAGAAAGAGTTGTCTCAACGCCACCACCCGCCATCGAGCAACAGACAGAGGTTGCCTCCCTGAAAGAGGAGAACCGTCAGCTGAAAAATGAGCTGCGCGAGCAAATCGAACAGACACGACAACGCATCACCAGAGTCAATCGTCTGATCGGTCGGATTTCGGCATTCACGGGTTTGCCGCTCGACGCTCCGACAACGTCCACAGCCATTGTGACGACCGACTCGGCCCAGATGGTGTCGCCCGAAACGCTGGGACGCGGGGGACCCTTCTCGCCGCTGCCCACGGTTCAGACCACAGATCTGTTGGGCCATGGCAGCCGAAGCTATGCGCAGGCCCGAGAAGTCTTGCTCTTTGAGCTTGACTCGATTCTGACACGACTGGATCGGGCGGCCCGTCACCTCGGCGAGCAGCAGTCGCTTCTGGCCACGACACCGTTGATTTGCCCCGTTCAGGGCGATTATATTTTTACCGATCACTTCGGCAAACGCCTTCATCCGCTCTATCGCCGGACGGATTTCCACACGGGGCTCGACATTTCCGCTCCCTACCAAACGCCGATTGTCGCGCCCGCCGACGGCAAAGTCACGTATGCGGGGTACGACAAAGCCAAAGGGGCGACGTTGACGATTGACCATGGCGCGGGCCTCTACCCGCGGGATGGCGTCCCGAGCAAACGGCTTTTCAAAACCCGTTATTTTCATTGCGCAAAAGTGCTGGTCAAAGCGGGCGCAACGGTCAAGCGGGGCGATGTCATCGCCTTGGTGGGATCGAGCGGAACCAGCACCGGCAATCATTGCCACTACGAAGTGTTGGTGGATGACAGTCTGGTGGATCCCGAGTATTTCATCCTCAATGGCCAGTGATTCGATTCACGATTTCCGATTTACGATTCCCGCCTTCGATTTTCGATTCTTCGATTTACGTAACCGTAGCGATTGCGAAATTGGCGCTTTGAGTTTCCGTCCTCTTCATTCGCCCGGAATTGGCTGGATCGCAAGCAAGGCCGTGTAGAATTCACACCCATCATCATTTGGCAAAAAAGTCTCGACAAGGGCCTGCCGCCACGTTAGCCCAATATCACGAGTGGAAGCGCCCCGGGACTGCGGGCCGTGTTTTGCTTCGTTATTTCCAAATCATTCTAAGACTGCGTCGCGGCGGATTCAATAGTCGCCATCTAATCTCAAACAGGAGAAGCAACCCATGAAGATTTCGGAACGCGTAAAACAAATCTCTCCCTCAATGACCCTGGCCGTCACCAGCAAGGCCAAGCAATTGAAGGCCCAGGGCGTGGATGTGATCGGTTTTGGCGCGGGTGAGCCGGATTTCGACACGCCCGACGAGATCAAAGAGGCGGCCAAACGCGCGATTGACGAGGGTTTCACGAAATACACTCCTTCGGCCGGCATGCCGGAATTGCGTAAAGCGATTTGCGACAAGTTTAAAAATGACAATGGGTTGGACTATCCACCGGAACAGATTCTCGTTTCCTGCGGCGCCAAACACTCGATCTACAATACCGTGCAAGCACTTGTGGACCCCGGCGATGAGGTGATCTTCCAGGCGCCCTATTGGGTCAGCTATCCGGAGTTCGTCAAGGCGGCCGGCGGCGTATGCGTCATCATCGAAACAGGCGTCGAGCAGGAATTCAAGATGACCGCCGACCAGGTGCATGATGCGATCACGGAGCGGACCACCTTGTGTATTCTCAACAGCCCGAGCAATCCCACCGGCGCCGTTTATTCGGCGGACGAATTGAAAGCCATCATGGACGCTCTGGTGGATCACGGCGTCTCCGTTATTTCAGATGAGATTTACGAGCGGATTCTGTATGACGGCTTGAAACACGCTTGCGTTCCCGCATTGGGACCCGAATTCAAAGACTCGACCATTCTCGTCAACGGCGTCTCGAAGACCTATGCGATGACCGGCTGGCGAATCGGCTACTTGGCCGGACCAACGGACGTCGTTGCGGCGATGTCGCGTCTTCAGGATCACAGCACATCCAATCCGGCTTCGATCTCGCAGAAAGCAGCCTTGGCGGCGTTGCGCGGCGATCAGTCGGCGGCGGATAAAATGGTTAAAGCATTCGATGAACGCCGCCGTTATATCGTCAATGCGCTCAACGCAATATCGGGCGTGCGTTGCCCGATGCCCAAGGGAGCCTTTTACGTCTTCCCCGACGTTAGCGGTGTCTATGGCAAGAGTCTCAAGGGCGGAAAAACGGTCAAGGGTTCGATGGAACTGACCGATTTCCTGCTTGACACGGCGCGTGTGGCCGTTGTGCCGGGCGTGGCGTTCGGCGACGATAATTGCATCCGGCTGAGCTATGCCACCTCGCTCGAGGCGATCAAGAAAGGCATCGAGCGGATGGGTGAAGCGCTGAAGGCGTAAACGCTTGGTTTCAGGCTTCTGGTTTCTGGTTTCAAGTTTCAGGTTTCAAGGGCCAAGTAAAGGTCTCGTCGTACTATGCCGGCAGGGGATGAAATGCTGGGTACGCGACGTTTTCCTTTGCTCGCCGTTTTCGAAAGGGAGAAGAGGTTACATGCCTGAGATCTGTCGCTTCTTTGGCATCGTAATCGCTATGTGTTTCAACGATGCAGACAGTGGCGCGAGGAAGACCGGCGTGCCGCCGAAAGGAAGGCTATGACATGGATCGTCGAGGAACTCAAGACTGTCTGGCCAGCAGGACCTTAGTCGCTGGGATGAGATTGAGGAAACCCATGGATGTCGTAGCTCCCCATCGTCTGAGGGATTCGTTGTCCACAACATCGCTTTCTTGCGAAAGAACAGAAGATAGTAAGGAGCAGAGAACATGCGTCGGTCGAAGCGGATTTGTGCGTTTGTCTTGATGATTGGATGGTGGGGTATTTCGGTTGCTGTGCTTTCCTCCGGTGAGGAGGTGCTCGATCGCGGTACGGTGGCGATTGCGCAACCGGACGGCAGTGTCTATGTCGGCTGGCGCTTGCTCAAGAACGAGGCCAGGAACATTGGATTCGACGTTTATCGGCGCGAGGGAAACAACAAGGCCGAACGACTGAACAAGAAACCCATCACCGACTCGACCAACTTCGTTGACCGCACGGCCGCTGCCGGAAAAGCCCACTTCTATTCGGTCGTCGCCCCGACAAAAGTCAATCGGGACGTCACTCTTGACATGCCTCCTGCTCCTTCTGTTCCCGTGGTCGCTGCGTCTGGTGCGACTGCATTCATTTCGATTCCGCTTCAAGGCAAATATGTCGCGCAGAAAGCGACTGTGGCCGATCTCGACGGCGACGGGAAACTCGACTACGTCATCAAGCAACCCAACTTCAACACCGACCCGTATCAGAGGGAGGGTTATTGGAAGAAAAGCGAGGACACCTACAAGGTCGAAGCCTATAATCACAACGGCAAGTTCATGTGGCGCTATGACATGGGCTGGGCGATTGAGGAAGGCATTTGGTATTCGCCCATCGTTGTCTATGACCTCGAGGGCGACGGCAAGGCTGAGGTCTATTGCAAGGCCGGCGAAGAGGGCAGCGATCCGCGCGAGCCGACGGGGCACGTGATGAAAGGGCCGGAATATCTGGTCAAGATCAACGGCCTGACGGGCAAAGTGGAGAAGAAGATAGACTGGCCCAGCCGTGACGGCATTGACGACTATAACTACCAAAGCCGCAACCTTCTCGCCATCGCGTATCTCGACGGCAAGAAGCCCTCGCTCATCGTCCAACGCGGCACCTATACGCTGATTAAGACCTTTGCCTACGACAGCGACTTGAATCTCCTGTGGAAATGGGAGTCGTCGGGCGAATACAAGGGTTACAGCGGTCAAGGGTCGCACGGTTTCCATGCGGCCGACGTGGATGGCGACGGTTACGACGAACTGGTCATTGGCTCGGCCTGTTTGGATCACGACGGCAACCCAATGTGGAATACCGGCCGAGGCCATCCGGACACGATTTACGTGGCCGATGTGGACCCCGACCGACCCGGACTGGAGATTTTTTATGGTCTGGAAAGAGCCCGAAAGAGCGGGGCGGTTTGCCTGGTCGAGGCCAAAACCGGCACAGTGATCTGGGAGAACCCGGAGCCGACCAAACATGTCCATGGCCAGGGAATGTGCGCCGATCTTGACGCCGGTCATCCCGGCATGGAGTCTTATGCCCGCGAACGCGACTCCGACACCTGGTGGCTCTACACGGCCAAAGGCGAGCGCCTGAAAGACAAGCCCGAAGGAACGCGCGCCGTTTGGTGGGACGCCACACCCCAGAAGGCCCTGATCGCCGGTGACCGCGACGGTGGCCGAATCGTGAAGTACAAGGGCTCGACGCTGGGCAAGATCGAGGGCAACGTGGTCTGCATCGCCGATTGCCTGGGCGACTGGCGCGAGGAGATCCTCACATGTGTGCCGGGCGAATTGCGCATCTACACAACGACGATTCCCGCGACGACACGCCGAACGTGTCTGATGCAAGACCGCCAGTATCGGAACGCCGTCGCAATCGAAACGATGGGCTACTTCTATCCACCCCAGCTGGGATTGGAGAACGGGCGATGATCCCATTTTTCGGCCAGCCATGCCGAAAGGAGGGCGGGAAAATGAGGCCTTGTTGGTGGCCGATGGGCTTTCCCCTTCCTTTCTATGCCGAAGGCCCACCGCCGGCATCCCTGCCCTTGAACTCCACTTCAGCCCGCGGAAGTGCCGCGGAGAAATCGTCCGAGCCGTCAGTATTTTTTCATAGTTGGAGGGACTTTTTTCAAAATCGGCGCTCGCACCCAATAGAGATTTGAAAATTGTTTGACTTCACGAGCGGCGAGAAGGCATCTTGTTTGCGCTTGTAAGTTGGTGTTAAGAAAGAATCAAAAGGTAATCCCTCATCGAGGGCGCCGCGATTCCGTCAGTCTGGATGCATCACACACCAGGGATGTAGTCGAGAAAGATAGATCACATGGATGGCAGGGAACGCGACTATTATCAGATTCTCGAAGTTGGGCGCGACGCTTCGGAGAAGGACATCAAGCGTGCCTATCACCGGCTGGCACGCGAGCGCCATCCCGACAAGGGGACGACTCCCGAGCAAGTCAAACAGCTCCAGGAAGAATTCGCTCTGATTTCGACCGCCTACAATACGCTCAAAGACAAACGGGCGGAATATGACATCCGCTTGCGCAAGGAAGAAACCAAGCGCACGCAGGAAGGCGGCGAGCCCGCGGGCAAGGGACCTATTGCCACCGGCTCGGGCGCAGCCGCCGCCAAGGGAGCCGCGGCCTCCCGCGAGCGGATTGCCATTGCTCAACGCGCCTTTGCCAAGGGGATGCAGATGTTCAATGCGGGCGAATATCCGCGCGCGTGCGAATTCTTCGAAGCCGCGATCAAGAACAACGATACCGAGTCCTCCTATCATGTCAATCTCGGCCTGGCGCTGATGCGTTCCCGACAGGGCTTCAATCGCGCGGTAACGGCGATCCAACGCGCCATTGAACTGGACCCCTATAACGTGGAGCACCGATTGGCGCTCGGCGAAATCTATGAGACCGTGGGCAGCACTTCGCTGGCCATCAAGACCTACCAAGACATTCTCAAGTGGGACGCAACCAATCCCAAAGCGATCGAGCGACTCAAGGCGCTCGGCGCTGACCCGGGTATCAGCAAGTCGTTGATCCAAAGAATCTTGCGATTCGTCACGAGGCGCTAACCGATGTCCGCTCCCATTGTTGGGATTGATCTGGGCACGACCAATTCGGTGGTGGCCATTCTTCGCGGCGATAAACCCGAAGTCATCCCCAATGCCGAGGGCAACAAGACCACGCCCTCGGTTGTGCTTTTCTCGCCCGACGGAGCGACGATCGTGGGCGAACTTGCCAAGCGCCAGTCGCTCGCTCGACCAACCGAAACCGTTCGCTCGATCAAGAGACTGATGGGACGGCGGTATTACGAAATCCAGGATCAAAGGGAACGATTCCTGTATGAAGTCACCAAGAATGAGCAGGACCTGGTGCGGGTGAAAATCCACGGCGTCGAGCACTCGCCCGAGGAGATTTCGGCCGAGATCCTGCGCAAAATGAAAGAAAGCGCCGAAGCGTTTCTCGACGAGGAGGTGATCCAGGCCGTCGTCACCGCCCCAGCCTACTTCAACGACGGTCAGCGTCAAGCCACCAAGAAAGCGGGGGATCTGGCCGGCCTCGAGGTCTTGCGCATCATCAATGAGCCCACGGCGGCAGCCCTGGCTTACGGATTGGGCAAAAAGACCAGCGAACACGTGGCCGTGTTTGACTTTGGTGGTGGGACATTTGACATTTCGATCCTCGACCTCGATCAGGACGTTTTTGAAGTTCGCTCGACCTGCGGCGACACGGTCCTCGGCGGCGACGATATTGATCGCACGCTCTACGACTTCATCCGCAACGAGATTGGCGAGCAGACGGGCCTCGACATCAACAACGATCCCAGCGCGGTCCAGCGCGTGATGGAGATGGCCGAGAAGGTCAAGTGCGAACTGTCCACGCTGGGATCCACCGCGATCAATCTACCGTTCATTATCGCCGACGAAGCCGGGCCAAAACACTACCTTCGCACACTGGCACGCGAAGAATTCGAGAAGATGTGTGCCTCCCTGTTTCAGCGACTCGTGGGTCCTTGTGAACAAGCGCTCAGCGATGCACGGCTCAAACGCGAGGAGATCTCCTCCATTCTTTTAGTGGGCGGCTCGACCCGAATTCCGGCGGTCCGACGGATCGTTCGCCAGATCTTCGGTCGAGAACCCTCAACCGCTGTGAATCCCGATGAAGCGGTCGCTCTGGGAGCCGCGATTCAGGGCGGCGTGTTGACGGGCAGCCTGCGGGAAGTGCTCCTTCTTGACGTCACATCGCTTTCGTTGGGCATTGAGCTGCAAGGGGGAGTATTCGCTCCGTTGATCCCGCGCAACAGCAGCATCCCCACGTCGGCCAAGAAGCGGTTCACGACGGTGCGCGACAACCAGATGGCGGTGTGGATTCACGTCCTCCAGGGCGAGCGCAAACAGGCGCGCGAGAATCGAACGCTCGGGCATTTTCGCCTGACGGGCATCCCGCCGGCTCCGCGTGAGATTCCTGAAATCGAGGTCGCTTTCAACTTGGATGCAAATGGCATCCTGAGTGTGGGGGCGACGGACGTCACCACGGGAGTCAGCAAGGGCGTCAACATCGAAAGCTACCTCCAGACCGTCGATGGGGATCCGGAGAAACTCATCGAGGACGCCGAAAAGAAGGCCGAAGAAGACCGCCGATTCCTGCGCGAAACCCGCCAGAAAGTACGCTATCTACGCTCTCTGGAAATGTACAGTACGTTTGTACATCGCTACCAAGGCAAACTGGAAGAAAACGACCTTGCACAGATCAAGAAAACGATGATGCGGCTCGACGTCGCCTTGACCCAGAACGATTTCGCGACCGCCGAGCAGGCTGAATCCGAACTGAGCGAGGCTTGCAGCCGATACTCAGACCTTTTCTATTCCCACAAGCTTGGATATACAACCTGACCGGGGGCATGGGCAGGGGCATCCCACCCCCGGCGGAAGACGAAAAGATTTCGGCAGAATTGCTGAAAAACCGTTGACGACGCACCCGCGTTTGCACATGCTTTTCCCTGGAAAACGAAGTTGAGGGGTGATGACATG
>Ga0315277_10005341_pt1 | contig 16946 bp, 17 predicted proteins | sample YL17G05_15_MG_FD_203695 | JGI IMG/M metagenome (GOLD analysis project Ga0315277, IMG submission 203695) | Sediment microbial communities from Yellowstone Lake, YNP, Wyoming, USA - YL17G05_15 | ecosystem: Environmental > Aquatic > Freshwater > Lake > Sediment | place: USA: Wyoming | collected... | reverse complement strand
CCCATGACCACTGAATATGATACAATTCGGAGAAACGACAATCTTGGCAGGTTTTCAGGTTTCATGCGCGCGCGGCTGATCTGAACAGGGAGAGAGGAAAGTATAAATTGAAGTTATACTTATGTATAACTCGTGGTAGGAATGCTCAGAGAAGAAATGAAAATAGGTCCCAAGGGCCAGGTTGTGATTCCGAAAGCCTTCAGGAATTGCTTGGGCTTGCAGCCGGGAAACAAGGTCATATTCAAGTTGACAGGAGAAGGGTTGCTGTTGGAAAAACCGAGAGAGGATGCTGTTGCTGTTTTCAAGGAGATAGCAACGTCCGGAAAATCCGTCAGGGTTAAACCCCATGAATACGTTGGACAGTTAGAAGAAAGATACGGATGATATACTTAGACGCCAACGTCTTCCTCAACGCAATACTAAACCAGGAAGCCGAAGGAGAAAAAGCCAGAGACCTCCTCCGAAAATTGCAGAAAGCCGAAATAGTGGCGGCCACTTCCGCGCTGAGCTTTGACGAAGTGTTCTGGATAGTAAAAAAACACCGTGGCTTCATCAGCGCATTAAAAGCAGCCAAGACACTACTGGAAATCCCCAACCTGACATTCTTAGAGCTCAACGACCAAACACTCTGGTCCGCCTACAACCTGGCCGAAAAGTACAAACTTGACCCCAGAGACGCCATCCACATCGCCTGCGCTTTAGACCACGCAATATTCACAATAATCTCTGAAGACGAACACTTCGACAAAGTCAGAGAGATCAAAAGAACAAAAACGCTGAACTTTCAACCCTAAACTGCAAAAACCCTAAGCGGGCTAGTGGATAGAAAGACAAGCTGGAGTGGCTGAAGAATCATGAGAGCCCCTTCTAGGTTGTCTTCGGCAAAAAGATGGGCGCGCGTCCAAACTAGGCTTGGCGGAGCACCTTCTCGACGAAGTGCTTGGACATTGAGGCTGGGGTCATGCCAGTTTCTTCTTCTATCTTGGGCAGAATTTCTTGCCACAGTTCTTTCAGTGCACTCAGCCTTCGGTTGAGATCTTTCACAGAAAGTGCGCTTGTGCGCAAGGTTTCTTTCACAAGTCGGCTGTAGTCGTTTGGCAACCATCTCAGACTGTAAGAGTAGAAAATCTTCCACTTCGGCGGAGGCACAAACTCTCTGTTCAAAGCGTAGACAATGTTAACAATCAAGTCGAGAGCATAGTTCACACAATAATGAGCCGACACCATGTCTCCTCTTTCAACCCACGCCTCAGCTATCGTGCCAATGTCCGCTCTAGGTGGACAACAATACCATTTGAGATATTCGCCACTGACGACAATTCGCTTGACCCAGAAACTTCGCGGAACCTTCGTCTTCTCTTTGAGCAGCTGCCTAATCTCGCCCTGAGGGTCAAAAGCAACCTGCACATGAGACAGGTCCCATTTGTGTATCTCACTCAATTTCCGCTTTCTAAAATCCTCAAGAAGATGGACTTCAACGTCAACATCAACGCTCGAGCGTTTCTGTGCCTCAGAACCAAGCCTCAAGATTCTGTCTTGCAAAACCTGACTCTTTTTTCGCAGAAAAACCAAGATGTCAACATCTGAATACTTGTCCGCAAAGCCTCTCTCCAACCCACCAGCAAAAACGACCCCGACCACGCCACCATGTTTAGCAATCTTTGAAGCAAGCTCTTCGGCAATCTCTCTAAATCTTCCAATCCGGTTCTGTCCTTTGAGGTTCATCACAGTCTATGCTCCGCGACAAAGGCAACGCTTCATACTCAAAACATATGCCGTACCATCTTATCAACTCTTCTTGCCACGCCACAAGCACAGCGAACATTGCCGAACATTCACGTTTGTATAGATGAAGTGGTGCGGTCGCCGGGATTTGAACCCGGGTCGTCGGCGTGGGAGGCCGATGTCCTAGCCAGGCTAGACTACGACCGCCAATCCGTGACGCGTTAAAGCCACTTGTTGAACCTAATAGAAAAGTCTGCTTATGCCTTTTTTGAAGGGTCTAAGAGAGGACGATCCAACGAAGTCAGCCTGGATTGGATGGATCACTGTAACTTATTTATGTTTCACACCTTCTAGTCTAGAGACATGCCAAGAAAGTTTACGTATGCTCAAGCAGGTATTAACAGGGATTTGAGGGCTGAATCCAAGAAAGCATTGAAATCTCTGGAGAACACTTACCTTTTCAGTCGTTACGGCAAGATCGTTGAGCTGCCTTTCGGCAATGTTTTTCCATTCCACGATTTTTACCTAGACTTCGTCATCGAAGGAGTAGGCACAAAGGTGCTTCTTGCTCAGCTTGCTGGCAAGTATGACACTATAGCGATCGACGGAATTGCCATGGCCGTCAATGACGTTATACGTTCTGGAGCAAGACCTTTTGCCATTTCGGACAACATTCATGAACAACTTTCAGACCCTGCTCTGATCAGGGAATGGATGAAGGGCGTTGTAAGAGGCGCTGCGGATTCAGACTGTATCGTGCCAAGCGGCGAAATAGGCGATGTTGCAGATCTCATAAGGGGGATTGTTGAGGGCAAAGGCTTCGACATGGTTTTCGCTTCAATAGGAGAAGTTGCCAAGGAAAACATCATTTCAGGCAACAACGTTAGCCCCGGCGACGCTATCATTGGGCTGCGGAGCTCAGGCCTTCACAGCAACGGCGTGTCTCTCGCAAGAAGGATTCTGTTCAAACAGTGGGACGGAAAATATGAACCCGAAGCTGTCCCTGAAGGACTGGAACGAGCGGTAGTTCTCGAAGCGTTGGAACCAACCAGAATCTACGTCAAACCTCTTCTGAAGGCAGCAGAAGAAATCAGTGTTAAAGCAGCGGTGCACATTACAGGCGACGCATATTTGAAATTCAACAGACTAGCCAAGTTCTCAGAAGGCATAGGCTTCGAATTCGACAACTTTAGCCCACAGCCAATCTTCACCCTGATACAGGCAACGGCAAAACAGCTCGGGGGCGCGATAATCGACGAGGAAATGTTCAAGACCTTCAACATGGGATGGGGTTTCGCGGTGATAGTGGACAAGATGTCTGCTGAGAGGGCGATAGACGTTCTGGAAAAGGAGGGAGTCCCTGCTCAGGAGATTGGTCACGTTGTAGGGCGGCCGGGGGTCAAGATTCTGTACAGGGGCAAGAAAATCATGCTTGGGTACTGTTTGCTTTGATGGTGATGAAAGCGTTTAAATCTTTTTGAATTCAAATCTAGCCTATGGAATATCGCGTAAGAATTGAAGTCTGCCTGAAACCTGGGCACAGTGACCCAGAGGGCGAAACCACCGCGGGCTTGTTGAAGGAGCTTGGTTACACGGTTGATTCTGTCAACATGAGTAAGGTTTACAGTGTAGTTCTTGAGGCTGCGTCACGAAGGGAGGCTGGGGCGAAGGCTGAGGAGATGTGTAGGCGACTTCTGGCGAACCCTACTAAAGACGATTATGCGATTGTTGTTGAGGCAGAAAGATGAGGGCAAGCCCCTACACGCGGAGAAAAACGTCTTTTCAGCTCTTCGAAGTGAACGTTCTTGAGGCTGATGATCGCGAGCTTTTGGGGGTAAGTCGTGAACTCGGAGTCGCCTTGAACTTGCAGGAGATGAAGCGCGTCAGAGACTATTTCAGGAAAAGGGGGCGGAACCCGACGGATGTGGAGCTTCAGACGATCGGGCAAACGTGGTCGGAGCATTGTTTTCACAAGACGTTCAAGGACAAGATAAGGTTTGACGGGAAGGAAATTGACGGACTCTTCAAGACATACATTGCGAAGGCTGTGGAGAAGATTAAGCCGCGATGGTGTTTCTCCGTTTTTGAAGACAACGCGGGTATCGTCAAGTTTGACAAGGGCTACGGCATAGCGGTGAAGGTTGAAACGCACAATCATCCGTCTGCTGTGGAGCCGTTTGGCGGGGCGGCCACGGGAACAGGCGGCGTCATCCGAGACATTCTGGGCGTGTGGGCAGACCCGATTGCATGCACGGATGTTTTGGGGTTTGGTCCCCTTGATTTTGATTATGAGAAGCTTCCGGCGGGCGTTAAGCATCCGAAGTACGTGTCCATGGGCGTTGTGGCGGGCATCGGAAGCTACGGGAATAACATGGGGATCCCAACGGTGAATGGGGCCATCTATTTTGATGAGAGTTACACTGGAAACGTTGTAGTTTACTGCGGATGCGTCGGGCTGCTTCCGCTTGGGAAGTTCAGGAAAGACGCGAAAGCCGGTGACGTGATTGTCCTCGCTGGCGGAAAGACGGGTCGTGATGGTATTCACGGTGTGACTTTTGCATCTGCGGAGTTGACGGAGAAGTCTGAAGAGGTTTCTCGGCCCGCGGTGCAGATTGCCAACCCTATTGAGGAGGAGAAGCTGAAACGGGCGATTGTTCAGGTTCGGGATCTCGGCTTGGCTTCGGGGATTACGGACTTGGGCGGGGGAGGCTTGTCCTCAGCTGTCGGCGAGACGGCAAAGAAGTACGGTTGCGGAGTCACGATTGAGCTTGACAAGGTGCCGTTGAAGTATGCTGGGCTGGCTCCGTGGGAGATTTATGTTTCAGAGTCTCAGGAAAGAATGCTGCTGGCAGTGCCTCCTGCAAACGTTGAACGGGTTCTGGAAATCCTCGGCGGAGAGGATGTTGAAGCGAAGGCCGTTGGCAGGTTGACTTCGGACGGGCTGTTGAGCCTCAGCTTTGAAGGTGAACAAGTTGCGGAGATAGATATTTCATTTCTTTTCAAGCCGCCCGAAATCACGAGAACCGCAAAACGTCCGAGAGTGGACGGTGCGGAGCCAGAGTTGCCGGAACCTGAGGATCTGACTGACGTGTTGTTTCGCGTGTTGGGTTCGCCTAACGTTGCGAGCAAGGAGAGTGTCGTCAGATCTTATGATCATGAGGTGAAGGGTAACACGGTGCTTAAGCCGTTGCAGGGCGAGTTTGGCGGGCCGAATGATGCGGCTGTGTTGAAGCCGTTGGATAGTTCTTGGAAGGGCGTTGCGGTTTCGTGTGGGATGAATCCGAGTTTTGGAAGGATTGATGCTTACTGGATGGCTGCTTCAGCGATTGATGAAGCCGTTAGGAATAACGTTGCTGTTGGCGGAAGAAGAATCGCGTTGCTGGACAATTTCACGTGGGGCAACCCTGAGAGGCCTGAAAGGCTGGGCAGCCTAGTACGGGCTTGTGAAGCGTGCTATGATTTTGCGGTTGCGTTTGGCACGCCGTTCATCTCCGGGAAAGACAGCCTGTACAACGAGTCTCCGCTTGGACCAGTGACGCCGACACTTCTCATCACGGCCTTAGGACTTGTGCCGGATATTCGTTCAACTGTTTCTATGGATGTCAAGGCTCCGGGCGATTCTATCTACGTTGTTGGGGAAACTTTTCATGAGCTAGGCGGCTCGGAATATTACAAGCTTAAAGGGTTTCTGGGGAAGTCGGTTCCTAAAGTGCGTGGTGGTCGGGCTAAGAAGGGATTTAGAGCGGTTACTAGAGCGATTGATTGTGGACTGATCAAGGCTTGTCATGACTTGTCTGAGGGCGGTTTGGGCGTGGCTGCGGCGGAGATGGCTTTTGCTGGTGGTTACGGCTTGGAGTTGGATTTGCGAAAGGTTCCGGGGAAAGGTTTGGGGCGCAATGATTTTGTCTTGTTTTCAGAGTCAAACAGTCGGTTTCTGGTGGAGGTTTCAGAGAAGGCGAGGCACGAGTTTGAGGCTTTGATGAAGGACAGGTTCTGCGCTGAGGTTGGCAGAGTTACAAAGTCTTCTCGGCTGCGCTTTAGGGGTTTGGCTGGCGGGGTGGTTGTGGATGCTTCGCTTTCTGATTTGTTGAGGAGTTGGAAGCGGACGTTGAGCGGTGGGGTGTGAGCTTTGAAGCGTGAAGAGATTAATGTTTGTGTTTTGCGTGTGGGTGGGACAAACTGTGATGCGGAGACGAGGCGTTCGTTCGCGGCGCTGGGCGTGCGTGCTGAGGTTGTGCATGTGAATGAGATTGTGAGGAAAAGGAGTCTTTCGGCGTATGATGTGCTGGTTTTTCCTGGGGGTTTTTCTTATGGAGATTATGTTCGGGCGGGAGCTATTTGGGCGAAGTGGATTTTGGCGAAGCTGGGCAGGGAGTTGAAGGCTTTTATGGATGAAGGCCGCCCGATTCTGGGGATCTGCAACGGTTTTCAAGTACTTGTCGAGACGGGTTTGCTTCCGGGCTTTGAAGGAATAAGCGCGTATCCTGAGGCGGGTTTGGCAACGAATCTTCCGCCCGGATACAACTGCCGCTGGATAAGCCTAAAACATGAAAACAACGGCAAATGCGTGTTCACCCAGAAAATTCCGAAAGGAAAAGTGTTGCATGTGCCGGTTGCACACAGCGAAGGCAGGTTTCTGTTTCCGAAAGAAAAGGAGAAACAGTATCTGGAGAAGCTTCAGGAGAATGATCAGCTGGTTTTCCGATATTGCGGCAAAGACGGCGAGTACGCAGAAGGCAAATTTCCTTCAAACCCAAATGGTTCTTTCCACGATATTGCAGGCATATGCAACGCGGAAGGCACAGTGTTCGGGTTGATGCCACATCCTGAAAGAGCATTCTACTGGTGGCAACAAGCCGACTGGACAAGGCGGGACAAGATGTCGGAACACGGCGATGGAGAACTGATTTTTGAAAGCTTGATTAGTCATTTGGAGAAAGCCTAGTCAAGAATTTTCCCAAGTTTCAGAGGTTTGCGGGAGAGAAACCCATTTTGGCAAATGGGGATTTGCAATGTGATACTGGCTCGTGGCGCACACTGAATCAATGTTGTGCCAATTGATTCTTTGTCAAATCCTCGAGTGTGGGAAGTCCTGCTCTAGCTCCCATTTTTGTTGTGCACCTGGATGCCACAAAATTCCCTATTCTTCCACATTCCTCAAGACTCTTATGCTTAATCAAGCCGTAGAGGAACCCTGCACAAAAAGCGTCCCCAGCACCGGTCGTGTCTACCACACTCACCTTGAGCGCTTCTACGTTGCGGCTTTGTCTTCCATCAGTCACGTAGCATCCTCTGCTGCCCAACTTGACTGCAACAACCTTCACACCCTTCTTAAGCATGGCTTCGGCGCCCCTTCTATAATCGGCCATGCCTGTCAGAAGTTCAAGTTCACCCGCATTTGGCATCAAAACAAAAGTCCTCTTGACAATCGATCCCAATTCAGCCAATCCTTTCCTCGCGTACAATGCACCGGGATCAAAGCTCACTATGACGTCTTCAGGAATCGTTTCAACAATTCTCTTTTGTGTCTGAAATGATTCTTCTCCTACAAAAGAGGTCAAGTGAAGAAACATGGTTTGAGAAGCATATGTTCTGTTTTTCTCATTAAACTCTACTTGATCGTTTGCGCCAGGGTCAATGTACAGCGCCCGTTCACCATTTTCATCCACGAAGCCCATGACTGTGCCGCTTCTGCCCTGCTTCGCGACTGCTACGCCTTTTGTGTCGACGCTTTCTTTGCGGAATTCTTCAAGCAGTATCTTTCCTTCTCTATCCTCGGCAACTTTTCCGACAAAACCCACTTTGCAGCCGAGTCTTGCCAAGCCTACAACAGTGTTTGCCGCTGAACCGCCGGAGGTCTCAGCAAAACCTGTTATGAAGCTCTCTTCTTCCTTGGCGGCTATCCTGTTTACCTTGAAAAGCTTGTCCACATTGAGCGCGCCGAATCCTACAACATCAAATCTGCTCATTGGAACAGCTCACGCAGATAGATTTTGTACTCGCCCAATTTCCCTTCATAGTTTCCAGCCGAGACTCTCACCACACCGTCAACGGTCAGGCTTGCTTCAATACCAACCTTCATGGCATCCTTAACCGCCCGCATCGAAACGCCGCTGATCACTATTTCAGGAATGTAGTTGATTCCGTCAGGAACCAACGACTCTCTGCCCAACTTTTCTCTCAGCGAAGGACAATACGGATGATTGGTCGTGGGCCCAATCAGCGGAAACTTGGTTTCAGTCTTGGATCCGGCCGAACAAACGTCAAAGGGCGTTATCACACCTTCAACCTTGCCTATGGCTTCCAGCGCCGCCTTGCCCGCTTCCCTCACCGCCTTTTTCGTCCTACACATCATCCAAAAATTACCGCCAGAAACCCCACGAGCATAACCGATAAAGCGTTCGATAAGAAAATCAGGCACCATGACCGGAACAACAATCATGCAGCGACCATAAAGCTGCTTCTCCCACTCAAAACCATCCCCGCAGTGCCCGACCCTTTCAATCATGTCCATTCTTCCCTCAGGCTCCACAGACAAGGCGTCAAAGACCGACGTGAAAGGCTTCACAAGAATGTCCTGCCGAATCCGATAAGAAAGCTCCTTCTCAAACCGTTCAACCACACTCTCAAGTGGCTTTCCCTTTTCCAGACCTTTCCATAATTGCAGGATCGCTCCTCTTCGCTTGTCCGGCGTTTCCTTCCCGCTTAACCATTTCTCAACTCCTCCTTCAAGTCTGCCTATGACCGCCGAAGGCGTAGCCGTGGCATCCTCAGCCGCTTTCCTCAACGTTTCCTCGTCGTCCGCAGTCACCATGATTCGAACGTACAAGCCGTCAAAAGCCTCAGCAAACGTGTCCTCGATCAAATCCTTCCTAACCATTCAACCCAACCTGCCTACTGCCTCGCCCCTCACCCTATTCCTGAACCTGCTACTCTCTAACGCCAGAGCTTCCATATTCCGGTCCGTGACTATTTTGACTTTAGGCAACTTACCAGGATACACCCTGAAAAGATGTTCAACCAAACATCGATTAACGCTGCTTTTTTCCAACGTTTCTCTGTTCCAACCCTCCACCAAATTCAACACTTCTGGTTTTCCAAACCTAAGAAACACGTCAGCAACGACAGCTGTCACAATGCTGTCTTCAGACAAAACTGCAATCTCTGCGTTTCTCACGGCATACTGGTTGCCGTTGAAAGACACGGTTAACCCGCCTTCTCTCTCTACAAGCTTGAAAGCCTCATCATCCGTTATGCTGTCGCCCACGTACATGACATCCGCTGCCGCAACATCACTCTTGTGAACTATGTTCTCTATGGCTCCAGCCTTTTCGCCACCGCCCACTGGGTTGACCTCACAATAAACTCTGCCAATCTCCATCTCCGTAATTCTCTTCCAGAAAATCTCATCAAGCCGCCTCATCGTTTCTCGATCTTGTTTTGGCAGATTATCCAGTGACTCAGCGTCAGGCGGAATCTCAAACGCGGGCATCTGCACGATTTCCTTTGCAATCTGCTTCAATTCTTCTCTCTCATCATCTCGAATGCCGTACTTGTCCAAGCAGACTCTCGTACAGTACGTATTTTCAAAAGGAAACTCCAACACTTTGCACAAGGCTTTCAAATAGTGCTCGTAACTCGCACTCACAATGAACGCGGGAGCCAGACTCCTAACGTATTGCAGCGTGTCCTTAATGCCTGGGATGCACACCAAGTGTTCAGACGAGAATTCCCGCATCTTCCCGTCTGTAACGCCATAAGCTTTGAGAAAGGGCAGAATAAGCTTCAGCGTGTCGCCGGCTTCATACCCAGATTTCTTCACGACTTCCGCCAGCACGTCGTCGTACTTGCTCACAACCGTGAACAGTCTGTTCCCATCTGGAACGAAGCGTGACATTACTTCGAAAGCGTTGTCATTCTTTGAGATCGGTCCTTCACAGTCTGAAACGAAAACCCTTTTCACTGGTTACCCCTCAACTCTTTCATATGTGTGCTGCTTCTTCTGATATGCTGTTCTGAGGCTATGTCTGTTCTGTTCCAGAGCCCTCCGCCTCGAATGGCTTCTATGCCCTCCAGAGATGTCTTTCTGGCTTCCTCTATGCTTTCGCCCACACCGACCACGCATACTGCTCTGGACTTGAGCGCGTACGTTGCTCCAGCCCGCTGCTCCATGGACCCTGGATACACACGCATGTCCAGACCATGTTTTTTGCTCAACTCGTACGCTCTTATCAAATCCACGGGCTCGCCGTTTTCTTTCCTGTTAGCAAGGTTTGGGACTGTGTCAGCGTATCCACCATAATTCAGCGGCACTTTATAGGTGACCACCGTCGCAGCCTTTCTGACTTCCAACCGGGTCAGGGTTCCCTCCAGCATTCTGAAGCATACGTCCACAAAATCGTCCTTCAATATCGGCAGGATGTTGATGATTTCCGGATCTCCAGGCCTGCTGTTGTTCTCCAGAATCTTGACGCCGTCTTTCGTATGCATGAAAGCCAAGTACAACGGGACACCCCGCAGGGCTGACGGCTCATTTCCCTTCCACTTCTCAAAGATTCGGTCGGCAATCTCAAGCTCCTTTTCCCTGTCTGCGCTGTCTAAGAAGGGCAAGATGTCTCCTGTGTCCTTGTAAGAGCCCATGCCGCCTGTGTTCGGACCTTTGTCACCGTCAAATGCACGTTTGTAGTCTCTAGTGTCCGGCAGGGGCAGCAAGTGTTTTCCATCGCAGAAAGCCTGAAAACTTGATTCTTCGCCTTCAACCTTCTCCTCAATGATCACCGTGCCGTGCTCATAGTTGGAGAGGAAATGCTCAAAAAGCTGTTCCCGCGTGGTGAAATGGTCTCCCCACACGCCCACGCCCTTTCCCGCCGCTGGCCTGTCAGGCTTCACAACCGCATTGTCTTCAAGTTCATCAAGCCAACCGTAAACGGCCTTCCTGACGCTTGTCACGTTTCTGTATTTTTCATGGCCAAAGATTTTGAAGCGTGGGTTGGCTTCAGGCACGATCTCCTCAAACAACAGCCGCTGCCGAACCTTGCTCTCTTCTATCGCGTACTCTTTCGTTGGGCAGATCATTGGTATGCCGGTTCTTTTTTCAACAACATCCCGCACGCCCTCAATTATCGGCCTTTCGGGACCAACTATGCCGAACCTGATCTTGTCCTTGTTCGCTTCAGCAAACTTGCATATTCCGTCAACGTTCAAATCTGGAATAACTACGTGCTTGACTGCTCTCTTAAGGTTGAATGGGTTGAGCTGCTTGTCTGCAACGTAAATTTCTGTCTCGTACTTTCGGCTGCGGGAAAAAACATCAACTATGGCTGCTTCTCTTGATCCGTATGAAACGACGAGTATTCCCACTTTCTCCATTTCTGCCTCACCGAATCTAGGAATGAACTTGAAGGCTATTTTGTTTTTGCCACTATGTTTTCGGGAGCGCTTCTTCCATTTCGTACAATCTTCCCGTTTCCTCGTGGCCTTTCAGGAACCTCTTCTTCATCTCATCAGCTATTTTCTGCGCTAGCGGCGTCGGATACTTGCCCGTCACGCACGCCGTGCACAGTTGGTTTTCGGTGAAGCCAGTTGCTTCTATTAGGCCTTCGAGTGATTGGAAGCACACAGTGTCTGCGCCTATGATCTGTGCAATTTCCTCGGGGCTGTGTTTGGAGCCTATGAGCTGGCCGTACGTTGCCATGTCTATGCCGTACAGACATGGGCCGATTATTCGTGGAAACGTTACGAACACGTGAACTTTTTCGGCGCCCATCCTGCGCAGCTTCTCGACTATGACTTTTGTCGTGTCTCCTCTGACTATGCTGTCTTCAGTCACGATGATTCTTTTTCCACGGACTTTGGAGGCGAGTATGTTGACTTTTCTGTCTAGGGTCAACGGTCGTTCTTTGCTTAACAGGAGGAAGGCTCTCTCGGTGACATACCTGTGTCTTCTGGAAGCTCTTTCCCATCTCACCCCTGAAGCTTCATGAACCCCTAGAGCGGAGTCGTCGCCTGTTTCAGGAACGGACAGAATAATGTCCGCATTTTTTGCCACGTCAGGATTCTCGTGGACAAGATTCTTGCCGAAATCTTCACGCACCTCGTAAACATATTTGCCGTCAAAATGCGAGTCTGGCCTGGCAAAGTACGCGAACTCGAATGCGCAGAATGCTTTTCTTTCTCCGTTTATGAGCTTCCGTCTTCTGAAGCCATCTTTCGCGACCGTCACGAGTTCGCCAGGCTCCAGTTCAAAATCTCTGTCAAACCCGTTTATGTCCAAGCTGACGGTTTCTGACGAAAAAGCGTAGGTTCCGCTTTCTGTATGGTGACCTGCGCACAAAGGTCTTATCCCGTGCGGGTCTTTGAAAGCGAAGAACTCGCCGTTCTGAGTTATGCACGCCACAGAGAAGGCTCCATCGATTTCTAGCATGCATTTCTTGACTGCTGAGGCTTGGTCTTTCTCTTTAAGCATTTCAATCAGAAGCTTGTGACAGATCAAGTCCGCATCGCTTTCGTACGAAAACCCCGGGAACTTTCGGCTGATCTCTTTTTTGAGCTGAAACGTGTTTACTACGTTGCCGTTGAAGGACACGGCCAGTTTCAGGCCGTTCTTGGAAGCAGTCACTGGCTGTGTTCCTTTTATCAGAGACCGCTCATCACACTTTCCGGAGGTCGTGTACCTGACGTTCCCTATGCCCGTGTTTCCTGGCAGTCTTCCAAACCATTCTTGGATTGCGCTTGTCTTGATTTTGGGTACTAGGTCTAGGCTCCGATGAACGTGGAACTTTCCGTTGCTGTATGTCAAGAAACCGTGCGATTGGTGTCCTCTGTGATTCTGAGCTCTCATGCCCCAATAGATATAGGGGAAAACGGGCCTGCCCCCGAAGCTTGTAGCAGCGAATACGCCGCATGCTATCTTTAACTCGTCTCCCATGCGTGGACAATTGCTTTATGCTGTTTATCAGGTTTTAGGACATTTTTGACTAAAAACGATGCTGGTTTTTACAGAAAGAGTGCTAATCTTCTTCGTTTATTTCATTATTGAGCTTGCATGTCTATGGTGTCAGTCGGAATTTGTCTCTTGGGTAAAGTGTGACTTCTCTTATGTTCTTCTTGCCAGTTAGCATCATAGTCAATCTTTCCATTCCGATGGCCCAACCTGCATGAGGCGGCATTCCATAATCGAAAGTCTGAAGATGATGCTTGAAAGATTCCGGGTTCAAGTTTTTCTCTTTCAAACGTTCCATGAGAAGTTCTTTGGAAGCGATTCTTGTTCCGCCTGACACAAGTTCAACCCAACGCCACATCAGGTCGAACCCTTCGGAGATCTCTGGGTTTTCGTCACGCGGTTTTATGTAGAAGGCTTTGGACTTCGTCGGCCAGTCCACGATGAAGTAGAAATGTGGGTGAATCTTGCCGATCTTTCTGAATGCCGGTGTAGGTATGTCCTCTCCCCAAGGGATCGTGACATCTTCACCTTTTAGATCCTCTAGAATCTGGGAATAGGTGAAACGTTTGAACGGAATTTCAGGAATTTTGATCTTGTGTTCAAGAGTTGCCAATTCTTTCTGGCATTTTTCGCTGACGTTTCTGCAGACGTGCTGTATCACTTGCTCAAGCAGGTGCATTACATCTTCAGCATTTGCAAAGGCTTCTTCAACGTCAATCGAGACGAACTCGCTCAAGTGGCGGCGCGTATGTGATTCCTCGGCTCTGAAGAACGGTCCGATTTCGAAGACTTTCTCAAGGCTCATGACAAGTTCTTCTTTGTACAATTGCGGGCTCTGGGCAAGGTAGGCTTTTCTGTCAAAATAGTTCACTGGGAAAAGTTCAGCTCCGCCCTCCGTGGCTGATGCAATAATGCGTGGTGTATGCACTTCCAAGAATCCTTTGTCAAACAAGTAACTTCGAATTGCTTCGACTGCCGTGTGCTGGATCTTGAACACTGCTATGTTCTTTTCTTTGCACAAGTCTAGAGCACGTGCGTCCAAGCATACTTCAATGTTCGCGAAAGTCTTGTCGCATATATCTATCGGCAATGTTGCTGCCGTGTTGAAGATCCTTATCTCCTTCGGCAGGACTTCGATGCCCCTGGGTGTCTTGTCAGTCTTCTTCACTACGCCCTTTACGCCTATGCTGTATCGCCTCTGCAGAACGTCAGTCTTCGAAAGCACTTCGGCCGCTGCTTTCTTCCGCAGGACGGTGATTTGAGTTGTTCCTTCTCTATCCTGCAATATGATGAATCTTAATGCCCCTAAATCCCGGACTTCTTGAACCCAACCGAAGAGAGTAACGTCTTGACCATCCATTTCAGGTTTGATTTCCGCAGAATAATTTGTCCTGTGCCAATCGCCGACAGGGTCTACCTTCACAGTTTCACCACCGACTGGATCAGTCTGCAAACTCCACCCGCAAAGTTATGCTGCGGACTATTCTGGCAATCTCTTTTAAGTCGTTTGCGTCAAACGATGAGCGCATTCCATGTCTTCTCTTCAAGATGACTCGAGTCTCTGTGCTTCCGTCGGGTAGCCAAATAGTGTTGATAGTCATGATGCCCACGGGCGCAAACAGATCCTCCAAAAACTTTCTGTCGTCCACACCGTGCTCCAGAACCCTTACGTTCTTGCCCGTTTCATCCACTAGGGCTTTCATTATTCTTCCGCCGTAACCTAGCAGTCGGGGCACATCGCCAGGGCCTACAACTATTGCTAAAGTTCTGTCTGTTTCTATGGTCTTGTGAAAATAGACGTTCTGAAGTGAAGGGTACTTCTCCTCTAGACTGAGCAGCACGTGGGCGACTTTCAGGTCTAACGCGCTTATTTCTCCAGATTTTACTTTAGTTGAACATTTTTGGCACAGTATGCCGCTTTTTAGACAGAAGCTGCAAAGATCCATCTTCAACTACAAACTCGCCCTCCGCGAACAAAGGAGGGGCGGTGGAGCATTGCAGGCTTGTGGGGAAACGTTTTCAACGTTCAAGCCAAATCTCGATTGCGCTAACGTTTGAAGGCGGGCCACCCTCTTCTCTGGGTGCCATCTGTTGTGTTCCGACGTCGATCTTTTTGATCTTCACGCCCGGTAGGAATCTGCGTCTAACGACTTCGACGACGTCAACTGCTCGACTTATTGATCTCCCTCGTGCCTTGACACTTACTTCTTTCGTTCCGCTGTGAAAGAGGGTTATGCATGCCAGTACGTAGTTCATTACTGGCTTGTTTCCGACCAACACTGCACTGCTTTCTGGCATTTATGCCGCCTCACTCCTAGTTTAGGTTTTTTTTGTAGGCTCGTTAACCTTCATTCTCCGTAGATAAATAGATATCGGTTTCAACCAATAGTTGGAGGAAGCCTTGGTATTGAAAGAATCACTGTTTTCGCATCGGTTGTGTATGCTAAATGCTTATATGAGCCATACTATTGTAAAGATTCTGCTTAACAAACTATATGGTTGTTGTCTGGAAATTGGAGGTACTTACGCGACGTTCGCTCCAACTGTTGCGGATGCTTCATGAGACAGGCAAATCCACAAGCACGTATACTCTGCATTTGAAGCAGGATGAGCTGGCAAGCAAGCTTGGCATAAGCAGGCAAGCGCTGAACGTTCATCTGAGGAAGCTCAGAGACCTCAGCTACATACGCACTGGCAGAGGTTTCATAGATGTGACGGAAAAAGGGCTCACTGCTCTTGGAATATCCTTAACCTCGGCCTTTATACTTATCAAGGTTTCACCGCTCAGAAGGAGCCAAGTTTACGATAAAATCAGGGAACTTTCCGTCCAAAAAGCTTTTCGAATCGCAGGAGATGCCGATGTACTTGTGATGGTTGAGAGAGAAAAACTTGACGAAGCATTGAAAAGGTTATCTTCTATTGATGGTATACAAGACACAAAATCCTACATTGCGATAGAGACTTTGAGATAAGGGGGAAATGCTTGATGAAACTCTTTGAGTACGAAGCAAAAAATGTCCTGTCAAAATATGGAATCCCCATTCCCCAAGGCGGACTGGCGTCAACCGCTAAACAAGCCTGCGAAGTGGCTGCCAAACTGAAGTTTCCTGTTGCCGTGAAGGCGCAGGTGCTCGTGGCAGGCAGAGGAAAGGCCGGCGGGATTCTTTTCGTCGATTCTGTCGAAGAAGTGGAGAAAACAGCGGGTAAAGTTTTGAGCATGCGAATAAAGGGCATCCCTGTGAAGAGCGTATGGATAGAAGAACGAATACAGATAAAGAAAGAGCTCTACTTCGGCATAACGACGGACAGATTCAGTCAGGAATACGTTGCAATCGCTTCAGGGGTAGGGGGGATGGAGATCGAAGAAGTTGCCTCCAAAACTCCTGAAAAGGTTGTTAAGAGTCCGATCGACCCTCATCTTGGTCTTCCAGCATTTCAGACCAGGCAGATAGCTAGAAAGATTGGCTATTCTGGACCGCAAATCTCTGAACTTGGCAGAATATTCGAGAAGTTGTATGCCGTATGCGTTGATCATGACGCAGAGCTTATCGAAATGAACCCTCTGGTAGAAACGTCTGACGGAAAGTTCATGGCTGCAGACGCGCGCATAATAATTGACGACAACGCCCTGTTTCGTCATCCAGAATACAAGAAGAAGCTGCTAGAAGGAGAGGGCGACCTTGACCCCCAAGAACTTGAGGCCATGAAAAACGACTTGGCATACGTAAAACTAGATGGTAACATAGGTATAATAGGCAACGGCGCAGGTCTCGTAATGGCAACGCTAGATACGATTCAGTATTATGGCGGAAAACCGGCAAACTTTCTTGATGTTGGGGGAGGAGCCCCGTCGGAAAGGACGGCCTTAGCTCTGAAAATAGTGCTCTCAGACCGAAAGGTGAAAGCACTGTTCATAAACATACTTGGCGGGATCACACGGTGCGACGAAGTTGCAAAGGGTATACTGGAAGCAAAACAGAAAGTTGGGGTCACGAAACCCATGGTAATCCGGCTAGTAGGCACGAATGAAGAGGAAGGAAAGAAAATACTAACGAACGCAGGCATCAGCGTGCTTGAAAGCATGGAAGAAGCAGCCCAGCGAGCTGTCCAAATCGCCGAAGAAGGAGGCAACTGACTTGGGAATACTGGTCGGCAAGAAAACCAGGGCAATAGTCCAAAACATGACAGGTTCACAGGGAAGTTTCCACACCAAGTTGATGCTGGATTATGGTACCGCCATAGTTGCAGGCGTAACACCTGGAAAAGGCGGGGTCGTCTT
>Ga0315277_10005340_pt1 | contig 16946 bp, 9 predicted proteins | sample YL17G05_15_MG_FD_203695 | JGI IMG/M metagenome (GOLD analysis project Ga0315277, IMG submission 203695) | Sediment microbial communities from Yellowstone Lake, YNP, Wyoming, USA - YL17G05_15 | ecosystem: Environmental > Aquatic > Freshwater > Lake > Sediment | place: USA: Wyoming | collected... | reverse complement strand
ATGTTCTGGACTTGTTTGTGCATTTGAAGGGAACCTGCCAATTCATAAGGCGGAACGTTCTGGAGAAGGTTGAAGGCTTCGACGGAAGCTTTTTGGCCGAGGACATGGAGCTTTCGGCCAGACTGACTGAAAAAGGCTACCAGATCAAGTACGCGCCCGATGTGCGGTCATGGCAGGAAAACGCGTCGAATCTGAAGCAACTGTTTAGGCAACGGATAAGATGGTACCGTGGTTGGATGGAGGTTGCCTTCAAATATGGCAGGCTGATGGCTAAGCCTAGCAGAATGGGCGTTGATGCTGAAGCAACGCTGCTGGGCCCTTTCATACTCATCTTTTCACTTGTGACTTATCTGGCGGCGATTCTTGCCTTCTTTGTGCCGACTGGTCTCGACGTTTTCTGGCAGTTGGCAATGCAGTTCACGTTAGTTGGAACAACATTGGCCGTATGTTCATGTGGGTTGGCTTTGATCTACATTTCTAAGCCGAGGAACCTGAAGAACTTGCTTTGGCTGCCATTCATCTATGCTTACTGGTCCGTTCAGACTTTTTTGGCGTTTTACGCAGCTTTCCAAATTGTCTTGCGTAGACCTCGCAGATGGTTGAAGACGGAGAAGAAGGGGGTGGTTGCCAACCCCGAGTTTTCTCTGAACTCGCAGTAGGCTGCAGACATGAACATTGAAGAGTCGTCAAATATTACCCAAGCGCGACGATTGAGCTCTAAAGTGAAAAGTTTCTTTTCTAACTTCCCGGCGTTTGGCTGGAAGGCTCTGGTTATTGCTTTTCTTGTCGGATTCTTTGTTAGGCTTGTGCCTGAAGTGTTGTCTTATCCTCATGCTATTGGTTTTGACACTGTCTACTATGCTTGGAGAATTGGGAGTGGTGTTGTTTGGTATAATTGGTCACAGGTTTTCTCTTCGTGGCTGCTGTACGGGCTTCTAGTTCCGGTTCAGAATCTCGTGCGGGGAGACCCTTTTATGATTTTGAAATTGGCGGCGCCTTTACTTTTTGGGTTGAACACTTGTGGGATTTACTATTTTGCCAGGAGAGCGTTAAATTGGACGGAAAGGAAAGCTTTGTTTAGCAGTCTAGTTTTTTCCTTTCAGATTGCAGCATTGGCTATTTCGTGGGAGTTTTTCAGGAACATTCTCGGTTTAGGTTTCTTGCTGTTTGCCTTTGCGTTCCTGAAGGATGTTGGCAAGAGCGTGAAGGCTTCTTTGTTTTTCGTTTTGTTCTCGGTTCTCGTAATGTTCAGTCACGAGTTTACGTCGATTATCCTATTCATTGTCGTTCTAGGTGTTGTCGCGTTTACAGTCCTGAAGGAAACGAAACTGACTGCGATCAGGGTTCTAGGATTCTTTGCTCCTGCACTCGCCGTGTTTCTGGGGCAAGTGTATTTCGTGGCGTTTCCTGTCGCTTATGCTGTTCCTACCGGAAATGTTCTTTTTGCATACCAAACAGCTGGCCATTATCGTGGAGTTTTCAGTCTTTTCACAAACTATCTCGGTGTGTTTGACAATGTTCAATCCTATTCTTCATATCTGGTTCTATTTTCGCATGTGTTTTCTCTTTTCGTTCTGCTTTTCGCTTTGGTTTTGCCGTTGGTCTTAGTTGGTTTCTTCAGAAACAGGCTTCTGGCTTTCTGGTCTGGGCTTCTTCTTGTTGGAGGGTTTGGGGCTGTGGTTGTGCCGTGGTTTGCTCCGGACATGTGGAGCAGGTGGATGCTTATGCTTGTTTATCCCTTCACCTTCTATGTGGTTAACGGGATTGGCAAGGTCTGGCGTGCAGGCGGTTCAGGTGCAATACCGATTTGGACAAGATTGAATTGGCTGAGGATTTCGAAGAACGCTGCAAAAAGCCTTCTTGTCGTTTCTTCTTGTTTGGGCTTCTTGTTTATGGCGTGTCCTATGTTGTATGGACGTTTTGGACTGGTTGGTCTTCCAACAACGGTCAACTATGTACCTTCTTCCATGCAGAGCAACAGCTTGCCACTGGTTGACGTTGATTCAGCAGTCAACGCTTTGAAATGGGTTAACAACCGAATGAGCAGTAGCTCTGCTTTTCTTGCTCAAGACGCTTTTTATTATTGGAGTATACTATGTATGGATAATAAGCACACGATTGTCTACTTCAAGAATGATTTTGATGCAGCGATTACAACTGCGAATGCGCACGGATTTGACACACTGTATTTTATATGGTGGAACACGGACATAGGCTGGTATGGAATTACTGCTCCAAGTGGTTTTGTTCAGTTGACGAGTTTTGATCGGATTTCTGTTTACATTTACGTAGGTTGAGAATATGGTGGAGATTTCAAAAAGCCATAGTATTGAGATTGAAGCTTCAACTGCTTTGAAACCCTTTGTTGTGGTTGGAATTCCAGCTTTTGATGAAGAGAAGACTATTGCGAAGGTGGTTTTGGAGTCTCAGAAGTATGCGGACAAGGTTGTGGTCTGTGATGACGGTAGTTCAGACTTGACTGGTGAGATCGCTCTACGTTTGGGGGCTGAGGTTGTTAGGCATGAATTGAATCTTGGTTATGGCGCGGCTATTCAAGCACTGTTCGATCGGGCTCGAGAGTTGGGAGCTGATGTTTTGGTCACGTTGGATGGTGATGGTCAGCATGATCCGCGTGATATTCCAAATGTTGTCGAGCCCATAAAGAACGGTGCAGCAGACATCGTGGTCGGTTCAAGGTTTATTGATAAGCACTTGTCAAGTGTTATGCCTTGGTATAGGAGAGCTGGGATAAAATTCATTTCACGACTTGCAGCGCGCGCTAACAACACTAAGCATGGTGTGAAGGATGCTCAGAGCGGGTTCAGAGCCTACAGCAGCAATTGCCTAGCCAAGCTGGTCGTGGTTGAAAACGGTATGGGCGCAAGCGCAGAAATTCTGATCAACGCCCGAAAACAGGGCTTTAGAATCAAAGAGGTTGCAGCATCATGCAACTACTCGAATGATGTCAGAAACCACGTGCACAACCCAGTGAGACACGGCGCCAGCGTCGTAATGTCCATCGTCAAACTCGTGGTTGAAGACAAGCCCTTACTGTTACTCGGAATACCAGGCATCCTATGCCTAGCAGCTGGAACTTTCTTTGGGGTTTGGATGCTTCAGATCTACAGTGCTGCACATTACATAGTGACTAATATTGCTTTGGCCTCGCTCGCGTTTGTTTTGATCGGCTTTTTCATGCTATCAACAGGCATAACGCTGTACGCGATTTCAAGGCTTGCACAAAAGACAAATGGAAAAAGATGAAAGCGCGCAGTACGGCAAGTCTTCTATTTATTGAGGTTATCACACAGGTTTCAATTTCATGAAAGATTTGAGGGTTTTGATGCTGGTTTTGTGGTTTGATGAGACTCCAGGAGGCTGGAGTTATTTCAAAGAGATGGCGCTACATCTTGCCGAGGCGGGATTGAAACTCTCGATTCTTTCGCCTCGAGCTAAGAACAACAAACGTGTAGAGAAATTGGGGAATAATATTACAGTTTATCGATGTACCTCGATTTACTTTCCTCAAATCCCGTTCCTTATGGTTAATCCATATGATTTTCTTCAAACCCTGAAACGAATTTTCCGTGAGGATTCACCGTTTAATTTGATATATGACGTGACCTCAGGTCTTCTACCCTTTTCTCCGATTATCAAACTTTTTTTCAAATTGAGAGGCATCAGACTTCCACTCGTCGTTAACGTTCTCGGAGAATTGAAGGAGATGAAGTCAAAAGGATTTCTTTCTTTGCTCTTCGAGTTGTATCTGCATATAGTGGCTAGGCTTTGTTTTACAGTGGCTGACAAAGTTCTTATAGCTGGAAGAAAAATCGCCCCTCGTGCCTTAAGCCTGGGGGCTGAGGTGGACAAATTGGAAATCGTTAGGGTTGGCCTCAAGTATGAGGGCAGAGACTCTCATGTCCTAAACAAGGAGGAGAAGGCTGAACTCAAAGCTTCAATTGGGCTAGATGAAGATGACTTCGTTGTCGGATATGTCGGCAGGCTCGCAGTGGGAAAGGGTTTGGAGATCTTACTTAAGGCAGTTGCGGCAATTAACAAGACACTGTCAAAGCCTAAGGTTCTCTTGGTGGGAGATGGTGGGGAGAGAAAGCATTTAAACGTACTTGCCAACGAATTTGGGATCGGGGACATTACATATTTCTTAGGTTACAGAGAAGACGTTCTAGATCTGATGCAGTTGATGGACGTCTTTGTCAACCTTTCAAAATCAGAAGCCGGCATATCAGCAACTCAAATTGAAGCTATGCAATCCAGTTTACCCTCTATTATTACCCCCTTCACAGACTTCATGGAAAATATGAACGATGCAATTATAGTTCCTTTTGAGGATACTCAAGCTGTCGCCGATGCCATACTGCTTCTTTTCAAGAATAGCGAATTGCGAAAGTTGATCGGTAGGAATGCTTCAGCAAAAGCTCAAGAACTACTGAACTCGTATACGTGGAACGGCTACGTCAGCAGGGTCATGAAGGTGTTTGAAGCTTTCACACGTCTGTAGAATTGAATTCTAAAGCAGTATGTATTGCTGTTTTTCCTCCGCCAATACCAAGTGTTCCGCTGTTGAACTTGATAGGTTTGTCAAGTTCATTGTCGCGTAAGGTTTACGTGATTTCCAGCAAGAAATCACTACAAGGAGAAAGACTGGCTGGCAATGTTCAGACAATTGAAGTTGATCATAAAGCCAGTTTAAGTGCATTCATGAGAATTATCAATTATGTACATACACAACTAAAGATTTTGTGTCGGGTGATTGCAATATCCAGAAAAATTGACCTTTTTGTTTTCTTCATTGGAGGAGAAAGCTTGCTTATTCCCTTAGCAACACTAAAACTCCTGAGGAAGAAAATTGTGGTGGTACTCGCTGGCGCTGGAACGAAGGGTCTTTCCATCAAGAAAGACCTTCTTTCTAAATTCTTGTCCGTTCTAGTCACTGCAAACTTCTACTTGGCGAATAGGCTGATCGTTTATTCGCCTCGACTGATTCGGGAAGCAAACCTTTCAAGACACGGGTTCAAAACTATTGTTGCACATGAACATTTCGTGGATTTCGAAAAGTTCATTGGGAAGAAGAGAATCGATGAGAGGCGGAACATTGTAGGATATATAGGGAGATTGAGTAAGGAAAAGGGAATTTTGTGTTTTATTGAAGCGATTCCAAGTATATTGAGGATGTGTAACAATGTTGTGTTTCTCATTGTTGGGGATGGGGATCTATTGACCAAAATTGCAGAATACTTGAACAAAAAGAACATAATGAACAAGGTTAAGATGATGGGATGGATCCCTCATAAAGATCTACCAAACAATCTAAACGATTTAAAACTGTTGGTCATACCCTCATACACCGAAGGGCTTCCTAATGTTTTGCTAGAAGCTATGGCTTGTGGCACACCCGTGCTAGCTACACCTGTTGGTGCGATTCCAGAAGTAATTGACGATGGTGTAACTGGCTTCCTTTTGAAGTCTAATGATCCTAAGCATATCGCAGATAGAATTGCAGAATTACTTGACAAACAGAAGCTTTTGGAAAAAATTAGTCAAAATGCCTATGAATGGGTCAGAGAAAATTTCAATAAGGAAAAAACTCTGGAATCTTGGCAAAGAGTATATCAAGAACTTAACTGCGCAGATGAAAAACCAGCATGAGAGTTCGTGCTAATCTCACACTGCACGAGCTAGCTCATTTCTTCAGGTCAAGCTTGGACCCAATGCTAGAAGAAAAGCAGAGCTGCACGATGTCCATAAGGTTTTTGACCGAATATTAAGCGTTTATGACTAGCATGTTCACTCCGAAACCAGATAGGATCTCTGTCATAGTTCCAACGCGAGATAGACCTTCAGATCTAGCTGATCTACTGCTTACAATACTTGACCAAGGCTGTCTTCCATTTGAGGTTATTATCGTGGACGATTCACCTGCCGTCACTGCAAGAAGAGTCGTTGATTCCTTTATGTCAAGGTTCGAATCTCACAATTCCACGTTGAAGTACGTCAAAGGAAGTGGCGATGGGCTTACAGCAGCAAGAAATTTGGGCGTGGAAATCTCTGAGGGTGACGCTATACTTTTCTTGGATGACGACACTTTGCTCGATCCAAATATCGTAAGCTCCTTGACTACATTCTTGAGAGATAATCCGATCGCTATTGGTGTTCAACCTAATATCGTGTCTTTAACAGAAGATTGTGACGACCTTAGCCTTGCAAAAAAGCTGCAGAATGCCATATATAAGGTGTTTTTGCTTGAATACTACGAGAAAAATAAGCTCACCGTGCGCAGATCTGGAGCAACTGTTTTCCCTAGTGTTCTGACAAGAGTGATATCCACGCAGAGACTTTCGGGTTGCTGTTGTTGTTATAAACTCGAGGTTTTTAGTGAATTGCGTTTTGATACTAATCTTAAGAGATGGGGTCCAGGAGAAGATCTAGACTTTTCTTACAGAGTTTTCAAAATGCATCCAAGGTCCCTCTATGCTGTCCCACACCCCAAACTCATTCACAAATTGTCGAGGAAGGCTAGATTGCCAACGAAACTTCTCGTCAACATGACAACAATATACCGGTCGTATGTTTTCTTCAAAGACATATATGAGGGTTCTATGTTGAATCTGATGGCTTTCCTAGGGGCGATGTCAGGAAACCTAATAGTTACTGTAGGCGGGCTCATAGTTAAAAGAAAATCAAGAAGTGAATGGTTTGCTCTTATTTACCTGCTAGAATCTTACGCAACAGTACTTAGACACCTAAGGAACATTCGAATGGGTAGACTGGATTTTTTCAACAAGAACTTGTAAGTGTCACAAGTGCAACCAAAACGTATTGTTATTTCGGTTCTCGTATTGTCCGTAATTGGGTTGGCGATTTTTCTCCTTGTGACTCCGCCAGCGTCATTTGTATTGTTTTCGCTGTTTTTCCTTCTTGCAGCAACCATCACCTTGACTCTGCTGGGCAAGACTTTCCTGTTCAAGATCCCGATCAGAGGAAGCGGAATCGAATTGCACATCTTTCTCATTCTAGCGGGCGTTGCAGTCCTGATACTGCAACTAGCAAACATTTATGTTGAAGTAATAAGTCCAACTTTATACGTAATCGTGTTCATTTTAGCACTTGGGTTTTCGTTTCTTAGCATATTGAAATTTAGACCCAGCTTTTCGCGTATCGAATTCATCGGGTTAGCTTATCCGCTGAGCTTAGCTTCACTCGCAATATTCGGAACGATTGCACTAGTTGTGCCCTCCGGTTTGAAGGGGATGATTTTGTCAATCATGACCATATTTCTGCTATCAGTGTCACTCTTTATGAAAATGAAAGAAAAACCACTGGAAGTGCAAAAACAAAGAGAGCTAATACTGAAGAACAATGAGCTGATACTGGCTATAACTCTTCTCAATTTCGTATTTTTCTTCATAGAATTATATCCACAGATTGGCTGGCTTTTGGACTCGGATATTGCGCGCAATTTTCTCGGGGCACTAGCCTTTACAAAAGGCACGCCTGGAGGCTTCTCTGTTCTAAGTGCATCGTACCCACTATTTGGCATTTATCAGTCGTCCATGATCTACATTGTCAAACCATCTGTAGAGACCTTTCAAGTCGCAACAGTCTTCCTGAGCATCTTTACCATTCTGTCATTTTACGCAATGGCAACCCAGTACCTTAGACGACATGGCGATCACACTCCGGCAATAGCCACACTGATTTGGTCTGCATTCAGCGGTTTTGGCTGGCTTAACTTTCTTTCACAAAGAATTGACAATCTTCCGTTAATTGGACAAGCTGATGCGTTTTCCTACGGTGACATAGCATGGAGGCGACTCTTCTTCTACTTGTCTATGGAGGCTACCTTTGCGTTAGTATTCGCTATGCTCTATTTCTTGAAAAGAAAAGACCTGTCGAGAACAAAGCAAGTACTATTGATGACTCTCTTGATGACACCAATTCCATTGATGCACCCATACGGGAATTACCTTCTGTTGTTGATGCTACTCTGCTTCGCAATCTTCTGCACGAAAGAACTGAAACAACAACTCACGTATTCCGCACATTCCTTGATAATAGCATCGTTTGCAAGCCTACTGCTCAACTATGTTTTAGGAATAGAGGCGGGCATTCCCCTAAGTATTCTGACCTTTTTCGAGTACTTGGTTACGAGTCTTGCCATAATTGCCATCACGTCCATGCAAGGCAAAATTCAAAGAAAGCCTATTGTGACCATCAGAAAACTCTTGGACAATAAATACACTCTCCCAGTAGCAACCTTCTTGGCGCTTTTCTATTTTGCTTCTCTGCTTCTATGGCTTAGCAAAAATATTGCCTTCAACTTTGGCAATCTGAACCTCTTCGGCTATGTTCCAAGTTTCCTCTACCCTATCAAGCTTGGAATAATGGGTGTGTTAGCAATCATAGCGATATACTTTATTCTTACGAATTCACAATTCCGTTCAAAAGGATTGGTCGCCTTTCTCGCCTCAGCCGTGCTGATGATCATCATTTCAAGGCTAGTGTCTACGATACAAATGCAATATGTTTCAACGTTCACATTTGATCCAAGCTCTTGGTTTTCCGAAAACATTAGGAACATCATCCTTGGCTTCAGAGAAGAAAGAATGTTTGAACTCTTCAAGATCCCATTGGCAATGATAGCTTCTGTTGTTTTAGGCAAATACCTCATGACTAAAACAAAATCGGAAAACATGCGCCTGTCTAATTATGTTCGGGTATCCGGATTTGTTTCGCTTATACTCATTTCAGGCATGGCGTCAACCTTCCTAGGGTTCGAATATTACCGCAACCTAACCAAAACAAATCCTTTAAGCTCCTCAGAACTGGCCATAATAAACAGCCTGCAAAACAGTATTTACGCAAATGGCAAGGCAACAATAATTGCTCCTCCACAAACCCCAACCTCGTACTTGGATTTCACAGGCGGCATCTCAATAATCACTGAATCCTCAGCAGCATGGGAATCAAGAAGCCCAGAGCTTCCACTCTTGGTCACCAGATACTCAAAAGCAACCCCAACATACATTTATCTCGATAAAACCGGTGACTATCAAGGCACCTCAGCCTATTCCGGGAACTACCTTGAACACATAAGCGGCAGTTCCATTCAAACATACCTTGAAAACGAAGACGTGAAAATAGAAGAAATCAACAACACGTCGATCCCAGTTCCTGAGAGCACGACAACCTTAGTGATCCCATACGATGAATCAACCATGGCAATCTCCGAACCATTCATTTCAGAAACCTACGAACAAAACCGCACTCTAGCCCTATTCTTCGAAAGTGACATGCAATACATGGATTTCTACAAAGAACCAATCAGCTACAACAATGTTGAAATAAACAACACAGCGAATTTCAACGGTGACAATAGCTACATAAGAGTCAACGGCACCGACACCAACTTCGACAAAATCTCGGTTGAGTTCAAATTCCAACCATTTGAACTAGCAAACCAAGTCATAATCGGCAAGTTCGACTGGGGGACTCCACCGCGAAAAAGCTGGGAAATAACGCAATACGGAAAGACGATTGCACTCAAGATTTCTCCAGACGGGGACAAAGAGGAAGTCTTGGTCACTGGCGAAATGCTAGTGCTAAACACGCAATACATCGTAAGAAGCGAATATGATGGCGCCTCAATGAGAATATTCGTTGACAACAAATTAGTCGCATCAAGGACCTATCAAGAAGGCATCTTTCAAAGCAACACCGATTTGACAATAGGCGCAGAACTGCGCAACGACATACCCACCGGCTTCGCAAAGATGGTCTTGAGTTACATAAGTGTCTTGAATGACATTCCACCTACAACTGAACCCAGTTTCTATGCTTACGACGTTCTTTCAGCAACTGGACTCAACTATACAACGACACTATCAAATGACAACAAAAATGGCGACTATGAAACCCAAGTATTGCCCTATGATGACGCGATAACCTTGGAAATGTTTACCAAACTTGAAGCAAACCAACAAACAGCCAACACCAATTATGTGATAATAATAAACACAAATGGATACGGACCGTTCCTCAGTCTCTTCGGCAACAAGACATCAGAATCATTCACGGCCTCAGGAATCCTCACAAACAGCTATTCTCCAATGCAACCTCAGATAGACGTGCCTGTAATAACCCTCAAAAACAATAATGAAGTGAAAGCCCAATACGTTGACAACTCACTTTCATCACCATTCATCATGACCACAAAGCGAGACCGATTCACTCTAATCTACATCAACATTTACCCACTAATACAACAAAACCAACTATTCAACCAAACTCCCATCCAAATTCTAAGAGAAATTTTGGGCAACTACATGGAAAGCTACAACGAAACGACCGTATCCCCATGGTTTTACGAACCCAGCTTACTATTCAAGGGGTTCGAAGCCGACGGAACAATTCAAGTATCTTCTAACTCGCTAGCCTCAATCAAACTTGAAGAAAACACCAAGGCAGAAATGAGTCCAGGAACATACCCTGCTATTTCCACCTTAAACACTGGAGAATACGACAGTATTCAAATCAACAGCACCGAAATAACAGTTCAGGGAGGATACGGATTCTACTCAACACTGATCGCCTACAACCCATCCATGACCCTACAAAACAACCAAACAACAACCGCTACCGACTTAAGTGGCAATGTGACTTTCCTGATAAGACAACCGATCATAAACGTGAATGGAAAAATCGAATTCGAAGACTTCTTCATGTTACATCCCCCAACGATATACACTGACGGCCGAAACACGACACTTAGCGGCGACATCACATTTACCATCTATGTTTCCGACGAAAACACAATAGCTCTGCCATACAAACTGAATTCACCAATAACAGTAAAATACGAAGAACCACTAATGGAATTTGACGAGACTCTTTCACTCCTAGCCATGACACCATATATCATCCTCGTCGTCATCTTGGCTACAATGATATTATTACTCAAACGTTCTGGACAAACAGATGCACAGGAAAATATCGCGCGTTATCCTCTGGCATCAGAGAGTGAGAAGACATATCCCTTGGTTGTACGAAACAAGAAGAATAATGGAGAAACGTAACAAACTCCATACCACATCTGAATAGGCGCGCGCGCGCAAAACCGTCACTGACGGCATGTATGGGCACATTAGGCATCCTCTGTATTTGGGAGAAATAATACGAAACATCGGCTTCCCTATTGCCGCATACAGTCTGTGTGGTTTGATACCAATACTCGTAGGTAATGCTCTACTGCTCTTCAGAATCGGAATAGAGGAAAAGATGCTTGTAGAAGAATTCGGAGAGGAGTATGAAGAATACATGAATAGAACAAAGAAACTTGTCCCCTATGTTTACTAGTAAAGACCGCTAGGTCTAGGAGCGCGCGCTTCTTGTAGAAAGCCTTAATCGGCAAAGAGTACTAGCTGGTTCAAGGTAAGGCAAAAAGTGGGCGGACAGTTGAAAACAGCCATCTTTGGTGGTGGATTAACAGGTTTAACTTTAGATTATCTGTTGAGCCAAAAGGGCGTTGTTGTTGAAGTTTTAGAGAAAGAAAAAGACTTTGGCGGCTTAATGAGAACACTCAGAAGAGATGGCTTCACTTTTGATTTTGGTGGTTCTCACGTAATTTTTTCAAAGAATAAAGAACCCTTGGATTTCATTTTAAATCTTCTGGGCGCTAATAAGGTAAGGCAGAAAAGGAACGCTAAAGTGCTCTACAAAGGCTCATACGTCAAGTACCCTTTCGAGAATGGATTGGCCGATTTGTCCAAGAAAGAAAACTTCGAATGCCTCTACGCTTTCATCGAAAACTTGCTTGACAAGGAGAAGGGCAAACTTGAAAAACCAGGGAACCTGAAAGAGTGGTTCTTTTACACTTTTGGCAAGGCAATTGCCGAGAAATATCTTGTTCCGTACAACCAGAAAATTTGGAAACACACCTTGGAAGACATGACTTTGGAGTGGGTAGAACGGATTCCTGTTCCTCCGGTTGCTGACATTATAAAGTCTTCTCTCGGCATAGAAACAGAAGGGTACACTCATCAATCGTACTTTTATTATCCGCAGAAAAGGGGCATTCAAGCTTTGATTGAGTCGCTGGAGAAACGCGTCGTTGGAAACATAATTTCTAGCTTTGAAGTCAAAGACGTGCAGAAAGAAGGTGACTACTGGGTTGTTTCAGATGGCAAGGAAGAAAAAGTTTATGATAAAATCATTTCTACAATGCCTATTCAAGCTTTGATCGAAGCAATGAATGCTCCGAAAGAAGTTAGAGATGCTTTAGACGACTTGAAGTATAATTCATTGATCAGCGTTATGTTAGGCTTGAACGTAGCGAAGGTTAATGATTTTTCTTGGCTTTACATTCCTGATGAGGCTTCTTTGGCTCATAGGGTCAGTTTTCCTTCAAACTACAGTCCACACGTCGCACCCCAAGGGAAATCATCCGTGCTTGCTGAAATAACATGCAAAAAGAGTGATGAAACTTGGGAGATGAAGGATGGGGATATTGTAGATCAAGTAATAGACGACTTGCACCGTTTGCGGATTATAAATAAAGAAAGCGTTTGTTTCGCTAAGGCTAAACGTTCCATATATGCTTATGTAATAACCGACATGAAATATGAAGAGAACTTGAAGGCTGTGAAAAGTTACGTTAATGAAGCGGGAATTGACCTTCTTGGCAGGTTTTCAGAGTTTAAGTATCTAAACATGGATGCTTGCGTTGAAAACGCTTCGAGATATGTGAGTAGTCATTACAAAAATTAGTCAACGATTGTAAGTTGTGGAGATCTTGTCAAAGAATTGTGGAAGAACGTGAAAGAAACGATGTTGTTGGCGTTGTTTTCCCTAGTATTTGCTGGTATGTATGCGCGCGTACGAAGCATTTATCATAACTTGTAGATATATCTTGAAACGAGACAATGACTAAATACTTGCTTTTTTACACTTTTCATAAGCTCAATTCTTTATCTATAAATCGTTTAAAACAGATCAAACAAATGAACCCAGAGGCTGATATCATCCCTTGTTTCGGAGCTGGGCGAAAAACATTCCTGTCAAAGGCACCAAATACACTGATTCTAGAAATTAATTTGAAATTCTATCAGTCTCCCTATTTACAAAAATACCTTCTCGCAAATGGCCCTAGAAGGTTGGGTCAAAAAAAGATTAATGATATTCGAATTGCTTTAGAGAAACTCGGGTTAAAACCATATTTTGATTTCACCACATTAGGATATTATAATCAAGATAAAGTGATCACCAACTGGTTTAATGCAAATGGGAAAAAATACGATTTTGATTATTTAGTCTACCTAGAATATGATGTTTTCATGACTCGAAGTGTTAAAAACATTTATGATAGATATGAGAAATATGATGCAGCTTTTGTCGATTTTGAAAAACCAGCGTCATCGTGGACATGGACTAAAGTGCCCTTTGGTGTTAAAAAAACACTATATTCATGGATGCGAGACAATGGATATAAACCAGAATTGTATAAGGGCTTTTTTCCTGGCCACATAGTATCAAGGAATGCTCTTGCAACAATAGCATCGATACAATGGCCCAACGGTTACTGTGAATTGAGGTTGCCCACAATACTAAAAGCTATGGGTTTTTCTTGTGGAAGATTACCCTTCCCTCTTGTGCAGCTTAAGGAAGTACCCGAACCAATAATTGAAAGATATTCATCATTCGGGATATTTCATCCCGTTCGTGATGAAATTGTTCCAAGTTAGCATTCTTGTGCGCGCGTTGTGTAAGAGAGTAGGAGAAAGTAAGAGATAGTGAGCAATTGAGTTGGAGAATGCGAATGTACGGTCTGGGTTTGGGACTAAATTAGCGCGCGGTCCAACATCCGCACGGTCAGCAAATTCCTGTTGGCAATTACGACGAGGATCCTTGAAACGCTGGTGAGAAACGAAGGAAATGGTTTGGGGTGCGCGCAACTGATTTTACATGGTTGTTTTCGTTTGGATGGCGGTTTGGGTACGAAAGCTGCAAAACCGGAGTGCCAGGGTGCCGATGACTAGAGGACTGCTACTTCAAGCAATCACGGTGAATTCACCGTACTCGGTTGCCGAGACAGATCCGCCGTTTCCGTCTGAAGCCTCAACCCTCACGTCGTAGAGACCCAACGAAGCGCCTCCGGGTATTGTCCAATCGTGGTACCAGTAGCCACCATAGAGCGGCTCCCACTGAGCCGAGACCGTGGTCCAAACCACGTCAGACTGAGCCTTATAGCTGATAGTCACATTCAACTGATCCGAAGCCGTCTCAAGATCCATCACACCCGTGAAAATTCGCACCATCTCACCGGTGTTGATTGTTCCTGCCGGATCGAGGAGTCCCCCTGGGTATCCCCAGACGTGGATGTAGTTGACAACAGGGTTCGCGTTAGTTACGTTAAACTCCCCATACTCGGTTGCTGAGGCAAATCCGCCGTTTCCATCGTAGACTTCAACTCTGACATCGTAGAGACCTGAGGACGCGTTTGCCGGTATCACCCAATCGTAGTACCAGTAGCCACCATAAAGCGGCTCCCACTGGGCAATTGTGGTGGTCCATTCTGGGTCGGTTTGCGCTTTGTATTTGATGGTCACGTTGAGCTGATTCGAGGCCGTTTCGAGATCAGTTATGCTGGCGAAAATGCGCACTGTTTCGCCTCGCTTGATGGTTCCTGCTGGATCAAGAAGCCCACCGGGATATCCCCAAACATGTATGTAGTTGACAACAGGGTTCATGTTATTCACGGTGAACTCCCCGTACTCAGTTACCGAAGCAGATCCACCGTTCCCATCTGAAGCCTCAACCTGAACGTCGTACAGACCTAAAGACGCGTTTCCCGGTATCGTCCAGTCATAGTACCAGTAGCCACCGTAGTTTGATTCCCACTGAGCCGAAACAATGGTCCACACTGAATCCGCCTGAGCCTTGTACCTGATGGTCACATTCAACTGATTCGAGGGCGTCTCAGCGTCCACCACACCTGAAAAGATCCGCACACTCTCACCCCTTTTGATCGATCCAGCCGGGTCAAGAAGACCTCCCGGATAACCCCAGACGTGGATGTAGTTGATGACAGGGTTCGCGTTCGCCACGGCAAACTCCCCGTATTCAGTTGCTGACACAGATCCGCCGTTACCGTCGGAAGCCTCAACCCTGACATCATAGAGACCCAAAGAAGCGCCTCCTGGTATCGTCCAATCGTGGTACCAGTAGCCACCATAGAGCGGTTCCCACTGGGCCGAGACAACAGTCCAAGCTAAGTCAATTTGGGCTTTGTACCTAATGGTCACATTCAACAGATTCGAAGCCGTCTCCAAATCCGATACGCCCGCAAAGATGCGCACTGCTTCGCCAGTTTTGATCGAACCAGCGGGATCAAGAAGACCTCCAGGATATCCCCAAACGTGGATGTAGTTGACAACGGGGGCTTGCTGCCAATTCCAGGTTATTGTTGAGTTTTGTGTGATGCTAAAAGTTACGGACAGACCGCTGCCGCTTGCTGGAACCGATCCCGTGCCAGTCCAGCCTGTGCAAGTCCAAACAGTACCGCCTTCTGTAACCGGGCTCGTAACGCTGCACGTCACCGAAGAACCGTTATTGTAGTAGTGATCGCCCACGGTTGGGTTAGGAGTGTCGTGACCGGAGTTGACAGTCAACTTATACTGCGTCATTACCGGAGCCGCAACAATCGTCACAGTATTCGAAAACTTCGCCGTTCCATCAGCAGAACCAGTGTTTGGAGTAACCTGGCAGCTCCATTGTTGACCAGCCTGAAGCTGCTCTGAAACAATCGTCTCCGTCTTTACCGCTTTGTCACTTGTTTCCATATAACGTTGAAGCACCTGCGCCGCCGAGATCGCTGTCGGATAGATCCTCAACTCGTCCAAAGTACCGTTGAAGTACCGCGTCAGGTCCGTGCCCCCGTCGAACCCGATGAACAAAGGTTCAACGCCGATCGGATGAATGTAACCCGTCGCCGAACCAGAGACACGCAGCGTCCCGTTAAGGTAAATCGCCAAGCCAACGCCAGACTTGTACGTGCACACAACATGATACCAATCACCCACCACCAAGGTCGTTGCTGCAGTGCTACCCACCCTGTATGAAGTCCCAGTTGCGTTAAGATCAGAAGTGGGCGATAGCACAACGCCGAAGCGCAACGCATTACCACTACGGAACTCAACCGTGTAACTGCCATAGCTGCCCGCGGGCTGGTTTCCGATCTTCTTTGCAAGCACACGCGTCCCAGACTGACTGCTACTGGCCTTGATCCAGAACTCAATCGAAATCTGAGTCCAGGTGCCGTCTCCGCCCAGAGTGGCCGAATCCTGAACCGTAATCACGTCGCCCGAAGTTTCGCCGTCTGTACTGAAGGAATATGCTCCTCCGACTACTCCTTGGTTTGTCCAAGCTGCTCCTGAAACCGTTCCGTTGTTGCCGTTACCCGAGTAATCCTTAGCCGTGCTTGCACTGTTCGTGTCGAAAGGCATCAGCAGACTAGCCCATGGAGAACCGTTAAGATTCCAATTGTAAATGTTCGTCAACTGAGTGCCCGTCACGTTGTAGCATATCAAGTCTTCAGCCGTCGTGTTAGTGCCCAAACTTGAAACCAACAACGGATTCGCTAGGGGCAATGAAAAGTTGGCTATCCACTTCGTCTCCATCAAAGACGTACCCGTATTCTGGCCATCGAACGCCGTACAGTTAACTCGAACGGTATCGTTGCTCTTGAAATTACTCGGACTCAACGTCTGTGCGGTCTGACCAGCAATATTCACCCAAGATCCATCCGTCTGCCGCTTCTGCCACTGATACAAGTAACCCGCAGCGTCGCCGTCCGCATCAAACCAGCCAACGCCAATCGCCTTCAAAGTATCAGTACTCATAGCCGGATCAGGCGAAATATACACGCTCGTAAA
>Ga0315277_10005337_pt1 | contig 16953 bp, 27 predicted proteins | sample YL17G05_15_MG_FD_203695 | JGI IMG/M metagenome (GOLD analysis project Ga0315277, IMG submission 203695) | Sediment microbial communities from Yellowstone Lake, YNP, Wyoming, USA - YL17G05_15 | ecosystem: Environmental > Aquatic > Freshwater > Lake > Sediment | place: USA: Wyoming | collected... | reverse complement strand
CCTCAGGGCGATCTTCTCCATGGCCCTCTTGGCCCAGTACGCGGTCTGTTCGAGGCTGCGCCAGGCGTCTCCCATCCAGAGGTCGTAGACCTCCTGGTCGGTCCTCTCGGGAGCCTTCTTCGTGGCCGGCTTCTTCGTCCTCGCCACGGCTACACCTCCAGGCGATCCTTCAGGGCGGAGAGGTACTGCGCCGCCCGCTCGATCCGGGTGGCCAGGTCCTTGAGGCTCCCGTAGAGCGGCACGTGCGCGTTGATCGGGACGAGCTCTTTGTCGGCGGTGCAGTTCTTTTCGATGGCGCTCAGGACCGGCGTCAGTCGCGTCTCCAGCGACGCGACCACCTTGTCGAGGTGCTCGGTGGCGCTGGCGATCTTCATCACCGCCTCGGTGACCAGGGGTTGCCTCTGCGGTTCCGTGACCTGGCATGGAGCCATCGTCCTCTCCTTTCTTGTGGGGATAACGAGATCGGGGGCGAAGTCGTAGAGGAGCGGGCGACACGTCTTCACCCACCCCTCGTGCGCCTTGCCCCCGGGGCCAAAGTCGTTGGAGCCGGAGCACCAGATGAGGGCCTCTTTGAGGGCCTTGATCATCTCGCCTTCGGTCATGTGCGGCATGGTCTCTCTCCTTACAACGCAACGGCGGACGGGCGTGACCCCTCTCGGATGCCTGATCCCTCTTGTACTCCAACTATACGTCGGCCGAGGGGCGGATGTCAACACAAATCGTGAACATCACGAAAGATTTTGGGCGGGTCTTCGCAGGCGACGTGATCCCTCTCGTCCGAAAAGCGCCCGGGGCAGACGACGCTTCAGACCGCGACCTTCAGGCCAACGACCCTGTGGGGCTCGGGCTCCGTGACGGCTTCGGCCTCAAGGCCCCAGCCGCAGGAGTCTTCCTCACCCGCGGAGCCGGTGCAGCGGACGGTCAGTTTGCCCCCGTCCATCTCCATCGCACTCACCCGTCCTCCGCACTTCGGACACCGCTGGGTCATGGCATCCATGACCTCGCGTTCCATCTACCTACAGTGTAGTGCCCATATTATGGGAATACAAGCATATTTTTTGGGTTTGTGGAGAATTTTCTGCTTAGTGTCTTTAGGACACTTTTAGGAATGGGACGCGCTCTTCATAGGGGGAATCTCCGTGGAATACGATCTTGGAAAAGGAACGTAAATTGAACGGCCTGTTTCCGTATTGACTTCCCGTACATATAGAATATAGTTCCGGTAGGCCGCGTCGAGGGGAGACCAAAGGCGGCCCCGCCGAAGAGGGGAGAAGTTTGGTGCCTGAGCCGGCCGCTTCAGCTACACTTCCGCAAGGAAGCCTGCCCGAGAAGGTTACATACTCCGAGTGGATCGCCTCACGCCTCTGGGTGGAGTACGGAGTCCCGTTCACCTTCGAGGGAAGACCCTACCTGAAGAAGGTCCACGACCTCGATGAACGGAAAGTCCTGTTCAGGACCGCGCGGCAGGTGGAAAAGTCCCAGAGCGTTAACGCCAGGAACCTGATGGCCGACGGATCGTGGAAACGCGCGGGCGACATCGTCGTGGGCGATCGCGTCGCGTCCTTCGACGAGAAGACCCAACGCATGGTGACGGGGACGGTCGCCTGGAAGAGCGACATCTACAGGAAGAACTGCCGGAGGATCACGACGGCGTTCGGTCACGTCGCCGAGATCGCCGACACCCACCCTGTCTGGACGGGGAAGGGTTGGGTCCCCGCGGGAGACCTGTTCGCGAACGAACGCCTGGCCGTCGTCAGGTCGTACGGCGAGTTCGGCGAAACCGAGGTCAGCGACGACAGAATCGCTCTCACGGCCTTCCTGATCGGGGACGGGTCGACCATCAGGAACCTCCAATTCTGCCACGTCCCGGGTCCGGTCTGGGACGACTTCACACAAAGGCTCACGTCCATCGGCGACACGTTCAGGCTCGTTACAAGGACGAAAACGCCGTGCCGGTACGCCTATATCCATAGCGGTAAGCTAATGTCGTGGATTCGGGAGGATGGGCTCTACGGTAAGAAAAGCGCGCAGAAGTTCCTGCCTGCGTGGGTCTTCCGGCTTAGCCGCGAAAAAGCGTCTCTCTTCCTGAACCGGCTCTGGTCCACCGACGGACACGTCAAGAAGAACGCCACGAACTACTCGATCGAGTACTGTTCGATGTCCGAGGCGCTGGTCAGGCAGGTGCAAAGCCTCCTGTGGAAGTTCGGAGTGCCGAGCTCTATCCGGAAGAACTGGCCGAACATCTACAAGAAAAGAGGGGAGGAGAAGTTCTCCCGGATCCTAAGGATCATCACGGCCGAAGGCGTGAGGCGGTTCTTGACGGAGATCGGCGCCTTAGGGAAAAGCGAAGGCGTCCCACTGCCGGACTCTGAGGAAAACAACAACAGGGACACGCTTCCCATCGAAACAAACATCCTGATCAAGGCGTGCGCGCCCAATATGAAGGGCTGCACGTTGCCGAACTGGACCCGCGGGCAGTCCACGGCGGTGCTCTACAGGGCGAGGCTTCGTAGGACGCTCAGGTACCCTCCGACCCACGACAAGTTGGCCGAGTACCTGGAGGAGCTCCGGCCGACCTCGGGGTCGACGGATGCCTTCAGGCTCCTGGAGACTTATGCCTCCAAAGACGTGATCTGGGACCGCGTCAGGAAAATCGACGAGCTCGAAGAACAGGACTGCGTCGACTTCAGCGTTGAGGGGACGTCGAGCTACATCGTAGAAGGACTCGTCACCCACAACACCTCCACCGAGGCCGCGAAGCTCGTGAGCTGGTCGTGCTTGAGGCCGGGATGGAAGTCCTTGTACGTGAGTCCCTCCCAGAAACAGACCCGGGTGTTCTCCCACGCCCGATTGGACAAGGTTCTCGCCTCTCCGTTCGTCAGGGGACGGTACTTCGATCCGAAGAGGTGCGTGGACGACGTCTACGAAAAGACCTACCTGAACGGGAGCACGACGTGGCTTTCGTACGCGAATACCACCGCTGACCGCTGCCGCGGGATCTCCTCGGATCTCCTGCTGGCGGACGAGATCCAGGACATGGTGATCGACGTGTTCCCGGTGCTGGAGGAGACCCTGTCGCACTCCCCGAACCCCTACCAGCTCTACGCGGGGACTCCCAAGACCACCAACAACTCCATGGAGACGCACTGGAAAAACTCCACGCAGTGCGAGTGGCTCGTCCACTGCTTCGGGTGCGGAGACTGGGTGTTCCAGGACGAGAGGGTCGTCCGGAAGGAGGGACCGACCTGCCCGAAGTGCGGGAAGGGGCTGGACCCCCAGTTCGGACGGTGGGAACCCTACGGGGCGGTCGACGCGGAGTTCGCCGGGTTCAGGATACCCCAGACCATAGTCCCGTGGATCGCCGGGATGCCCTCCAAGTGGGCGGAGCTCTTCCGGAAACACGAGAAGTGGCCCCAGCAGCAGTTCTACAACGAGGTGCTCGGGCTCGCCCACGAGAAGGGCGCCAACCCCCTCACCGAGAGCGACATCAAGAAGTGCTGCTCGGACCGGGGGATGTACGAACACCGGCCGGCCGACCTGTACTTCGACGCCCTGTACGCGGGGGTGGACTGGGGCGCGGGAATCCGCAGCTACACCGTGGTCTTCGTCATCGGACAGAACTCCGACAAGCTCCACGTGCTCTACGCGAAGAGGTTCGCGGACGAGCGGGGGGAACCGGGGGTCCAGGTGGACGAGATCGCCCGGATCTGCCAGAGGTTCGGCGTCGCCATGGCCGGGTGCGACTGGGGAGGCGGGTTCGTGCAGAACCACCAGCTCTCGCTCGACCTGACCGGGCACGCGGACGTCATCCAGTTCTACGAGAGCGGGACGAAGAAACGCGACATCACCTACGAACAGAAGAGCAGGCTCTACACGTTCAACCGGAATGCGGGATTGTACTCGGTGATCGACGGGATCAAGAACGGTCAGTACGTGTTCCCGAGGTGGGAGGAGTTCCAGGAGTTCGCCTCGGACTTTATCTGCGTGTTCGAGGATTATAACGCCGCGATGAGGATGATGACCCTCGACCACCCCGTGGATTTGCCGGACGACGCGCTCCACGCGCTCCTGTTCGCCACGTGCACTTTCAGGGTTGCCCGGGGACTGAAGGCGTTCTCGTAGAGGAGGATCGGTGCCCAAGTTCGGAGAGCCCGAGGAGGAGTTCGAGGAGGAGCTGGAACCCCGGAAGGTCTTCTACGGACCGGGAGACCTGGGGAAGATGGCCCTCCCCGTGCTCAAGGAGATCATCGCCCACAGGGCCCCGGAAGGGAACAGGGAAAGGCTGGAGAGGTTCCTGGACTTCGTGTCCCCCAAGGACCTCGAGGAATACTTGCTCCACGTGTTGGACTACGGGGCAAGCCGCGTGCTTCCGAAGAAGACCGTCCGCCGGGTCGCCGGAGGGGGGTAGCCCAAACCTCCTAGCCGCCCGGATCAAACCGCCCTTTTTGTGGCATGAGGATGATGTTCGAGCAGAAGAGCGAGCCCCGAGCGTAGAGAGGGGCGAGCACATATCGGCCCGATCGACCCCTTTCGTGAGATAAGGATTATGGACGCCTGGATATTGCCTTTTTCTTAGGGCAATCCGGGCAACCTGGACGGACGGCCGTCCACCCAGGCCTTATGCCCCCGGCCCATTCCATGGGTTCTGGGGTATAAGTATTTTGTTAGGGCGCCTATTGTTTAGTGTTGGGCGCCCTGGTTGTTGAAGGCCCCCGACCTTAACCGGTCGGTGGCCTTAATTGACGGTGCCGATCCCCGACACCCCTTGGCCGGATTGTCCGGCGAAGGGGCGGCACCGGCGCCCGGGGTAACACCCCGGATGCGTGGGGCGCGCGCCTGGTGCGAAAACCCAGGCTACCCTTGGGGGAGATAGAGGATGCCCCCACGGCCAAGGATACGTGCCCAGGATTCCTGCTATCCTGGGGAGGCGGCCTTGGACGAACTTGTAGAAGGCAGGCGAGCCAGCCGATGCTTCTCCCGCCCGGAGAGGCGGTTAAACCGGAGCTGGCCGCCGGGCACGGAACCCGGCCACCGGAGGGCAAGACCCCCGGGCAGACGACACCGTGGATGCGGTGCTCCGCACGGCTTTATCCCGCCTTCGACCGAAGGCGGAATCCTCCGACCCGGTTGGGCCGACCTCCCCACGGATAGCAGGGCGAGGTGGCGGGTCCCGTTGGATCGGAGAATTCCGTTTTCGGAGGGATCGGATCATGACCTTGGTGAAGGCCGACGCAGGGGGAACCCTGTGCGGCTGCGGGGCGATAAAGTCGCCCCGCTGGGCCTCGTGCCGGCGGTGCCGGCGCGGGATCCTCCTCGACCGGGTCTTCGAGCAGAAGACCGAGGTCGACGAGGTCCTGGCCGCCCTCGCCCGGGCGAAGGCCCTGCCTCTGGCCTACCAGCGCTCTCGGTAGGCCCCTGGCGCGGAGCTCCGGCTGAGCACGCCGACAATCCCCTTGGGAGAGATAGGGGATGGCGAGTTGCCGCAGAGCTCCGATCGTTCCTGCGGATCCTCCCGATGGTCGTTCCCACCCCCCGCGGACCTTGCGGATTCCGGGGCGTGGTTCAAGGGAGCGACTATCGGGGCGATCCGCCCCGCGTGCGACCACGGGGAGCCCTCCGGAAGGAGGGCTCCTTGCGGACTTCTCGCGATGCCCCCGAGGCCCGCAAGGGCTAAGATCCGGGAGAGTGCATCGGGAGAGGTCCGCAAGGGGAGAAATCTCCCCGGAAAGGAGGTCGGCCCCGATGGGACGACCATGAAGCTCGATCCTGGTCTCCGGCTGAGAGCGCCGCGAACTGGCGAGTCGCCGCAGAGCCCAGGAGTGCGCTTCTTTTCCGGCGTCATCGTGGCGCCGGAAGGACGTACTATCCTCCACAGGAAGAATACCGCTTGCGCCTGTGGGGTTCTGGTAATGCGTGCGGCTAACGGAGATACCATCATGAAGGGTTACGCTTGGAAGGCGCTCGCGAGCATCGTCAAGGTGTTGACGTACAGCACCGACCTGGACATCGCGTCCGGGCGCGCGTTTTGCGCGATCCGGGGTCGACAGAGGCTGGAATCCAACAAGACGGTGGACTTCTTTCGTGCGGAGGCGACCCAGAGGGATCTCCCGGCCAACGTCGTGGAGTTCGCCCACCGAGAGAAAGGGCGATGGCTTTACGTGGCCGAGGGAAATTTTCCACAAGAAGCACTCCCGGAAATGCCCGGGTACGAGCGACATGTATTTCAAGTCCCACTCTCGCTAGTGGGAGACCTCCTGAATGAAGCTCGGGAGGTCGGTCTGTGGTCCGGGGAGTTTCTCTCTTTGGAGCTCCTGTGGATCGGGTTCTGGACCAGGATCCCGGCCGGCTTCGTGGCCGGCCGGCCGTACTTCGACCTGGCGTCTCTCCGGTCCCTCGCCCAACAGAGGGGCGAAGCGGCCCGTTCCCAGGAGGCCGCCCACGCGGGGGCCGGGACGCCCGTCCTCGTGTTTGAAAACGGGGGGTGGACGTTCGCGTCCCCGGGGGACGCGGACGTGGAGGGCCTCCAGGTGGTCCTCCCGGTGGAGGACCTTTCCGGGGCGGTCGCGGCTCGCGTCATGCGGGCCGAGGCGCCGCGCCTCGCGGCGCACCTCTTGGGCATCATGAAGGCCCAAGGGGCCATCGGCGTCGGCACCGGCTCGGGCGAGCCGGTGGGAATCCTCGAGGGGGAGTTCGAGATGCCCCTCGAGGAGAGGCCGTTGGCGAACTGGATCGCCAACGAGATCTGAGGTTCCGGGCGCCGGGGACGAGAGATCGTCTCCGGCGCCTTTTTTTATTTCGGAAAGGAGCGATTCGAAAGCTCGGTGACCGAGCTTTTTCTTTGCCTTCACGGAGGAGGTTGACGTGATCGAGCTGGAGGTGATATGAGCAAGAAGCGCAAGGCGAAGTGCCCGTTCCGGTTCCTCCAGGAGGTCCAGGTCGGGGAGCTCCCGAAGGGCTGTGAGAAGGACTACCCGTTCAAGCGGGGAGACCGGGTGTACTTCCTCGGCGAGGTGCCGGGGGCGACTGGGCACTGCGCGGTCGCGGTCCAGGCCGGAAAGCGAAAGGATATGCTCCAGATCTCCCTGTTGTACCACACAGACACGTTCGAGGCGGTTTGCGAGTGAGAGCCGAAATCGGATTGGAGGTGACATGAAAGTCAGAATCCCCAGGGAGATGGGGCCCATCGCCAGGATGTGCTCGGACATCCCGAGCCGCTTCCCGCTCCAGGGAGTGCGGGTCGAGAAGAAGGACGGCGCCGTGACGCTAACGGCGTCCGACGGAAAGAAGATCATCGACGCCAAGCTCAAGAGCCAGAGCGAGTCTGGCCCCGACGGGGTTGTTGTCGTGCCGGCCAAGGCCCTCAAGAGGGCTGCCGGGGTGCCTCGGATCACCGACTTCGAGATCCGGGCGACCAAGAACGGCAAGGTCGAACTCACGTCCGTCGACAGTGAGGAGAATACCTTTGTCGTCAAGACGGCGGCGATCAAGGACGTCTATCCCGAGAAGGACAAGGTCTTCCCCAAGGAGGAACCGGCCGCGGTGATCAGCGTGAACCCGAAGCTCCTGGGAGACGTGCTCCTGGCCCTGGACGCGATGAAGACGGCCGAGTACGCCACGGTGAAGATGTCGGTTTTCTCGAAGGGCGAACGCGGGCCCCACGTCGCCCTCGAGATGGACACGAACCAGGCCCAGATGCGCTCCGTGGTGATGGGGCTGTCGATTACGGAGCCGCGATGAGAATAAGAAGATTCCTGTGGATCCTCTCGATGATCTCCGGCCTGCCGCTTATCCTTGTCGTCGGGCCCGTGCTCGGCGTGTGGGTGATCGGCCGGTCGTGGATCCAGCACTGGGGGGAGAACTGGAACCGGAAGATACCCATCGGGGCGTGGGTGGTCCCGAATAAGGCGCTCCGGAGCCTGGATTGAGGAGAACTATGAGCAAGAAGCTGGACATCTTGAAGGACGTGTACCGGAAGAAGTTCCTGGAGTTCCTCCGGGAAGTGGACGGCCACGACCTCTACGACATGAGCCACTTCACGGAGATGAAGTTCCCCGAGAAGTTCGTGAAGAAGTTCTCGAGGGTCCACAAGTCCGACGGGACCTACAAGGGGACCATCTTCGACAAGAAGGGGAACGCCATGAAGTCCATGAGGGGCGTGTTCGACCTGACTTTCGTCCGGGCCGTGGCCTACGAGATCGGCGCGGACACGGCCGAGGCCGACTCGAAGATGGGGCGGGGATTCGCCGCCCGGTGCTACGCCTCGGCGATCGTAGAGAAGCTCGGCTTGGACTGGTTCGAGCATCGGAGACCCATCAAGAGGAACATCGTCGTATGAGAGTGACGTGATGTGGTGGTTCATGATTGCGCGATTCTGTGTGGGATGTGGCCGGTGGTCCGAAAGCGCGTATGTAAACTGGCGCTCGGGAAGATACCCGGTTTGTGATGAATGTCTTCCGTTCACCAACTCTGCGTTGAGCTGGAGTTGGCGGCTGAAATCTCGCAGACGATGAAAAGGAGAGGATCGTGATCCCAGAACTCGTCTATTGCTACGGGAGCTGCCCCGTGTGCGGCGGCGGCGGAAAGGTGCGGCGCCGAAGCGGGCGCTGGAAGACCTGCCGCCGTTGCCGGGACAGGCGCCCATGACCCAGAAGAAAAAGCCCGGGGAGGAAGTCCTGATCCCGCCCGACCTGGGCCAGTGCCAGGCCGAGATCCCCAACGGGAACACCTTCATGACGTTCGGCGGCGTGCCGGGGCTGGTGCGCTGCAAGAACAAGCCCACCTACATCGCCCACGAGCCTCCCCGGAAGGACGGCAAGAAGCAGGGGTCCATGTCCCTCTGCGGGAGCTGCCTCGCGGTGTGCTCGAAGCAAATTCCCGGCGTCACGTTCGAGGAGATCAAACGATGAAGGGCCGGAAGGAGAAGGCCCCAAACTTCGGCTCGATGCCGCCCTTCACGCTCTCGGTGCCCCGGTGCCCGAAGTGCGGAGAGTTCCCCCGGGGAGTTCCCGTGACCATCAACGGGTTGGCGCAACTCTACACGGACAACAAGGGCAGGACATTCGAGTACAACGGCCACTTCTGTATTGGGGGGCACTACGCGCATAGGATGGACGCAGATGGCCAAACCATGCTTATCTGCGGAGGCGGGCACCTCTGGAAGGCCGTCCTGATCCCCGAGGACGAGGATATCGGATAGCGCCACGGATGACGCCGATTTCGGGCGGTTGCTTGCAGATTGGAAGGCCGGCCCTGATCTTGTATAATGGAACCGCTCTCTGAAAATCTGGGCCCGAAATGGTTTCGACGTCGGCTCAAGACCGGAAAGGTGCGCGCCGAGGACGCCCGTTGGCCTCGTTAAACACCGGGCAACCACTTAACTGTGGCCGCGTAACCCAACCGTGAGGCGCGAGCCTCGCCGTCCTACCGGGCACTCGAAGGGGCGCTGCCCGCCCGGCCGGACGTAAACGCTTCGATAGGGGATCCGCGATGGCGACCGACGGCGCGGTGAACCGAAATTAAACAGGCGGCTGCCCTCCCTAAGGATCCCGCCTGCGGGAGACGGGGAGCTAAGATAAATCGCAGGATACGCGCGTAGAACCCCCGGACGAAGGCCTGACGGACTGCGGTTCGATTCCGCACGGGTCCACCATATTTTGCAGCCGGACCGGCTGCCGGTTCAGCGTGGGGCGGCGGAGCGATCCGCCGCCCTTTCTTTTTTCTCGAAGGGGAGATACCATAAAAGGGGGCCATGAGAGAAATCGAGATCATCGACCAGGGGGACGGGTTCGCATTCTCAAAGAGAACAAACGGCTTCGTCCCCAAGACAATCTTCATCAAGGAGTTCTCCGCCGACCCGAGGATCGAGAGGGTCGTGATGTTCTTTCAGGAGTTCGGAGTACCCAGCCCGAAGGATTTATGGTGGTCGATCGACGAGCCCGCTGAACGCGAGATCACCTGGTCAACCGTCTACGACTTACATAACAAGCTCGGGGGGTTCTCCGGAGTCGACCTCGGCTCCTTCCTCCTTTCCAAAGGGAGCCCTGAAAGGGAAATAGCGTGGCTTCTGGCTCACGGCTACGTTCTTCCTTCGGAGGGGGGACAGTCCTCAAACCAGTACGCTCCCGTGTGGCCGCCCCGCCCGGAACTCGTCGTCGATGATCCCGAATGGAGATCGTTCGTGACCGACGAAGCCCAGGAGGAGGCAGACAGGAGATTCTGGAACCTGGAGATTAATTCCAGGGTCCGCAAGGCCTGCCCCATGTGCGCTGAAGGAGTTGGCCTGATCATCCTCGACTTGGAGTATGTCCACTGGACGACGAAGTCACGCCAGTGCGTGCCCTGCGGGGCCGCGAAGATCCACAGAGAAAGAAAAACCCTGGCGAAGGAGTTCCTGACCAACCACGACGGCATCGTAGAGGCCGCCTCGTAACACCTCAGCCCAATCCAACGTGAAGGGAGGTTTATGTCTTCGCCTATCGCCCAAGCAAAGATGGTCATCGAGGAGCTGAAGATCGCCATTTCGTACCCCGTCTCCTTGGGCCCTCCCCGCGCGAGAAGGGTGGACCTGATCCTCTGTAATTTCACGGAGAACCCCCATCTCCCCCACGGGCGGCTGTTCGTCGGGAAGGCCCCCGAGGTTACCGCGGAGAGGGGTTGCGCCAGGAATATCGTCCTTTAGGAGGTGCCGTGGACAACGAAGAGCTCTGCCAAAGCGAGGTGGCGGACTGCCGGGAGTGGCTCATCACGATCGCGGAGAGGCACGCCAGGAAGGTCTGGCCCATCTACCAGCTCCTACAGTGGAAGTGGATGGGGAACGTCCCTTCCGTCGAGGAGATCGAGACGATACTGGTGCGCCTGGCTGACTCCTTGCAGTGGAACGGAAAGAGGTCTTGCGCGTCCACCGGGGGACTTACCGCCTGGATCGAGAAACGGGACGGCTGCGTCTCCTGCGGCTTCAGGTTCGCCCTGGAGGCCAACCGCTATGGAACCGGGAGCACCGCGTCCTGCGACAGCGCGTACAAGTTCATCGGCGCGAAAGACGCGCCGTCACCGCCGGAGCCGCCCAGGCTCAGGAGCATCGTCCTGTGAGCTGGATCAAGATCTGTAGATACGTCAACTACGAGCGGAAGAGCCCCGGATTACACGGAGGCTCCCGGTCGAACTACGGCTGCCACTGCATGGCGGTCACGCTCCACGAGAACACGGAGGTTTATTTCAGCTACGAGACCCCCGTGGCATTCGTCTCGGACCTGTGCCACGACGGGAAGCTGATCCTCTGCCAGAACACGTGGGGCCCCACGACCGGAAAGCACCTCAGCGCGATCTGGGCCATACACTCGCACGGTGAGAAGCTCTACCTGCCCAAGTCCGACTTCGAGGCGGCGCTCGAGGCCGTGCTTCACGAGCTGATGACCGTCAGGATGTCGAGAAAGGTCCGGATCGTGGAGCGGATCATGGAGGTGGAGAGGGTCCGGAAGATCGTCGTGCCCAGGGTCTACAAGACAGTCTGCGAAAGCTGTAGGGTCAGGGAGGCCAAGATGACTAAGGCCGAGAAAGAGCAGAGGAATATCGTTTTATGATGCTTCCGTCCGTACACCTGGAGAATCGAACGCCACCCCACCATAAATTCTACAAGATCGCCGTCACCAAGGCCGGCGGAGGATACTCGGTGGTCTTCTCTTACGGGAAGATCGGGACTCCCGGGGTGTCCGGGACCAAGACGCCCCTGCCGCTTACCCACTACAACGGGGCTGTCGCGGTCTTCGACGGCCTGAAAGACGAGAAGCTCGCCAAGGGCTACAAGGTCGTGTCCGAGGGATTCGACGACTCTTCGGTGAAGCCGATCCTGGTAATGCCCCCGCCTAAGCCGGACCTGCCGAAGGGCAACCCGCACAAGAAGACCAAGAAGCCCGAAAAGCCGGACGACGACGAGCCGCCCGAGAAGCGCTACAGGAGCATCGTCCTATGAGGAGGCGTTTCTTTGTGAGACGCACCCAGAACCGGGAGCTCCTGGGGAAGGGTAAGTATTCCGCCTATTGCACCTGGGACATCTACAGGCGGATCAGAAATGGCGATGAATTTATAGCCGAGTTTCACGACCGGCGCCACGCCTTTGTCTCTGCCAGGGCGCTGAACCTGGAGATCAAGCCATGATGGGAAATTTGTACAGCGTGATCTCGAAGCGCCTCGGGTTCGAGCCGAGGAAAGTAGAAATCCCGAGCATCAAAAGGGCCCAGGGACTCCGGAAGGCGGCCGAAGGCGGGGACGAAGCGGCATTCGAGGAGCTGTTCAAGATCCACCGATTCGCCGAGAGCCCCGAGTCAGAGGAAGAGGCGGCTGCCATCGAGGAGATCCACGAGGCATTCGTCAAGTGCTCCCCAAAGTTCAGAGAAACGGAGGCGAAAGATGGCGACTGGGACTAGCCGCCCAGGAGGATTCCACGTTCCCAAGGACCTCAGAGACAAGGCGGACGTGGACACCAGAAGCGGGATCCGGTTCCTGCTCAGCCCATCAGAGCTATGCGACCTGATGGAATGCCTCGACCGGGCCCTCAACCCCCATCCCGGGATAAGCGGCGAGGAACGAGGCGAGGTCTCCTGGGTCCGCGAACGGCTCAGCGGCTACTTCGAGGACCCCACGAGGCGACGGCAGAACCCGTGAAGACGCCCGCCGCCGTCAGGAAGTACAAAAGACGCCGCTGGAACCCGTACCCGCACGTGACCGCCCACTTCTGGCTGGTGCCGCACGGATACCAGATGGACGTCTTCGTCAACGGACGCGAGACGCTCTCCGAGTGCCGCGACTTCGCCGGAGACCGCAAGGTCGACGACCTGGTTGAGAAAGTCGTCGTGGAGCTGCAAGCCCTGACCGGGCGTCTCAGGAAGGCTTCCCGATGAAGGCGCCACGCTACGCTCACGATTGCACGGTATGCAAATTCCTGGGGCGCGACGGGAGGTACGACGTCTACGTCTGCTGCGGGGACGACAAGGAGTTGACTCATCAGACGTATCTCGCCAGAAGGAGCGGAGACCCCGGGGACTACGCTTCGTTCCCGAGGATGGTGTTCGCGAACACGATCGCGAATCACATCACCGACAACGTGGTGGACGCCAAAGGCCAACGCATCAAGAACTGCAAATTCCCGGACTGGATGCAGGCGGTCCTACGTGTCCTGTTCCGGACCCATAAAGGATAGAAAGGAGACATAAAAGATGGCTCAAGCGGAAGCGCTTAAAGCGGGCAAGGCCCTCCTCAGCAAGATGAAGGGCCGAGGCTGGAAGGTTGAGGTGTGGAAGAACGGCGGATACTATCATTGCGCCGTCCGGGCCCCCCACGTCGCCGTTTACCCCGGGGGGAAAGGCTACTTCGCCATGGTTTCCCCGGAGGCGTTCGCTTGCGGGACGCCCGTGGAATGGCATGACGATCGGTATTACAGGGATCCCAACGTGGCAGCCCGCCGGGCAGTGGAGAAGGCGCGGAAGATCGTGGGTGGTCACGTGAAGGCGATCCGGAAGGCCTTAGAAGCGGTCGGGGAATTCTGGCCGTGAGCCCGAAGAAATATACCTGCGACAGGTGCGACTTCAAGTCGGCAGACCGCTTCAGGTACTCCAACCATCGCCGGTGGTGCGTACACCTCCGGAGGCCGGAGGAGAACTCCTGCCCCGTCTGCCACAAGACGTTCAAGAGGCCCCAGGGACTCGGAAACCACGTGCGCTTCTGCAAGGCCGCGAAGCCCAAGAGGGCCGCGGCGCGGAGCGGCGTGCGGGGAGGATCCCGCCTCGCCAAGGCGCTCGCCCGGAAGCGGGACAAGCTCCGCGCGAAGGGAATAGCGTTCCTGGCGGTCGCCGAGAAGATCGACCTCATGATCGGCGCTCTGAGGAAGGTGGAGTAGGGCGACTATGCCATCGGACAGAAAGTTCTACAAGACCACCGTCACGGTGACGATCCTCTCCGAGGAGCCCATAAGTCGAGGCGTCGAGCTTAACGACATCGCGCATCAGATCACCCTCGGGGACTGGAGCGGCGAGGTCGACGTCGGATCATCCAGGGAGGTGACGGCACGGCAAGTGGCCGCGCTCCTCAAGGAGCAGGGGTCGGACCCCGGCTTCTTCACGCTGGACTCCGATGGGAACGACGCCTACTGAAGCTTACCGCCGGCGCCTGTAGCGCCGGATCGCTCTTTCACGTTCTGCCGTGCCGAGGATTCGATGGCGGGCGTGATCCCTCTCTCCAGCCCCAGACGAGGTTGACAGCCTCGTCTGGGGCTCTAAAAATGTATTGACAAGGCGGTTCTGCTTACCTACCATTAGGCTGTCAACCAAGAGTATGGTAGGTAGCAACACGCCGGCGATCTCTCATTCCCCCGGGCGATTACATTCCGAGGAGGTCCCTTGGACAAAATCAAGGTCATTTCCATCGGGGGTCTCGAAGAGAAGATCCTCGACAAAGTGCGCGAACAAATAGACATCGCGCACTGGCGCGACTCACGCCGATCCATCCCCTCGACGTTCGCCGCAGACGCTGCGGCCATCGTCATCATCACGAAGTTCGCGGGCACCACGGGCCGGGAACGCGCCCGGGAGGCCTCGGCCAACCACGGGGACATCCCGATCCTCGCCGCCGCGACGTGGAACTACGTGATCCACGAGATCCTCGAGTGCGACAAGCTGTATATGTGGCACCACACCTTGAAGAACGGGGACAGCGAGAGGGAACCCAAGAAGACCGCCGAGCCCCCCAAGGAAGTCCTGACCGACATGAGGATCACCGAGAGGCGGCTCTGGGAGACCCACGGGGACCTTTTGGTTTCGGTGGCCAAGGCCCTGTTCCTCCCGGGCGAGAAGATGGACATCAATGAGTTCCTGCCCGATCTCGCGAAAGAGGCGGGACTCTCCGAGGCCGACACCCGGAAGATGCTTCCCTACCTGGCGGTCGCCGGAGTCCTCGACAACCCCGTGGGCGACACGTGGAGGCTCCTCGGCTCCGAGTTCATCCTGGACCTGGAGCCGGCCCCGAAGCCTGAGGTAGAGACGGAATCCCAGAGAACGAAGATGCTGGGTCTCCTGCGGGGACTCAAGCCGGGTCCTTATCCGAGCCGGTACGCCATCGAGAAGGAAGCGATGGCCCACCGGGACTTCGCGGGACGAAGCGGAAAACCCCTGTGCCGTATGATGGTGTTCCGGTACGTGAAGGCGGCCCTGGACGAGGGGATCATCAAGTCTGAAGGGGGAGGTTTCCGCGTCGTGGGTCACGACCCCAGCGTGAAGCTCACGAGGATCCCGGAGAAGGAGCTGGAGACGCGCGGGCCCGCCACCAAGAAGAGGGAGGCTGAGCTCAAGGTCTCCGACGACGTGAAGTTCCTGCGGGACATCGTCGGCGACGTCGGCCTTCCGACGGTGTTCGGGATCGAGCAACAGTATGTATGGGATGTGGTCAAGGCCATCAAGAAGGAGGTTCCCGCCACACACTGGAACCGGCTGGCCGAAAATTCCTGCATGGCCATCCTCCGCAAGAAGGGCGTCTCCCCCAAGCCCATCCCCAGGGAACTCTTCAAGGATTACGACTGGGACATCCTCGCCTGGGAAACCCTGAAGGGCTTCAAGGTCGAGATCATGGCCCCCTACCTGAAGATGTGCCACTTCGACGAGGACATCAAGTGCGCCAACTGCGGGGAGTGGTTTCGGTTCACCAAGGCCGAGAAGGGCTTCTACTACGAGAAGGAGCTCGCGCCGCCCGCGCGGTGCGCCCAGTGCCGGAGGAAATCTTGAGGAAGGCTTTTGGGAACCAGGAAGTCAGGATCTCCTTGGAGATCCTAAAAAAACTCAGGGACATGGCCGGATCACGCATCCAGTACGGCTCCTACGACAAGATGGCCAAGGCGATTCGCGCGGATTTTCCGGAGATGGCCAAGGAGACCCTCTCAGGCTACCTGTCGGTCGCCAGCAAGGCCTCTAAGTTCGCGTTCCAGCTCGCGATGGAAGGAAAGATCTCCATTCGCGTACTGACCGAGATCGCCACGGGCAATCTGGATCCGGCGAGCCAGGACATCGTCGCCATGGCCGCTTCCAGCAAGATGGCCCGAAAGACCTGCGGAAGGGTTGATAAGGCAGGGTCCTCCCAGGTCAGGCGCGTCAAGAAGATTCTGGCCGAAGGCTACGGCGACCGGAGGGGCCGGGGAAAGGTCGGCCTTTCAGATGCCATCGCTATCGCCTGGGGCGAAGTTCCCGTCCACTCCAAATTCGACGAGGTGAAGGAAACCTCGAAGGAGTTTGGAAGCGTCCTCGACGAACTGGTCGACGCCTCCAACGCCTTCATGGCGAAGCTGGACGAGGCGATGGAGCTCATCCCCATCTCGGTGCTCGACACCCAGGAGAACCGGATGGACCTGTTCCACAAGCTTACCGTTTTCGCAAACGCACTGGAGAATTCACACCGCTTCGTGATAGAGCGGAAAAACAGATTCCTGGCGGACCACCGGGCGCACGTTGTGACGGAGGCCGCGATGGACCAGATAAGAAAGGAAGGGAAGGAATGACCAAGGGAAGGGATGTAGACCAGACCGTTCTCGTCAACAAGGCCGACCGGAAGTTCAGGATCAGCCCGGTCAAGACCACCAGCGTGGCTCCGCCCAACAGGGGACTCATCCTCGAGCACGCCGTGGGGCACCTGAAGCGGATCACCGTGAACGAGGCGATGGCATTCCTGGGCCTCCGGGACACCTACCTGCGGAAGCAGGCCGAGCTCCGCAAGAAGTGGAAGGGCGACGACGAGGGCTTCCAGGTCGAGGACGCCATGTGGCACAAGCACCTACAAGGCCGGGCGCGCGGCGCCTTCAGCCGTGCCGTGAAGGAGTGGGAGAACTTCTACGAGAAGCAGGACCTCCTGCCCTGCGCCGGCTGGATCCACTCCGGGGACAAGGAGCGCGGCGTGGAGTTCTCCATCTGGGCGATGATC
>Ga0315277_10005334_pt1 | contig 16956 bp, 11 predicted proteins | sample YL17G05_15_MG_FD_203695 | JGI IMG/M metagenome (GOLD analysis project Ga0315277, IMG submission 203695) | Sediment microbial communities from Yellowstone Lake, YNP, Wyoming, USA - YL17G05_15 | ecosystem: Environmental > Aquatic > Freshwater > Lake > Sediment | place: USA: Wyoming | collected... | reverse complement strand
CCTCGCGAGTAGAATCGCAGCATAGTTGATCAGGGAAAACCGGTCTGGAGGCCACGGCCATCAATGACACAACCACCAACAGCAAAGAGCGGCCCGCGCCGGCGCGGCATGTCAGCGCATCGCGGCGGGGCAGGGCTGGTGCTGAGTTGCGGAGAGGCCGGTTGCCTGGACGGCTATTTGCTGATGCGGCCGTCAGGCCTCTGTGGCCACCGCCGCGTTCTTCTTGTCGGCGTTCCTCTTGTCCCTGCGATGCTTGCACCTGCGCAGCCACCCGCGGACCGACGCGAGCACGAGCCGGGCGGACGTTTTCGGGGTGACTATCCCGCTGCGCAGCGACTTCCAGAGCAGGCGGATCACGTGAGCCGGCGTGTAGAACCTCCTCCAGATCGTGCGGCGGATGCGCCGCAGGTCCTGAAGCGAAACGGAGTCGGAATAGACGAACCCCTTGGGGGAGATATGGTAGCCCGGGCTATCCGCGACAAGCTGGCGCAGGCCGTCGTGTGGCACGGTCCGCAGCGGAGACAGGGCGATCGTGTCGACCCCAAGCCGCCGTGCGAAGGGGGCGATCTCGAGCATGTCCTGCTCGCTCTCGCCGATGCAGCCCAGGATGAAGTAGCCGTTGAGGATCATGCGGCTCCCGCGCAGGATTGCGAAGCGTTTCTCGAGCGTGGCGACGTCGAACCCCTTGCTCATGGACCGCAGCGTCTTGTCGTGCGCCGACTCCAAGCCCAGGAGGAGCATCGCAAAGCCCGCCTGTTCCATCTTGCGCAGCACATCGATTCTCCCAGCGGCTTCGACGCGGGAGTTGACTATATAGTGCTTCCTGATTCCGCGCTTGATAATGAGGTCGCAGATGGCCTCCACCCTGTCCATGTCATGGGTGAAGATATCGTCGACAAAGGCCACCCAGTCGGCGTCGATCCCGGCGAGCTCGTCGACCACGGACTCGGGAGACCTTGCACTGTACCGCCGCTTGTTGCCCCAGGGGTTGAGGCTGAAGGAGCAGAACTTGCAGTTGAACGGACAGCCTCTCGAGCCCATGATCGTATCGAACGTGATGCCGGTGCCGACGCCTTCGACGTCGATCTCGTAGCGCGTCCGGCGCAGGCTCCTCTCCGGGCGCGTGTCGTCTCGAATCGGCCCGGGATCGCGGTTCGCCGTGTGGACTATCTCACCGTTGCGCCGATAGCTGATCCCTTCAATGCTCTCCAACGGGCGGCCCCGGGCGATCTCGGCGATCACCTCCTCGCCATCGCCGCGGACGAGGATGTCTATGTTGGGGCAATCCCGGAGCCATTCCTCAGGGATCTCGGTCGCGTGCCGGCCGCCAACCACAACCAGCCTGCCGGGACCGATGGAGCGGATCTGCTCCCGCACGAAATCGGCGTCACGATCCCAGTTGACCGAGAAGCACACCATGTCGGTTTCGGGGCGCAGGAAGTCGGTCGCTTGTCCCCGGTCGTGGCGGAGGTCAACCACGTCGATCTCGCTGCAGAGGGGCTTGAGGATTGAGGCGATGATCTCCAAGCCGATTGGCGGGAAGCAGCGAGCCCGCTTGAGGTCGTTTCGATACGGGTATACGCAGAGCACGTGCCGATACCGAGATGCTTTCATCTCGCCCTCGCCCCCTAGTTCCGTCACATGGCGTTGACCAGAGCGGCGTGCCGCTGCCAGACCAGCCAAGCGGGCTTTTCAGGGCCAGACTCTATGTTCGCGCACGACTGACAAGAGAGCGTCGCAGTTCGTTGCGGAGCTGCCGAAGGCCTTGGGGATTCCTGAGCGCGTCGTCCAGCCCAATTCGCCTAACCAGTTCCCGCATCAGGTCTCGGCGACCCGCGTTGCCATGCCTGACACCGCCGAGAGGGCAGGGTACTGTGCATACTCTAGTATAGGTGGGAGCGGCGCCCAAAGCCAGCGGCTATCTGCGCACCACATCCGAGCCGTGCTCGCCCCCTGGGTCAGGCTGCCGTGGCAGCCGCGCCGGCGGCCGCTGCTGCCACGCAGGCATGCCGGTCCTTTCTCCGCACCGCCTGATGGTTCGCCGCAATCGAGTGTCCGATAGAAACTGCACGACCGGCCCCCCGGTCTGTCAAAGATCAAGCGGCAGTACCCTCTTGAGGGCCGCCAGCTTGTCAGCTTTAGGGATTGCCCTGCTCCCAGTTTGCTATTGTCATCTCGTTCAGGCCCGCAGCCTTGGCCAGTTGGACGATTTGCAGGCCTGCGTCCATTCGGGCTTTCCTCAAAGGATTGCCAACAGACGATGGCCGAACAGGGTAAGTCGGCTCGAAGACAGTCATCCGCATCGGCACCGCCAAGTCATATATCAGTGGTCCAATGCCACATTCGCCGTAGAAGCAACGTGCTGCATGGTTGCCCCTACGGTTACTACACGGACCGAAACACGAGTGCCGATGCACGCCGAGACGGATCTGCGGCAGGCGGCACGCGGAAGATCCACTCGGGAAAGACGGGGTGGACGGCCGGAGGCTTCCGAGTAGAATTGCAGCGTGATTGATCAGGGGAAACCGGTCTGGAGGCCACGGCCATCACTGACACAACCACCAACAGCAAAGAGGAGCCCGCGCCGGCGCGGTTCATGCTTGTCGCGTCGATGAACCCGTGAGCGTTTAGAATAGAGAGAACCCCGCCTAACACTCACTACTTTGCCGTGGTTTTCGCATTCTTCACGAGTCTGATAAACTCCGCCGGGTTTATCACCTTGCAGCCGTCTGCCGTGACGTAGGCCGATTTGACCAACAGCTCCTTCATCTCATCCGCCGACAGTTCCGGCTTCACCTGCCAGCCGAGCGCAAGCACACCCGCCGCGTACGGTACCGCGGCCAAGGCCCCGCCCTGGCTCATGAAGTGGTATCCGTATTCGCCCTTGTTGTACTCCTCTGCACCCGTCCTATGCAAGGCCGGCGCGAATATCACCTTCGCCGCCGTCCCCGGCACCGCGCCTCCTATGCCCACGTCGCACTTACTCAGGTTATCGCTATCATCAAGGTCGTAACCGCAGGCCGCCACAAAGCCCTCTGCGGATGAATTTGTGACTACCAGTATCCCAGCGGCCTCGGCGCGTTTTCGAGCCTCGTTCCACACATCCCTGTTTGCCCATTCGCCGCCGGGTGACTGCGCGTCCGCAACCAGCCTTATCCTTTCCGGCCCCGCAAGCGTTCTGTTGCGTTCGACGACCCAATCGAGCGCCTTCGCGCTCCATGTCGCGTCCCTCTTCCACACCGGGACTGCCACGAAGTACACCTTCGCCTCCGGCGCCGTCCCGCAATTGGTCCCGACCGCCAGGCTCAGCACAGTCGGCCCGACCATGCTCGTCTCCGAAGCGGGCTCGCACCCCACATCCTGGTACTCGGCTATCTTGCCCGCAAACTCCGGATGGTCCGCCAGAACGGGCTGCCCAAGTATCGCAATCGCGACGCCCTTTCCAGTTATCCCCTCCTTGTGCAAATCCCTCACGCCGAAAGCCGGACGTTTGCCCTTCTCTAAGAGGGCCTTCGCGTCAAACCCGCCCGGCATCTTCTGGGCCGGCGGCCACACCGTCTTCTCATTGAACCACAGCGTCTCTGCCAGCCCGTTCCTGTCGGAAAGATCCAGCTTGCTCATGTCCTTCCAGCGCACGTCGTCGCCCATCTTGACGGAGCTAACCTCCTGCACCTTCATCATGTCGCCGCCGCCTGACCCTCCCATCGTCCGCTGCGGTATTGCCGGCGGCTCCTGCCCCGCCTCGACTTTGGCCTCTTTGACCCGCTTGATGAATTCCTTCGGGTTGATTATCCTCGCCCCGTCTTTCGTCACGTATGCCGAATCGTAGAGTAGATACCGCAGCCACGCGCCTGACAGGTCCGGCCTCACCTGCCAGCCCATCGCCATGACGCCCGTCGCGTATGGAATCCCCCAGCTCAAGCCCCCTTGGCCCCAATACGCGTAACTGCATTGCCCTTTGACGTATTCTTCCGCCGACGTCCTGACCGACACAGGGGCGAGCACAAAGCCTGTCCAGGATCCTCGCTCTGGCCTGGCGGGCCAGCCCGCAGTGCACTTCGCCAAGTCCTCCGGGTCGGCTGCGTCGTAGAAGCACGGCCCGATAAACCCCCGCGTCTGCTCGCAGTCAACTATAAGTATTCCCGCCTTCTCCGCCCGCTCGCACGCCTCGTCCCACATCTTGTTGTTCTTCTTGAACGGCGATCCCGGCCCCGACGGCGCGGCCGAGACGGATACGGCGCGGATCTTCTGGCCGTCGGGGAGCTTTGCGTTCTGCTCGACAATCCAGTCGAGAGCTTTCGCCTGAAACGCCGCGTCCGCGGTCCACGATGGAGCGGCTACGTAGTAGACGCGGGCGTCCGGCGCTGTGCCGCAGTTAGTCCCGACGAGCAGGCTCGTTACCGACGGGCCGTGCATGCTCGACTGCGACCCGCCGCAGCCCGCGTCGTAATACGCGGCGATCTTTCCCGCAAACTCCGGATGGTCCTGGTAAAGCGGCTGGTCGATGATCGCGACGTTGACGCCCTTGCCCGTAACGCCCGCCTTGTGCAGTTCCCTCACGCCGAGACCCGGGTTCTTCGCGTTCTCGAGGATCGCCTTCGGGTCGCAGCCCGGCGGGAGCTTCTCGGCGGGAGGCCACACCGCAGCCTCGTTGAACTCGAGCGTCTCCGGCAACCCTTTCCGCTGCGACAGGTCGAGCTTGCTCATGTCCTTGAAGCGCACGTCATCAAACTCCTTCACGGAGTCAATCGGCCTTACCTTCGTGAAGCGCTCCGTCTCTGTTCCCTCGAGGCCCCTTTCGCCGAGTTCACGCCAGCCGTCGCCGAAGTTGAAAGCGAAAAGTTTGAACGGCTCCTTTGTACTGGAGTCGCCGGTAAAGGCGGCAGCGACGCCGTCGTAGGCCAAGAAAAGTGTTTGCGTGGTACCGCCCTTGTCTTCGGTCTTCTCCATCGTCGGCTTTCCAAAGAGCTTCTTGAATTCGTCAGGGGTCGTTTCGAGGTACTTGAGGGTCCCGTCGGCAATGGCCTTTTTCACCGCGGCCGCCGCAGCCGAGGACGTCTTCACGTCGTCCGCCGCGGCGAAGTCGGCGTCGGCTTCCTCAGGAGTATCGCCTTTGAGGAGCCTGTTCTTGCCGATTTGACGCCAGCCCTGGCCGAGATCGAGCATTAGAAGCCTGAAAGGCTCCTTCGTCGCCGCATACCTTATGAAACCGGCCTGGTAACCGTCATACGTCAGAATCAACACTTCCTCTTCACCTCTTATCTGCGCCGTAGCCTCCTTCAGCGGTTTCCCGTAGAGTTTCTGGAATTCCTCCGGCGTTGTCACGAGATGCTTCAGGGTCCCGTTTTCGACGGCCTTTATCAGTTCTTCGCCCGTCGCCTTCGTCGCTTTCGCGGCCGCCGCTGGCGGGGCGGGTTTTGTCGCCGCCTTCGTAATCGCGATTGGCGTCACAACGGCCGCGGCGAGGATTACAGCCAACGCCAACGCCGCCCGCGTCAGGCCCCTGCGGCTGCGAGTCTCGTCCAGTATCGAGACAAGCCGGCCTTCGAGTCCCGAGCGCCTCGCCATCGCTATCGCCGCCTGGTTCACGAGCCGCGAATGCTGGACACCCGAGACCACCGCGAGGATGTGATCCGCGTAGTCGGCGGCCGAGCTGCCCCCTGCGAGTACCAGATCATCACACGCACGCTCGGACTCCGCCTGGAGCCTGCGCCATGCGAACCAAACGAGAGGGTTAAACCAGTACATGGAGCACGCGAGACGCGCAACCATCCTCGTGAGGCAGTCAAACCTCTTCACGTGCGCCAATTCGTGGAGAAGTACGACGAGCCTGCGCTCGTGCGTCCACGACAGGCCTTCGGCGGGCACGAGGAGTCTGGTCCGGAAAACTCCGCATACCGCCGGCATCGACCTTTCGCCGCCGTCGAGAAGCGTCACGGGCCTTCTGAGGTCCATCTGTGCCATCGCGACTTTAAGCGTCTCGGCCCATGGCCCATCGGTCACCGCACGCGCGCGCCGCGACAGCCGTGCCAGCGCAAGGACGCCGGCAAGCAGGGGCGCAAGCGTCGCGAGCGCCCCGAACACCCAGAGCAACATCAGGGTCGTTTGCACGGCAATGCGCGAAGGCTCTCGTGTCGCCCGGTGGCCCGGCGCGACCATGGCGGCAGGCGCGTTGCCCGTCAGCCCGAACCCTTGCGGCGCGAGCCGCTCGAAGGTCACGCCAGTCTCGGACGGGGGCAGCTGGGGGTCGCTCGTAGCGTCAACTGCAAGGGGGACCAAGATACTCGTCTCGGCGGTCGCCCAGCCGGGCAAGGCCCGCCAGGCCGGAAGCACCGCGGACAGAAGCGGCAGAAACACTACGGCGAAAAACGCCAGCGTCCACACGAGGTGCCGCGTCGCGGCGGCGTGTTTCCTCAGTGCCTTTGTCACCAACCACGCGGCCGAAAACAGTATGACGCTCCTGGCGATCGCGTCGGTGTACGTGCTCAACCACGCGAGCGAGGTCTTAGTGACAAGAGGCCCTCCCATGAGTTCGAACATCGCTACTTCCCCCCTTTCCTCGCCTTTCGGACGAGCTGCGCGAGTTTGTCCAGTTCATCCGGGGCAAGCTTTGAGTCAGGATCGCTCAGGTGTGCCGCGACGGCGCTGCCTAGCGACCCTGCGAAAAAAGTCTCCACGACACGGCGGAGAGCGGATCGGCCCGCCCGCGCCCGCGGTTTCGTCGCTTCATATACGTACTCGCGGCCGCTCTTGGTGTGCTTGAGGTGCCCCTTGTTCTCGAGTATGGTGAGCATCGTCCTCACCGCGGTCTTCGAAGGCGCGTCCGGCATCTCCTCCACCACCTGCGTCGCCGTCGCCTTGCCCCTCCTGAAGACGACGTCCATTATCTGCCTCTCTCTCCTACTCAGCCCGGATAGCTCGTCCATCTTTTCACCTCGCACGCTCGTCTCCCGTCCGATCTAATCCCATCTGCCAAGTTTTTAGCTTTTCCTGCCGCGCCTGTCAAGCGCAAAATGCCAATTTTTTGACATTTCTTTTGAGCGTGGCCGGCTCATGACCCCGGCTGGCCCGATCTGCGGCAGGCCACACTTGGAAGGTCCGCTCGGGAAAGACGGGGTGGACGGCCGGAGCCTCGCGAGTAGAATTGCGCCAGGGTCGATCAGGGAAAACCGGTCCGGAGGCCACGGCCATCACTGACACAACCACCAACAGCAAAGAAGAGCCCGCGCCGGCGCGGGTGGAGACGGCTGCCGGGAGGGGCGGCGCGACGACGCGGATGAAGCTCATCGCGGCCGCGGCGGCGTTTCTCATGTTCCAGGGCGAGCTTTTCGCGGGCAAGCGGCTCCTGCCCGAGTTCGGCGGCGCGGCGTACGTCTGGTGCAGCGTAATCCTTTTCTTCCAACTCGTCCTCATCGTCGGATACTACGGGAGCCGGAGCCTCGCGGCGGCAAGCGCGCGAACGAGGACCTGGATACTCGCGATATTGGGTCTAAGCGGCCTCGTCACGCTCATGCCGAGGCTCCCGGAGGCGGCGTGGCTGCCCACCGAACTGCAGCCGCTGGCGGCGTTACTTCCATTCGCGGGCCTGAGCGTGGCGCTTTTCTCGACGACGCCCCTTCTACACCGGAGGCAGTCCGAGCGCACGGATTACAGGATCTACGCCTGGTCAAACGCGGGGGCCCTGGTGGGGCTCATGAGCTACCCGTTCGTGGTGGAGCCGCTGACGGATTTAAGGGTTCAGAACTGGGTGTGGGCGGTCGGCGGGCTTCTGATCGCGACGGTGGGGCTCGCGGGGCCGACCGTGGCCGGCGCAGGCGATGCGGACGAGGCGAAAAGGGGCGGGACGCGCTGGCAGTGGTGGGTGCTTCCGGCGGTTTCGAGCGCGATACTTCTGGCTACTACGAACCGCCTGAGTTACGAGGCGAGCGCGGGGCCGCTCACGTGGGCGCTGCCGCTGGCGGTCTTCCTCGGGACGTACGTATGGGCGTTCGGCGCCAGGCGCAAAGTGCCGATAGGCATTACGGCGACGGCGGGGCTTGCCGCGCTTGCCGTTTCATACCTGACGGCCGAGCACGCGCGCTGGATGTTGCTGATGCTTCTGGCGGCGGGCGGGACTGCGATGCTTGCGTGTAACGCGTGGCTGGCGGCCACAAGGACCGAGAACACGCACGGCTTCTACAAGGCGACGGCCATAGGCGGCGCGATTGGAAGCGCGATAGTGGTCATGGGCGTCCCTCGGGTAACGACGTGGCCGATAGAATTCCCGATACTGACGCTCGGAACGTTCGTGGTCGCGGGGCTGCGGCGGGGCCACGGGCTGATGAAGCCGGTTGTCGCGGCGGCGGCGCTTGCCGCGCTCGGGTGCACGGTCTACGGAACGCTGCAGTACCGGGGGCAGGAGATCGCGATGGCCCGGACCCTTTACAGCTGTCTGCGCGTGCAGGGCTCGCGCAACGGCCGGTACCGCGAGCTGATCAACAACGACACCATTCACGGTGCCGAGGACGCCGACGACCCGACGAGCGCCATGACCTATTACGGGTTGGACAGCGGCGTGGCGTTTCTAATCCGGGAAAAGCAACTCGCAAACTCCAGCGTGAAAATAGGCGCCGTGGGGCTTGGCACGGGGACGATCAGCTGGTATCTGCGGCCGGAGGACTCCATCACCTATTACGAGATCGACGCCAAGGTCGAGGAATTGGCGCGCAAGTACTTCACCTACCTCGAACGCGGACAGACGCGGGTGGTCATCGGGGACGCGCGAAGGTCGCTCGAAGAGGAGAGCGGGCAGCAATTCGACATACTCGTGCTCGACGCGTTCAGCGGGGACGCGATTCCGACGCATCTTTTGACGAGGCAGGCGGGCGACATCTACCGGCGGCATCTCAAGAACAACGGGGCTGTCGCCGTCCACATCAGCAACAAGTACGCCGACCTGCGGCCCGCGGCCATGGGGCTTGCGAAAAGCATGGGGATGTCTGCCGAGATCAGCTCCGACACATGGGCAGTGTGGGTGACACTCAGGCCCGGGACGTTCGAGCCGGCCGGCAGCGTGATCCAGTGGACCGACGAGCGCACGAGCATCCTGCCGCTTCTGAAGTGGAGAGCGCAGGAAAACACCCAGGCAAGCGCGCCGGAGGAAGCTTCCTCAACTGACGAGACCTCCGAAAAGTAAGAGAGGCCGGACGCCGGGACACTTGGTTTGACCCCGCAAGACGGGTGCGGGGCCGGCGCGGCGGCGGGATACCATCCCATGCTGCGACTCCAGAGAAGCCCGGCGGGACGCGATCCCGCCGCACGGGCGCGCGGAACGCGAGGTGTCTCGAGGGCAGCGATGCGCGCATTACGGGCGATAGCGGCACTCTTTCTTCTTGCGGCGGGCGTCCGGGCGGCGGGCGCAGAAGGCGCGGGCGGTGCGGCGGCTGCGACCGCGGGGGCCGCCAGAGGCAAGGAGGCCGCCGAGGAGTACGAACTCGCGGCGGAGGTGCGAAAAGCGGCGGAGCCGTTTTTCGCAAAGGGTAAGCACGTCGGGCTCGTAGTTGGGGCATACGCGGGCGGGCGGCGCGCGGTAGTCGCCTTCGGCAGGAAGGACGCCGACAGGGACGAGGCGCCGGACGGGCGGACGGTTTACGAGATCGGGTCCGTCACAAAGGTCTTCACGGCGGCGATCCTCGAAACAATGGTCGAGGCTGGAAGCGTTCGGCTCGGCCAGCAGGCGGACGAACTCCTGCCGGCGGACATGAAACTCCCCGCCTGGCAGGATCGGAAGATCACCCTTCAGCACCTCGTGACGCACACTTCAGGTTTGCCGCGCCTGCCGGACGATCTCCTCGACCTGCGCAGGGCGAATAACCCATACGCGTGGTACACCCAGAAAGACATGGGGGCGTTTCTCGCGCGGACGAAACTCAAAGTCGCTCCCGGGGAGAAATATGAGTATTCGAACATGGGCGTGGGGCTGCTCGGCCTGGCGCTGGCGCAAAAGAGCGGCACCGACTACGAGGCGCTCGTGACGTCGGCTGTATGCAAGCCGCTCGGGATGAATGACACGGCAATAACCCTGTCCGCGGACGGGCGCCGCCGGCTTGCGCAGGGGTATAGTCGGGTCGCGCCGATCCGGATGTTTCAGTCGTCATTGAAGTCGGAAAACTGGGCGTTTCAGGAGTGTTTTGCGGGGGCGGGGGCGCTTGTGTCCACGGCAGATGACATGCTGAAGTTCATAGCGGCCAACCTCGGCCAGGGCGACGCGGGGCTCGTCGCGGCGCTCGCGAAGACGCACCGGCCGCTCTTCAAGGTCGACGATGGACTGAGCGTCGGAATGGCCTGGCATATAGCGAGACGGGACAAGGAGCCGAGGGAACTCGTCTGGCACAACGGCGGCACTGGGGGGTATGCCAGTTTCATCGCGTTCTCAAAGGCGGAGCGCGCCGGGGTCGTGGTCCTGGCAAACACCGCCGTTGGCGTGGAGGACGCGGGAATCGCGGTGCTGATGACGATCACGGGCCATAACGCGGCTCGCCCTGCCACCGATGTCAAAGGAAAGTGAGCCCCTGCGCGCGGGCTCCGGGCGGGCGATACGGTTTCCTTCCGAGTAGGGCGGAACACGCTGGGGCCGGAGGCGACTAACAATCGGGTCCTGGAGGGAGGCCGCCGTGAGTAAGCGTGCCATCGCACTTGTCGCAGTCGGCATGGGGCTCTGCCTTTCGGGCTGCGCTGCCGAGAGGAGCGCCGCGGCGCAGTTCAAGAGTTCGATGGTGAGCGTGAACGGTTGCCGGATGACGGAGAGGGACGGTGCCGTGGTTCTCTCGTCGCCGGCGGAGGATGATTCGTTCTTCCAGACGAGGCGGAAATTCAGGCCCCCATTCGTGGTCAGGATGCGCGCGACGACCGATTCGACGAACCTGCGGCTCTACTACAGCGCGGGGATGGTGATCTTCAACTGGGAGGTGAACCGGACGGAACTCAGGGTTCACGACCCGGCGACCGGACGGATAACGGCCCTTCGCGGGAGGGGCCACATCTCGCCGAACGTGTGGCACGATATCGTCTGGACGGTTGAGCCGGACTGGATGACCATTTCCGTCGACGGCGACGTGCGGTATGGCGGCGCCGGAGATTACGCCGGGGTCGAGGCGCCGGTGGGGATAGGGTGCGCGTTCGGCAGCAAGGTGTCGGCCGAATCGTTTGCCATTACGCGACGGCGACAAGGAACTCCGTGAGCGAAGAGACGACGAAAAGGGCGACGGCGACCCGGGCACGCACGAGGGCCGTGAAACGCAGGCTCAGAATCACTCTCGTCGGTGTTGCTTTCTGCATGTTCGTTGCGCTCGCGGCGCTCGTGATATCCCCAATGGTGCGGTCGCCGTCGACACCTCCGCAGGGGGCGGTGGTGGAAGCCGCGCCGAAAAGCAGCCACACTCAGTATTGGCGCGCTGGCGAATTGCCGTACAGCTTCGGCGTCGTCGAGAGCGGCCGTCCTGACGGCGAGGGGCGCGGACTGTTCTGGCTACGCGATTGGGTATCGCCGTTTTCGTCGCAGAGCGAACCCAACGACCTCGACTCCTTTCTCATAGAGCTCCCCAGCCGGAAGGTGCTCTACCGCGTGCACGGTTTCCAAGCCGCGCTGTGGGCGCCGGACGGGACCGTAGTCGCAGTGGTCGCGACAAGGAAACCCGGAATCGGTCTCTTCGCCGCGTGGCCCCTCCTCAGACGCCTAAAGCCCATCCGGCCGTACTACGTCTTCTCCTATTGGCGCGTTGACCTCGCGTCCGGCAAGTTCTCGCGACTCCCGCGGAGATTGCGTCCGGGCGCCACGGAAAACGTTCTGGGCGTTCTGGGAGAGTACAGCTTCCAGCCCAGGCCTCTTCCGAATATCAGCGTCCGCGGCGACCTCACGGTCTCCTGCGACAAGTGGAAAGACCCGGCGACCGGCGCCGCTCGAAAGAGGGTAAACCTCACTGACGCTAAGACCGGCACGGCACGCGTCCTCTTTGAATTCCCCTGGCGCAGCGGCACGGCGACACAACCGTTTTTCACGGACGACGATACCGTCATGTTCGGTTTCTATCACTGGATCGTCAAAGTGACCCTCTCGACCGGCAAAGCCGAGCAGCTCTACCCCCTGCCCGTTGATCCGACCAGGGCTGACTACACCGGCCCCACGTAGGACAGTGGTTGGGAATCTGCTTACGCGAAACGGAAGCGGCGCGCGCAACGTGCCGGCGGAGACGCGGCTTGTCTCTGCCCTATCCGAATGCAATAATACTCACCCTGTGAACCGACGGGCCCGCACAACAGCCGGGCAGTTCTCTATCTGCTCAATTCATGCTTGCCCGTCGCGACCGGGAGGAGACAGAATGGCAAAGGGAAACAAACTGTCACGAAGAAGTCTTGCGGCAGCGGCGGCCGCGGGAGCGGCGGGAATTGCCCTTGGGGGAGCCTCGGCGAAAGGAGCCACGATGGACGAGGGCGCGGCGAAGGCGCGAGCGGCGCAGTCTGACGAGCGGATGAAGAACCTGACCTTCTGCGGCCTCTACTGCGGGCTCTGCGCGCAGAAGGCCAGAATCCCGAAACAGGCGGCGGCCTTAAGGAAGCGATGGCCAAAGAAGGCTACGAGTACTTCGGCGCGGAGTTGAAAGGGTTCGCCGCGTTCTGGGAGTTTCTCGGCCAACTGTCGGACGCGCAAAACTGCTGCCCCGGCTGCCGCTCCGGCGGCGGGTACCCGGCCTGCGAGGTCAGGAAATGCGCTCGCGCCAAAGGCGTGTCGGCATGCCCGGCGTGCGCCGAATACCCCTGCGACAGGATCAGGACTTTTTCGAAGGTGTATCCGACGCTAATCGCGGATGGGACGCGGCAGAAGGAAGTCGGCGTAGAGAAGTGGATTGGGGAGCAGGAGGAGCGCGCGAAGACGGGCTTTGCTTACGCGGACATTCGGATTAATCGCGGCGAGTAGCGAACGTCAGGCGCGACACGACCCAAACGTGAGGGACCTCAGATGAGTCCACGCAAAACAGCACGGGCGAGCAAGGCCGCGGGGCGAAGACCTGCGCGAAGGATTAAGGTGGGGGTATTCGGCGCTCGGCGCGGCCTCACGATGGTCGAGGTCTTTTCGCGGCACCCTGACGCCGAACTCGTCGCCGTCTGCGACAGGAACAAGGCGGCGCTCGACGCGTGCAGGAAGGTCAGCGCTTCGGTCGGGAAGAAGGTGACGTTTTACGAGGACGCCGACAGGTTCTTCGAGCACGATTTCGACGCGGTCGTCCTGGCCAACTACGCGAACGAGCATGCGCCCTACGCGGTGCGGGCGCTCGAGTCCGGGCGGCACGTGGTGAGCGAGGTGCTTGCGTGCCAGACGATGAACGAGGCGGTGGAACTCGTCGAGACTGTCGAGAAGTCCGGCAAGGTCTACGCGTACGCGGAAAACTACTGTTACTTCCGCGCGACGCAGGAGATAAAGAGGCTGTACCGGAGCGGGGCGCTGGGCGAATTCCAGCACGGCGAGGGCGAGTACGTACACAACTGCGAGCCGATATGGCCCGAGATCACGTACGGCGACCCGTACCACTGGCGAAACATCATGTACTCGACGTTTTACTGCACGCACTCCTTGGGGCCGATGCTCACGATAACAGGGACGCGGCCGGTGCGGGTGGTGGGTTTCGAGACGCCCAATACCGGCGCGGGCTTCGGGCAATTGGGCGGGTCGTCGGCGATGGAGCTCTGCCAGATGTCAAACGGCGCGACTGTGAAGAGCCTGCACGCCGTTCACCTGAAGCGCGAGCCTTCGTCGCTCTGGTGCTGCATTTACGGCACCAGGGGGATGGCCGAGGCGGACAGGTGGGGGCACGGCAGCGACGCGGTAAACGTCTTTCTCGAGGGCGACAGGGAGACGCCGTACGAAAAGCACTACGTCCCCCGCTGGCCGATTGACACCGCCCTTTCGCGCAAGATCGGCGGCCACGGCGGGTCGGACTTTTACACGATGCATTTTTTCCTCGAGAAGATACTCGGGCGGTCGGACGGAGCGGAAAGTATCGACGTGTACACGGCGCTTGACATGACGACGCCCGGTATACTCGCATACAAGTCGATACTCGCGGGCAACAGGCCTTTTGAGGTGCCGGACTTCAGGAAGAAATCCGCTCGCGACAGGTTCAGGGGCGACAATTTCACGTTCGACCCGAAAGTGGCCGGAGAGAAGGCGGCGCCGTCGTGCTCTTTCGGCGTGCCGAAGGTGCCGAAGTCCGTGTACGACAGGCAGCGAAGGCTTTACGAAGATCACCTCAAGAAGAGTCGATAGCTGCGGGGGGCGGCATGGCGGGGCGGACAATCGCGCCGTACGGCAGCTGGAAGTCCCCGATAACCTCCGACTTCATCGTGTCGGAGTCGATCGGCCTTCAGGGCACGGCGCTTGACGGGGGCGACGCATATTGGCTGGAGATGCGGCCGAAGGAGGGCGGGCGGGTGGTGCTCGTGAAACGCTCGGCAGACGGGCGCACGAGCGACGTCACGCCTGAAGGCTTCAACGTCCGCACGCGGGTACACGAGTACGGGGGAGGCGCGTTTGCCGTCGACAAAGGGGACGTTTACTTCACGAACTACCGAGACCAGAGGCTATACGTCCAGAAAGGCGGGGGTACGCCGGAACCACTCACGCCGGAGAAGACGGACGAAAAGGAGTTCCGCTTTGCGGATCTGACGGTAGACAAGTGGCACAACAGGCTCCTCGCCGTCTGTGAAATGCACGTCAAGGGAAAGCCCTACCCGGATAACGTCATTGTGGCCATCCAGCTTGCCGAGAAGCGCGACAACATCGTCCTGGCGCAGGGGTATGACTTCTATTCCGATCCGAAGGTCTCGCCTTACGGCGGCAGCATCTCGTGGCTTTCGTGGAACCATCCGAACATGCCGTGGGACGGATGCGAACTATGGGAAGGCGAACTGTACGCGCAGCCCGCGAGGGTCCGGGGCAGGCAGACGCAGGTCGCGGGCGGCGAGGATGAGTCCATTTACAATCCTCAGTGGTCGCCCGACGGGACGCTCTACTTCGTGTCGGACCGGACGGGCTGGTGGAACCTGTACCGCTTTCGCCGAGGGCCCGTCACGCCGCCGAGCCACCGGCCGGGCGGCGGCCGCGTTGAACCGGTGTGCCCGATGGAGGCGGAGTTCGCCCTGCCGCAGTGGGTGTTCGGGCGGCCGACGTACGCGTTCGAGGACGACGGGCGGATACTGTGCTCTTACGGGAAAAACGGCCTGTGGCGGCTGGCGCATCTCGATACGGAATCCGGGCGGATTGAGAACATCGACCTGCCGTATACGGACGTCCGCTTCGTAAAAGCCGCGGGCGGGAAGGCGCTCTTCATAGGTGCAAGCCCGAGCATTGCGGCCGAAGTGGTTTTGCTTGACCTCGCGACGATGAAGCGAGAGGTCCTTCGCAAATCGGCAAGCGTCGAAATCGACCGCGGGTACTTTTCAACGCCCGAACCGATGGAGTTTCCGGCCGAGGGCGGCGTTGCGGCGCATGCCCTCTTCTACCCGCCGGCTAACAAGGACTACGAGGGGCCGCCGGGCGAACTGCCGCCGCTTGTCGTCAGGAGTCACGGCGGACCGACGGCAGCGGCAAGTTCGAGCCTCAACCTTTCGTACCAGTACTTCACGAGCCGCGGCATCGCCGTCGTCGACGTCGACTACGGCGGAAGCACCGGATACGGCCGTGCGTACCGAAAGCGCCTCGAGGGCAAGTGGGGGATCGTGGATGTCGACGACTGCGCGAACGCGGCGCTTTACCTCGCCAAGGCCGGGCGCGCCAACGCCAACAGGCTTGCCATCGCAGGCGGCAGCGCGGGAGGGTACACGACGCTATGCGCGCTCACGTTCAGAAATGTTTTCAAGGCGGGCGCGAGCTACTACGGCGTGAGCGACGCGGAGGCCCTGGCGAAGGAGACGCACAAGTTCGAGTCGCGGTACCTCGACCGCCTCATCGGCCCCTACCCCGCGCGCCAAGACGTCTACGTCGAACGCTCGCCGATCCATTTCGCCGAGAGGATTTCGTGCCCCGTGATATTCTTCCAGGGGCTCGACGACAAGATAGTGCCGCCGGACCAGGCCGAGAAAATGGCCGCGGCGCTCGAGGCGAGAGGCGTGCCTGTGGCGTATATTGCCTTCGAGGGTGAGCGGCACGGGTTCGTCAAGGCCGAGAACATCAAGCGGTCGCTCGATGCGGAATTCTATTTCTACTCGCGGGTATTCCATTTCGAACCCGCTGATACGGTCGAGCCCGTTCTAATCAAGAACGCCGGGCGCTTGAAATAGGCCCCGGTGCAGGTTGCGTCAGCCTGAGGGTCGCGGCGCTTTGTTCATTTCACCGATATGCGGCCGTTTTCGGTTGTGAGACGAAGGCTGCCGCCGCCCTGCCCTATCGTGCCCTCAAGCCGCCCCTCTTTCTTCACTTTGACCGACATCGCAAGGGCGACCGAAACATGTCCCCTGTGGGTGGAAATCACGATCTCGGCTGAGAAGCTTTCGGGCGCGCTGAACTCCACGGCGCCGTTCTCGGTCTCTATGGCGATGCTCGGCTTGGGCGGCGCGTCCTTGGCGTAGGCCACCGTGACGCGGCCATTCTCGGTGCCGATGGTGGCGTTGCCGCGCACATCCAGGCAGGTGACGGCGCCGTTTTTACTTTTCACTCGCAGGTCGCCGGCAACGCCCGTGCAGTCTACGGCGCCGTTCCGGGTGGCCAGGTCCGCGGAGCCTCCCACGGTCGCGCACTGCACGGCGCCGTTTCCGGTCTTTACGCTCAAATCGCCGGTTACGTTGGTGCAGGTCACCGCGCCGTTGTGAGTCTCTACGCGCACAGGGCCCTTGATGTTCGAGCACTGAATGCGGCCGTTTTCGGTCTTTGCCGAAATCGCGGACACGTCGTCGGCGACGATGCGGCCGTTTTCACTGGCGAGGGTG
>Ga0315277_10005333_pt1 | contig 16960 bp, 11 predicted proteins | sample YL17G05_15_MG_FD_203695 | JGI IMG/M metagenome (GOLD analysis project Ga0315277, IMG submission 203695) | Sediment microbial communities from Yellowstone Lake, YNP, Wyoming, USA - YL17G05_15 | ecosystem: Environmental > Aquatic > Freshwater > Lake > Sediment | place: USA: Wyoming | collected... | reverse complement strand
AAACCGGCAGGTCGGCCTCGTCTGCTCCTGAGACAAAAAGAAAATCGCCGTCGAGCTTTACGATTTCGCCGTTCACGTTGACGAAGGAACTGTCCACAAACCTGCCCTCGGCGCCGTCTGCGTCCGCGGCGGGGTTTCTTGTCCGGATATGCTCTCGAAGGCAGCTCTTCATAGCGCTTCGTGACTATTGACACCGTCATGCGGCTGGCCATATACTTACGGCATGGATGAGCGCGGAGATCTATCGTTTGTAGGGGGAAATTCGCTGCGTCGTAGAAAAAGGAAACTCTTATTATTGGCACGAGAAATTTTCGAGGAGGGTGAATGACGATAGAACATTCCAGCCTTAAGCACTAAAGGTTGCGGTGAATCCGTAGCGGGTTCACCCCAGGGGAGAGGGGTTAAAAGCATTAATAAAGCGGAGTCAAAGCGAATGAAAAAAAGGCTACTATTTCTTTTGCTCATCTTTTGTTTTTTGACCGTTGGAATGACTTTCGCCCAGCTCACGCCGGAAGGGAGGATCATCGGAAAGGTCGCGGACGACCAGGGGAACGCTCTTCCCGGCGTGACTGTCGAAGCAACCAGCGCCAAGCTGGTCGGAAAGGCCTCCACGGTCACCGATCTCAATGGGACCTACCGTTTAATGGCCCTTCCGTCCGGAAATTATGAGATCACTTTTTCACTTCCCGGGTTCAAGAAGCTGCTCAGAAAGAACGTTTATCTGCAATTATCCCAGACCATGGTCTTGAACGAGATATTGGAACAGGCCGCCGTCGAAGAACAGGTTACGGTTGTCGGTCAAAGTCCGTTGATCGACGTCAAGAGTACGGTCAAGGGCATGACGATGACCAAGGATATTTTCCTGTTGCTTCCCCGCGGGAGGGCGTTCGATTCCCTTATCAGCACTATTCCCGGCGTTCAAAACGAGGACGTCAGCGCAGGTATTTCGGTCGACGGCGCGTCGGGTGCGGAGAACATGTTCTTTGTCGACGGCGCTGATGTGACGGACTTCCATCTGGGCATCAAGGGCCAGAACGTCGTCCTGGAGCTCCTGGACGAGGTCAAGGTCACGGCTTCAGGCTACAACGCCGAATACGGCGGCTCGATGGGCGGTGTCATCAACGTCATCAGCCGGTCCGGAGGGAACGAGTTCCACGGCGACATCATGACCTTCTACGAGAACAACAGGCAGTGGATGCAGGGGAAGGCCAGGGACTACCTCAGGCAGGACCCGAACGACTATACGATCTGGGAATATGCGAACAACGACACCCTTTACTTCAACGGTGGGAAGGCCAGGGACCGCTATAATCGGTACGAAGGGGTCTTCAGCCTCGGCGGATACATCATCAAGGACAAGCTGTGGTTCTTCGGCTCCATCAACCCCATTTACTACCAAACGGCGGCTCAGAGGGATTTCAACTACCGGGAGGGGCCGTTCTCCACGTTCAAGAACAAGAACACCGTTTACAACGGCTCCATCAGGCTTTCGGCCGCCCCCCTGCAAGGGCTTCGGCTGGCGGCGAGTTTCGTCAACAATTTCAGCAGGTATCGGGGGGCCCTCCCGAGCATCCAGGGCTACGACGACTCAGCCTATGGATGGGGGAAAGAGGGTTTTGACTATCCCAACTGGACCGCCGCGCTGACTGCGGACTACTCCATCGGCAATAACCTGCTCATCAGCTACCGGGGTGGCTGGCACCTGCAGAACCAGAGCAATCAACAGATCCTGCCCCCGGACAGGTCGACCTTTAGCTTCAGTTATTCCAACTATCCCTATGCGAACGATCCCTTCTATATTGCCAATCCGGGCCTGCTCCATTCCTCCGGTTGGACGGACGCTGGGACCTTTCGCGATACTAAGAAGGTCCTGCAGGGGAAGATCGGCAACAACATTGATGTCTCCTACTACCTCAATTGGCTGGGTGAGCACGCTCTGAAGGCCGGCATCGGCTATGCCTATCTCTATGAGGACGTTTTTAATTCCTCCACACACCCCAGGGTCTACATGGGCTTCGGAAGGACCACCTATGCTTTGGGCTTTCCTGTCGGCGTCGGAGCCGACCCGGGCAGTCCCTATTATGGCGCTTACGGGTACTATTACCTCCGGGGTTCCTGGACCCAACCTATTAACGGAGGCGCCTGGAAAATCCATGCTAACAACTGGGCGCTCTACCTCCAGGATTCCTGGACAATCAAGAACAGGCTGACCGTCAACTTCGGCCTCCGGGCTGAGAGCCAGTACATTCCGTCCATGACCACCGACACGTCCTATACGGATTTTACGGACAAGCCCGTCAAGTTCGACCTGGGGCAGATGCTGGCCCCCCGGCTGGGCGTGGTCTATGACGTGTTCGGGGATTCCAGCCTCAAGGTCTTCGGAAGTTTCGGCATCTATTACGACGTCATGAAGCTCTACATGGCCGAACTCACCTTCGGCGGCTGGAAGCGCAAACAGGATTATTACTCTCTCACAACCCCGGATTGGACGGTGATCGCGGCGAGCGGTGCATTCGACGACAGGGCCAGTCAGGAAGCCGGCGGCACGTACGCCGGATCTCTCGATTTTCTGCCGCCGTCGTTCGGCCGGGTAGATCCGGACCTGAAACCGACCGCCCAGAGGGAGATCTCCTTCGGCGCCGAGAAGAAGCTGATGGAGGATCTCTCCTTGTCGGTTCGCCTCGTCAATAAGCACCTGATCCGGACGATCGAGGACGTCGGCGTATTCGAAACCGTGGTCAATCCCGACGGTACTACGGACCTGACGGAGACTTTCTACATCACCAACCCCGGCTTTGGCTGGTCCCGACCGGTCTCCCAGGGCGGAAAGTTCACCGACGAATACTGGGCGTGCCCGAAAGCGACAAGGGATTATTATGGCCTGAACATCTCCCTGGAAAAGAGGTTCAGCAACAACTGGCAGGGCGGCGTTAACTACACCCTGAGCCGGGTGGCGGGGAATTACTCCGGCCTGGCTACCTCCGACGAGGTGTCCGGCGGCGTCGGCCGCATTGGCCCGAACGTCGAGCTGTACTACGACGACTGGTTCATCATGTACGACGCCAAAGGGCAGGTTCTCGAAGGCGCTCTGCCCCAGGACAGGAGCCATTATCTAAAGGCTTACGGGGCCTATTCCTTCCCGTTCGGGTTGACTGTGGGCATGATCGCCTACGGCCGGAGCGGCCTTCCCCAGACGACCAAGCTTTTGCTTAACGACAGGTACATCTATCCTGAGAACCGCGGGGACCTGGGCCGTCTGCCGTTCACATTCTGGGCCGATGTCTACTTGGACTACACCTTCAAGCTCGGCGACAAGTACCGGGCTTCCGTCAACCTCCAGATCAATAACATGACCAACACCAGCACTATTCAGAGCCGGGTCACCGATCTCAACCTGGACGGCGTCTACGCAGACTATCCGCAGATCCTCGACGGAACCCTGGCCCGCGACTACCAAGCGATGGTCGTGGACGCGGGCGATACGAATTCCGGATTCAACAAGTGGGAGACCCGGTTCGCCCCCTGGTCTGCGCGTCTGGGTCTCAAGTTCTCCTTCTGATCGAGGCGCTCAGAACCTGTCATTCACGAGGGCCCGTCCTTCTTGGGAAGGACGGGCTCTTTTCTTGACACTCGAGGGGGGAGTTTTATACTCTGATTCCATCATTCGGAATGGCCCAGAGCCTTCCTCCGGCTCTGGTACTGGACGATAGAGCGCTCTCTGACGACTTGAGGTTGCGAACGGGCCTTGATACGGCTTAAGAATTAATGAGCAAGAAAAGATCTCCAAAGAAGGGAGCTTCGACATCGGGTCAAGCCCGGTTTAATGCTGCCGCGGCCGAAAAAAAGAAGGCCTGGCAGGAGGGTCAGGGCCGGAAATCCGGCGGTCGATCCAGATTGATCTGGTGGATTACCGGGACGGTCACGGGGCTATGCATTCTTTTCTATTTCTTGGTGATCAAGCCTGGGAGAGGACAGGTTAAGCTGTCAGGCGCTCTTGCCGACAATGTCTTGCTGATCACACTGGACACTACACGGGCGGATCATCTTGGCTGCTATGGTCATAAGCCGGCCAAGACCCCGAATCTCGATAGGCTGGCCCGGGAAGGGATCCGATTCACCCGGGTCTATTGTCCGGCTCCGCTGACCTTGCCTTCACATTCTTCGATCATGACCGGCCTCTATCCTGTGACCCACGGGGTCCGCAATAATGGCCACGATCTCCCCTTCGGGATAAGGACACTGGCAGAGATCCTGAAAGGGCGTGGCTACTCCACCGCGGCTTTTGTCTCCTCTTTTTCGGTGGATTCTCGGTTCGGGCTCGGTCGAGGCTTCGACGTTTATGACGACACGTTTCGATCGGATTTGCCCTTCAAGACCCAAAACGCGGAGCGCCGGGCGGAGGAGACCTTTGCCAGCTTCTCCCGATGGCTGGAGAACAACGGAAGGAACCGGTTCTTCGGCTGGGTCCATTATTATGACCCCCATCTTCCCTATGACCCGCCTTCGCCGTACAAGGAGGAATTCGGCGGAAATCCCTATGACGGCGAAATCGCTTACATGGATCAATATGTGGGCGCTGTTCTGGAGCGGCTGAAGGAAAAAGGGATCCTGGAGAGGACGATCATCGTCATCGCCGGCGACCATGGGGAAGGGCTGGGCGATAAGGTGGAGACCGGTCATGGGATCTTCCTGTACGAAGAAACCCTCAGAGTCCCGCTCATTCTATATAACCCCGCTGTCTTCCCTCGTTCTCAGGTCATCGAAAGCCAGGTCAGGCTGGTCGATGTTGCTCCGACTATCCTGGAGATCATCGGCTTGAAGAACGAAGCCGAGGATATGACGGGAGAAAGCCTGGTCGCCTGGCTCAGGGGTAAGAGCAGGAAGGACCTCGACAGCCTGGTGGAGACTTTTTATCCCCGGGAGAACTTCGGCTGGTCGGAGCTGGTCGGACTGGTCTCGGGGCGCTGGAAATATATCCAGTCCCCGCGGCCTGAGCTGTATGATGTGAAGAATGACCCCGGGGAAAAGGAAGATCTTTATGTTTCTTCTGCCAGCAAGGCCGGCGAATTGAAGAAAATGCTGGAACAGGAGCTTCTTGGTTCAAGCGCCGGCAACAGATCGGCCAACGAACGGACTGGCGTCAGGCCCGAAGACCAGGAACGGCTCCGGTCTCTGGGTTACCTGAACTTTGCTCCGGCCGGACGGGGACTGACCTTGCCGGACCCGAAGGAAAAAATCCCTTTGCTCAGGCTGATCCAGCAGGCTCAGGCTTACGAGTTCGAGGACAACTATGCCGAAGCCGAGCAGGTCTATCTCAGGGTTCTGGAGGACGTCCCTGATTCTCCGGCCGGCTATGTCAATCTGGCGATCGCTCAGGCGAGACAGAGGAAGTTCGACCAGGCCATAAGAACCCTGAACCAGGGCCTAGCCAGGATCCCAGATTCCGAGATCCTCCTGGTCCGCCTGGGCCATACTCATCTGGTCACCGGCAGGTCCGGGGACGCCTTTGAGACCATGAACAAGGTCCTGAGTCTGAACCCTCGAAACGTAGATGCTCTGACCGTCTGCGCCGGAATCCTGGATTCGGAGGGTCGCAAGGAAGAGGCCCGCGCCTATTATGATCGGGCTCTGGCCGTCGAACCCGAAAGCCGGTATCTGAGAATGAGCTATGCGGGGAATCTGGCTTCCAGCGGCCAATTGAGGGAAGCCATCGAAGTCTATAAAAAATTGACGGATGATTTTCCTGAAGAACAGGCCTTCTATCAATACACCGGCATTGCGTATTCTTACCTGGGCGAATATGCCCAGGCCATTTCTTGGCTTGAACGGGCCTTGGCCATCCGACCGACGCCGACCGGCTATTTCAACCTGGCTGTTGCGTATGAAAAGAGCGGCAATATTGGAGAAGCGGTGAAGTATTTCAAGCTTTACTTGGACAATTCCCGGGGCGAAAGCGAGACCAGCATCAGAAAGGCCAAAGCCGAGCTGGAACGCTTGGAAAAGGGATAAGAATGTAAGAGTTTCCTTCTCGGCTGTGGTAGCTGAGTGCGGATCTTTGTATAGATCACGGCTCGAAAAGACATCAAGGACAGTCGGGAATTGGTGGAGGCAGCCCAGAAGCCGCAGCGCGGATTTAGTCTTTGCCCTCAGCCACACGCTTTAGAAATTCGGCGCTTTCCAGCTTGGCCACGAGGTCATTCATGAAGCGGGCGGCTTCGGCGCCGTCGATAACCCGGTGGTCAAAGGATAGACATAAGGGGATGGTTTTAATAGACATGACCTGGCCGTTTTTCACGCGTACACGGTCCTTGATCTTCAGGGTGGCCAGGATGGCGACCTCGGGATAGTTGATGATGGGCGTTGCCGCCTCGCCGCCGATTCCTCCGACATTTGTGATGGAAAAGGTTCCGCCCTTTAGGTCGGCGAGATCAAGAGACCTTTTCTTGGCGGCTTCGGCCACAGTCTGGATCTCCCCGGCCAGGTCGAAGATCGATTTTTGGTCTACCCCCTTCACTACGGGGACGATCAGACCATCGGGCACATCCACGGCGATCCCGAAATTGTAATACTTCTTGACGATTATCTCTTCATCCTCATCGTTGAGCGTCGCGTTGATCAGAGGATGATCCTTAATGGCGGCTAGAAGGGCTTTGATGATAAAGGGAAGGTAGGTCAGCTTGACGCCCTTTTCTGTCGCTTGCACTTTGAGGCTTTCCCGGATCTTCACCAGCTCGGTGACATCAGCCTCATCGAAGTGAGTGACGTGGGCGGCCGTCGAAACAGACTGATGCATCCGCTTCGCCGTCGCCCGCCTGACTCCCCTTAAAGGAATCCTTTCCAGTTCGCCATAAAAATCGTACTTATCTTTGATCTTGAAAGCCGGCTTCTTTTCCTCTTTCGGGGCTGCTGTAGCGGCCTTAGCTGCCTGGACGTCCTCCTCGGTTATCCGACCCTGCGGGCCGGTCCCTCTGACGCTCTTGAGGCCCACACCGAGCTCCAAGGCGAGCTTGCGGACCTTTGGAGTGGCCAACACTTCCCGTATCTCTTCTCTGCTCTCTAGGACGATACCGACGACAGAAGGCCCAGTGGCCGGGACCGGTTTTTCTTCCGCCTTCGTTTCCGCCGCCCCTTCAACGAGCGATTCCCCCTTTTCGCCGATCGTCACCAGGACCTGTCCGACTTTGACGATGTCCTTTTCTTTGACGTGGACCTTGAGGACCGTTCCCTTGTAGGGAGAGGGCATCTCGACCACGGCCTTGTCGGTTTCGATTTCGGCCAGGGTCTGGTCCTCCTTGACTTGGTCCCCTTCCTTGATCAGCCACCGGACGATCTCGCCTTCGGTGATCCCTTCCCCGACATCGGGAAACTTGAATTGTTTGGCCATGTCTAAGACTCCATGATCTTTTTAATTCCCCGGGCCACGCGCTCGGGGCTGGGATAATAATAGTCCTCTCCCTTCGCCAATGGAACGGTGATGTCCTGCCCGGTAATACGCAGGACGGGAGCGTCCAACTGGAACATGGCCCTCTCGGCCACGAAAGCGGCAACCTCAGCGCCCAGGCCGCAGGTCTTGGGCGCTTCATGAACGATCAGGAGACGTCCGTTCCTCCTGACCGATTCTAGGACGGTCTCCCGGTCGAGCGGCGAGAGCGTCCTCAAGTCTATGACTTCGGGAAAGATCCCATCCTTTCCCACGATCTCGGCGGCTTGTTGAGCGACCGGGATCATCGCGCCCCAGGCGACGATGGTCACGCCCTCGCCCTCGCGGACGATCTTCGCTGTGCCGAGCGGGATTTCGTAAGGATCTTCGGGCACGTCCTGACGCCCCGCCCGGTAGAGTTTGGTCGGCTCAAGGAAGATGACCGGGTCATCGTCACGGATGGAGGCAAGGAGGAGGCCCTTGGCATCGTAAGGCGTCGACGGCACGACTACTTTCAGTCCTGGGATCTGGCAGAACAGCGCTTCCGTGCTCTCCGAATGGTGCTCCAGGGCCTTGACTCCGGCCCCGTAGGGCGTCCGGATGACAATGGGAACGGTGAACCGTCCGCGGGACCGGTTCCTGAGTCGGGCGGCATGAGCGATGATCTGGTTGATGGCCAGGTAGATGAACCCCATGAACTGGATCTCGGCAATCGGGCGGAGCCCGGCGACCGCCATCCCGATCGAGGCGCCCACGATCGTCGATTCGGCCAGCGGCGTGTCGATGACGCGCTCGGGCCCGAACTTCTCGAGCAGGCCTTCAGTCAGACGAAAAACCCCTCCGTCTAGGCCGACATCTTCTCCGAGCACAACAACCCTCGGGTCCTTTTCCATCTCCTGGTGCATCGCCTGGTTGAGCGCCTGGACCATGTTGAGCATCATCTCGGACCTCCCTTGAGGAGGTCGCGGAGCTCGGCCAGCTGGTCATTGAGCTCGGGAGTCATATCTTTGTAGGTATGGATGAAGAGATCCTCGGGCCGGGGAGGAGGGGTGCTTTCGGCCTCTTCAATAGCCTTGTTGATCAAGTCCTCGGCCTCTTTTTGAACGTGGTCCTCGAAGGACTCATCCCAGAGACCTTTGTCTCTCAAATAGCGCCTGAATCGCTCGATCGGGTCCCGCCGAGACCAGTCCTTGACCTCGGCCTCCATCCGGTAGCGGGAGGCGTCGTCCGAGGTGGTGTGATTGCCCATCCGGTAGGTAAAGGCCTCGATGAGTGTGGGCCCGCCTCCCGTACGGGCCTTCTCCAGGGCCTCCCTGGTCAGTGCATACATCGCCAGGACGTCGTTCCCATCGGCCCGGATGCCATCAAATCCATAGGCGATGGCTTTCTGGGCAATGGTCTTCGCCGCCGTCTGCCGCCGGACCGGTGTTGAGATGGCATACTGGTTGTTGAAGCAGATGAACACGTTCGGTGTCTTGAAGACTCCGGCGAAATTCAGCGCTTCGCCGAAGTCCCCCTCCGAGGTAGCCCCGTCGCCAAAATAGGCCACGACGGCCGCCTGTTCCTTCCTGTATTTCATGGCCAGGGCACAGCCCACGGAGTGGGGGAGCTGGGAGCCGACGGGCACGGAAATCGTGAAGATATTCAGGTCGGCGGGTATCCGCATTCCCTCCTCGTTCCCCATCCAATAGAGAAAGTAGTTCTTGAGGGGAAGCCCCAGCGTGATATAGGTCCCTAAATCACGGAAATAGGGGAAGACCCAATCTTTTCGCTGCAGCGCGAAGGCCGACCCGACTTGGCAGGCCTCGTGGCCGAGGCTGGGGGCGAACGTCCCCATGCGGCCCTGGCGCTGCAGCTTGAGCGCCTTGAGGTCGGCCGCCCGGGTAGTGGCCATCAGCGCATAAAGCTTCTGGAGGTCGGATGGGGGAAGCTTCGGCTCCAGCTCCGGCCTGGCCCGGCCGTTTTCCGCCAGGACCTGGAACATATCTTTAATCATCCCTGCTTAAGTGCCCAATCCTTGAGCTTATCGTATGGCACCTCGCCGCAGAGGACATCGCTCGTTTCGGGGCAGAAAAAAGTCGGAGTCCGCAGCTGGCCACCGCACTTGGGGGCGATGACCGGGCGGTAGGATCTCATCAGGTCGGCGTTCTTCTCGTCATGCCAGACCTCGAGCCGCTCGAACTTGACCTTTTCTTCCTTCTCCAGCCGGTCGACATGGGGCATCATGGCCCTGCAATGGGGGCATTCCCGGGCGTGGAACATGATCAGCTTGTTCACTTTTTCCTCCTTATGAAAAGCCCGCACCAGCACTCTCCATCCTCTTTGCCCTTGTAAGTCTCATGGATGATGAAGTTGCAGGGGCAGATGAGTTTCAGGTCTTCGTTAAAATCTTTGGTCCGCAGCCGGCAGGGGCAGTACTTGAAGCCGTGATTCTGCTCGTTGGCGAATATGCCGTCGAAGAGCGTCTCGACTTTGGCCGCGTCCGGGTTGATCTGGAATTCGTTCTTCTCGACGAACCTCTCGATGGCCGCCCGAAACTCCGTCCGGGACATGGCCGTCTGAGTTGGATGGGTCGTCCGTTCGGCCTCGTCCGAAGAGATACCCACATAGGCGTTCTTGACAAGGCAGGTCGGGCAGATCTCCGGCGGCTTGAGTCCGTAATGAATATCGCCGCAGACATAACAGCGCCAATATTTTTTCATCGACGTCCGACCTCCTTTCAGGACCTAATCTTACTATTCTTATCGGGAAATGTCCATTTGGTCCACTCACTGGGGCGGCAGACCAATCCCGCCCCGCGCGTTTTACAGGGTCTTTAGGTAAGCGACGAGGTCGGCGACCTCCTGCGGGGTCAGCGAGCCGAAAGAGGGCATGCTGCGGAAGGGCCTCATCATCTGATGCCGGACGTTTTCCTCGGTTGCCGCCCGTCCGCTCAGAGGAAGCCTGCCCTTTTGAAAGAGCCCCTTCAATCCTGGGCCGAGCTTTTTGTCCTCTCTGTCGGAGTAATGGCAGGAGACGCAGTTCCGGGCAAAGAGATCGCTGCCTTTGTCCGCGTCGCCCTGAACTTGAGGCGTGCTAGGAGCCGCCGACGGGGGATCGGACGTCAAAGCCGTCCGCAGCAGGAAATACCCGGCTGAGACGGAAAAGACGACCAGGACCAGGACGAGAACAGTCATTCCCAGGCCCGGGACGATCCGGAGAAACGACTTGTAGAACCGAACCAGGACGATCTTGAGAAGGAAAATGAAAAGGAGGAAGAGCGCGAGGAACGCATGCAGGACCGCCCTGTGCGAAAGAGTATCGCCCGCGCCGATAAATATCTTTATTCCCAGGATCACCAGGACGAGGAGTAAAACGGCGAACAGATATCCGGCGGCCCGGTGGACTTTCCTCAGGGTGGCTGGGCTGGCTTTTTTCTCCGCCCGGCCCAGCGAGATCAACATCGCCAAGGCCGCGCTGAGCCCGGTGATGAGAAGAGCGATGGCCAGTATGGACTTGAGAAGAAACAGCGACATTTGTTTTTCTCCTGCTGTGGAGCCGCGCCGGCTCAATCCAGATGGTAGTTGGGTGCCTCTTTGGTGATCATCACGTCGTGGACATGGCCTTCCCGCAGGCCGGCTGAAGTGATCCGGATGAATTTCGCTTTTTTCTGGAGCTCGTCGATGTTGCGGCAGCCGGCGTATCCCATCCCGGCCTTGAGGCCGCCCACCATCATCTGGACGACCCGGGAAGTGCTGCCCTTGTAGGGAACGCGGCCTTCGATCCCCTCGGGCACGAGCTTGCTCTCGCTCAGCGGGGAATCCTGGAAATAACGGTCCCGGCTCCCTTCCTTCATGGCTTCGAGCGACCCCATGCCGCGATAGGTCTTGTATGAACGGCCCTGATAGATCACGGTTTCGCCGGGAGATTCATCCGTGGCGGCCAGCAGGTTCCCGAGCATGACCGAGCTGGCTCCGGCGGCGATTGCCTTGGTGACATCACCGGAGAATTTAATGCCGCCGTCGGCGATCACAGGGATGCCTTTGGGAGAGGCGGCTTTGCAGACATCAGCCACAGCCGTTATCTGGGGCACGCCGGCCCCTGTGACGACCCGGGTGGTGCAGATCGAGCCGGGCCCGACGCCGACCTTGACGGCATTCACGCCGAGTGCGATCAGGTCTTCGGCGGCCTCGGCAGTTCCGATGTTGCCGGCGACCAGCTCTTGATTGGGGAAATGGGCCCGGAGCTTCTTGACGGTGTCCAGGACCCGCTGGGCATGGCCGTGGGCCGTGTCTACGACCAGGACGTCGACCTTAGCCTGGATGAGAGCCTCGGCCCTTTCCATGGTATCCGCGCCGACGCCGACCGCGGCTCCGACCCGCAGCCGTCCGAACTGGTCCTTGGCCGCATCGGGGTATTGGATGCGTTTGAGGATATCTTTGTATGTGATCAGCCCCTTGAGATGGAACTGCTCGTCCACCATCAAGATCTTTTCGATCTTGTGCTTGTGAAAAAGTTTTTCGGCCTCCTCGAGCGAAGTTTCGAGGGGGACCGTAACCAGCGCTTTGGTCATCACTTTCTCAACCGGCAGGTTGAGGCGGGTCTCGAACCGGATGTCGCGGTTGGTGATGATGCCCAGCAGCTTGTTGTTCTCGTCGGTGATGGGGAGGCCGCTGATCTTGTATTTGTGCATCCATTCGATGGCTTTGTAAATCTTTTCCTGCGGCCTGACCGTGATCGGGTCGACGACCATGCCGCTCTCGTGGCGCTTCACCTTGTCCACTTCCTCGGCCTGGATGCTGATGGGCAGGTTGCGGTGGATGATCCCGATTCCTCCCTGTTGGGCGAGAGAGATGGCCATCCGGGATTCGGTCACGGTGTCCATGGCGGCGCTGATCAGGGGGATCTTGAGCTCGATGTTCTGGCTCAGCCGCGTGGTGACATCGGCATCGGCCGGGATGAGGCTGGACTTGGCGGGAAGGATCAGGACGTCATCAAAGGTCAGCCCCTCCTTGATTTTCGCATCCAGCATGGATCCTCCTTTTGCGGCCTAGTGTTTTTTCCTCCCTCTAGGGATCGTCGACCGGACCTGGCGTCCCCGGGGAGCGGGCGCCGCGGCATGCGGCTGCTGATAATAAAGGGGCTGCTGCTTTCTCTGGGGGACTTCCTCCTGGGCAACCGGCTGGATGAGGAAGAGATAGCGGACGGAGTCCTCCTCAATCCGGTCCATCATGGCCTGGAACATGTCATAGCTTTCCTTCTTGTATTCGATGAGCGGGTCGCGCTGGCCGTAGCCGCGAAGCCCGATGCCCTCTTTGAGATAGTCCATCCCCAGGAGGTGGTCCTTCCACTGGGAGTCGATGACTTGGAGCATGATGATGCGCTCGAACTCCCTCATCCGGCCGGGAGTGAGGAGCCGCTCTTTATCTTCGTAAGCGGACTTGAGGGCCACGAGAATCCTCTCCCGGAGTTCGTCGTGGGTGACAGCGGCCCAGTCCAGGCGCAAGTCGTCGACGTTGAATCCGAACTGGGTTCCTACCGCCTGCCTCAAGGCCCCGACGTCCCAATCTTCGGGCGGTTTGTCCTTATTGGCGTGGCTGTCGAGGTGCCATTCGATAAGCGTTTCTATCAGCTCCTGCACAAAGGACTTCATGTCCTTGCCTTCGAGGATCTCCTTGCGCATCTTGTAGATAGTCTCGCGCTGCTTGTTCATGACGTCGTCGTACTCAAGCAGGTGCTTGCGGATGGTGAAGTTCTGGCCTTCGACCTGGCGCTGGGCCCTCTCGATGGCCCGGCTGACCATCCGGTGCTCGATAGGGACGCCCTCGCCCATGCCGATCCTAGCCATCAACCCCGAGATGCGCTCGCTGCCGAAGATGCGCATCAGGTCGTCCTCGAGGCACAAGTAGAAACGCGATGAGCCGGGGTCTCCCTGCCGGCCGGCGCGGCCGCGAAGCTGGTTGTCGATCCGCCGGGCCTCGTGCCGCTCTGTGCCGAGGATGTGGAGTCCGCCCATATCGACGACCTTCTTGTGCTCCTCCTCGGTTGTCCTCTTGGCATCGGCCAGGGCCTTTTCCCACTGCTCCTGAGTCGCCTTGAGGGGATCGAGGCCCGATTTCCGGAGCTGCTCCCGGGCCATGAACTCGGGATTGCCGCCGAGCAGGATGTCCACTCCGCGGCCGGCCATATTGGTGGCGATGGTCACGGCGCCGACCCGTCCGGCCTGGGCGATGATGACGGCTTCCATCTCGTGGTACTTGGCATTGAGCACGACGTGCTTGAGGCTTTTGCGGCGAAGCAGGGTGCTCAAGTGCTCTGATTTCTCGATCGAGACCGTCCCGACGAGGACGGGCCGGCCCATCTTGTTCAGTTCGACGATCTCCTCGAGCGCCGCCTCCCACTTCTCCGTGGATGTCCGGAAGACCACATCGGCAGACTCGTGCCGGATGAGGTCCTTGTTGGTGGGGATCTCGACGACGTCCAGCTTGTAGATGTGATGGAACTCGGTAGCCTCGGTGGCGGCCGTGCCGGTCATGCCGGCGAGTTTCTGGTACATACGGAAGTAATTCTGGAAGGTGATCGTAGCCAGTGTCTGGTTTTCCTCTTCGACGCGGACTCTCTCCTTGGCTTCCAGGGCCTGATGCAGTCCGTCGCTGTAGCGGCGTCCGGGCATCAGGCGGCCGGTGAACTCATCGACGATGATGACTTTGCCGTCCTGGAGCATGTAGTCGACGTCGCGTTTGAAGAGATGGTGGGCCTTGAGGGATTGGTTGATGTGGTGGACAAGGTCCATGTTGGCGAGGTCGTAGAGGTTGGAGACACTGAGGAACCTCTCAGCCTCAGAAACCCCTTCCTCGAGGATGGAGACCGTCCGGGTCTTCTCATCGACCTTATAATGCTTCTCCGTGTGAAAGCGGCGGACCAGGTTGTCGATCTTGAAGTAGAGAGCGGTGGATTCCTCGGTCGGGCCGGAGATGATCAGAGGGGTGCGGGCTTCGTCGATCAGGATGCTGTCCACCTCGTCGACTATGGCATAGTGGTGCTTTCTCTGGACGAGGTCGGAGAGCCGGAACTTCATGTTGTCGCGCAGGTAATCGAACCCGAATTCGTTGTTCGTCCCGTAGGTGATGTCGCAGCCATAAGCGTGCTTGCGGTCGGCGTCCGTCATATCGTGTTGGATCGTCCCTACCGATAGGCCGAGGAAGTTGTAGATGGGGCCCATCCATTCCGTGTCTCGCTTGGCCAGGTAATCGTTGACCGTAACGATATGGACGCCCTTTCCCTCGAGCGCGTTGAGATAGGCGGGGAGGGTGGCAACCAGGGTTTTCCCCTCGCCGGTTTTCATCTCGGAGATCCTGCCCTGGTGGAGGACGACGCCGCCGATGAGCTGGACGTCAAAAGGGCGCATCCGCACCGTGCGGCGTCCCGCCTCGCGGACGACGGCGAAAGCTTCGATCAGGATGTCGTCGACGCTGGCGCCCTGGGCCAATTTTTCCTTGAATTTGCCTGTCTTAGCGCGCAGCTCGGCGTCGGACAGGGCCTGGATCCGGGGTTCGAGCTCGCTGATGGCGGCGGCCAGGGGCTGGAGCTTCTTCAGGTCCCGCTCATTCTTGGTCCCGAAAACTTTAGTGATCAGCCACTTAACCATTTTCTATTTATTATCAGAAACTTCCCGTTGTGTCAATTTGGGACGTCCCCCGAAGAACCACCCTTTGAAGAGTGGCACCTCGGGGAACGTCCCCGTTCCGTCTACTTCTTTCTCAGGATCTCACCCCCGAATTGATTTTTGGGGGGTGCGCAGGAAGCCTACTGAAATCTGTTTGAAAACTCTCTATTTTAGCACAAGCTGTGGATTGGGGAAAGCGGGCTTGATTTTCTCCCGATAATAGGCTAATATGATATTGAGAATCATTCTCAATTATTGATATGATTTGAGGTCTCAAGGGTGATTAGACTATCTCAGGCCCCGCACGGCCGACAGCTGCGGATCGCGGACGTCCAGGGCGGGGAAGGAGTCCGCCGCCGGTTGTTCGCCCTGGGTTTCCACAAGGACGACCTGGTCGAGGTCAATTCCCAGGGGATACTCCGGGGCCCTCTTCTGATCCATAACCTGACTTCGGACACCAGTGTAGCCCTAGGCCAAGGCATCGCCCACAAGATTATGGTGGAGGTCATTCCCGATGAAGGTTGAATCTCCGACCGTCATTTTCCTGGGACAGCCGAACAGCGGCAAAAGCACCCTTTTCAATGCCATCGCCGGCCACAAGGCGTTGACCTCGAATTTTCCGGGCACGAGCTACAAGCACACCCACAGCGAGGTCAACATCGAGGGGCGGCTCCTCAACGTCGTCGACCTTCCGGGGACTTATTCCCTCAACCCCTCAGAGCCGGCCGAAAAGGTCATCCTGAGCCATCTTTTTCAGGAAAAGCCGGACCTGATCATCAATGTGGTTGATGCCTCGATCATGGGCAGGAGTCTAGAACTGACGCTCGAACTTCTCGAGCTCGGCTACCCGATGATCGTCGCCTTGAACATGGGCGACTTGGCGGAAAAAAAGGGGGTCCAGATCGATTCCGAGAAGCTGGAGAAGCTCTTGGGGGTCAGGGTCGTCCCCACCGTCGCTTCCCATGGCCGCGGCCTCAGAAAGCTTCTCGAGGCGGCCTTCTTCTGTCTGGACAATCGATGCCCGGTGGTACCTCTCCGTTGGTCGGGAGACGTCGAGGAAGAGGTTAACCGCCTGGCCGAAAGACTGCCCGCAGAAATCATCGTCGCCGGGAACCCCAGGTTCACTGCGATCAAGTTGATCGAAGCCGACAAGACGTTTTGTGTTGAGGTGCTGGCTGAGGCCGAACCGGAACTCAAGAGCGCGCTCGACCTGGCCAAAAAAAGGATCGAAGACAAACGCCGGGCCCCGGCCTATGAAGTCATCGCCGCGGAGCGCCACCATCTGGCCCTCAAGTTCTTCGAGCAGAGCAGCCGTGTGCGCCGGGGAAAACAGCTGAGCTGGGACGAGCGCGTGGATGACATCATCATGCACCCCATCCTCGGCTATCCCATCCTGGTGCTCATCTTTCTGGCCTTTTTCTTTCTCATCTTCAAGATCGGCGGCCCTCTCGAGGGAGCCCTCCTCGGTCCTCTAGCCCGTTTGAGAACGCTTCTCTCCGGGTGGCTGGGGGCGGGGCTGGCCTTTCATCTTGCCGATGGACTGATCCAGGGGATCGGTGGGGGAGCGGCGATCGTCCTGCCCTATTTCGTTCCGCTTCTCTTCTTTATGGCCTTTCTCGAGGACCTGGGCTATCTGGCAAGGGCAGGCTTTCTCCTCGACACTTTTATGCATCGCATCGGGCTGCACGGAAAATCGGTATCACCGTTCATACTGGGATTCGGCTGCAATGTCCCGGCCGTCCTCTCCACCCGGATCCTCGAGTCGCCACGCGACCGGACGATCACTTCGCTGCTCATTCCCTTCATCCCGTGTTCGGCCCGGACGACCATCGTCTTGGCGCTGGTGGCGTTTTACTTGGGGCCGGCCTGGGCGCTTGGCTTCTATTTCTTCAACA
>Ga0315277_10005332_pt1 | contig 16964 bp, 14 predicted proteins | sample YL17G05_15_MG_FD_203695 | JGI IMG/M metagenome (GOLD analysis project Ga0315277, IMG submission 203695) | Sediment microbial communities from Yellowstone Lake, YNP, Wyoming, USA - YL17G05_15 | ecosystem: Environmental > Aquatic > Freshwater > Lake > Sediment | place: USA: Wyoming | collected... | reverse complement strand
GCTTTCTGGATAGAGCCGGCTTCCAGGTTGTATCTGTGGCGTGTATGGTAGGTGGACTGAAACCCCAGGAGACAGGAATACCCGACGAATGGGTGAACCCACTGGGCATAAGCTGTAATCCTATAGCCCAGGCGGAGATCATGAATCGAGAAGCTACGGAACTGAATTTCATATATGGTCTCTGCGTTGGTCATGACACTATTTTCATTAAGCGTTCCAAGGCTCCTGTCACCTATGTCGTAGTTAAAGACATGGTCACGGGCAATAATCCAGGCGCTGTTCTTCTATCCCCATACCATCGCATGAAGTTTGCGGCGGCTTATGGGAGGGGTAAAGCCACTGAAGGGGGATAAGAGTAACAAAACTGGATCTATGGAAAGCTGAGCAGAGATTGGTAATTGCTGCATAATGAATTCGGCGGACCGTTCGGGGATTACGGAATGTCTGACTCTGCTTCGGGGGTCATATGGCAGTTCTCTTTGACAGAGTTGTTGGAGTCTATCACTTTCTAGGCGACAGGACACCACGGGGTATTCCTTGTGTAGAGCCAAAGCCGCGAAGGAGTAATCCGTGGCTTAGGGATAGCCAACCAGTCGTAGCCAAAACGAGAGTAAAAGGGGATATTCGGCTGGCTGTTGGCCAAGCCATTGGATTATTGGGCAATTTAAAACAGACCATTAGTAAGGGTGACCGAGTTCTTGTAAAACCAAATTTCAACAGTCCAGACCCGTTTCCGGCATCTACTGATCTCACCTTTCTTCGAGTCGTGATTGAACTTGTCCTGGAAGCTGGGGCTAAAGTCACTGTTGGTGAGAGCGCTGGTGCCGTTTGGCGGCCGACTAGAAAAGTCTTCAGTCAACTCGGTCTTCCCGAGTTAGCTCGAAGGCTAGGTGTGGAACTTATTGCTTTTGATGATAGGCCTGATGATTGGGTGCAGGTTAAGATCGATGGAGACTATTTGAGCAGAGTTATAATGCCTCGCTGCGCTTATGAAGCCGATAAAATGGTTTATCTGCCGTGCATGAAGACTCACACCCTCGGTGCATTTTCTGGTGCCATTAAACTTGCCTTCGGCTTTGTTGCTCCTGGGCAACGGCGTAGTTTTCACCTCGGTCATTTGCAGAAAAAATTGGCTGAAGTAAGTCTTTGTTGGCAGCCCGATCTTATCGTCATGGATGGCAGGAAAGCCTTCGTATCTGGCGGACCGGATAAGGGCCAATTGGTCGAGCCAGGCTTAGTGCTTGCTTCTGGCGACCTTATTGCTATTGATGTCGAGGCAATGAAGGTGTTTTTGAATTACCGGGCTTCTAATAGAATCCCTGCGAATCCGTGGGAACTACCACAAATTGCTACCGCATTAAAGCACGGACTAGGGGCAGGAGAAGGCAAGTACATAGTGGTTGACTGAATTTATTCCTACAGTAGATTAACTGCACCGAGCATCATAACGTTGCTGCACAGAAAGCCAGATTGTTCGGATCCAGCCTCGGAGCTGAGGTAGGTACCGTCGAACCACTTGCTGGCGACTTTACGGTGGTAGTGTCGTGGCTGAGGATTCTTCACAGTAATTGGAGTTTAGTGTTCCCTTGTACGCCCTCACTCGATAATAGTAGGTAGTGCCGGCAGTAAGACCAGTATTGCTGTAACTGGTAACATTGGCACCTACCGTGGCTATCTGGGAATAGGAGCCAGTCCCTGTCTTCCTCTCTATCTTAAAGCCAGTCTCATCACTGGAGTTGTCCTGCCAGGTGAGGTTGATCTGGGATGAGGAGATGGGAGTGGCTATTAAGTCGCTTGGAGCGTTGGGCGGTGGTCCAACTGCTGTCTTAAAATAGCGGGAGGTGGACCAACTTGAGGTGCTGCCAAAGCTGTTTCTGGCGTTAACACGCCAGTAGTAGGTAGTGTTCCACTTGAGAATCCCCGCTGCTATGTCATAATAGAGATTGGCCATCCCGGTCTCGTTAACTAATAAAGTGGCGAAACTAGAAGTGGTTGCTACCTGCAGACCGTAGTCAGTAGCGCCACTTGAAGCATTCCACTCCAGCCTCGGAGTCAAGTTGGACACTGTTGAGGCACTAGCTGGAGATTTTAATGTTGGTGCTGGTGGTGGCGGTGGTAGGGTTGTAGCTGAGGCTTCTTCACAGTAATCGGAGTTTAGTGTTCCTTTGTACGCCCTCACCCGATAATAGTAAGTAGTATTGGCGCTAAGAAGGGTATTACTGTAACTGGTAACATTGGCACTTACGGTGGCTATCTGAGAATACGAGCCAGAGCCTGTCTTCCTCTCTATCTTAAATCCGGTCTCATCACTGGAGTTATCCTGCCAGGTCAGGTTAATCTGTGAGGAAGAGGTGGGCGTAGCTATTAAGTTAGAAGGAGCGTTGGGCGGTGGTCCTACTGCGGTCTTGAAATAGCGAGAAGTTGACCAGCTTGAGGTACTATCAAAACTGTTCCTGGCGTTAACACGCCAGTAGTAGGTCGTGTTCCACTTGAGAATCCCTGGTGCTATGTCATAATAGAGGTTGGTTATGCCGGTCTCGTTCACTAATAAAGTGGCGAAACTGGAGCTGGTCGATATTTGTATACCATAAGAGACAGCTCCACTTGATGCATTCCACTCCAACCTGGGAGTTAGGCTGGACACTGTTGAGGCACTGGCTGGAGACTTTAATGTCGGTGCTGGTGGTGGCGGTGGTAGAGTTGTTGCTGAGGCCTCATTGGAATAAGCAGAATTGCCAGCAGCATTATACGCCCTTACCCGATAGTAGTAGGTAATATTGGCACTAAGTCCACTATTACTGTAACTGGTAACATTGGCACCTACGGTGGCTATCTGGGAATAGGAGCCAGTCCCTGTCTTCCTCTCTATCTTGAAGCCAGTCTCGTCACTGGAGTTATCCTGCCAGGTGAGGTTGAGCTGGGAGGAAGAGATGGGAGTAGCTATTAAGTCGCTCGGAGTGTTGGGCGGTGGTCCCACTGCTGTCTTAAAATACCAATAGCTTGACCAGGTAGAGGTGCTACCGAAGCTGTCCCTGGCGTTAACACGCCAGTAGCAGGTCGTGTTCCACTTGAGAATCACTGGTGCTATGTCATAATAGAGGTTGGTTATCCCGGTCTTGTTGACTAATAAACTAGCGAAGCTGGAGCTGGTCGATACCTGCACTCCATAAGAGACAGCGCCACTTGATACGTTCCACTCCAGCCTCGGCGTTAGGCTGGACACTGTTGAAGCACTAGCTGGAGACTTTAATGTCGGTGCCGATGGTGGCGGTGGTAGAGTTGTTGCTGAGGCCTCATTGGAATAATCAGAATCGGCAGCAGCACTATACGCCCTCACCCGATAATAGTAAGTAGTATTGGCGCTAAGAAGGGTATTACTGTAACTGGTAATATTGGCACTTACGGTGGCTATCTGAGAATACGAGCCAGAGCCTGTCTTCCTCTCTATCTTAAAGCCAGTCTCATCGCTGGAGTTGTCCTGCCAAGTGAGGTTAATCTGGGAGGAAGAGATGGGAGTAGCTGTTAAGTTGCTCGGAGCCTTGGGTAGCACCCCATAAATGTACTGGATACCCGCTATGTCATCAGCATGAAGAGCACGCTTCGTTGTACCTGGAGAACCGTAGCCGTACATTACTTTGGCGCTATCCGCAGCGTTGTATAGATCATCCAGGCAAAGAAAGTGCCCAAATTCGTGCAACGCTACACTTTGGACGTCATACCGACCGAACGGGGGAGTCGCTGCCGTGCTAAAAGTGTAGTAGTCATTAAACTCCATATCGCATTCTGTGATAGTGCTCCCAGAGCCCCAGATATACGTCAGTGCTATAACATCCCCACTCCCGAAGTTTCTCCACAAAATCTCGTTGACGGAATTTTTGCTGTAGGTAGTAGCTGTAGTGGTTCCAGCATAGCTAAAGGAAAACGCGGCACGGGCGGCATTCCAAGTTGCCGCTGCAGCCTGCACTGCCGCTCCTTCTCCGGTGCAGTCAGCACAGTTTTCATTGATCCGATACTTTACCACTGGAGCAGGAGGATGCGGCCAACAAAAACCAACGTAGGAGTACGGAAACGTAGCGACAGATAAGGGGACATCCAATTCCCAATCTGTTAAGGGCTGACCCCTAAGGACATTACTCACGCCTTCTTTAAATTGGGCTAAAGGCAAATTGCCCACTTTATCTCCCGTAATTGTAAACTTACCCCGGAAGCCGCCGTAGACCTCAAACTGCTCTTCAGGAAGCTGGAGGTTTGAGTCTTTCACCTTAGGAAGCTGCTCCTTCGAAAGCTTCTTCAGAAATACCACTGCCCTCTCACCCTGGTCAAAGCTCGCCATCTCAGATACCCGTTCCCACATTCCGTCAACCTCTCCTCCAGACAAGGTGACAGTAATCCTGTCCTGGCTTGCCGTGCCCTTCAGCATTTCCTCCACCGAGAGAACCACCGACGTGTAAATCCCGGTATGCTCATCATTCCAGTAACTATTCTGTTCAACAACTGTCCCAACTACAACGGAGTCAGCGCCATTGATAAGCTCCTCTAGGGGCGATTTTCCTGCCTCAGCTTGTGCTGCCTCGGTAAATGGTAACGGCAACATCGAACTGATAACCATAATGAGTACAGAAATAATTACCCAACGAGATCGTTTCATGTTACCACCCCTTTTAGTACCAAGCTAAGATGTCACTCATCTTCCCAATAAATTGATGCATCGGCATATCGCCACCGATTATATTATTGTCAGGTTCCACCCTTCATCCAATATATCATATTCTTATGAAAACTATTATACGGCTATCTGAGAAATAGTCAATAGTTCTTTTGTACGGTGTTCAGGCCATACGATGAGTTAAGGAGTCACAAAAAGCCGTTTTGGGTGAATAAGATATTACCTGCTCTCCTTGTTGGATTTTGCAGAAAATCTACTGTGGGTGCCGTCGCAGTTAAAGCCCCCTGAGAAACTCAGGTCTGAGAAGAGCAGGGTCTCTTGCTGCCAAAACATTTTCTAGTTCCCTAAGCATCTTCTCTCTGTCCTGTGGCAACTTGCCCCGGACGGAAAGATAGTTTGAGGCATGCATTGAGCTAAAGAAGCAATTGGTAAAATTGGAATTCTCTATAATTAACCTCAGTTCCTCCAGGGATTGGAAAGGAGAAAGAGGATGGAATTCATTCCGTTCCCACTGCTCATAGAGCGGGGTACCGGGGACGAGGGTCAAAGTCAAGGCTCCGACATAATCCGGGTCAATCGCAGTGAGTATTTTGGCTGTCTCAAACACGTGTTTCTTGCTTCCCTCGATACCGCCAAGTCCTAAAATTACCGTCACAGAAAAGCTTATCCCGGCTTCCTTTACTTTCTTTCCCGCCTCGATTATCTGGTGTGAACTTGCTCCTTTACCTATCTTCTGGAGCAGTTCATTGTCGCCGGTCTCGAGCCCTGTGTAAAAGATACCTAAGTTGAGCTGTCTTAATTCCTTAAGTTCATTGGAGTTCCTGCGCAGGATATCCTGTGGCGTAGCATATGTACCAATTCTTTCCACAGCAGGCAGTTTTTCATTCAAGTACTGGAAGACCTCCTTCAATTTGGGGAAGGGGTAAACAAGGGCATCGCCATCCTGGAGAAATATCCTCTTGCCATCCCAATCTTGGGCTATGGCATAGACCACCTTAGAAACATTAGGAACACGGATGCCACTTCGAGTGAATAGGGCTACGGCATCTATTTCACTCTTGACGTCATCGACGTCTCGCATCTGAAGTTTTGAGCCGTAGTACGCGCAGAAAGTGCAGGTATTGTTGGAGCAGCCGCCAGTTAAAGGAAGAAAATAGCTTTTCCATTCACTTGGAGGCCGAATGATATCAGGTCTATTCAAGCTCATGTGCCGATTAAGTTCCACAAGATACTAGAGGGACTCAGAGATATCCTGCAAAGCTTATCTTATCACCGATGATAAACTAGCCTCAAGATTAGAGGGCCATAAAGGATACACTTTGAGCTAGCCTATTAGGTTGCATAATAGTATATAATATTTGAATGGTACCGTATAAAGGAGGAGGGCGACACATGAGGTTTGAGAGCAGCATCGAAATCAATGCCTCAGCTAAGAAAGTGTGGGCGCTGATAAATAAGCTTGAAGAATGGCCTCAATGGATGCCGTCCATTAAAAAGATTGAAAGGGTCTCCAAAGGGCCCTTGACAGTAGGCTCACAGCTTGCTGTCAAGGCTAAAGTAAGCGGACTTACGGTTACATTATTGATGAAGATTACGGAGTTTGTCCCAGAGCGGACTGTGGTCATGAAAGGGAAAGCTCTGGGTACCAATTTGACGCGCTTCTATAACCTGGAACCTGTAAACGGCAAGACGGAGGTGACCATTGGTGGCGACGTTTCGGGGGCTTTAGCCTGGTTGGGGTGCCGGGGTGGCCGAAAAGTCTCAGCCGAGATTGGCCAGGCGGCGAAGAAGAAGGTCGAGGAGTCAGCGTAAATAATAATGTAGTTGCCCAATTTGGTGGGGTAGCTCGTGTGACTGCGCGAAGTGTGATTCTTTGCTTGTGCTCTGCAACAGAATTGCCGTGCGCTGACAAGTTGGGGCTCGCAATGACAAAGGACGAAGAGCCTGATGGAACGGACAGGTACGAAAGCTTGCCTTTCTTGATGTAACTTCAGACTACCATGGTGGGGAGAATAGAAAATTATGCCAGTTTAGTCCCCCTCAATTGCGTTGACAAGTGTTTACTGGCTCTTGATAGCGTGAATGAGCCTATGCTTACTTACGGGGTGCTGAACCTTGAAGGGGAGATAGATGATGTTAGGTTGAATCGGGCGATTCTCTCGGCGCAGCACGCTCATCCTGTAATGAAAACGATTCTGCGTAGCAGAAATTGCCGACTTTTTCGCGAAGTGCAGAAAGACCTTGGGAAAGGAGTGTTGAGCATTGCAGACCGGAGTCAACTTCAAAATGCGGACGACGATAGCTATCTTTCCTCCTGGATGAACCGGCCTCTTGATATTAGAGAAGAGTTCCCGGTGAGAGTTCTTCTCTTAAGGAAGAACGGGCGGGAATCATTGCTAGTTTTCACTTTTCATCACACGGCAGCAGACGGACTCCGAGCTCTTGTTTTCATCAGAAAAGTTATGGAGAGTTATAACAATGAGCTTTCTGAGGAACCCAAACTGTCTGCAGATACCCGCATAAATCGCAAGGGAGACGAATTACTGGAGTTTGCTCGGAGTCAGCGGTCGAAGGTGAAGCATTATTATAGGAAAATGATTTCCGGTCTCTTCTATCGTTTTGTCTTTGTCGCTCTTCCTCCACCAACAAGGGTCTTCCATGACAGGTCGGGACATTCCAGAGAACTGGCTTTCTGTCTAAAGATTGTCGGGCCCGGGGAACTAAAACAAATCCAGTCTAAAGCGCGAGCAGCTGGGGTTGGACTAAATGATATTTTTCTGGCGGCTTGTTATAAGGCGGTGGAAAAGTGGAATGGTATGCATGGAAAAGCCAGCAACAGAATACGGGTAATGGTTCCGGTAAACATAAGCCCGGAGGGTTCTCGCTATGTTATTTCCAATCATGTATCGTGGTTGTCCTTCACCACTACACCTGCAGATAGAGTCGATTCGGAGAACCTGCTGACAAAGGTAAGAGCGGATACTGCAAATGCGATTACGAATGGAATAGCCTATTCCTTGATTTATTTCTTCTACTTTTGCTCGCGGTTTCCCCCGTTCGTAACGAGAGAAATGGCCCGGTTCTTGATGATTACCCGGACATATGTTGATACTATCCTTATTACTAACCTGGGCTTCATCTGGCCAAAATCAGGCTCCAAGGAAGCCGCGGTGTCCAACATGGGCGATGCCAAAATAGTCAATGTTATTGGCTCGGCACCTGTGGTAAGTCCGATGGGGGTAAGCATAGCTACCTGTACCTATAATGAGAATCTCAATCTGTCTCTGACTTATAGGCCCGCCCTGTTTTCCGAAGAGAAAGCCCGGATGTTTCTGGACTTATATGTTGAAGAGATTAAGAATTATCAAGTTGGTGCGTAAAGATTATGACAGTATCGCTGGTGAAATTCGACGGCTCTCTGGATTCGCTTCGTAAGGCTATCCAACTGTGTGATGGATTTGAGAAAGTCAATAAGAACGACAGGGTCCTCATAAAACCCAATAATTGTTTCCGACATAGAATCATGCCACCTTACGGCATGGTGACAACTTCATGGGTTGTAGACGGAATCGTACAGTTATTGCTCGAACATGGCTGCAAAGACATTTCTATTGGCGAAGGCGCTATCATTGGTATACTTGATGAACTTGAGCCCTATACGAAACAGGGTTTTAGGGGGACAGGCATTGAAAAGATAGCGAAAAAATATGGAATTAAACTGGTTGATTTCAATGAAGGCGCTCTTAGTGAGCTAGATTTGGGAGGGGTAAAGGCCAGGGTCTCTAAAGCGGCCCTGGACACAGACTTCCTGGTAAATGTCCCTGTGCTCAAGACTCATTTTCAGACAAAGGTCTCTCTGGGTTTCAAGAATCTGAAGGGCTGTCTCAGCAAAGATTCAAAAAAAAGGTTTCATTCTAGTGGGCGGCTGGACAGCCTAATTTGTCTTCTCAATGAAGCTATCAAGAGCGACCTGGTCATAATTGATGGCATTTATATGCTGGAGAAAGGACCGGAAACTCTGGCAGGAGTGGCTCATCGCAAGGATTTGCTTATAGCCAGCCCGGATGTATTCGAGTGCGATGTTGTCGGAGCCACAATCCTGGGAGTTGACCCTGCACAAGTTGACTTTCTCAAAGAATTTGCCCAGAGACACAATCGCTCTTTTGATGTCAGCGGAATTCAGATTAAAGGAGAGGATATAGAATCTCTAAAGGAGCGACTTGAGTGGCGATTTGAACCAGACAGAGAATTGCTGACACCGGTGAAAGTAACAGGACTTTCCGCTCCTCATCCCGGGCAGACTCTTTGTTCCGCTTGCGGTGCCACGCTTGCCCTGGCGCTATCAACATTCGGCAAAGATAATCCAGGAATGGATTTTGGCGGTGTAGCGTTTTATTACGGGCTGGGATTAAAGCCAGCAAGAGATAGTCAAAGGGTCTTCCTTTATGGCGATTGTGCCATTAGAAGTAACAAGGATTTACAGAATGCCATTAAGATAGAGGGATGCCCGCCTACACTAACTAAGACGCTCATTGCCTTGATGAAAGCTCTTCTTAGAAAACCCAGGATGTTCAGAATACTGCTTCTGCGGACTATGAAGCTAATCGGAATAAGGCTCGGTGTCTATCAGGAAGTTTTTCCCGGATGGGAGCGATACCGGTCAAAAGAATTTGATAAGACCCACTTCTAGTGAAGGAAAGGATTCCTTCATGCCTTAAGGATACAGGAATCTAAAAATCAAAGGGCAAAAACCAAAATGACGATTCAGAATGCAAAGGTTTTTGACTTTTCCTCTGTCACTTTGCATTTTTACTCTTGTTTTTTGCATTTAGGAAGGATTTGATTAGGGTTTGGAAATTAGGATTTGTCTAGCACTACCCATTCTATCTGGTTATCGTCCTGGAGGACGGAAATAATGTGGTTCTTGTGTCGTAATTGCTCTACCAAGGAAATTTGTCCCTTATAGTCCAGGGTAATATGGTTCTCGTCGGGGACTGAGGTTATCCGACAGATCCTTAGTCCGCCTATACCAATTCCGATGACCTTCAGGATCGCTTCTTTTGCCGTCCAATAACGAAAAAGGGTGTCCCATGACTTTTCCTTCAGTTCCCATTCTTCATCACTCGCCACACGAGCAAAGAGTGATTCAACACGGGGCTTGATTTCTTCAATATCTATGCCGATCCTATTTTTACTCACCACTGCTGCCACATACTTGGGTTTATGGGAGAGAGACCAATATATGCCAGCAACCGGACATGGTCCACCATTTTTGTCCTTGGGCAGTTCTCCAAGCCTGACTCCGCTTTTGTGGGCACTAACTTTTAGTGCCTCTCGAGCGATTTGACTTAGATGGTCTACCTTTTCTTTCCCCGACGGTTTACGTCCAGCTTCGATAACTGGCATAACTACAGGAAATAAAGTCATGGGCTTACTGAAACCTTAGTGCCTTCTTGATAATGTCTTTATCAAAGTAATTGACCGACATTCCAGCGTCCACAACAATGCCCTGGGCGTTAATACCACTGGACCGTTCGCTCAAGAGGAACGCCACGATGTTGGCTACTTCTTTGGTGGTCAGAGCTTTTTTACGTAGGGTTAGTTGCTCGGAAAAGAGATAGTAGTTTAAATATCCTGGTATCCCCGCAGATGATGATGTTTTTAACAGTCCGGCGTTCACGGAACTGAATCGGATTTGGGAAAAAGAACTGAAGGATTTAGCCAGGAAGCACAGGGTTGAATCCAGGGCGGCTTTTACGGGGGCCATAAAACCATAGGGTTCGGCTGCCATTTTGGTGGTTGAGATGGATATGGTGACTACAGATGCTTTCACATCCAAGATGTCCTTAAACGCATTAGCAATGGCGATTAAGGAATAGCAAGAGATATCAATTGACTGCAGGAAGTCTTTCTTTCTTGTTTCGTGAAACGGCTTAAGCCCTTTTTCGTAATTGGCAAAAGCTATGGCATGAACGATACCATGAATTTTGGGATGCTTTTTGGAAATGTCTTCAGCTAGTTTCTTGATTTCCTGTTCTCGTTCGACATCACACACGAAGATATCGGCACCAGGAAGAATCTTGGAGACACTCTCTTTTCTTGCCGCTGAGCGTACGCTATAGATTATATTTGCCTTTGCCTCAGAGAGAACTTCGCCGACGGCGAAGGCGACGCTCTTCTTGTTAGCCACCCCAAAAACGAGGAAAGTCTTATTCTCAATGTCTAAGAAATCCATGTAGCGCTCCTTTTGTTTTTCACAGTATATGTCAAGGTGCCTCTTTAGCGAGGGTGACGGTAAACTCGACCGTGACCGATGTCTTTCCGGCTACTGAGGCTTTGCCCTTCATGAAATAGGCATTACTGACTTTTTCCACCAGCTCTGCTTCAATATCTAAGGTGTTGCCGGGCGTGACGATACTCTTGAACTTGGCGTTATTAATTCGGGTCAAAACAGGAATACCTCCCCCCATGCCGCCCAACATTTTGGAGAGCAGGATTGCGCCTGTTTGAAAAATTGATTCACAGATGAGTGCGCCAGGCATGACTGGTTGTCCAGGGTAATGTCCTGCGAAAACTGGTTCATCAGGCTTTATCTCTTTTGTTGTTTTGATTTTTGTTCCGCTTAATTCTACGATCCTATCGACAAACAAAAACGGTGGCCGATGGGGTATAGCATTTAGAATCTCCTCCATCTCATAACCCTCCACTCACCTCAAGGGTAGAACCGGTAACGTAGGATGCTTCTTTGGAAGCCAGGAAAAGAACGCAGGCTGCTACCTCTTCGGTGCTTCCAAATCTCTTTGCGGGAATCCGGGCCAGGTAAGATTCACGCAATTTGTCTGGGAGGTCTTGAATCAATTCGGTGGCGATAAACCCCGGGGAGACGCAATTAACCGTAATACCCCGAGTGGCGACCTCCTTGGACAACGATTTAGTCAATGCGCTCAGCCCTGCTTTTGCGGCTGCATAGTTTGCCTGGCCTTCAAAAGCATATCTCTCCATCACGGAGCTTATGTTGATAATCCGTCCATATCGTTTGCGCATCAGACTCATAACGGCGAATTTGCACATGTAAAAGATTCCGGTGAGGTTGACGTTCATCACATCATGCCAGTCCGATTCTTTCATCATCGCCAGGACAGAGTCCTTTCGGATACCGGCATTGTTCACCAGAACCTCAAAGCTTTTATATTTCGTGTCTATGTATTTGAAGAACTTTTCTACCTCTTCATATTTGGAAACATCGAGCTTCTGGATATCAATGTCTTCGACAAACTGGCTATTGTCTTGTCTGAATTGTGCCGTCGCAGCTTCATTTGTCGAATAAGTGACAATAACTTTACCGCCGGCCTTCAAGAAATTCTCGGCAATGGCTTTGCCTATTCCTCTGGTGCCACCGGTGATGATGACAGTCTGCCCCTTAAAATCATACATTTCTTACACCTGCTAAGAGAAACTTATCTACGTCATTGGCCACAATCACTCCGTAATTAGCTGCGCCTAGCCAACCTGACATAATAATACCTACAGACCCAGTATGAAAAAGCCCTGATATCTCTTTAGAAAGTCCCATACTGACCTTTAATCCTTCAAATTTGGTACCAAACGAGGCGCCGCTTAAATGGAGCGTATACTTTTGAAATGTCTTGGGAGTAGAAGCTTCCAAGTGGTCTACCTTATCCCGAATCTTAGGAACATATTTTTCCAGAGTATTGAGCGTTCTTTGAATCAATTCCTTTTTCGAAGCGCGATATTCTTCTTCAGACAGATTTGCCCAGTCGTCGTAATTGGCATTGGAAGAGGCAACAATGGAGCACATATCAGAGCCTGGCCGCGTTCGCGGGTAATAAATGGAAAACGACCTGCTGGTGGTGCCCTTGCTGCGAAGTTCTTGAGGGCTGAATCTCTTGGCCTCTGAGGTAAAAAGCAAATCCCCGATGTAGTCAATCTCCTCGCCTTTTTTGATGCCGATATAGACCTGGCAGGTGCTATTATTGAGGCGCACTTTTTCAGCCTGCTCGACAAAAGTTTTGGAAAAGTTCTCATCTCCGACCAGTCTGTGGATGGTCGATAATAAGTTACCGTTGGAGACAACAGCCTTACTCTTGATCCTCTTTCCGTTTGCTATTACCCCGACAGTTTCTTTTGATTCTGTCTTCCCTTCCTCAAGTACGATTTTTTCCACCAAGCACTTAGTCCGAATAGCAACACCGTTTTTTACAAGCTCTTCCCGCACTTTTCCGATAAACTGGTCTGTTCCCCCTTGGACAGTATAAATGCCTTTGCTCATGAAGTTGGAAAACACAATTCCATAGCTTATCGCAGGATCGTCCAGTGTTGATCCGTTGGCATAGGCAACTGGTTCCATTAACATGCGGGCAACATCGTCACGACCAGGAAAGAACCTTTCGAAGAATTCCCTCGTGGTCATGCTTTGATCATCATAGAAGTTCATGTTTCTCGCCGTGTTGAAAAAACCTTCGATATTCTCTCGGCGTATTTTGAATCGGTCCTGTAAGATGCATGTGAAATCCTCCCTGTCATAAGTTGTAGTAAAGGAGAACTGGGGGTTGTCAAATCTGATCCCCTTAAGTTGGACAATCATATTGGCAATTTCGGGAGTCCAGTATTTGCGACAGGTTTTGATCATACCAACTGGAAATCCATGCAAGGCGACATCAAAGATATGCTCCTTTCTTCTGAACCAGGTAGCCAGTCCGCCGAGTTTGGAATGCTGCTCCAGAAGTAAAACTGAATGTCCTCCTCTGGCGAGCACGTTGGCGCATGTCAGTCCTGCCAGGCCGCCTCCAATAAGGATGACGTCGTATTCTGACCTTGTATCTTTCGACCAATCGTGGCTCATATGTTTCCCTTTTCTTACGTCTTCTGCAAAACGTGAAGATTTGCCATAGAGATACCGCTCAGCATAGTACCAACGATTCCCAGAAATCCTTGGTCTGTGCCGCAGATAAATAGGTTGTCTAAATGAGTCCTCCCCGTTTTGATCTTATTTGGCGTCCCGTAGACTGCACCATTTATATGGCCGGTGAATCTGCGGATTGTCTTTGGAGTGAAGATATCGGTAAAGATAATTGAATCGCGAAAATCAGGTACAAATTTCACCACTTCCTTGAGCGTCGTTTCCAGCCAGGCAGCTTTTTGAGCCTTGTACTCCTTTTCACCCAGTTTGTCCCAGAGGTCGAAATTAGCTAAGTTGGTTATCCTGATCATGCCCTCGGGCAGAGGATTTCGGAATTGAAAGTTATTGGGACAGCAAACGACGCCACTGGAAACATCAACTAGCTCGTCAGGTTTTCGATAATCAAATCTATCTGAATTATTGTAAAAGGTGATTGTTGTGTTATAGCCCATTTTGGCAAGTTCTTTATCCAAGACCATAATAGACTCCATACATGAAATTTTACCTATATCGTAGTTGAAACTTGCAGAATCATAATCGGACAGAAGCCTCATGGTTTCGACATAACCAGCGGATGATATTATCCTGTCAGCTGTCAGGACTTCACCATTTTCGAGCAGGGTTGATTCAACCTTGCCATTAGCACATTTGAGACTTGTTACCGCACACTTCATCTTTAATTCACCGCCGCAAGCCTTGTACTTTTTCACCAGCACATCGAGGATTTGGCGTACCCCAGCTTGAGGTCGGGCAAAGCCTTCGCAGAAGATGCTCTTGAACATAATAACAAACTGCGCGAACTCCATGTCATTCTCTTGAGCATTTCCATAAAACATAAGTGGGCAAAAAATCATATCAGCGAGAAGTGGGTCAGAAATAATAGAGCTCACAACTTCACGAGCCGAAATCGGTTTGGCAGACAAGTCCAGTTCGTCATATTCGAAGATAGTCTGGAGTAGCTTCAGGAAGTTGTCAGCTTGCGTTGGGAAATTATCGACCACCTCTTGGACGAAAAAGTCGAAGTCGTTATTAAATCGGATGGCCTTGTTGGGAAATTTGATTACCGACATCCGTTGTGGGCACAGGGCGAAATCTTCAGCTTTTAGTTTGAGCTGTCGGAGCAGCTTGGGCAATGGCGCTGATTTAACACCTTTGGGAACATAATTGGTCATAGCGTGAAGGCCGACATCGAATTTATGTCTCTCACGATTGTAAAAAGAGTTCAGTCCCCCAACGCGATAGTGTTTTTCCAAGATGCAAACTCTTTTACCATAGTAGGCTAATCTAATGCCGGCGGCAAGACCAGACATTCCAGCACCGATAATGAGGACATCGTAATTCATGGTCAGGTTCTTTTCAAAATCAGAGGCAAACTAACCCTTCAATCCTTGGGGAAATGCGACGAAAACTTGTGTTCCTGGCTTGCCAACGTTATTGATTAAAGTTTCTTCATCCGTGGCTCTAGGTAAGCTGCAGAGCCATCTAACGTGGCTAATTGCACATACTCACTCTCGGGTACTTCTATGCCATAGCGTTTTCGCAGCTCCATGATGATGTCTAAGAAATCCATCGAGTCCAGTTCCACTTGTTCTCGTAAAGGGATGTCGCCCTTGAGATTGCTCAGGTCTTCATCGGGTATGATTTGGGCAATGATTTCCAGGACCGTGGCTTTAATTTGTTCCTTGGTCATGTACCCCCCGTCTGTTTATTTCAGGAATGCTTTCAGCTCTATTCCTCAAATCTTTTTACGATAACAATCGAATTGATGCCTAACATTCCAAAGGAATTATTAAATATATAGTCAACCTTGTCAATCCTTTTTGGTTCATTGATAACTAGATTGTTAAGATGACACTCAGGGTCTAAGTGGTCCAGATTGATTGTGGGATGAACAACATAATCTTCAAAAGAGGGTAGATTACCTGCTAATTCCAGGGCGCCGGCAGCCCCCATAGCATGACCGATAAAACTCTTGGTGTTGTTTATATGGGCATGGGGATGTTCGCCAAAGACTGCTCCAATTGCCTGGCATTCTACCTGGTCTCCTTCAACGGTGCCCGTCCCATGGGTATTGATAATATCGATATCTTCGGGAGATATACCGGCTTTGTCAAGGGCAAGTTTCATGCACTGAATTTGTCTTTCTTTGTCGGGGAAAATAAAGTCACTGGCATCTGAATTGATAGCGTAGCCCACGATTTCGCCGTAGATCTTCGCTCCCCTCTTAAGGGCAGCGCTTAGTCTTTCTAGAACAAAAATGCAGCCCCCTTCAGAAACAACCACACCATTCCTGTCCTTGTCAAAAGGGCGGCATGCCTTCTCAGGGTCTGGATGGGAAGCCAAAGCGCCTTCGCTTTTGAAGCCAGCAAAAATACCAAAGGAACCAGTACTCTCGGAGACGCCACCAGCCAAGGCTAAATCGACTTCATTTAGGAGCAGCATTTGCAAGCCCTGTATGAGTCCAATGTTACCGCCAGCACAGGCAGCCCCCAGGGTATAGTGCGGTCCGGTAATTCCCAGGTTCAGGGTAACTTCGCCGGCGGGATTATTAGCCACTACTCTGGGATTATGATGGTGCGACCAGTATTTCACATCATAGTCAAATTGCTTAATTTCATAGACTTCGTTTTCAGTTTCCACGGTGCCGTGCTCGGTAATCCCAAGATAGATGCCAATCCTCGATTTGTCAAGGCGAGAAAGGTCTAATTTGGCATCAGCGGTTGCCTCTTGGGCGCAGTAGATAGCAATAGAGCCTGCCCTTGTTCCCCGACGCAAATCCTTCTTTTTCTGATACTTCAATGGGTCGAAGTCGCATATACCAGCCAATACTTCACCCATGTAGCGGATATTGAGTTTCTGTATCCCGGATTTACCAGCAAGTAAGCTCTTTCGAAACTCCGCTAGATTGTTTCCGTTTGGCGCCGTCAGGCCAACCCCGGTAATCACAATTCGTGTTTCATTAGGTCTATTTGCCACCATAGGATAAACCTTCCATTAAAGACTTAAGTATTAGAACGGCCTAAATAAATCTATCTAATTGCATCGCTGTCAGAGAGAGTATTTCACTGAACACATCATGCTAGGGTCAATTGCACTACCATTTCAGACCCAGCATAAGACAGCATATGCCGCTGCCAATCCCCATCATGGCAACGTTATCGCCATGGTTAAGGCTACCTTGGTCAATTGCAATAGCCATGGTAATGGGCAGGGAAACCGACCCGATATTTCCTAGATATTCCACAGTGGAAAAATCTTTTGTGTAATCTAGTTCTAGGGTCTTGAACAATAGTTTACTATGGACGGCGCTAACTTGATGAGTAAAAAACCTGTCTATGTCGGAGTTCTTCCACCCAAGCTCTTGCTTTGTGGCTTCCC
>Ga0315277_10005331_pt1 | contig 16966 bp, 16 predicted proteins | sample YL17G05_15_MG_FD_203695 | JGI IMG/M metagenome (GOLD analysis project Ga0315277, IMG submission 203695) | Sediment microbial communities from Yellowstone Lake, YNP, Wyoming, USA - YL17G05_15 | ecosystem: Environmental > Aquatic > Freshwater > Lake > Sediment | place: USA: Wyoming | collected... | reverse complement strand
GTCCTGCTGCATCAGACCGTCATCGGGCAGGAAGCCCTCGCACAACTGAAAATCGCCGGAGCGTTTCCCGACATCATCGTGGGCTGCTGCGGCGGCGGGAGCAACTTCGCCGGCCTGGCGTTTCCGTTTGTGCCATTGAAGGCCACAGGGAAAAACATCCGCCTGATCGCCGTCGAGCCCACGGCGTGCCCCACCATGACCAAAGGCGTCTACGCTTACGACTTCGGCGACAAAAGCGGCATGACGCCGCTCCTCAAGATGGATACGCTCGGGCACGACTTCATTCCGCCCGGCATTCACGCCGGCGGCTTGCGCTACCACGGCATGGCGCCGCTGGTCAGCCTGCTGCATCGCGCGGGAGTGGTGGAAGCGGTGAGCTATCCCCAACTGAAATGCTTTGAAGCGGCCGTCACTTTCGCGCGCTCGGAGGGCACGATCGTTGCGCCGGAAACTTCCCATGCCGTGGCCTGCGTCGTCGATGAGGCGCTGAAAGCCAAAGAGGAAGGAAAAGAGAAAACCATCCTCTTCAACCTGAGCGGACACGGGCATTTCGACATGGCCGCCTACGAGAAGTACTTTGCCAAAGAACTTCAGGACTTCGAATACCCGGAAGAGAAAATCAAGGAAGCCCTCAAGCACCTGCCTTTGACGACATGACGGCCTTCGCCCTCGACCGGAGTGCCTGCCGGACACGAGCGGCGCATGGCTGCTCGCGCTTGGCAGTCCGAGTTGGGTTCTGGCAGAGTCCGACGCACCAATACCCATGGGGAGGACCGCATGCAGCGCTTTCTTGCCAGGCTAGGTTTGGGACTGATTATCGTCTCGCTGAATTGCCTGCTGGTGACGGCATCCGCTGCGGGGCAGGGGAGAAATGAGCCGCCGATAGAGTTGCTCTGGCCGGGCGGCGCGCCGGGCGCCGTCGGTAGCGAGGAAGTCGATAAGCCCGCACTCACCATTTATCTTCCGCTCGCTCGCGGCAGGACCGGCATGGGAGTGGTGGTGTGCCCCGGCGGCGGGTACGGGATGCTGGCTATGGATCACGAGGGCGAGCAAATCGCGCGCTGGCTAAACTCGATGGGAATCGCCGCGTTTATCTTGAAGTATCGCCTGGGCCCGCGCTACCACCATCCCGCTCCGTTGCTCGACGCGCAACGCGCGCTGCGCATGGTTCGCTATCGCGCCCAGCAGTATGGCGTGGCGCCGGACCAGATCGGCGTCTGGGGATTCTCCGCCGGGGGGCACCTGGCGTCAACGCTGGCCACGCACTTCGATGCCGGCGATCCTAAGGCCTCCGATCCAGTCGAGCGCGTGAGCTGTCGTCCAGATTTTGCCATCCTTGCCTACCCGGTGATTTCCTTCACGACGGAATATGTCCATCGCGGCTCGCGCGAGAACCTGCTGGGAAAGAACCCGGACCCGAAACTCGTCGAACTGCTTTCGAACGAAAGGCAGGTCACCAAAGACACTCCACCCACATTTCTCTTCCACACCGACGAAGATGACGGCGTCCCGCCGGAGAACAGCGTCTTGTTTTATCTCGCCTTGCGCAAAGCCGGCGTCCCCGCCGAGATGCACATCTACCAGCGCGGCCCGCACGGGGTCGGGCTAGCCTCGACCGACCAGGTGCTTTCTTCCTGGCCGGACCGGCTGGCGGACTGGCTGAGTGCCCTCAACCGGGAACGAAGACCGGACGCGGCGAAGCAACCATTCTGAATCTGAGCCCAAACAGCCTCGCTAGGGGCGAAAGTACGCTGAGGCGAGGCACCCACAACAGCGCCAAAATGCCCCTTTCAGGGCTGCGTCCTGGGTCACTAATGAGAGAGACCTAATGTCCCGAGGCTCGCCTGTTTTGGTTTAGAAGCTAAACACTCAGCGCCACCCGATGGTGCCAGGGCAAGTCCTCAACTGACTCCTGGCAAACAAGAAATGGCCCGCTGCGTGCTCGCTTGCACATGGAAAAGCCGCCGTGGGGAGAACATTATGCCCGAGCAGACGCACTGGTTTGGAAGCTTCCTCTCTCACCTGTCTCCGCGAGTGCAGGAGAAGCTGCTCTCGCTGGGTGAGGTTTTCCACTATTCCGAGGGGACAACGATTTTCCACGAAGGCGACCCCAGCCTCTATCTTTACATCGTCAAAAGCGGGCAAGTGGCGATTGACGTCCACGTGCCGTCAAAGGGGCGCCGGTCGATCATGACGGCGGGTCCGGGCGACCTGTTCAGTTGGTCGGCGCTGGTCGAGCCACGGATCGAGACGGCCGCGGCGCGCGCGGTCGAGGAGACCGAGGCCCTGGGGATCAAGGGCGGAGCGCTGATGGATCTCTGCCGCGAAGATCCCGGCCTGGGATTCGAGGTCTATCACGAGCTGGCGGAAGTGATCAGCGCTCGCCTGATTGCCACCCGCCTGCAGTTACTGGATGTATTCGCTTAGGGTCAGGAGGACGAGCTGCTATGCCCCCTAATCTCCCGCGGGTTTCGGCCAGCGTCGCCATGCCCAAGCCCGCGCTGCAGCAGGTCTTTGACAACCTGCGCGCGGCCGGCCTCTCACTGGTCGGCCCGACAGTCTGCGACGGCGCCATCGTCTTGGCTGAGATCGAGCGGCTGGACGACCTGCCGTTCGGCTGGACCGATGAACAGGGGCCGGGGCGCTACAGGTTGAAGAAGGTCCCTGATCGGGAAGCACAGTATTTTGGTTTTTCAGTCGGGCCTCATTCCTGGAAGCAATTTCTCCACCCGCCGCGTTTTCGCCTCCTCTCGAGCGGGAAGAATAACGGCAGTTGGGTTTTCCGGACGCCGCAAGAGCCGGTCCCGCACTACGCCTTCATCGGCGTGCATGGCTGCGACCTGGCCGCCATCGGGGTTCAGGACCGGGTGCTGTTGAGCGGGGAATTCCGCGATCCGAATTACGCCGGTCGGCGGGAACAGGCTTTTGTGCTGGCGGTGAACTGTGGTCAGGCCAGCGCCTCGTGTTTTTGCACGTCGATGAAGACCGGGCCGAAGGCCGCGGCGGGTTTTGATCTGGCCATGACGGAACTCCCGGACATCTTCCTGGTGGAAATTGGTTCCGAGGCCGGCTCGGAGATGATGCGCGAAGTGCCATGGGAGGCCGCCACGGCGTTTGATCTCGGCCGGGCCGGCCGCGTGATCCAGCGCGCCGAGAAGCAGATTGCGCGTCAGATGCGCACCGACGACCTGCCGGACGTGCTTTACGAAAACCTCGAGGACTCGCACTGGGACGAAGTGGGCACCCGGTGTCTCTCCTGCGCCAACTGCACCCTGGTTTGCCCCACGTGCTTCTGTACGACGGTGGAAGACACCAGCAACCTGCGCGGCACGGCGGCGGAACGGGTTCGAGTGGCGGATTCGTGCTTCAACCGCGACTTCTCGCACGTCCACGGCGGCAACATCCGTCCCACGATAAAATCCCGTTACCGGCAGTGGTTGACGCACAAGCTGGCCTCCTGGATCGACCAGTTTGGGACCTCCGGCTGTGTGGGCTGCGGCCGCTGCATCACCTGGTGTCCAGTGGGAATTGAGATCAACGAAGAAGTCGACTCCATCCGCGCGAAGGCAGCCAAATGAGCACCGCGTTTGCGTCAACAGAACTTCGAAACCCCGTCGATCCCATGCTGCCGCGCCTGGCGACGATCCAGGCCGTTAAGCCTGAGGCCTACGGCATTTCGACGTTTTCCATGAGTTTCGTGGACCCCACCGAACGGGCGGCTTATCGCTTTCAGCCCGGGCAATTCAACATGCTCTATCTACCCGGCTACGGTGAAGTGGCCATCTCCGTCAGTTCGGATCCCGCTACGCCGCAAATGCTCGGCCACACGGTTCGCTACGCGGGGAGCGTGACGCGCGCCATCGGGCGGCTCAAGCCCGGTGACACGCTGGGCGTGCGCGGGCCCTACGGCAGCCACTGGCCGCTGAACAGCAAGGCAGGAACCAATCTGGTGATTGTGGCGGGGGGTATTGGCCTGGCGCCGCTGCGCCCGGTGGTGCTCTCGGTCCTCAGCCGGCGTGACTACTATGGCCGGGTGCTTCTCCTTTATGGCGCGCGTACTCCCGCCGACCTGCTCTACACCGGCGAATTCGATCGCTGGCGCGAGGGAGGAATCGACGTCCACGTTACCGTGGACCTGGCGGATGAACATTGGCGCGGTCAGGTGGGAGTGGTTCCCCAGCTCTTCTACCGTATTCGCGTGGACCACAAGAATACGGTGGTCCTGACCTGCGGGCCGGAAATCATGATGCGCTTTGTGATTTACGAAGCCCTGGCCCGCCGCATCCCCAAGGAAGCGATCTACCTCTCGATGGAGCGCAACATGAAGTGCGCGGTGGGCTTCTGCGGCCACTGCCAGTTCGGCCCCACCTTCATTTGCAGGCAGGGCCCGGTGCTCAACTTCGCGGCCATCGAGCCGTTCTTCGGCAAGGAGGATTTCTGATATGGCCTCCGACGCGCGGCCCAAACTGGCGGTACACAAGTTCTCCTCCTGCGACGGTTGCCAACTGGCGCTCCTGAGCCTTGAGGACGAATTACTCAGCCTGGTCGGCGAGGTCGAAGTCGCCTATTTTCTCGAGGCGAGTTCAACCACGCTCGACGGGCCTTACGACGTGGTCCTGGTGGAGGGTTCGATCACCACGGCCCATGATGTGGAACGCATCCGCGCTGTGCGCAAGGACGCCAAGTACCTCATCACCATCGGCGCCTGCGCCACCACGGGCGGCATCCAGGCGCTGCGCAACTGGAAAGATGTGGAGGAGTTTGCGCGATTCGTTTACCCCACGCCGGCTTTCATCCACACCCTGAAGGACTCCACACCGATTTCCAGCCACGTAGCCGTGGACTTCGAGCTGAGCGGCTGCCCCATCAACAAGACGCAGCTTCTGGAGGTCATCACGGCGCTCTTGCAGGGCCGCGCGCCGCATCTGCCGCCGCACGCGGTGTGCATGGAATGCAAGCGGCGCGGCACGGTGTGCGTCACGGTGGCGCAGGGTATTCCGTGCCTGGGCCCGCTCACGCTGGCCGGCTGCGGAGCGCTCTGCCCGGCCTACAACCGCGGCTGCTACGGATGCTTTGGCCCGATGGAAAACCCCAACCCTGACTCGCTGACGAGCCACTTGCAGCGTACCGGCACGCACCCCGACGAACTGGTGAGGCTGTTGCGCGGCTTTACGGGATACGCGGAGGCGTTCCGCGCCGCCAGCGAGAAACTGGAGAAGACAGCTCCATGACAACCAGCCCAACAGGTCCGTCGGCTCTGCCGCTCCGCACGGTGAAAGTGGAAAACCTGTCGCGCGTCGAAGGCGAAGGCGGGCTTTACGCGCGCATTGAAAACGGCAAGGTGCGCGAGGTCAAGCTCGACATCTTCGAGCCGCCGCGCTTCTTTGAAGCATTTCTGCGTGGCCGCCACTTCCAGGAAGTGCCCGACATCACGGCGCGCATCTGCGGCATTTGTCCCGTGGCCTACCAGATGAGTTCCGTGCACGCTCTGGAGGCTGCCCTGGGCGTAACGCCCGGACCGGAAATCCGCGCCCTCCGGCGTTTGCTCTATTGTGGCGAATGGATTGAAAGCCACGCGCTGCACATCTACCTCCTCCAGGCGCCCGATTTTCTCGGCTATGACAGCGCCATCGCCATGGCGGCCGATCATGCCAAAGAAGTGGAACAGGGCCTGCGCCTGAAAAAGATCGGCAACGACCTGCTGGAGATCCTCGGCGGCCGCGCCACGCATCCCGTTTCGGTTTGTGTGGGCGGATTCTACAAGACGCCGCGGCGCGCGGAGCTTTTGAAGCTGCGCTCTGACCTCGAGTGGGGCATGGAAGCGTCCATCGCCACGGTAAAGCTTGTTTCCGGGCTCAAGTTCCCGGATTTCACGCCCGATTACGAGTTCGTCTCGGTTTCTCATCCGGATGAGTACCCGATGAACGAGCGGAAAGTTGTCTCTTCCACCGGCATTGATATTGAGCCCGCGGAATTCGAGCGCGTCTTTCTGGAGGAGCACGTCGAACATTCCACCGCTCTGCACTCGAAGCGCGCGGACAACGGCAAGAGTTACTTCGTCGGGCCGTTGGCGCGAATCAACCTGAATTTCGAAAAGCTCCTGCCGCGCGCCAAGGAGGCCGCCAAGACCTGCGGGATTGCCTGGCCCAGCCGGAATCCTTTCCAGGGGATCGTCGCCCGGGCCGTGGAGCTGGTTCACGCTTACGAGGAAGCGCTCGCCCTCGTGGACGCTTACCAGCAACCCGCGCGCAGTCGCGCGGAATTCAGGGTTCACGCGGGGGAGGGCTCGGCCGCCACGGAGGCGCCGCGCGGCGTGCTCTACCACCGCTATCGCATCAACGACCAGGGTTTGGTGGAGTTTGCCAAGATCGTTCCTCCCACGGCGCAGAACTACCGCCGGATGGAAGACGATCTGCGGCTGTACCTTCCGGGGATCCTCGACCGCTCCGAGCCCGAGATTGCCCGCGCCTGTGAGAACCTGGTCCGCAACTACGATCCCTGCATCTCCTGCTCCACCCATTTTCTGAAATTGAAGCTGGACCGTGAGTAAGCCTGCCAGCCAGTACGAACGCGAGCACGGCGCCGCTAAGGCGGGCGCCTGCCTGCGCGTGGTGGGGCTGGGCAATCCCTACGCCGGTGACGACAGCGTGGGATTGGAAATCGTGAACCGCCTGCGGGCCCGGGGCGATACCGAGTGCGAACTGGTCGCGTTGGCTCGGGCGGGGGTGGCACTCGTCGAAGTCCTGCGGGATGTTGAAGCCGTCCTCCTCATTGACGCGGTTTCCAGCGGTTCGCCCGCGGGGACTCTGCACCTCATTCCCCTGCCGTCGGCGGAGGTCGAGCCGCGCGTGCTCGTATCACTCTCCAGCCACGGCTGGGGTCTTGCGGAGACGCTGGAATTGATGGAGGCTCTCGGGCGGCCGTTTCCGCGGCTGGCGCTCCTGGGCGTGGAGGTCGAGACGGTCGAACCCGGCGCGCCGCGCTCGAAGGAAGTCGAAGCGGCAATCGATATCGTGGTCAGCCGGTTCTCCGCGTTGTGGGAGTATCTGGCCGGCGCAGAAAAGAACGGTTGGTCCGGCCCGCTGCGCTTCGTGCCCGGAGACACGACGTTTCCCGGTTTGTAGCAGCGGTGTCCCCACCGCCGTTGTTGTGGCGGTCCCGCTCTGCGGGGTCGCTGCTGGAGGTTCGTGATGTGCCTGGCAGTTCCTGGGAAGATTCTGGAGATTCAGGAGAACAGCGAAAACCGAACGGCGCGGGTCCAGTTTGGGGGCATCACTCGGCCCGTGCAGTTGGACTTTGTCCCCGAGGCGAAAGTGGGTGACTACGTCGTGACTCACGTCGGCTTTGCCATCAGCCTGCTGGACGCCGACGAGGCCGACCGGACATTCAAATTGCTCGAGGCCATGGGAATGCTCGAAGGCGAACTGTAGCGGCGATGTCCTCATCGCCGCCAACGCCGGTGGGGACATCGGCGCTACAAAAATGAAATACATCGACGAATATCGCGACGCACGAATCGCCAGGGCTCTGGTGGCGGACATTGCTCGCTGCGTCACGCGCCCGTGGACGCTGATGGAAATTTGCGGCGGGCAGACCCACACCCTGATGCGTTACGGCATCGATGAACTGGTGCCATCGCAAATCACGCTGGTTCACGGACCCGGCTGCCCCGTCTGCGTCACCCCGCTCGAAATCATCGACAAGGCCATCCTCATCGCCTCACGACCGGAAGTGATCTTTGTTTCCTACGGCGACATGCTGCGCGTGCCGGGCTCGCATTCCGATTTGTTTCGTGTGAAGGCGGCAGGCGGCGATGTGCGCGTGACCTACTCTCCGATGGAAGCGTTGAAGATTGCGCGCGCGCATCCGGAGCGCCCAGTGGTGTTCTTCGGTATCGGGTTTGAAACCACCGCCCCGGCCAACGCCATGGCCGTGTGGCAGGCGAGACGAGAGGGCTTGCGGAACTTTTCGATGCTCGTCTCGCACGTGCTCGTGCCTCCGGCCATCCGTCTGCTGCTCAACTCGCCCCGCAACCGCGTGCAGGGGTTTATCGCTCCCGGACACGTTTGCACGGTGATGGGATACCGGGAATACGAGGCGCTGGCGGGCGAGTTTTGTGTCCCCTTCGTGGTCGGCGGCTTCGAGCCGATTGACCTCCTGGAAGCGATTCTGATGCTCGTGACCCAGCTTGAGAATGGTCGCGCGGAAGTTGAGAACCAGTACGTGCGCTCGGTGAAGTACGAGGGCAACCTGCCGGCGCAGGCCATCATGCAGGAGGTTTACGAGGTCTGTGACCGCAAGTGGCGAGGCGTCGGCCTGATTCCACAGAGCGGGCTGCGGCTCCGGCCGGAGTTCGCGGCTTACGATGCGGAGAAAGTTTTCAACGTCGAGGCACTGGCCACCGAAGAGCCGGCGGAGTGCATCAGCGCTGAGGTGCTTCAGGGATTGAAGAAGCCTGTCGATTGCCCGGCGTTCGGGAAGCGCTGCACGCCGGAGTCGCCGCTGGGCGCGCCGATGGTTTCGGCGGAAGGCGCCTGCGCCGCATACTACCAGTACCGGCGACACGCTGTGCCGGCGTGAGGTGAGCGGTCATGAACGATGACCCAAAACCGGAATTCACCTGCCCGACGCCGCTACCTGCCCGGGACACGGTGCTGCTCGGTCACGGCAGCGGCGGCAAGCTCAGCGCGGACCTGATCCGCGAAGTCTTTCTCCCGGCCTTTCAGAATCCCGTCCTGGCGCGGCTCGACGATCAGGCCATCGTCAGCGTGAACGGGCTGCGCTTGGCCTTTACAACGGATTCGTTCGTGGTCAATCCCTTGTTCTTTCCCGGGGGCGATATCGGCTCGCTGGCCGTGCACGGCACGGTAAACGATCTGGCGATGGGCGGGGCGCAGCCGCTGTTTCTGAGCGCGGCCTTCATCATCGAAGAGGGTCTGCCGATGGAAGCGCTGCGCCGGATTGTTGACTCGCTGCATCGTGCCGCGGCGGCGGCGGGCGTCGAGGTGGTAACCGGCGACACCAAAGTGGTCGAGAAGGGAAGCGGCGACGGGTTGTTTCTCAACACTTCGGGACTGGGACTTGTGCCGGAAGGTGTGCGCCTCTCGGCCGACCAGGCGCGGCCGGGCGACCGCGTGCTGCTGAGCGGCTCGATCGGCGAGCACGGCATCGCGGTGCTGGCGCAGCGAGAGGGCCTGGAGTTTGAGAGCCAAATCGTGAGCGATTCCGCGCCACTGCACACCCTGGTGGCGGCGATGCTCGCGGCAGCGCCGGGAGCGATTCACTGCCTGCGCGACCCGACGCGCGGAGGAGTCTCGAGCGCTCTCAATGAAATCGCGGGCCAATCCCATGTTGGCATGGTCATTGACGAGCAGGCTGTCGCCGTGCGCGAAGAGGTGAAAGGCGCCTGCGAGTTACTGGGGCTCGACCCACTGTACGTCGCCAACGAGGGAAAACTGATCGCCATCGTCGCGCCGGAGGCAGCCGAGCCAATCCTGACAGCTATGCGGGCTCATCCGCTGGGCCAGGGCGCGGCGATCATCGGCTCCGTCCGCGAGTCGAATCCCGGCGTCGTGGCGATGCGCACGGTCCTCGGGACTACGCGTATCGTGGACATGCTCGTCGGCGACCAGTTGCCGCGAATCTGCTGAGAGCTGCCAGCTATCAGCCGTCAGCTTTCAGCAAGTCGTTAGGAAATGGCAACTGTCAACTGTCAACTGTCGACTGTCAACTGTGAACTGCTCTTATGCACGAACTAAGCATCGCCAATTCGATTCTGGATGCCGTCCGCGCCGAAGGTGCACGCCGCCCGGGGACACGCCTGCTCAAAGTGGGAGTGCGCGTTGGAGAACTCTCCGGTGTGGCTCCCGACTCGCTCAGCTTCTGTTTCGATGCCCTCGTGACGGGAACGGACCTCGCGCCCCTGGCGCTGGAGATCGAGACGCGTCCGCGCCGCCAGCGCTGCCCGGAGTGCGACCGCACCTTCCGCGTCGTGGACTATGACGTGACCTGCCCGGATTGCGGCGAAACCGAAACACGCTGCATCGGCGGCGACGAACTGGAAATGGTTTATCTGGAGATGGAAGAGCCATGAGCAAGCTTCCGCTGGAAAAGAAAGTCCTGAGTGAGAACGACCGCATCGCCGCGGAACTGCGGGCGCGGTTCGCGGAGCACAACATCCTCTGCCTGAACCTGGTCAGCTCGCCCGGGGCTGGGAAGACCACGCTGCTCGAGCGCACGCTCGAAGGCTTTCCGCCCGGAGAGCGCGTGGCTGTGCTCACCGGCGATATTCAGACGGACAACGACGCCCGGCGGCTGGCGCGCTTTGGTTTTCCTGTGAAGCAGATCACCACCGGCGGCGCCTGCCACCTCGACGCGCGCATGGTCGAGCGCGCGCTTGCCGAGTGGCGGCTGGAAGAACTCGACTTGCTGCTCATCGAGAACGTCGGCAACCTTGTATGTCCGGCCAGCTATGATCTGGGCGAGGCCGCGAAGGTCGTCATCCTCAGCGTGGCCGAAGGCGAGGACAAACCGCTCAAGTATCCCGCCATGTTCTTCCGCGCCGAACTGCTGGTGTTGAGCAAGATTGACCTGTTGCCGCACGTTCCTTTCAGCATGGCGAGCGCGCGCGAAAATGCGCGGCGCATCCATCCTGGAATCGAGATCCTGGAAGTCTCGTCCGCGACCGGCGTGGGGCTGGATACTTGGCGGCAGTGGCTTGATGCCCGGCGGCGCGCGGCGCTGGCTGCCGCCACGGCGGACGTGACGCCGAGTCGGACGGCGGCCGGATAGGTGCGGCGATGGAAGTTCGCAAGGGGATTGAAGTCTCGGGGATCGTTCAAGGGGTTGGCTTCCGGCCTTTCGTCTACCGCCTGGCCTCCGAGCTGAGCCTCGCCGGCACCATCACCAACACCGCGGCCGGCGTGGCCATTGAAGTTCAAGGGCCAGACGACGCAGTGGATACGTTTCTGATTCGGCTACCAACCGAACTCCCGCCGCTGGCGCGCGTAACGAGCCTGGTGGTTCGCGGGCTTCCCTCCAACCACGATCGCGAGTTCCGCATCCTGCCCAGCCGTGTCGGCGAGGAGCACCGGGCGCTGATTTCCCCTGACGTCGCCCTCTGTGCGGATTGCCTGCGCGAGCTTTTCGACCCTGCCGACCGCCGCTATCGTTATCCGTTCATCAACTGCACCAATTGCGGGCCGCGCTTCACCATCGTGCGCGACATTCCCTACGACCGCGCGCGAACGTCGATGGCGAGCTTCCGCATGTGCCCTGCCTGCCAGCGCGAATACGACGATCCGAGGAATCGGCGTTTCCACGCCCAACCCAACGCCTGCTGGGAATGCGGGCCGCGCGTTGAGCTGTGGGACGCCGAAGGCACTCGGATGACCACGCCCAACCCAACCGCCGCCGCCGCGGCTCGTTTGCAGGCAGGAGCCGTCGTAGCGGTGAAAGGATTGGGCGGATTTCATCTGGCGGCGGACGCCACGAACTCTGCGGCAGTCGAGCGCCTGCGCGAACGCAAGCGGCGCGTGGGGAAACCTTTCGCCATCATGGCGCGCGACCTGGCGTGCGTCGAGCAGTTCTGCCGCGTGGACGATCTCGCCCGAGCGGTGCTCCTCAGCCCTGAGCGGCCCATCGTCCTATTGCCCAAGAGGCAACCCAACCCAATTGCGGAAGCTGCAGCGCCGGGCATTCAGGAACTCGGCGTGTTTCTGCCTTACACGCCTTTGCACCATCTGCTGTTCGCCGGCGGCGATTTTCCGGCCCTGGTCATGACCAGCGGCAACTTGAGCGAGGAGCCCATCGCCATTGACAACCTGGAGGCGGGGGCACGCCTCGCGGGCCTGGCGGATGTTCTCCTGGTGCACAACCGCGACATTCTGCTGCGCTGCGACGACTCCGTCGTGCGCGCGAGCGCCGGGCGAGTCCGCCAGTTGCGGCGCTCGCGCGGTTACGTTCCGGTGCCGGTATTCCTAGGCAAAGAGGTTCCGCCCGTGCTCGCCGTGGGCGGTGAGTTAAAGAACACTATTTGCCTGACGAAAGGACGCCATGCCTTCCTGAGCCAGCACATCGGCGACCTGGAGAATCTGGAGAGCTACCGCTTTTTCGAGGAGGCGGTGCGGCATCTGAAAGGCATCCTGCAAATCGAACCAGAATTCCTGGCGTACGACTTGCACCCTGACTACTTCTCGACGCGCTGGGCGCTGGGCCAGGCCGGAATCGAGCGAGTCGGTGTGCAGCATCACCACGCTCACGTCGCGAGCTGCATGGCAGAGAACCATCTGGAAGGAAAAGTTATTGGCATTGCGCTGGACGGCACGGGCTACGGCACCGACGGTAATGTCTGGGGCGGGGAAGTGCTGGTGGCTGAATACGGGGACTTCGAACGCGCCGCGCACTTCGCCTATGTGCCCATGCCGGGAGGCGTTGCCGCCATTCACGAGCCCTGGAGAATGGCGGTCAGCTATCTGACGCAGCATTTTGGCGAATCGTTTTTGGATCTTCGCATTCCATTTGTCGCGCGGCTCGACCGGCGGCGCGCTGAAGTCCTGTTGCGCATGATCGAGCGTGGAGTGAATTCGCCGCTCACGTCGAGTTGCGGGCGTCTGTTCGACGCAGTGGCGGCGCTGGTGGGGATCCGCGACCGGGTAACTTACGAGGCACAGGCGGCCATCGAGCTGGAGATGGCCATCGGAGACGCCCGAGACGACGCGGCCTATCCGCTGGCGCTCGTGCCCGACGGCCAAGGTTGGCTCATCGACACACGCCCGGTGTTTGAAGCGCTGGTCGAGGACCTCCGTCAGGGCCGTGCCACCGGCGAAATCAGCCGGCGGTTTCACAACGGCCTCGTGGAAGCGTTTGCGCGGCTCGCAGTGATGTCGCGCGAGCGCACGCAACTCAACCGCATCTGCCTGAGTGGAGGAACTTTCCAGAACGTTTTTCTGCTGGAGCATCTGCGGTCACGCCTCGAGGCAAGCGGTTTCGAAGTTTTCACGCACTCCGAAGTGCCTGCCGGTGATGGTGGCCTCAGTCTCGGGCAGGCGCTGGTTGCCGCTCACCGTTTCCGACGATCGTGAATTCTGTGTTACACTTGGGGCGTTCCCGGACGGGCCGTTAGCTCAATTGGTAGAGCAACTGACTCTTAATCAGTAGGTTGGGGGTTCGATTCCCTCACGGCTCACCATAACCCCTTCAAGCCGTAAGGATTAGAGAGGTTTTCTTTTCGGCGCTTTCTTGCGCGTTTTCACTGTGACCACCCTCAGTGACCACTACCGGGCGATACCGAGTGCTACCGTCTGTGACCACTTCCTTGCTTCCGGCCATCTTTGCGAAGGCTCGTTCGATGGCGTCCGCTTGCGGATGGCAATACCGCATCGTGATTTGAATTGAGCCGTGGCCCGCAATCCGCGCCAAGGTGAACGCATCGCAACCCACCGCCGCAAGGTTGGTCAAGGCCGTGTGTCGAAGGCAGTAAGGCTCAAACCGCTTTATCTCCGGGCAGGCGTCCGGGTTTTCCTTATGGGCTTTCGCTAGGGCTTCCAATGCTCTTGCGTGCTGGCCCTTGGCCGTTCCCTGTTCGAAATGCCCCAAGCGAGATGTAGTAGGGAACACCCAGCCTTCGCCGGGGCATCCTTGGGCTTTGTGGCGAGGCTTCATCATCGCGTACACGGCGGGCACCATCGGTAGGAGCCGCCGCGCGGCCTTGCTCTTGCCTTCCGAGACTTGAATCAACCCGCCCTCGCCGTTCAATATCACGTGCTCCCAGCGAAGTCTGAAAACCTCGCCCGGACGCATCCCGCTGCCTAGGATTAGCGTTGCTGCATCCTTCCACGGCTGAGGGCAGGCATTGAGGTAGCGGGCGGCTTCAGCATCATTGAGTACACGCTCCCGCTGTCTCTCGCCTCTCGCCAACCCGATCTTGGGCATCCGGTCGAGCTTCCCCCATTCGACGGCCAGCGATAGAGAGCGCCGAAGTGTGCGCAGTCCGCAGTTGATTGTTGAGGGAGATAGGTTGGAGTGTCGCGCCGTGAATTGGCCCGCGTGTTGGCCTGTTATCTCGTCGAGCGGCAACCCCGCTAAATCTGATTTTGTGAGCATTCTTACGCCAAACTTGTAGTATGCGAGCGATTTGGGTTTTGAGACGAAGCGTGTCTCTGTGAAGGGCAGGAATTCGCGCTTGAGGAACTCACCCAAGGTCGGGGCAGGCTTCTTTTCGAGAAGGTCCCACTGCCCCTTCGCCAACTCTGCCCGAATCTTCCCTTCGATGCTGTGGGCAAGCTTAGAGTTCGTTGCCCGCGTGGACTTGCGGATTAGATGGCCTTTCCAGCGAAACTTCGCAAAGTAGTACCGGCTTCCCTTCGGTTTGTAGATCATTCTTCACCTTCCCTTCTTTTGCGCCTTCGGCGGCCTGCCGCCCAGCTTGGCCCACTTGCGAAGAGTGGCCTTGTCATATTTGGCGGCGCGAGCCTTGCCACCTTTGCTGCCCGCCTTAGCTAGGAAATTTCGGATTGCCTTGTCGATGCTCTTTGCCATAACTTAGCTGTCAAGATAAAACATACCAGCCAAGTTTCTGCTTGTCAAGCGAAAAGTGAGGGTGTAGGATGGCACTTGTAAACGGTCGGCTAGGCTGATCCCCGAAAAGTGGGCGCATCCCGGCCCGCCTGCCGACCTGCCTCAAACCGGGAGCCACGCGGGAGGTGGCTACGCAAAAGCGCAAGCAGCGCCCATACGTCGGAGTTGGCCTGCCAAGGGTTCCGTTTATGGGCGGGAACGATGAGGGTGGAGGGCCGCTCCAAGTAGACCAGCAGCACCGTTTCAAACTTCCGCCTGACCGCGAGCTTCGGCGGGCGTGTCCCGATTTGTGGAAGCAATACGACGCGCAGTATCCCGACCCGGAGCGCCCGCTCGTGAGCCGCGTTGTCTTGGAGACCGTCCGCCGCTGGTCATATATGTACGCTCCGCCCGCCGCTTGGTGGCCCGAAAGGCTACCGCCCCTCTCCCCCGAGGATCAGAAAGAAAAACCACTCGGCTATTGGCTAGCGCGGGCATCGGAGTTCGCACAACTCCAAGCGGAGATCGCCGAGTTGCTGAACCTGATTACGCCCCGCCTGACGCTGGCGCATCGGCGGGAAATCCTGGAAAAGGCCGTGGGTGAACTGCCTTACTCTGACGCAAAGCGCGTGTTGCGCTCGCTGAAGCGTGGACTGGCTGGCCGCCGCGCCGACAAGCGCCTCTTGGCGCTCAGGGCGCTCGAAATCAAAATGCTCAATCCTGAGCGGACGTGGGAACAAATCGGAACTGAAGTCAAGTACGACACCAGGAAATACCACGAGGCATTTGCCGAAATGCTGCCCGCCGAAGTCCGCGTACTGAAAAGACTTCTTCGCAAGTACGGTATTCGCTTGTCGTCATAGACCCCCCGAAAAAATCTGCCCATCACATTTCTGCGGCTTACGTTGTGCTGGCTACTTGTGGCACGGTTGCATCGATAAGGAGGATTACCATGAGCGAAACACCTAAGAAGAGACTTTTGAGCGTACCGGAGTTCGCGGCGGAACTCGGCCCCACCCCCGCCTGCATCCGGCGATGGCTCTTGGAGCGAAGAATCGCCTCCGTGAAGCTAGGCCGCCTCGTCCGCATCCCAGCGAGCGAACTGGAGCGCATCATCGAAGAGGGCTTCCGCCCCGCAAGGCAACGTGAGGTCCGCCGATGAGTGAGCAGACTAAGACAAAGGCCGCAATCCTGTTGGAGCTTGTTGACCGCGCAAGCCCCGTGCTTTTCCACACTGAGACCGGCGAGCCATTTGCGAGGGTCAGAGTAGCAGACCACTTCGAGAATCTCCCTATTCAAGGCCCGGAGTTTGCCGCTTGGCTGAAGCTTCTAGCTTGGCGTGCAACCAATGAGACAGTGAACTCCGAAGCGTTGGAAGGCGTGCGCGGAGTGCTTGCAGCAAGGGCACTATTCGACGGGCGGGAGCATCGCGTGCGCAACCGGGTTGCATGGCACGACGGCGCGATTTGGTATGACCTTTCCGACTCGCAGTGGCGGGCAATCCGAGTCACTCCGGATGGTTGGCAGCTAGTGGCGGACGTTCCAATCCTATTCCGCCGCTACGCTCACCAAACGGCACAAGTGCTACCGGAGCCAGCGGGCAGGCTGTCAGAAGCCGAGTCTTTTTTGAATCTTCGGGCCAGCCAGGACTCTGAAGGCCGCACGGTAGACGATGAGCGCTACCTGTTTTTGGTCGCACTCATGAGTTTCTTCGTGCCTGACATTCCTCATCCGGTCATTGTGCTGCATGGCGAACATGGTGCGGCAAAGACCACGCTTTCCAGGATCGCACGCGAGCTGATTGACCCCTCGGCCACCCCGACTGTTGGGGAGCCAAAGCGAGAGGAAATCGGCCAATTGCTTCAGCACAACTATCTGCTTCCGTTCGATAACCTGAGCTACCTTCCCAATTGGCTTTCAGACACTCTCTGCCGGGCGATTACCGGCGACGGCCTGAGCAAGCGCCGTCTCTACACTGACGAGCAAGACGTGATTTTCTCATTCCGGCGCTGCATTGTGCTAAACGGAATCAACTCCGTAGCCAGCCGCCCGGACTTGTTAGACCGTTCGATTCTGCTTGAGTGCCAGCCGATACCGGACGACCAGAGGTCTCCAGAGAGGGATTTCTGGGAACGCTTCGCATCTGCCAAGGCGCGCATCCTCGGGGGTATGTTTGACGCTCTCAGCCGTGCCATGAGGCTAAAGGATGGCCTCTGCCTGCCTCACTTGCCGCGCATGGCCGACTTTGCGGAGTGGGGTTGTGCAATCGCAGAGGCTTGCGGTTGGGGACAGAACACCTTCCTTCATGCGTACACTACCGAAGCGAGCGGACGTAATTTGGTCGCTGTCGATTCAAATCTGGTCACTCAAGCCCTCATCGGGCTCATGAGTAAGCATCAAGAGTGGAGCG
>Ga0315277_10005329_pt1 | contig 16969 bp, 11 predicted proteins | sample YL17G05_15_MG_FD_203695 | JGI IMG/M metagenome (GOLD analysis project Ga0315277, IMG submission 203695) | Sediment microbial communities from Yellowstone Lake, YNP, Wyoming, USA - YL17G05_15 | ecosystem: Environmental > Aquatic > Freshwater > Lake > Sediment | place: USA: Wyoming | collected... | reverse complement strand
AAAGCGCTTGACGAGCGGCGTCAGAAGGCCGCTTCGAAATGGGACGAGCTCCAGAATAACCCCGTCCCGCTCATCTACATCGGCGCTGCCTCCTGCGGGCTAGCGGCCGGCGCGGCCGAGGTCCAGGAAGTCGTTGAAAAGTACCTAAAGAAGAACGGGATTGAGGGCCGGATCATTCAAGTCGGTTGCATCGGCCCCTGCTACCTGGAGCCCCTGATGGATGTCCAGATGCCAGGAAGGCCGCGGATCAGCTACTCCAATGTCCGTCCATCGGACGTTCCCCTCATCATGGAGTCATTCTTCGAGAAAAACGAGGTCGCGAAATCCCGGCTGGCCGGGCATTTCGGGGACGCTGAGTACGACGGGGTTCCCCGCTTTTTCGACATGCCCATGCTCAAGCCCCAGGTGCGGATCGTGCTCCGGAACTGCGGGATCATCGACCCGGACGACCTCGACCACTACTTGGCCAGGGACGGCTATCTCGGGCTTGAAAAGTGCCTGTCCATGCCCTGGACGGAGGTCCTGGATACGATCAAAAGGTCCGGCCTTCGCGGCCGCGGCGGGGCGGGATTTCCGACCTGGAGGAAGTGGCTGACCTGCCGGGAGACGCCGAGCGACGAGCGCTACCTCATCTGCAACGCCGACGAAGGCGACCCCGGCGCCTTCATGAACCGGTCCCTGATCGAGGGCGATCCCCACGCCGTCCTCGAAGGGATGCTCATCGCCGCCTACACAATCTCCGCCTCGCAAGGATATGTCTACATCCGTGCCGAGTACCCGCTGGCCATCAAGCGGCTCAAGAAGGCGATTGTCCAGATGCGCGAGGTCGGCCTCCTGGGACAGAATATCCTGGGGTCGGAATTCAGCTTCGACATCCGGATCAAAGAAGGGGCCGGCGCCTTTGTCTGCGGCGAGGAGACCGCGCTCATCGCTTCGATCGAAGGGAAACGCGGCATGCCCCGCACCCGTCCGCCGTTCCCCGCGGTCTCGGGGCTCCACGGAAAGCCGACGATCATCAACAACGTCGAAACGCTGGGCACCCTGTCCCACATCCTCCGCAGCGGGCCGGAGTGGTATTCCGGCTCCGGCACGGAGACGAGCAAAGGGACCAAGGCCTTCTCGCTCGTCGGTAAGGTCCGGCGGACCGGGCTGATCGAGGTCCCTCTGGGAATGACCCTCAGGGAAGTGGTCTTTGACATCGGCGGCGGCACGCTGAAGCCGTTCAAGGCCGTCCAGACAGGGGGTCCGTCCGGCGGCTGCCTGTCGGAGGAATTCCTGGACACGCCGATCGACTACGAGCATCTGGCTGAGGCCGGCTCGATCATGGGCTCGGGCGGCCTGATCGTGGTCGATTCCGACACCTGCATCGTCGACACCGCCAAGTATTTCCTGGGCTTCACCCAGAAAGAATCGTGCGGCAAGTGCGTTCCCTGCCGCGTCGGGACCCGGCACATGGTCAAGATCCTGGAGAAGATCTGCGATGGCCGGGGAGAGCTGGCCGACCTCGAGAAGCTGGAGAAGCTCGGTCGGACGATCAAGAACGGTTCGCTCTGCGGACTGGGCGCCACGGCGCCGAACCCGGCCCTGACTTCCCTCAAGTATTTCCGGTCCGAGTTCGTCTCCCACATCAAGGACAAGCGGTGTCCCGCCGTCGTCTGCAAGAGTCTGGTTAACTACCGGGTCGTTGCCGGGAAATGCACCGGCTGCCAGCGCTGCGTGAGCGTCTGCCCGACCGGGGCGATCACGGGCCCGCGGTCGGAGCCGCACAACCTGGACCGGTCCAAGTGCATCAAGTGCCGGTCCTGCTATGAGATCTGCCGCTTTGACGCCATCGCCGGAGACGCGATCATCATCGAATCCTAGGTAGAGACATGGCGCGAAAAGAACCCCGCACGCTGACAATGGAGATCAATCACCGTCCGGTGACCTTTCCCGAAGGGGTCACCGTGCTCCGGGCCGCCGAGTTCAACGGCATCGACATCCCTTCGCTCTGTTCCCACAAGGATTTGTCCCCTTTCGGCGGCTGCCGGCTGTGCATGGTCGAGATCGAAGGGATGCGCGGCTATCCTCTCTCCTGCAACACGACGGCCCAGGAGGGGATGAAGGTCCTGACCGACACGGCGACCTTGGGGGACCTCCGCAAGGAGATCCTGAAACTCATCCTCAGCGAGCACCCGTCGAGCTGCCTGGTCTGCGACGAACGGGTGGAGTGCAGGGAATATCAAGGCACCATCCGCAAGGCCGGCGTGACGACGGGCTGCCGTTTCTGTCCTAACGACCGGCAATGCGAGCTCCAGGACCTGGTGGAAAAGATCGGCGTCACCGAGATCGATTTTCCGATCGACTACCATGGTTATGACCCGGAGCACGACGACCCCTTCTACGACCGGGATTATAACGTCTGCATCCTCTGCGGCCGTTGCGTCAGGATGTGCCAGGAAGTTCGTGGCACCAGTGTCCTGGCCTTCACTTACCGCGGCCCCAAGGCTAAGATCAGCCCGGCCTTCGGCCGGAGCCATGCCGAGGCCGGCTGCGAGTTCTGCGGAGCGTGCGTCGATGTATGCCCAACCGGCGCCCTTGCGGACAAAGCCTCCAAGTGGGAAGGAAAGCCAGACGGATGCCTTATCTCGACTTGTCCCTTCTGCGCGATCGGCTGCCAGATCGAACTCTACCACAAGAACGGACGACTAACTGGAGCCAGGGCCAACCTGGATCCGGAAGTCAACGACGGACAGCTGTGCGTCAAGGGCCGGTTCTGCCTTCCCGAAGTAACCCACCACTTTGAGCGGGCGAAGCGTCCGCTGCTCCGGAAAGGACAGTATTTCCGCGTGGTCTCTTGGGAAGAAGCGTTGGAGAAGGTCGCCGGCGAGCTCAAGGGGATTGCCCTCGAAGACTTCGTCATGCTGGTCTCGCCCGACCTGTCGAATGAGAGCCTGTTCGCCGCCCAGAAGTTCACCCGGGAGTGCGTCGGGACGAACAACATCGACTCCACGGCGCGGATGGAGCTCGAGGGAGGGCTGGGGCTCTGGTCGCGGCTTTTCTCGCTTCCGATTTCCATCAAGGACATCGCCCGGGCGGATGTGATCCTGGCGGTGGGACTCGACAGCCGTTTCAATTTCTCGGTGGTCGGGACCAAGGTCCGGAAAGCGCTCGATGCCGGGGCCAAGCTCGTGACCATCGATCCCTGCGACAGCAACCTGGCCGGATACACGGATGATTGGCTGAGTCCGACGCCGGGGAAAGAAGGAGCGCTCTTGAAGGTATTCGCCGAGCGTCTGGCCGGTCGAAAGGCCGACGCCTCCGCTGCGGCCGATGAAGCTGATGTCGACAAGGACAAGCTCGAGAGGGCGCTGGCGATCATCTCGTCCGGCCATGAGCCGACGGTCATCATCGGCCCCCGCGTCTTCCATTATAGCGACGGCACTGCTCTCGCGGACGGACTGATGACTCTGGCCGGGGCCAAGAAGGTCAACCTCATCCCCCTTTACTTCGGCGCCAATGCCCGGGGCGTGCTGGAGATGGGGGTCTTCCCGGAGGTCGGTCCGGGAGGCGTCGCCCGCAATGGTAAGGGTTTCGGCTGGGCCGAGCTCCTTGGCGGTTCCAGGCGGCCGAAAGTGATTTACTGTGTCGGCGATGTCGCTTTCCGGGAGAGACCGGACTGCGATTTCCTGATTGTCCAGGATACCTATCTCCCGCCCTTCAAAGTTGACGCCTTCCTTCCAGCCTCGAGCTTCGTTGAGGCCGGCGGCACCCTGATCAACATGGAGGGCCGGGTTCAGGAGGTCGTGCGGGTCGAAAATCCCCCGGAAGGGGCGGTGTTTGGTTTCATGCGGCCCGACTGGAGGATCTTGGCCGACATCGCCAAAGCTCTGGGGAGCCAGGCGCTGAATTACCAGTCGGCAGCGGATGTCCGCGACGAAATCAGAGCGGCCGTCCCGGGTTTTCCGGCGGAGCCTGACCGGAAGCCGCGGCGGATGTCGCCTCTCGATCTACCGACAAGAACTACAGCGAGCGGAGGCAAAGCTGCGGACGGGGACTTCTGGTTCGTGGCCGAGCCGGGCGGCTATCGGCACCGCGGGATCGACATCGCCTCCAAGGTCGGCGGGCTCTGTGAACTGGCCCTTGAGGAAGGATTCCGGATGCATCCGGAAGACGTCGAATCGCTTGGACTTGCTGCCGGAGACGGCATCCGGGTGACCTGGGACGATGGCCGAGCGGGCGCCACGGCCGCGGTCAAGGCCGATCCCGAATGCTCCCGGGGAGCCGTTTATTTCACCAGGCGGATCATCCTGGGCGGTCTTAAGCAGGGGCGCGAACTGGGACCGATCCTGGGCCTCCGGCAAAACCCGGCTCGGGTCCGGGTCACCCGCGCGGAGGGCTGAGGAATATAGAGGACCTATGGAGAATTCGTATGCCGTATAAAATCATAGAGCGGCGGATGATCGTCCCGAACCTGCACGAGTTCACGGTCGAGGCGCCGGCTGTGGCCGAGTCCGTGAAACCGGGGAATTTCGTCATCGTCCGTCCCGACGACCACGGCGAGCGCATCCCGCTATCTGTCGCCGACTGGGATCGAAACGCCGGCACGGTGACGTCCATCTTTATGCAGGTGGGGGGGTCGACAGCCAAGCTGGCCCGTCTCAAGCCGGGGAACACCATCCCGACCTATGTCGGTCCGCTCGGCAAGGAAACCGTGATCGAAAACTTCGGCGCGGTCCTGTGCCTGGGTGGATGCTACGGCATCGGGTCGATCTACCCGATCGCCCGGGCGCTCAAAGAGGCCGGCAACAAGGTCTATTCGATTTTGGAGGCCCGGAGCTCGTTCCTCCTCTACTGGGAAGACAAGTTCCACAAGGTTTCCGACAAGGTGTTCCTCATCACCCGGGATGGAACCAGGGGAAAAAAAGGCCATATCGGCCAGATCCCGGAGATGTTGCAGCAGGCCGGGATCGTCCCCAACCTGACCATCGTCAACGGCTGCACGTTCCAGATGATGCGGATGTCCCAGATCACCAAGCCGCTGGGCTGGAAGATCATCGTCAACATGAACCCGATCATGATCGACGGGACGGGGATGTGCGGTGTCTGCCGGCTGTCTGTCGGCGGGAAGATGAAATTCGCCTGTGTGGACGGACCGGATTTCGACGGCCATGAGATCGACTGGGCGGAGTTCCTGGCGAGGCGCAAGAGCTACAACCCTGAAGAGGTCGATCCGCTCCGCCACTCGAGCTGCCAGTCGCGCTTCTGAGAGGTTTTGAGCGTGGGCGAAGAAAAGCCGGAGAAGAAAAAGCTGGACCCGAAGCGCCGGTCCATGCCCAAGCAGACCCCCTGGGAGCGGATCAAGAATTTCGAGGAGGTAGCCCTCGGCTATCCAGTGGAGACGGCCGTCGAGGAAGCGTCACGGTGTCTCCAGTGCAAGAAGCCGCTCTGCAACCAGGGATGTCCCGTCGGGATCGATATCCCCGGCTTCATCAAGTGCATCGTCGAAGGAGATATCGCCGCCGGGGTCAAGAAGATCAAGGAGACCAATGCCCTGCCGGCCATCTGCGGCCGCGTCTGCCCCCAGGAAGAGCAGTGCGAGAAGATGTGCGTCGTGGGCAAGAAGGGCGACCCCCTCTCGATCGGCCGGTTGGAGCGGTTTGTGGCCGACTGGGAGGCGACGCAGGGGAAAATCGAGGTCCCGGACATGGCTGCGAAGACCGGGAAGAAAGTCGCGATCGCCGGGGCCGGGCCCGCCGGTATCACCGTGGCCAACGACCTTGTCATCCTGGGCCACGACGTGACCATCTTCGAAGCTCTTCACGAGTGCGGCGGCGTGCTGATGTACGGCATCCCGGAGTTCCGGCTTCCCAAGAGGATCGTCAACCGCGAAGTGGAATACGTCAGGAGCCTGGGGGTCAAGATCTACACGGATTTCGTCGTCGGGAAAACCCGGACCGTGGACCAGCTCCTCAAGGAGTTCGACGCCATTTTTGTCGGCTCGGGCGCCGGACTTCCCTGGTTCATGGAGATCCCCGGCGAGAACCTCAACGGGGTCTTCTCGGCCAACGAATATTTGACCCGCGTCAACCTGATGAAGGGATTCCTGTTCCCGGAATACGACACCCCGGTGAAACGGCCGTCCCGTGTCGCCGTCGTCGGCGGCGGCAACGTAGCCATGGACTCAGCCCGGACGGCGATCCGGTTAGGCGCCGATGAGGTCCACCTGGTCTACCGGCGAAGCAGGACCGAGCTTCCCGCCCGGATCGAGGAAGTGGAGAACGCGGAGGAAGAGGGCGTCATCTTCGACCTCCTGACCTTGCCGGTGCGGCTGATCGGCGACGAGCGCGGCTGGATCAAGGAAATGGAATGCCTGCGGATGGAACTCGGAGAGCCGGATTCGTCAGGCCGGCGCAAGCCGATCCCCGTCGAGGGATCCAATTTCATCGTGCCTTTCGACGCCGCCGTCATCGCCATAGGTAACAGCCCCAACCCCCTCATCCCGATGACCACGCCGGGATTGGAGATCAGCAAGAAAGGCGGTATCGTCACCAGCGCCGATACGGGGCAGACATCCAGGACCAACATCTGGGCCGGCGGAGATATCGTCAGGGGCGCGGCGACGGTCATTAGCGCCATGGGTGATGGCAGGATCGCCGCGGCGTCCATCCATAAATACTTGCTGAATAAAGAGTGACGGGTGAGCCTGGAGGAACCGGTATGAAGCTCGTGGAGATCAGAGACCTGCTCAAGTGCGAAGTCCTGGCAGGAGAAGAGGACCTGTCGGTGGACATCAGCCAGGTGGTGGCTTCGGACGGGATGAGCGAGATACTGGCGTTCGCTAAATCCAAGGAGCTGATGATCACCGGTCTCACCAACATCCAGTCCATCCGCACGGCGGACATCGCCGGTGTCAGTGCCGTCCTCTACTGCCGGGGAAGGCGGCCGGACAAGAAAGTGATCGAATTCGCCAAGCAAAAGCGGATGCCTGTACTCGTGACCGAGATGGTCATGTTCGATATTTGCGGCATTTTGTATAATAAGGGGCTCAAGGGCGTCTCTTGATGGCCGCGGAACTGCTGCGGGAGAGTTTTCAGATCCAGGGACGAAATTTTGACAAGGCGGGGGAGATCTCGAGCGAGATCAAAGTGATCCTGAAGGACCTGGACATAGACGCCGCCTGCCTCCGGAGAGTTGTTATCGTGGCCTTCGAGGCGGAGATGAACGTGGTCATGTACGCCGACCGCGGCACGCTCACACTCATCCTGACCGACCAGGACATTAGCCTTGATGTCAAGGACGAGGGGCCCGGCATCCCGGATATCGATTTGGCCATGAAAGAAGGCTACTCGACGGCCTCCGATGAGATGCGGGAGATGGGGTTCGGGTTCGGGATGGGCCTGCCGAACATGAAGAAGAACTCCGACGAGTTCTGCCTCGAATCGGAGGTGGGGAAGGGGACTTCGGTGTTCGCCCGGGTCCGGTTGGATTCTCATGCCTGAACTGAAACACGGTTTCAAGATCGACCCGGCCAAGTGCGTCGGCCGGATGCACTGCATGCGGGCCTGCCCGACCCATGCCATCCGGGTGAAGAACGGCAAGGCCCATCTGATCCCGGACCTGTGCATCGATTGCGGGTCCTGTCTGGGCGTCTGCCCATCCAAGGCCATCTCGGCGAGCACGATTACCCTGGCCGAACTCGACCGGTTTAAGTTCAAAGTGGCCGTGGCCTCGCCGGCGCTTTTTACCCAGTTCGGCCTGAATGATACCCCGGCCCAGGTGGGCCGGGCTCTTCTTGACCTCGGGTTTGACGCGGTTTGGGAATACGCTGTCGATATCGAGCTCGTCGACCGGGCGATCACCGAATGCGTCAAGAAATGGCCGGGCCCGTTTCCTCTGATCTCCGATTCCTGCCCGGTCGTCGTCCGGCTGATCCAGGTCGCCTATCCCAGCATGGTCGAACAGATCATTCCCATCGAGGTCCCGCGGGAGATTGCCGGCCGGGAAGTGAAGCGCAAGTATTCCCAGGAGCGGGGGTTGAGGCTGGAGGAGATCGCCGCCATCTATATTACGCCCTGCCAGGCCAAGAGTATCTCCATTCTGCAGCCGGCTGAAGGGTCAGAGAGCTACCTGGATGGAGCGGTGGGCGTCTCCGAGATCTACAACGACGTTCTCTATCGATTGCGCAAGAGCACCGCCAAGCTCAAGAGCGATACCCAGGATGGGCTCATGGATTCGGGGGAGCTTTTCCATTGGGGAAACCCCGAGGGCGAGTTTCCCAACCTCTCTCGCGAGCACTACCTCCCGCTCACCGGTCTGACGGATATCATCAAAATTTTCAATGACATCGAGAGAGGAAGGCTCACCAACATCGAGTTCCTGGAGTGCCACGCCTGCCAAGGAGGGTGCAACGGGGGGAACCTGACCGTAGAGAATCTTTATGTGGCCAGGAGCAAGGACCTGCATTTGAAGGCCAACATGCCGAAGCCCCCTCTCGAATTCGAGAGGGAGGTGGCGCGGCGGTACGGCAGCGAAGATTTTTCCCTGCGCGGGTCGGTGAAGCCGCGCAGTCTGGCCAAGGACGTCGTCGACCTTCGCGAGCGGGTGATGCGGAGAAAGAGAGCGGAAGAAATTCTGAAGGGGCTTCCACTGCTCAATTGCGGGCTCTGCGGGGCGCCCTCCTGCAAGGACCACGCAGATGATGTGGCTTCGGTAAGGTCGGAGATCAGCGACTGCGTATTCCTCTCCAAGGCCCGGATCGACCTGCTACGAAAAATCTACAAAAAAGGCCCCCGGGCCTCCAAAGGATGATCTTTTCTTTCATTCACTCCAAAGGGCCTGGGTTGGGTCGGGTTTGAAAACCCGGGTTCGGGCTTCCTCGATCATCTGAGCTACCAGCAGGTTCCAACTGATGAAGTCGGGAGCCGCCAGCGGGGCGCCGGTTTCGGCGTGGTAGTTTTCGTGCATCATCCCGTTTCGGGCAAGGTCGTCTAGACACAATCTGGTCACCTTCTCAGCCACCGCAACGGCGGAGTCCGGGTAGCCATAGTGGATGAGCGCATGCATGACCATCCAGTTGGCATGCGGCCAGATGGGGCCCTGCCAGTTGGAGTAGGGTTTGATCACGTTATCGTTGTTGTAGAGCGGATCGTCGGCGGCCAGCGACCTGAGGCCGTGCGGCGCCCACAGCTTGCGGGGGTCGAGCACATAGCGCTCGATCATGGCCCGCGCTTGGTCTTTTGAGGCCAGCCGCGCCCAGAGGGCGACCTGGTTGCTGTAGGTGATATGGCGGAGGCGCATCTTTCCGACGGTGTCGTAGCTGTAATAAGTGGCCTCGGCCGGGTCCCAGAGGTGGACGTTGATCGCTCTGCCCAGACGCTGAGCCCTCTCTTGGAAAGCCACGGCATCTTCTTTTTTCTTGATACGGTCGGCGATAACCGCCATTGCCCGGTAGTCCAATAACATGAAGGCGTTGACGTCGACGCCGGCGATGCTGTTATGGAAGGTGCGGACCAAGGCCGGGTTGTTGTCGGCGCCCGATTCCAGGCTGTCCCACCATTTGACCAGGCCCGTAGCGGCGTCGCTCATCCTGCGCTCGCGGTAAGTGACGCCCGCCTTCATCTTTTCCCAGACGGGCTCGACCCAGCCGAAGTCGCCCAGCGATGACGAAGCGTAATACGCCGCCTGTCCTAGGAGCGGCTTGATGTGGTAGAGGCGGGCATCGCGTCCGGCCCAGGGCCGGATTCCGCCGGGCGTCTGACCGTCCGGCTCTGTGTGGTGGAGGAAGTTCAGGCACCAGTTTTTGAGGTAGATCCCGTCGGCTCTGTTTTCGGAAATGAGATGGAGGCCGACGAAGAATGCATCCCAGTCCCACAGTTCCTCATAGACGCCGTTGGGCACGATGTAGTCGTAGGGGAGGGCGCCGTTGGCCGTCCGGATAACGCGGCTTCGGAGCGAGCCGATCTTCTCTGCCGCAGCTGAAGCGAGCTGGTCGAGGCTCAGGGCGGTATCCTCTTTCATGACCTCTCTGCAGTCCTCTCGGTCCCATACCACAAGGTCCCCCCGAGGTCAAGGTCGCGTTTGACATCGATGGCTGGACGGCGATATCATTCCGACGCGATGGGCAGCCCAGAAACTGAACACATCGAAGGGAAAACTCGATAACGGATAAAACCCAATTTTTTCTCTACACAAAAAGGAGGCGATATGTGGAACAGACGTGATTTCCTTAAGGGCTGTGCTGCCGGCTTCGGCGTTTTGGCCGGCGCGGGTGACAGCGTTTTCGAACGGATTCTCGCGGCGGGACGCGACACGGCCGACCTGAGTCCCGACGAGGTCGCGGCTGACGAGGACTTCTGGTTCGAAGTCCAGCAGGCGTTTACGGAAGACCGCAACATCATCAACCTGAACAACGGGACGGTCCAGAATGGTCTCCGCATCGTCCAGGACGCGGTCCGCCGGCACAGCGAGTTTTCTGGCAACGCGGCGTGGCACTCGATGGCCATACTCGGGAAAGAAATCGAGAGCTGCCGGCGGCGTCTGGCGTCCCATTTAGGCTGCGATCCCGAAGAGTTGGTCATCTGCCGCGGCGGAACAGAGGCCGGCCAGATCCCGATCATGGGCCTCGACTTGAAGCGCGGAGACGAGGTGGTCATCACCAACCAGGATTACCCGCGGCTGCTCAGTTCGTGGAGGCAGCGCGAGAAGCGCGAGGGCATCGTGATCAAGCTCGTCCCGCTGCCCGCTCCGCCCGTGCCGCTCGATAAGTTCTACAGCCTGGTCGAGCAGCAGGTGACCCCGCGGACAAAAGTGATCCATGTCTGTCATATGACGCACTATTCGGGCCAGATGGCGCCGATCCGCCGGATCGCAGACATGGCGCACGCCAAAGGCATCGAGGTCCTCGTCGACGGCGCGCACGGCTTCATGCACATTCCTTTCAAGCTTGCGGACCTCGGCTGTGATTACTACACCGCGAGTTTGCACAAGTGGCTGATGGCGCCGCCCGGGAACGGCTTGGTGCGGATTCCGAAGGGCCGGATCTCCAAGATTTGGCCGCTGACGCCGCCCTGGACAGACACTCCGGACGATATCCGTCGCTTTGAGGATGTCGGGACGCGCACCCCGGCGAACCGGGTCGCCATCGCCGAGGCGATCACGTTCAACGAGGGAATCGGCATCGAACGGAAATCGGCGCGCATCCGGTACCTGAAAGAGCGCTGGGCCAACCGGCTTCGCCTGTTCCCAAAGGTGCGGTTTTACTCCAGCCTGGAGCCGGCCGAGTCCTGCGGCGTCACCACCATCGGTGTAGAGGGGATGGACATGGCGAAGCTGACCGAGCATCTGCTCGACAAGTGGGGGATCGTTGTGTCGCCGATTAAGCACCCCGACGGGCTGATTGACGGAATCCGGATCGTGGTGAACGTGTCGTTATCGGCAAGGGAAATCGACACCTTCGCCGATGTCATGGAGAGCATAATCAAGAAGGGCACGCTGGCCTAGGATCGAACAGGCGGGGCGAGCGCACGAGACGGCGGGGCGGACTTGTAATCGCAGAGGGTCGGCTTCCCTCAATTTATCCTCCTTGACGAGGGGACGAGGTCACAATCGCCGCCCGGATGCTCATTAGGTTGCAGTCTTAGCCGACCTTTGATAGAATTCAACGAATCCCGGGTTTTTCGATCCCAACCTCGTTCGGAGGAGACGGCAATGAAAGTCCCGTTCTATGGTCACGTCAGGCAGTACCAGAGCATCAAGGCCGAGGTTGATGCCAAGATACAGGAAGTCATCATGAGCGGCCAGTATGTTCAAGGCCCTATGCTGAAAAAGTTTGAGGAAGAGCTTGCGGCATACTCTGGCGCCAACTACGCCATCGGCGTCGGCAATGGCACCGATGCTCTCTGGCTGACCTTCATAGCTCTTGGTCTCGGCGAAGGCGACGAGCTGATCACCAATGCCAATACCTTTTTTGCCACGGCTGAGGCGATCTGGATCGCAGGCTGTACCGCGGTGCTGGTTGACTGCGACCCGAAAACGAAATGCCTCGACCCGGAGGCGGTCAGAAAAGCGATCAGCAAGCGCACCAGGGCCATCGTGCCGGTTCACCTGTACGGTCAGTGCGCACCGATGCGCGAAATTCGCAAGATTGCCGACGAATACGGCCTGCTTGTCGTTGAAGACAATGCTCAGGCGATTGACGCTCACGGCGACAATTTCAAGATCGGGGAGCTCTCCGACGCGGTTACGATCAGCTTTATCGTCCAGAAGAACCTCGGAACCTACGGTGACGGCGGCGGGATCTTGACCAACCATCAATACATCAACGAGAGGGTCCGCAAGCTGCGCAACCACGGCTCGGGCAGGCGGGACGCGCACAGCGCCGGTTTTAACAGCCGCCTGGACGACCTTCACGCCGGCGTCTTGAGCGCGAAGCTCAAGCACATTAAGGAGTGGACCGACCGCCGGATCGAGATCTCCCATAAATACACCGCAGGCCTTAAGGGCTGCGGCTTTCTCGACCTGCCGATTGTGTCGCCGGGTTATCGCCACGCCTTTCACCTGTACGTGGTCGAAACCAGGAACCCGGCCGATCGCGATAAAGTGCTGGACTACCTGGTCAAGAACGGGGTTGATGCCAAAACCCACTACTCCATCGCGATCCACAAGCAAGACGGCTTCCCCTGGGGGAAAAGCGCTCGCCTCGTCAGCCCTCTAACCCATGCGGAAAAGAACGCCGCGTCCTGCATCTCGCTGCCCATGTTCCCGGAATTGACGGAGGAGGAAATTCAGTACACCATCCAGGTTCTCAGCGATTGGCCGAAGAACAAGTGAAGAAGAATAGCCTGAGCCCCGCCCCAAAAGCCTATTCTGTCGCCGTCGCCGGTCTGGGAAAGCGCGGCACGCACCACGCCGACGCGGTGTCCAAAAACCCGCGCTTCAAGCTGGTGGGGTTGTGCGACCTTGACCAGGGCCGGCTGGACGCGGCCAGGCAAAAATTCGGTGTTCTCTACGGCAGCGCCGACGCCTCCCGGATGCTGGCCGATACGAGGCCCGATGTTTTTATTTTTTGCACACTGCCGCAAACCCGGCTGCCTCTTATCCAAGCGGGGGTCAGCGCGGGCGTCAAACTGATTGCCTATGAAAAGCCCGTTGCCTTGTCCATGAACGAAGCACTGCAGATGTACAGGCTGTTGAGAGAGGCCGGCGTAAAGACGGTGGTGAGTCACCAGCACCGCTATGGCGAGCACTACAAGAAGGTGAAAGAGGTCGTATCAAGCGGCGCTCTCGGGCGCGTGCACACCGTCTACGGGCATGCAACCGGCTGGATGATGCACATGATGACCCACCTGATCGAGTACGCCAGTTGGTACAACGACTATGCTCCGGCGGAGTGGGTGGTGGGCCAGGCTGCGGGCAAGGAAAAGTTTGCGGACGTGCATTCTTCGCCCGATTACATCGCCGCGCTGGTGCAGTTTGCGAACGGCGTGCGAGGCATCACCGAATGCGGGACGGGCGCGCCCGACGTGCCCGAGGTGGAGGCCTGGTGGCGCAAGTGCCGCATCGGCGCGCAGGGAACCGATGGGTTTGCCGAAGTGCTCACGGGGGGCGGAGGCAAGGGCGGCGGCTGGCGCGCGGTGACCAAGAACGGCCTCACCTCCGCCCCCGGCGGCATGGACTATGAACATGATATGCCGCCCTATATCCAGGACATCGCCGACTGGCTGGACGACCCGGCCAAAGTTCACCCCTGCAATGGCGAGACGGCCCTCAAAGGCTTTGAAATCATGATGGCGGCCTGCCGCTCTGCGGTCACGCGCGGCAAGGTCACGCTCCCGCTCGGCCCGGGCGAGCCGGAACTTCAGGCTCTCCAGAAAGCCTTGCCATAATCGTCTTTCCTGCTCTTCTGGGCAGACTGGGGTCCTTCGTTCAGGGAACACATTTATCGGGAACTTCTGCTCGCCCGCAAAAACGAAATCCATCACCCCATCCTGGCGTCATGCTCGGGTCGACTCCGACGATTGCTCTTCCGGAGAAACATATCCCCTGTCGAGTCCTCAAATGGCAAAGAGACGGGCAGGGCGTACAAAAATTGCGACTGTCAAACTACTTTCATGGCGTTTGCACAGAACCAAGAAGAGTGCCGATTAACTTGGGTTTAGCTTGGGGGACTAGCTTGGGCAGCTTGGGATCGGACCAGCCTGTCCGGAGATATCTTCTTGATATTAAATTAAATACTCATATAGTCCTGGGGCCTATCTGGTCCTTCCAAGTCCGAGGCGCAGGGCGACCGACCACTCCGCGGTCGGTGCTGGCTGGTACGAATTGCCGTCCGGGTCGGGCTCGGTGAAGCCGTAGTATTCGACGCCGAAGATGTTCCTGCCGGAGACCAGGAGTTCCCAGGGCGATCCGCCAACCCTGAATTTGTAGCCGAGGCGGACGTGGAAGAGGGCATAAGGGTCGGTCTTGCCGTAGCCGTTCGCGAAAATCCGGTTCGTCGAGTCGATGTACCAGGAACTGAGGGTTTCTAGGGCGGCGCCTGCCGTCAACGCAGTCGTAATCTTGTACTCACCCTCAAGATAGAGCTGGTGCTGGGGACAGTTGGGAAGCCAGGTGTCCTTGTAGGTGGCCCCGGCGTCGGCGGTCTGGACGTTGACGTACTTGAAGCGGGAATAAGTATAGGCCAACCGCAAGGCTAGCGGCTCGACCGGATACCAAGCCAGGAAGGTCTCCAGCCCATGGCGGCGCGTCGAACCCACGTTGCCGTAAAACGTCTCGAGCGGCCGCGAAGCCATCCGGTACCGGCCGAAATCATTCTCAGTGGCCAGATAGAAGAAGGCGACGTCATAGGTGATGGAATTCGCGATCGAGCCGCGTGCTCCGACCTCCTCGCCGTTCGAGGTGGCCGGGACGAGATGGGTATTGAATCCGCCGTAGGCATAGGGGTTGTTCACCAGTTCTTCGGTTCCAGGAGGAAGGAATCCTGTTCCCCAGCTGGCGTAAAGGCTGAAGTCCGGCAGCGGATTCCAGGTCAGGCCGAGCCGGCCCGTTGCCTTCTTATATACGACGTCGCTCGAGAGGTCGACGCCTCCGACTCTGAGATGATCATCCAGCTTGTTCGTTAACCGGTCGTAGCGGAGGCTCAAGGAGACGCCCCACTGCGAGCCGAGTTCAAGCCGGTTGAGAATGAAAATGCCCGCTCCGCTCTGGGCCATGGCTTGGTCGGATTGGAAGCCCGAGCCTTCCACGGCGTTGCCGAGGTTAGGATGTTTCCTTTCGTCGATCGCCTGCCAGCTGAAATCTGCGCCGACACTCAGATGATTCTTGAGCCAGCCCTTGCCCTCGTGATGATTGACCTGGAGCGAAATCCCCGGTGTATCGTAACCGCGGTGGATCAGAGAGGACGGAACAGATTCGGTGTACGTGGTATGACGATAATAGGCGCTCAGGGTGAGATCCATGTTCGCGGCCAAACCCATCGATCCCGTCAGGCCGCTCGTGAACCGGCCCGTCCTCTGGTATTCGTTGCCCGGGATGCGATCGACGCCGAACATCTCCTGGTACCAACTGGGCGTCTTCCGGTATTCGTCAAGGGTGTAGGCGTCCGGATTGGCCAACTTCCGGTATTCGCTCGGGTTGGCACTGAACCAGTTGAGGTTGAGCCCCTCGGCGTTTTCGTTGAAGTAATCCGTCCAGCCGATAATCGCTGAAATTTTGACAGCGGGCGCGATTGAGAATATGAACTTGCCATAGAAATTGTCGGCCCAGTATTTGGTGTGCTGGCGGTAGCCGTCGCCGGACAATCCCGAGCCGGAGAGGCGATAGTTTAGCGGCCCGACCGTCCCGTCGGCCTCGGCCTGGCCCTTATAGAAGCCGAAAGAGCCGTAGCCTAGATAGCCGCTGCCGCCGATGCGTTGCGGGCCGCCGTCTCGGGTCAAGATGTTGAGGATGCCGCCCGACGAGCCGCTGCCGTAGAAGGCCGCAGCCGGTCCGCGCAGGACCTCAACGCGGCTGACCGTCGCCCAGTCGATATCATAGAAATCGGAAACGTAGCCCGAGGGGTCATTGAGGGAGATGCCGTCCACGAGCGTCTTGACGCCCCGCGTGCCGCGTTCGGTGAGGATTCCCTGGCCGCGGATCGAGAGGTGGACCCGCTCGCCGCCGGCCTGGTTATCCACCTTCACGCCTGGGACGAGCTTTAGGGCCTCGTCGATAGCGAGGGTCCGAGCCATATTCTGCAGAATCTGAGTCTCGACGACCGTCGTCGCGGCGGGAACCTGCTTGAGCGCGATGTCGACGCGTGGCGCCGTGACCGTGATCTCGATATGCGGTTTGGCCTCTTGAGCAGTCGAGTCATCGGCCTTTTGTTTCTGCGCGGACTTCGATTTATCCGCGTCCTGCTCGTCGGGGGACAAGGCGAGGCATGGACCGACGAGGAAAACCGACAAGAAGAGGATAAAGAACGAGACTAGTAAGGGCTTGGAATATGATTTGGCCATGATAGAGCATCCTCCAATCCGGTTTGACACAATAATGAGCATATTTTTCTATAGATCTTCCGAAAAGTCCATTCCTTGGTTTCCTTGACTTTGTATGCGCCAACTGGGGTCGGACCGTATGATCTGAATACATCTTGCTGATTTGGCTATGGCCGGTATTTGTCGGGCTCAAATCCGCGTTTTTGGCCTTAAAAACGATAAGTTAAGGCTAAAAATATGTTCCTATGTTTTATCTTCCCTTGTTGAAATATTATGATATTTCTCTTAGTATTAAATTTATCAATAAAGAGAAAGAATCCTTTCAACTGACACGCGCCGTCCTACTGGCGGCCTTGATCTCAACCGCGATCTACCTCGTTCACACTGCTTTCCTCGGCTCGTGGATCGTCGATGACGCGGGAATCTCTTTCGCCTACGCGCGCAACCTCGCAGAAGGACACGGTTTGGTAGCCCAGCCTGGGGCAGTCCCGGTTGAAGGATTCACCAATCTCCTT
>Ga0315277_10005327_pt1 | contig 16978 bp, 17 predicted proteins | sample YL17G05_15_MG_FD_203695 | JGI IMG/M metagenome (GOLD analysis project Ga0315277, IMG submission 203695) | Sediment microbial communities from Yellowstone Lake, YNP, Wyoming, USA - YL17G05_15 | ecosystem: Environmental > Aquatic > Freshwater > Lake > Sediment | place: USA: Wyoming | collected... | reverse complement strand
TGGAAGATGTATTTCGCGCGCTCGCGGCCCGGCATCCTGCCCCAGACTTTTTCGTAGGCGCGGCGAGCGGCCTTGACGGCGAGGTCCACGTCCGCTTCGCCGCCCCAGGCGATCTCGGTGATTTTGTCCTCGGTGGCCGGATTGATCGTGTCGAAATACTTGCCGGTGGTGGGCGCGATGAACTTGCCGCCGATGAACAACTTGTGCCGCGGCGCGATGGGGATGTATTTGGAATCCTCGGGCGCGGGCGCGTAATCCCATTTGCTGCCGAAGGTGAGCCGGCGTTCCTTCAGCGGCACGACGGGTTGTGGCGGAAGCGTAGTAAGGGCGCTCCGGGTTGGAAGAACGGCGCGAGGACTTGCCTTCAGGCGGCGGGAAGCCGTTTGAGCTTTCATGGGCGCAACCGTAACAAGGCTGTCGCTGAATTCCAACCCAAAGCTCGCCATCCGCGCTTCCGCGCGCCGCCAGAAAAACCTCTCATTCTCTGCCAAGCTCGGTTATGGTGCCGGCGTCGCAACGCGATTGCATGACCCCGAAACTTTTTTCCGAACTCGGCCTGTCCGAGGAACTACTCAAAGCCATTGATAAACTCGGCTTTGAGCAGGCTGCGCCGATTCAAGCCGCCGCCATTCCCGTCCTGATGGCGGGCAAGGACGTGGTGGGTCAGTCGCAAACCGGCTCGGGCAAGACCGCTGCGTTCGCCATTCCCGCCATCGAGAAGACCGACCCCAGCCTGCGCGCGGTGCAGGTGCTCGTCCTGTGCCCGACGCGCGAACTCGCCGTGCAGGTGTCCGAGGAAATCCACAAGCTCGCGTTCTTCAAGCGCGGCATCCACGCGTTGCCGATTTACGGCGGGCAATCCTACGAGCGCCAGTTCTACGGCCTCAAGCAGGGCGCGCAAATCGTCATCGGCACGCCGGGCCGTGTCATGGACCACATGCGCCGCGGCACGCTCCGGCTAGACGCGGTCAAGATCGCGGTCCTCGACGAGGTGGATGTGATGCTCAACATGGGTTTCCGCGACGACATCGAGTTGATTCTCCAAGCCACGCCCAAGGAGCGGCAGACGGTCTTCTTTTCCGCCACGATTCCGCGTCCGATCCAGCAATTGATCGAAAAGTATTCACGGGACGCGCAGCAGGTGCGCATCGAACAGAAGGCGATGACCGTGCCGACGGTCGAGCAGGTCTATTACGAGGTGGACCGCCGCTTCAAGATCGAGCTGCTCATGCGGCTGATTGACATTTACGACTTCAAGCTCGGGCTGATTTTCTGCAACACCAAGCGCATGGTGGACGACCTAGTGGATCATCTCGAAGCCGCCGGCTACATGGCGGACCGGTTGCACGGCGACATGACGCAGAACATGCGCGACCGCGTGATGAACAAGTTCCGCAAGTCGGGCCTCGAATTTCTTGTCGCCACCGACATCGCCGCGCGCGGCATTGACGTGGACGACGTGCAGGTCGTCTTCAACTACGACCTGCCCTACGACGGCGAAGATTACGTCCATCGCATCGGGCGCACGGGCCGCGTGGGCCGCAGCGGGCGCGCGATCTCGTTTGTGTCCGAGCTCGAGCTGTTTCAAATCCGCGTCATCGAGCGCTACACCAACACGCGGATTCAGCGCGGCCGGATTCCCACCGAGGCCGAGGTCGGGGAGGCGCGGGAGAACGTGTTCCTCGGCAAGCTCCGCGCCACGCTGCAAGGCGGTGAGTTCAAAAGGCAGGACCACCTGGTGGAGCGCTTGCTGGAAGAGGGCTTCACCTCCACCGACATCGCGTCCGCGTGCCTCGCGCAACTCCAAAGTGGTGAAACCACGGCCGCGAAGCCGCGCACCGAGGAATACGAACGCCCGGAGCGCGGACGATTCCGTGATGGCCCGCGCGACCACCCCGATGATCGCCGCGCTCCGCGATACGAAAGCCGCGAGCGCTTTGGTCGCCTGCGACCTTTCGCCGGCCGTCGTGAGGAACACCCGGCGCGTGTGGCAGGAGCGCCGATCACGCGACCGGCCCATCCGGTGAAAAGCGAAACCGAGCACTCGGAAGGCAAACCTCCGGCGGAAATGAAACCGGAGGTTCAGAAGACTTTCTCCGACCAGGAAATTCTGGCTTCCGTTCAGCCTGAACCCCGCAAGCCGATTGAAGCGCGGCCGCACAAGACCGCCCCATCCAGGGAACACCGCCAGCGCCCGGAGGAAAGACCCGCGTTTGTTCGCCCGGCCAGGAAAATCCGGCCTCCCGCCGACGAATACACCCGCCTGCACATGAACCTCGGCAAGGAAATGGGAGTCACGCCGATTGACATTGTAAACTCCATCGCGGGCGAGACCGGCCTGCCCGGGAAGGTCGTGGGGAAAGTGGACATCCGCGAGCGTCATCTATTCATGGATGTCGCCACGGATCACGCCCACGCCATCCTCGCCAGGCTGAACCGCGCGAGCATCAAGGGCAACAAAGTGAAAGTGAAGGCGGCATGACAACCAGCGGGGCTTCAACCAGGCCGGTGGAACGGCTGTTTCCGTTCGTCCTGCGCGCACGCACGCTGCTCGTTGGCCGTCAAACGTTGCGGCACAGCAAGAGCAAGCTACACTTCGTGCTGATCACACGTGACGCCTCGGATAGCAGCCGGGCTGAGGTCCTATCGGACTTCGCGCACTATCCGGTGGTGCAACATTACCTGGCCGCGGACCTGGAGAAATTTTTCGGCATCAGGGGCGCGAAGGTGGTCGGCTTCGTGAAGTCGGGCCTCGCGCAGTCCATCTACGCCGAGCTGAAATCGCATCGCATCAACCAGCCGGTGGTGAAACCGAAGCTGAGCGAATCGCCTCCAACTCCTCCCAGCGAGCGAAAAGCTGCGCGAGGTCTTCCTTCGCCGCGGCCAGGTCGTCCTTGAGTTGGTTGGTCTGCGTGGCGAGCGTGCGGTGGAAATCCGGCGAGGCAAACAAGCCTTCGATGCGCGCAATCTCGGCTTCCACAGCGAGGATTTGCGCTTCCATGCCTTCCAACTCGCGCGCTTCCTTGAACGAGAGTTTGCGGGGCTTCGCCGGTTTGGTTGCCTTGGCAGCCGCAGCTCGTAAGAGTGCGGACGACTTGATCGTTGCGGGAATGGCCGCGCTCTTACGGGACGCGGTTACGTCCGCGAGCTGCTTTTTCTCCAGATAATAATCGTAGTCGCCGACGCTGTGATGGATGCGGCCGTCGCCCTCGAACGCCAGCACGTCGGTGCACACGCGGTTCAGGAAATAGCGGTCGTGGCTTACCACCAGCACCACGCCGGGGAACGCGATCAGCGCCTCCTCCAGCACGCGCAACGTCGGCAGGTCGAGATCGTTCGTGGGTTCGTCCAGGATGAGAAAGTTGCCGCCGTTCTTCAGAATCCGCGCGAGCAACAGCCGGCTGCGCTCGCCACCGCTCAGGTATTTCACCTGCGTCGTGATGCGGTCGTCGGCGAAGAGAAACCGCTTGAGGTAGGCGCGCAGCGAGAGCTTGCCTTCGCCGAAGATGACGAACTCCGTGCCGTCGCCGACTTCCTCCAGCGCGGTGCGTTCCTCGCGCAGTTGCAGCCGCCCTTGATCCACGTAGTTGAACCGGGTGAGCGAGCCGGTCTTCACCGTGCCCTCGGTGGGTGCGAGCTGTCCGATGATGATTTTGAGTAACGTGGTTTTGCCCAGACCGTTTCGGCCGGCGACACCGACGCGCTGGCCGTTCTCGAAAGTGAAGTTGAAGCCGCGAAACAACGTGCGCCCCGCCAAGGTCCATGCCGAGATTGCTCAACTGGACGACGCGGTTGCCGAGTGGCGGTGGCGGCGGAATGCAGAGTTCGACGTCCTCCTCAATCACCGGTCCGTCCTGCGCTACCGTGTCGTAGTAACGCTCGAAACGGTCCTTCTGCTTGCTGCGTTGGGCGCGCGGCCCTTGGCGCACCCAGGCCAGTTCCTTCTTCAGAAACATCTGGCGCTTGTGCTCGATCGTGGCGTCGGCGGCCTGGCGCTCGGCCTTGTCCAGCAGGTAATCGGTGTAGTTGCCGTCGTGCCGGAAGAAGCGGCCATCGGAAAGCTCCACCATGCGCTTCACCACCCGGTCGAGGAAATAGCGGTCGTGCGTGGCGACGAGAAACGTGCCGCCGAAGTTCTCGAGAAACTCCGCCACCCACTCGATGGATTCCGGGTCGAGATGGTTCGTCGGCTCGTCGAGAATCAGACAGTCGGGCCGCGAAACGATCGCACGGCACATGGCCACGCGACGCTTCTCGCCGCCGGAAAGCGATTCGATGTGCCGGTCGCCCGCGGGACAGCTCAGGTGTGACATCGCGGTGGCAATGCGCTGGTCCAGCGTCCAGCCTTCCAGCGTGGCAATGCGATGCTCCAGTTCCTCGTGCCGCTTCGATGCGGCGGGGAGCGACTCGAACTCCGCAATCAGATCGAGCACGTGCTTTGCGCCGTCGCGGATGTTTTCTTCCACCGACTTCGTCGCATCGAGCATGAAATCTTGTGGCAGGTAGCTGACGACGAGATCGCGCCGCCGCGTGACCTCACCCGAATCGGGCGATTGCAGCCCGGCGAGGATGCGGAGGAACGTCGTCTTGCCGCTGCCGTTGCGCCCGACCAAGCCGATGCGGTCGCCTTCGTCAATGGCCAGCGTGGCTGCGTCCAGCACCACGCGCTCGCCGTAGCGGACGGTGACTTCGGTGGCGGTGATGATGGTGGACATGGCAGAAAATCCGAATGACGAATGACGAATGGAATCAGAAAGCAGAACTTCGACGGTCGGCATGGCCCGGCCCGGAACTTTTTCGGGCTTGTGGGTTCGAGCTTCTTTCGGATTTCGGCATTCGGATTTCGGATTTACTCCCTCACCGTCTGCACCGGCAACGCGGACAGCGGCACATTCCTGTTCGTCTCGCCGAAGTAATTCGCCGACCAGTCGTTGGCGAACAGGACCACCGGATTGTTTCCCATGTCGAAGGCCACGCGCGAGCCGGTAGGAAGAGAGAGTGCATCGAGTTCGTCCTCCTTGATGTCAGGTGGCAGCCAACGCACCACGGTCCACGGGGCGGATTCAAGCCGTGAAACCGCGCCGTATTCGCTTTCAAGCCGGAATTGCACGACCTCGAATTGCAGCGGACCGACGGCGGCGAGCAACGGCGTCTTCACCGACGAGTTGCGCACGTAGAGCGCCTGGATGACGCCTTCCTGCATCAGTTGATCCAAACCCTGGCGGAATTGCTTGTACTTCGCGGTGTTCGGATTGTGCAGGTAGCTAAATGCCTCGGGCGTGAAGCGCGGAATCTCGCGGTAGGTGATGGCCGGGTCGGTGGTGAGCGTGTCGCCGATGCCGAAGGTATCGTGGCCAACAAGGCCGATGACGTCGCCGGGATACGCCTCGTCCACGGTCTCGCGTTCGTTGCCGAAGAGCTTGTGCGAACTGGAGAGGCGCACTTTTTTCTCGGAGCGCGAGTGATGCACCGTCATGTCGCGCTCGAACTTGCCGGAGCAGACGCGGACGAACGCGATGCGGTCGCGATGCTTCGGGTCCATGTTCGCCTGAATCTTGAAGATGAAACCGGAGAACGCGGGGTGCTCGGGCGCGATAAAGCTGGGCCAGGCATCCTGCCTGTCACCGAGAGCAACTTGCCCGTGATGGTTCCCCGTTGCGGCATCGGAGGAGGACAGGCTGGAAGCCTGTCCCACCACCACTGAAGATCGCCCCTTTGGTCCGGGCGCATGTTTCAGAAATCCGTCGAGCAAAAGCTGAACGCCGAAATTGTTGATGGCGCTGCCGAAAAAAACCGGCGTGGTCTTGTCCGCGAGCACGGCGGCGTCATCCCAGTCGTGCCCGGCGTGTTCGAGCATTTCGAGTTCCTCAACGGTCCGATGAAACGTCGCGTCGTCGAGGCGGCCACGAATGATCTCATCATGCAGCCCGCCGACCTGCACCGCCGCGCGGTACTGGCCGCCGGCGGCGCGCTCGAACAGGTGCATTTGTTGGGTCTGCCGGTCAAACACGCCCTGAAACTCGAAGCCGTTGCCGATCGGCCAGTTCACCGGGAACGCGCCGATGCCGAGCACATGCTCCAGTTCATCCAGAAGCGCGAGCGGGTCTTTCATCGGCCGATCGCACTTGTTCATGAAGGTGAAGATCGGTACACCGCGCTGGCGGCAAACCTCGAAGAGCTTGCGCGTCTGCGGCTCGATGCCCTTGGCCGAATCAATCACCATCACCACCGAATCCACAGCGGTGAGGACGCGATAAGTGTCCTCGGAAAAATCCTTGTGGCCCGGGGTGTCAAGCAGGTTGAGGCGATAGCCGTTGTAATCGAACTGGAGGACCGTGGAACTGATCGAAATGCCGCGCTGCTTTTCCAGTTCCATCCAGTCGGACGTGGTGGCGCGCTGGTTTTTGCGCGCGGTGACCGAGCCGGCGAGTTGCACCGCGCCGCCGTACAGCAGCAGCTTCTCCGTCAACGTGGTCTTGCCCGCGTCGGGATGCGAGATGATGGCGAACGTGCGCCGCTTGTTTATTTCGTCGGTGATAGCCACAAAGGTCGCGCAAGGTAACAGAAGAGTGGGTGAGGACAAGCGGAGCTTTTGGGCGTGGATAGTCCCGGCTCTTTCCTTTGGCCCGCGAGGCCCCGGTCAGGGCAGCGAAACGGAACAAGTCCGGTCTGAGACGTTCGTTACTGCGCTTCCATCACTGCCCGTGTTCCAGAATAAACTCCACGATGGGCGCCGGCTCTTGCAACCCGTGCGGATGGTGGCCAATGCCGGACTTGGGAATCAACGTAATGCTGCCGCCGAGTTGCTTGTATCGTTTGGCCACAACTCCGGTGTTTTCGGCCCACGGCACAACAGTGTCGGCATCGCCGTAAACATGCAGCAGTGGAATTCCCGCCTCGGCCAGCGGCTTAAGATTGTCCACGGGGTTGTTGCGATAAGCGATGGCTTCGGCATCGGACTTGAAGCCGTATGCCTTGAGCAGTCTCCTCCATTCGGGGGCGCTGCCGTCGCCATTGCCGAGCCCCTTGAGCTTGCCGCCGGGCCAGTTTTTGATGTCGCACACCGCCGCGTCGGCGTAGATGCACGCGACTTTGTCGGGATTCGCGGCAGCCCAGTTGTAACAATACAGCCCGCCACGGCTCAGGCCGATGAGCGCGACCTTTTTCGCAAGGCCATATCGCGTGGTGAGTTCCTGGTAAAAACCGTTCCAATGCTCGACGGCTTCCGGGCTCCCAAACAAATCCGGCACGCTCAAGTAAACGAGGTGGAAACCCTTCCCGACGAGCGCGACGTCAGCGTTGGCGAACACGCCGAAAAACTCTCCGCGCCACGCCCACGGTTTGCCGGGCAGAGCCCGCTTCGGCACGACCACGATGGCGGACTTGTCGTTGACTTCGAAATCGTAGCGATCAAACCCCTGCCACTCGGTCTTCTTGCCGGGAAACGGCGCGGGGTCCGATGACGATTCGGTCGCGACGAGCTTGTGGATTTGTTTGTCCAATTCCGCAGCCTTCGTCTGCGCTTCGGCCAGCGGCAAGCCTTGCTTCATCCCGGGCCGTTTGTGGCCGGTGTCGGTGAGCCAGGCGTCCTTCAATAGACGCTGTTTCGCCTGGACCAGCTTGAGGATGTCCTTGCCTTTCGGGTGCGACGCCAGCAGCGCCTGCGGATCCGCCAAGTTCCCGACGTCCGGTGCGCCAAGGCGCAGAAGGATTTGCTTCGCCATGATCCAGTGGCCGGTTTCTCCGCAATGCACGCCATCGGCGGCGAGGAAGAAGCCCGGATCCCGCTGGCGATGCTCGGCGAGGTAACGGTTCATCGGCTCGTGCAAATCCACCGCATCCCAGCCCGCGACTCGTTGGGAAAGCAGCCATTCGGAGTAACGGTCGAGCGTGTTGCTGTAGCCGGGATGGCCGCCCTTGACTTCATCGAAGGTCGGAGGCGTGACATGCATGATCTTCGCGCCGGTCGCCGTGACGCACTCCCGCATCCACTGCATGCCGTCCTTGCATTTCTGAAATCGCTCCTCGCTGAATGGCAGGTAAATCCCATCGTTCATCCCGTAGCAGGCGATGACGAGGTCGGGTTTGGTTTTCGCCAGAACGCGGGCCAGGCGCTCGTGCAAATCGGGCCGCGGAAATTGCCCGCCCGCGTGGCCATCCTCGGAAAGGCCGGAGACGGTTTCACTGGGCAGCCCAAGATTGAGAAACTCCATCCGGCGTTCCGGAAAACGCGTCAGCCACCACGCCTCGATGAATTCAATGCACTGCCCCGAGTAGGTGATGCTGTCGCCGAGAAAAACCACGCGATGAACTCCCCGTAGCGCCGGCGGCGGCTCGGGCAACTCCGCTGCGCGATGGACAAGCCGCAACGACGCCAGCAAAAAAGCCGTGAGACAGCCGGCGAGGTGGCAGCGAGGTTTCATGCGGCCCGGGCCTGGGGAATCAGCGTTCTACGCGGGGCTTTCGAGCAAGCGCAGGATGAGCTTCCCGATCCGGCGTTTCACGGTCGGCTCCTGCTTCGCCCCGCTGATCCAATCCGCGTATTCCTTGCGGTGGCTGTAGGCAAGCTTGTCGAAGGCGGCCTTGGCCTTGGGCTTGGCGGCGAGGGCCTTTTGCAACGCGGGTGGCACGGTCACCGTGCGTGGCTTGTCGTCGCGCTGCATCACGAACTGGGCGATGTCGCCGGGCTTCGCTTTGGCGCCGGCCTGCATAGCTTTGTTGATGCACATGACGTGCTGGCCACCCATCGGCGAGAGCGAACTGCGGAACGGGAAGCCGTTGACCGTGCCGCAGACTGGGACACGTGCCCGCGTGCCGAAAGTCTTCACGACATCGAACGGGAAATGCAGGAAACACCAAGCGCCCTTCGGACCAGTGGGGACGAGGCACGATTTGAATTTCAAAACCTTGCTCATGGCAGCGAAAAGTAGTCCGGTCCTTGGTAGTTCCCGTCCACGAGTTTCGCGATTTGCATGAGCACGTCGTTGAGCAGCGTGCTGGCGCCGAAGCGGAACAAGTCGGGCGTCAGCCAGTCGTCGCCGAGCGTTTCCTTGACCATCACGAGGTAATGCAGCGATTGCTTGGCGGTGCGGATGCCGCCCGCGGGCTTCATGCCGATGCGGATGCCGGCAGCGAAGAAATGATCGCGGATGGCTTCCAGCATGACGAGCGTCACCGGCATGGTGGCAGCGGGCGAAACCTTGCCGGTGCTGGTCTTGATGAAATCCGCGCCGGCTTGCATGGCGATTTCGCTGGCGAGACGGACGTTGTCGTAGGTGACCAACTCGCCAGTTTCGAGAATCACCTTCAGGTGCGCCGGGCCGCACGCATTCTTGATGGCGGCGATTTCGTCGAAGACCCGCGCGTGATCGCCGGCAAGAAACGCGGCGCGGTTGATGACCATGTCAATTTCGTCCGCACCATCGGCGACGGCCCGGTGGACTTCCGCCAGCCGCGAACGCAACGGAAACTGGCCGCTCGGGAACCCGGTGGCGACGGAAGCGACATGCACGGGCGAACTCTCGCCGAGAAACTTCCGTGCATAGCGGACCATGTTCGGATAGACGCACACGGCGGCGCAGGGTGGCACGGCGTATTTCGGATCGGCGGGCTGGAGAGCTTTGCGGCAGAGGTAGGCGACTTTGCCGCGTGTGTCTTTGCCCTCAAGTGTGGTGAGGTCCATCATGCTGACGACCAACTTGAGGCCGGCGAGCTTGGCGGTGGTCTTGATGCTGCGCTTCGTGAACGCCGCGGCGCGTTCCTCGACCATGATTTGGTCAACCGACGTCAGAGGAACGAAGCGGGCGTGGCGAGGTCCGGACGGGCCTTCCGCCCGCTTCATCGGCGCTGTGGCGTGCATAACTGGGTGAGACTCTGCGAGGCGAAACGGGCCGAGTCAATTTCGTTCCGCCCAGCCACCGCTTGCGTCAGCCACGAACCGAGAAGAGTTGTGCCACCCGTACGCGGTTACGGTGCCGGGATGAATGCGCCTTGTCTGTACGGTTCCACAGTGACCCCGGCGGGCGGTTGCGCGCCCGCCGGGATGCTGATGGGAGTCAGGTTGTGCTATTCATCTATGACGGCCTGCGCGCTGCCGCCCTGCGAGTATTCCGCAAAGGTTTGGACGCCGCCGACCGCGACGCCCTCCCCTTTACGGTGTTCGGAGTCCCACGCCTCCTTGGCGTTCTCCGGTTTCCGGAGGTTGGAATAAACCGTGTTAAGCCGAGCCGAATCCTTTGCTTGGATGGTGTTCGGGAAGAAAATGGCGGCCAGTAATCCGAAGATCACCGCGGCCATGACGAGTTCCGTCAGGGTGAACGTGCAGACCGTTTTGGCTCTGAGCAACATCTTCATGCACCAGGAATGCCACGCAGCAGAAAGCAAATCCCAAGCCGCCACCGCCAGGGGCCGGAAACGCCATGGGAATGGTGGTGGGCGCGAGGAACTCGGTTCTTGGCTGGCCAAAGCCAGGACACGTCTGACCTAAACCGTGACAACATCCTTGAACTGCGGCACGAAGACTTCCGCTTTCGGCTTGAGGGTTCGAAGAGTCTCGGCAAAGGCTAGGCTCTGCGCTTCCTCACCGTGGATAACGGAGATTTTCTTGATGTCGCCTCGCAGGTTTTCGACGTAGCGGCGCAGCTCGTTTCTATCTGCGTGACCGGAGAAGGCGTCAATCGAAGCGATCTTGGCCCGCACCGCCACCGGTTCGCCGAAGATGTTCACGGGATTGCGACCGGCGAGGATTTGCGCGCCCAACGTATGCTCGGCGCAATAGCCGACGAACAGCACAAGGTTCTTCGGGTCGCCGATGTTGTTTTTGAGATGATGTCGGATGCGTCCGGCTTCCGCCATGCCCGAGGCGCTGATGATAATCATCGGTTCCTTCATTTCGTTCAGCTTCATCGAGTGCGCCACCTCGCGGATGTAAGTGAGGTTCTCCATGCCGAATGGATTTTCCCGTTCGCGGAGGAACGCGTAAATGACGTCGTTGAAACATTCCGGGTGCAGGCGAAAGACCTCCGTGGCGTTCACGCTGAGCGGGCTGTCCACGAAGATCGGCACTTTCGGCAGGCGGCCCGCGTCGGTGAACTGGTGCAGCGTATAGACAATCTGCTGCGTGCGGCCGACCGAGAACGCCGGGATGATGACCTTGCCCTTCGCCTGCAAGGTTTCGCACACGAGCCGGCAAACTTCCTCCTCCGCGTCCGCTTTGACCGAGTGCTCGCGCGCGCCGTAAGTGGATTCGATCTGGAGAAAATCCACGCCGTCCACCACGACCGGATCGCGCAGGATGTCGTCGTTGCCACGGCCAATATCGCCACTGAACAGGTAGCGGAACTGGCGTCCGTCTTCGCGGACATCGAGGACGACCTGCGCCGAACCGAGGATGTGGCCGGCGTCGCGGAACGTTACTGTCACGCCGTCGGCGACGAGCAAGGGGCGGTCGTAGTTGATGGCCACGAACTGGCGCACGGCCTTTTCCGCTTCGGTGGCGGAGTAAAGCGGCTCAACGGGCGGGAGGCCTTGCTTGGCGCGCTTCTTCGAGACGAACGCCGCGTCCGCTGCCTGCACCGCCGCCGAATCCTGGAGCATGATGCTGGCGAGGTCGCGCGTGGCGAACGTGCAAAAGATGCTGCCCTCGAAGCCCTGGTTGCAGAGGTTCGGCAGGTTGCCGCAATGATCAATGTGCGCGTGGCTGAGCACCACGGCATCCACCTGGCGCGGGTCGAAGGGGAACTTGCGGTTGCGTTCCATGGATTCGTCGCGCCGGCCCTGATAGAGGCCGCATTCGAGCAACACCCGGCTACCGTTGACTTCGAGGAGGTAAAGCGAGCCGGTGGTGGTTCGGGTGGCGCCGAAGAAATTGACTTTCATTCGCGCCAAGAAAACTGTGCCGCGCGGGAAAAGTCGAGCCGGGAGTGAGGGGGATTCAACAACAAACATCCAATACAGGCGGAGCCTCGCGGACGTCGAGGCGTGCGGTTCGACGTGAATTGGGCTGGACACGTTTCATAGCCGGGCACAGAGTCGAATCCGTGAGGCTAGAAGCCATCGATGAACATTAGCCAAGCCATCGCAGAAGAATCACTCCCGCATCATGTCGGCATTTTTTCCCGTTTCCCACGAGGTCGGGCTTCGTGCATCACTTGCCCTCCCGGTCGGAGCGACCCACTAATTTTTCGCGTTCTGTGGCGGGCAATTCTCATTTTTTGCCTCCTAAGGTACATCCCCGGGAAGTTAATCCCAACGAGACTCGTCCCAAACAGGTTCATCCCCAAAAGCCGATTTGCGATTATTCTGCTTGCCGTTCCTGCTTTGCTTTTGCTTGGCTTTCCTGCCCTATTGTACGGACTAGTCGCAGAGTCTGTGATTGAAACACTTGCAACCGGAAAGGAAAATATGAGCACCGTAGTTTCAGCCCTGCTTGTTCTGGCATTGATCGCAGTGCCAAGCTATTTGATGTCCAAGACTCCCGGCTCATATAATGTCCCGACGCAGATCATGTTTTCTGTGTTCCTTACCGCCGCTTCAACATGGCTTGGGGTTTCCATAAATAACAAGCGCGCTAGACGTGATGCGACAGCGAAATGGTTGCCAGCAGCAGAGACGGCCTGCAAGCAACTCCTCACTTTGTCTGCGACCACCGAGCGGATGAAGCGGACTCAAGCACAGGCCTGCAACGCAGTTGACCCAATAATCTCAGAAGGAGACCAGAAGTCATTGAAGGCCTTGAGGGTGCTCATCGCTCTGCAATGCCGGGAGACGGCTGAGAAACTGGCCACGCTTCGCGACCATATCGAAAACGGTATATCGCTCTGGCAGGTATTCATTGGAACGAATTGCGAAGGCGACGAATGCAGCTTAATCGACGCAAGACTGAAGGAATGCAGGCAGCAGCTCTTTTCCCAAATTGATGCGGAAAGATGCGTAACGAGTGTGCCGTCCACTGAGAGAAAACTTGAACAAATCAGTGGCCCCAACTCAGATCAGCTTCCCAAACCCTGAGTCCCGTCTTGTCATTGCTCCCATACCGGTGCCTAGCTGCGCTGCGACGGCTCACGTGTGCCGGAACGTGATCCGCGCCTTGTTCAGGTCGTAGGGGGACATCTCGACGTTGACCTTGTCGCCGACGCTGATGCGGATGAAATGTTTGCGCATCTTGCCGGAGATGTGGGCGAGGACTTCGTGGCCGTTGGGCAACGCCACCCGGAACATGGTGCCGGGCAACACCTGCGTCACACTGCCTGTCAGTTCAATCGGTTCTTCTTTCGCCATGCAACCAGTCGCATTGTGAGCCCTTTCCTGCCACGAATGCCGGCCTATGGCAACTCCTTTCCAATGCACTTTTTGTGGTGAGCTTGCAGCGGGGTGGACGACTTGGCGACCCACTGTTGACGGGATTCCGGAGGCTGTGTCGGCAGATCACCCGCCTCAAATGTACGGAGTTAGGGCAGGACTTGCCCCAGCGTGAGTCGCTCGGTCGGCGGATCGCGCCCGCGGGTGCGCGCTGTCGGCTTTGGAATGCTGGTTGCTTTCGCAGGAGGCTAAATAGCCGGTGTTGTGGAGCAAACGCTGCCGGGTCAGCGGGTGCTTCCAACGGGATTGCCAATAGCTATTCACAGACCGCTCCTATGCCATCGTTTGTTTATGTCGCGCGCGAGACGACCAGCGGCCGCGAGGTGCGCAGCGCCGTGGAAGCCCTGACCGAGCAGGCGGCCATCGCATTGTTGCTCAACCGCAATCTGCTCGTCGTCTCGATCCAGGAAAAAATCGGCAAAAAAGGCCGCACCAGCGGAGGCCGCGTCGCGCTCCAAGACTTGGTGATCTTCACGCGCCAGTTGGCCACCATGATTGACGCCGGCTTGGCAATGGTGCAGTCGCTGCAGGCCCTGGCCGAACAGACCACAAACAAAGTGATGCGCGACGTGATCCGGGACGTCTGCACGCGCGTCGAAGGGGGCGATAGCTTCTCCGAGGCACTGCAGAAGCACCCGAAGGCATTCAGCCGGTTGTACGTCTGCATGGTGGCCGCGGGAGAGAAAGGTGGTTTGCTGGCCGAAATCATGGCCCGCCTGGCGACTTACCTCGAAAACACCGCCCGCCTCCGCAAAAAGGTCAAGTCTGCCATGATGTATCCCACCGTCGTGACAGTTGTGGCGATCCTCATTTCGATTTTCCTGCTGGTGAAAGTGGTGCCGGTCTTCGGCGATATCTTCTCAAGTTTCAATGCGAAGCTGCCCGGCCCGACGTTGTTCATGATCAACCTGAGCCAGTTCGTTCAAAAGTACATCCTGCTCCTCCTGCTGGCCGGTGGCGGCGGGGTTTATGGATGGTTTTATTTCATCAAAACCAAGCCCGGACGCGAGTTCTGGGACCGGCAGCGCATCAAGCTCCCGGTGTTCGGTGTCATCGCGCACAAGATTTGCCTGGCCCGCTTCACGCGCACGTTGGCCTCGCTCATCCGCAGCGGCGTGCCCATCCTGGAAGTGCTGCAAATCGTCTCCCAAACCGTCGGCAACGTGGTCATGGAAAAAGCCATCCGCACCGCCGCGGGCGACATCGAGCGGGGCGAGAGCATCTCCACCTCGATCAGCAAGCACCCGGTTTTCCCGACGATGATCGTGCGCATGATCACTGCCGGCGAGCAGACCGGCAAGATTGACAACATGCTCGAGCGCGTGTCGGACTTCCTCGATGAGGAAATTGAAACGACGCTCTCGGGGCTGACCTCGTTGATCGAACCGATCCTCATCGTCTTCCTCGGCGTGGTGGTTGGCGGCATGGTGATTTGCATGTTCCTGCCCATTTTCAAAATGGCGGACATCGTCAATCCCTCGAACCGCTAACGGCCCGACGCCCGCCTCTGCGAGGACCGCCGGCCACGCGCTGGCGCCTGATCCCCGGCGAAGCGAATAGAGTCCCCATGCGTCGCTGGAAGGGCCGCCGCCCCTCGCAGCGCCGGCTTTCGAGCACGGCTGGATTCCATTTCTCTGGTCACCAACGCGCCGTGCTTGAAGGCCGGCGCTGCGTTCGCCAGGAGCGGTGGCCGGTGGTGGACAAAACACGCTTTACAAGCGCCGCGCTCGCGCTAGGTTGGTGGCGGCAAAACGAAAATGCTTATGCGAAAAACCTTTTCCCTCCTGACGATGGTGGCAGCGGCCGGACTGTTGGTGGCCGGTTGCGCCGGACCTGAACGCAAACTGGGCCGCGGGGCCAGCAACTTCGGCGAAATTTTCCGCTGGGGTGAAATGCGCCGCACGATGGAGCAGACCGCCCTCTTCGAGTCGCCGGACCATGCTTACACGACCGGCGCCATCAGGGGCTTCAACCGCTCCATGGCTCGCGCCGGCCTGGGCATCTATGAAATTGTCACCGCGCCGTTCCCGTCGTACGAACCCAAATGGACGACGCATTTCTCGCCCGACCCGGTGTATCCGGATTGCTACAAGCCGAGGCTGATCGAATCGCCCATGTATGACACGGCCACCGCGCTCGGTTACGGCGCCGGCGACATCGCGCCGATGTTTCCGAACAGCCGGTTTTTCGTGTTCGACAACTGAAGCCGTTTGTCCCGCCTCGCGGGATTGAGTCGCGCCAGTGCCGCTGCGGCGGGGCTGGCGCGCTTTGCTTGATGACGCTAGAAAAATCATCGCCCTGCAAGGTCAACCTCCTGCTGAACATCCTCGGCCGGCGAGCGGACGGTTTCCACGAACTCGAAACCGTGCTCCAGCCTGTGGCGTTGTACGACACGCTCCGGTTTGAATCGGCGGGAGGCGGCGTGTCGCTGACGTGCAGTGACCCGCGTTTGCCGACGGATGCCGGCAACCTCGCGCACCGCGCAGCCACGCTCTTCCGGCAAACGGCGGGAGTGACCGACGGCGTGCGCATCCATCTGGAGAAACGGATCCCGCTCGCGGCCGGCTTGGGCGGCGGCAGCGGCAACGCGGCCACCACGTTGCGCGGGTTGAACGAACTTTTTGGGTCGCCCTTTTCCGAAGCCCAGCTTCACGACCTGGCCGCCAACCTCGGCTCCGACGTGCCCTTCTTTCTGCAAGATCGTCCGGCACTGGCCACGGGCCGCGGTGAGAAGCTCGAACTGCTCGACGCGTTTCCAGCGCTGCGCGGCAAGGCGCTTCTGTTGATTCACCCGGGCTTTGGCATCGCCACCGCCTGGGCTTATCAGGCGTTGGCCGGATTTCCCGAAGCCTTGCAGGGTCGGTCAGGGCGCGCGCGCCACCTCGTGGCGTTGTTGCGGACTGCCGACACACGGACGGCGTGTGCGGCGTTCTACAACGCGCTCGAAGCGCCGGCGCTGGCGAAATATCCCGTGCTCGCGCTTTACCAGGAATTTCTGCGCGCGCATGGAGCGCTGGCGACGCTGATGTCCGGCAGCGGTTCGACGACTTTTGCGGTGGTGGAAACCGCCGCGCACGGCGAGGAACTGGCGCGGCGTGTCACGGCCCGTTTTGGCGACGCGCTCTGGACCACTGTTGTGCCGTGCTAGCGCACCGGGCCGCCTCGAGCCATGGCCTTCGAGCAACGCCTCCCAGCCGGGGGGTTCATATTGCGGTAGCCGCAACGACTCCCGGGAATGCGGCGACTCGGAAGGGCGCATCCAGTCTTCCTGGTCGAAGTGGAATTGGTAGACCTCCAATTTCATTGTGACATTTCCGTTGGGCTGAGGTGTAATTCCACGGTGGATTGTGCGTCCCACGATGCGGCCGACCTTGGGCTTCCCTCGAAGAGGGCTTCCTGCGCCACACGCGGAACTCCGAACGACAATGACGACGAGCCTGACAATTGGCGCCGGGAGCCGACTGCGGCTCCGCGGCTTTACGTCGAACGCAACTTGGTGTGGCTCGTGGCGCTGCTGTCCGGCGTGATTGTCCTCGTGCTGGCGTGGCCGGTGTTTTCGGGGCGGTTCTACACTTACGACGACCTGCAGAACTCGAACCTACCGATGAAGTTCGCGTAC